>Ga0209724_1000193_pt1 | contig 67176 bp, 48 predicted proteins | sample grotaG_FD_184143 | JGI IMG/M metagenome (GOLD analysis project Ga0209724, IMG submission 184143) | Glacier valley bacterial and archeal communities from Borup Fiord, Nunavut, Canada, to study Microbial Dark Matter (Phase II) -... | ecosystem: Environmental > Aquatic > Freshwater > Ice > Glacier ...
GCATATTTAATTGGTTTGGTAGCCAATGCTAAGATAATCATTATCAATGATTTATTAGCTAAATATGCTGCTTTTTTTATTTCTATTTCTTTGAATATCAGGACTTTTTATTGGTGCGAAACTTTAGATAATTATAATTGATGGTCTTTTGTTTTCTAGTTGTTGTTTGCAACAGCATTATCATGCTTGGATGCACCACCATAGTAAGAATCGTTTGGTCCTTCTTGTGCACCTGCATACAAGCAAGGGCAGTGGTATCCTATAATTACATAGTCCGCACCACCAACAACTAATTTTTGCTCTGCCTTTCTAATTTCATTTTGTGAAAGGCTGTTTAATTTCAATTTACTTAAATTTTTCATAATTTTTTTTTGTTTTGTTTTGTTTCTTTAATTTATTGTAATTAATTACATCGCGAATTTATGATTTTTATTTTTATTATTTTATATATTATATTATCTATGTATGAACTATTATTATATAATGCTGAAACATTCAATATATAGTACCAATTGGTTATTTTCATATACTATATCACTATTGTCCGACTAAAATTTAAATAGGGTTCACTGAATAATTCCGCCAAACCCCCAATATATTTGGTTCGGCGTCATTGTTAATATTATTTGTTCTCTCATTTTCATCACATTAGCAAAAATCAAATTCAGTAAAGTGCCAGGGAAATCCCTGCAATATCGGATTATATTCATCACAAAGATGATAGCTGCTATCCAACTCATTGATGTTGAGGATAGTTTGGCTCGGATTTGATTCAGATTGTATCCATTCTTGCCTTGTCCAAATTTTCCTTCAATCTGGTTGCGTTCAGCCGCTTCTCGCCGTTCCTTGCGTCTCATGTAATATGACTTCACCGTTTTTACCGGTTTTCGCCCTAAAGGATCACCGGTGTGACGGACGTTTCGTTCTTTCAACCAAGCCCGATTCGTGCGGTTCAGATAAATCTTATCCACTTGCACGAGTTCCGGGTAATGACCTGTCAGCGTTTTGTAACGTTCAACTTGCATTGGCAGGTCGCAACCTTCATTGTATGCGTTCCAGTCGAATCGGTCGATTCTTGCAAAACCATCCTGAAGACTCACGTTGATCTTTGCACCGAACTCCACCTTGGCCTTAGCTTTACCCCTGACAATAGGTCGGACATGCGGCTGATGAATGTTTACGATGCGGTCTTGGCAACTGTTGGACTTGTCCTTGAACATCGATTCCTGCTGCTCCAGAACGCGCTGAAGTACAAAGAAATACTTGCTCTGGTGCTTGTCGAAAAGAACGCGCCCGTCTTTGTTTTTGTCAAGCAATCCGTTTATTATCTTAATATTCCGTTTCAGGTAGTTGATCTGTAGCCTCAGGCCACGACGCAACACCTTATCCGGCTTACGTTTCATTTTCGATACATTTAGATATTCTTTGCGAGCTACCTTGCGATAGGTCCTTGGTTTATCCGTTATATTAAGCTCCTTGCAGAGATGATCGATCAAATCCTCAGCCTTCATCCGGCTATCGCTCAACAAATCCAGATCCGTCGGAAACTTGATTTGAGCATCGGCCACCGTGGCGTCAAGCTGAAGTTTACCTTTGTTCCTGGAGCCTCCTGTAGGTGTGGGTTCATCATCGTCGTCATTTGTCTCTTTCGCTGGTGCCTGCTTAATCTTCAAGCCTTTGCGGATGAGTTCATCTGTCAGGGATTCAAAAATATTCAGGTCAATGCGTTTCCGGATATAAACCAACAAGGATGGATCAAATACCGGTTTCTGCGTAAAACCTTTTAAACCAAGAAAGTATTGCATGTATGGATTTTCCTGGATAATCTCTATTACCCCAATGTCATCCAATTTCAGCATGTGTTTGATGATTACCACTCCCAAAACCATACGCGCATCCTTGGTTGGCGCTCCGCGACGGGATGGGAAATTCTTGTAATAAAGTTCGGCAAACTTGTCCCAAGGTATCACATTGGAAAGAACAACCCACCGGTTGTTTTCATCTAACTTTGCTTCGAACGGCATCGCAAAATCGGCGATGGATAACTGTTTTTGAGTGTTATATCTTTTCATGGGATGCAGACTTTTCGGTATGAAAATACTGAAAAATCTGCACTTGTGCAAGTATTATTGTGATTTATATTGTTGATATTCAATATTATATCTATTATTCAGTGAGCCCTAAATAAACTCAAATATATTCTTCAAAGCTCATCTATTCGTAAAGCTCACCATAGCAACAATAGGTAAAATTCATATTGCACATATCAGTGACTTCAAATACAATATGAGGTAAATTTAATAATCTTTGATATACATAGTTTTCACTAATTTTCAATACTAAAGACATACTTATTCATTTTTTGAAGTAATAAAGACAAAATGACAAAAAGTTAAGCTTTTCGCTTTTTAAAAATTCTCATTTAAACTTGAGTATTATGACAACAGGATTGTCATCCTCTTTCAGAGTTAAGGCTATCTTTTTTAGTGGACCAGATAATTTTTCTTCATCAAGAGCCTCTAGCAAATCAGTAGCTTCCAGTAAACGGGCAGCTGTATTTTCTGGTGTTTTAATATCGGTGAAAAAATACAAGAAGTTTTCGTTGGTCGGAAAATCTTTGTTTATAAACTTTGCATTAAATACATCATTTTTCTTCAAGTCCACTACTATTTCGTAGATCTGTTTTATAGTTGGTATTCCCGGTCCAAAACTGTAATTGGACTTTGCCAGAATTGCATATTTATCAGTCATGCACAAAACTTGATTTAACAATGTGGTCTGATTCACTTTCTGTATGGCTGGTTGTCGAATAATAAATGGCATCAACTTCAGGTCTAAGCCCATTTTATAAATGGTATCTGAAGATATATCTGCTAGAATAAAACCATTTTTAAAACGAACAATATCGTTTGGTTTAATAGGAAAATAACTTAAATCCTCACGGTCTAGCATGGTTGGTATTTTGTTTATGTTATCCAAATCTATTGTTGAAGATATGCTTCCATCTTTTCTAGAGAGCAAGAGGTAATCTTTTGACTTTTTAGGATTTTCAAGATCCTCTTCCCAGAGATAACATTTTCTGGCAATTAGATTTTTATCATCAAAAATCATCAATTCATTCAACCGATCCCTAGTCTGGAATTTTCTTTTAAATTGACCATTGGATGAATAGACTAGAACCTTTTTTTTATGAAAACTATCATTGACAAACAATTCATCGCTTTTTTCATCGTATGCCAAACCCATTACGTTCTGGTATTCTTCACCGCTTCCACCTTTATGACAAAAGGATTTTATAAAATGACCTTTTTTATCAAAGAAAAGGAATTCATCCTTCCCTCTATTGCAACAAATAATGAAGTTATTGGTTATAAGGATTCTATTTCTCTGACCTATCAATACATTGTCCCTTGTTTCAAGTGGAACATATTCCACTTCTGCTATATCCTGATAATTAACTTCTCTTTTGGGGAATGCCTTATTAAGATCCAGTAGAATTGGTATTTTAACATCATTCGTCTGATTCTCAGATATTTCATCAGATTTAGAAGTCTTTTCTTGTGCTTTGTTTCCACATGCAGAAAGCAGAAATGACAAAATTAAAACAGAAAAAAAGCCATTTATGGGTACAGTTGATATTTTCATGATATAGGAATTAAATTTAAAGTAAATGCTTGTGTCCATTAAAGTACTCATAACTCCATAAAAACAAAAAGACAAAGATTCAAGCTTTTCGCTTTTTAAACAAATCCTCACTTAAACTTGAGTAGTATAACAACAGGATTGTCATCCTCTTTCAGAGTTAAGGCTATCTTTTTTAGTGGACCAGATAATTTGTCTTCATCAAGAGCCTCTAGCAAATCGGATGCCTCCAGTAAACTGGCGGCTGTATTTTCTGGTGTTTTAATATCGGTGAAAAAATACAAGAAGTTTTCGTTGGTCGGAAAATCTTTGTTTATAAACTTTGCATTAAATACATCATTTTTCTTCAAGTCCACTACTATTTCGTAGATCTGTTTTATAGTTGGTATTCCCGGTCCAAAACTGTAATTGGACTTTGCCAGAATTGCATATTTATCAGTCATGCACAATACTTGATTTAACAATGTGGTATTATTATCTTTCTGTATGGCTGGTTGCCGAATAATAAATGGTATCAACTTCAGGTCTAAGCCCATTTTATAAATGGTATCTGAAGATATATCTGCTAGAATAAAACCATTTTTAAAACGAACTATATCGTTTGGTTTAATAGGAAAATAACTTAAATCCCCACGGTCGAGCATTGTTGGTATTTTGTTTATGTTATCCAAATTTATTGTTGAAGATATGCTTCCATCTTTTCTAGAGAGCAAGAGGTAATCCTTTGACTTTTTAGGATTTTCAAGATCCTCTTCCCAGAGATAACATTTTCTGGCAATTAGATTTTTATCATCAAAAATCATCAATTCATTCAACCGATCCCTAGTCTGGAATTTTCTTTTAAATTGACCATTGGAAGAATAGACTAAAACCTTTTGTTTATGAAAACTATCGTTGACAAATAATTCATCGCTTTTTTCATCGTATGCCAAACCCATTACGTTCTGGTATTCTTCACCGCTTCCACCTTTATGACAAAAGGATTTTACGAAATGACCTTTTTTATCAAAAAAAAGAAATTCATCCTTCCCTCTATTGCAACAAATAATGGAGTTATTGGTTATAAGGATTCTATTTCTCTGACCTATCAATACATTGTCCTTTGTTTCAAGTGGAACATATTCCACTTCTGCTATATCCTGATAATTAACTTCTCTTTCGGGGAATGTCTTATTAAGATCCAGTAGAATTGGTATTTTAACATCATTCGTCTGTGTTTTGATTTTTTCATCTGTTTTAGAAGTCTTTTCTTGTGCTTTGTTTCCACATGCAGAAAGCAAAAATGACAAAAATAAAATAGAAAAAAACCCATAAATAGATACAGTTGATATTTTCATGATATAGGAATTTAATTGAATGTCTATGCTTGAGTTTATTAAAGTACTCATGACTCCATAAAAACAAAAAGATAGAAAGTTAAGCTTTTCGCTTTTTAAAAATTCTCATTTAAACTTGAGTATTATGACAACAGGATTGTCATCCTCTTTCAGAGTTAAGGCTATCTTTTTTAGTGGACCAGATAATTTTTCTTCATCAAGAGCCTCTAGTAAATCGGAAGCCTCCAGTAAACTGGCAGCTGTATTTTCTGGTGTTCTAATATCGGTGAAAAAAAACAAGGAGCTTTCGTGGGTCGGAAAATCTTTGTTTATAAACTTTGCATTAAAAACATCATTATTCTTCAAGTCCACTGCTATTTCAGTAATATTGGTCATAGTTGGTACTCCCGGTCCAAAACTGTAATTGGACTTTGCCAGAAATACATATTTATCGGTCATGCACAATACTTGATTTAGCAATGTTGTATTATCCTTTATCTTTAAGGCTGGTCGTCGAATAATAAATGGCATCAACTTCAGGTCTAAGCCCATTTTAAAAATGGTATCTGAAGATATATCTGCTAGAATAAAACCATTTTTAAAACGAACGATATCGTTTGGATTAATAGGAAAATAACTTAAATACCCACGGTCTAGCATGGTAGGTATTTTGTTTATGTTATCCAAATCTATTGTTGAAGATATGCTTCCATCTTTTCTAGAGAGCAAGAGGTAATCTTTTGACTTTTTAGGATTTTCAAGATCCTCTTCCCAGAGATAACATTTTCTGGCAATTAGATTTTTATCATCAAAAATCATCAATTCATTCAACCGATCCCTAGTCTGGAATTTTCTTTTAAATTGACCATTGGATGAATAGACTAGAACCTTTTTTTTATGAAAACTATCATTGACAAACAATTCATCGCTTTTTTCATCGTATGCCAAACCCATTACGTTCTGGTATTCTTCACCGCTTCCACCTTTATGACAAAAGGATTTTATAAAATGACCTTTTTTATCAAAGAAAAGGAATTCATCCTTCCCTCTATTGCAACAAATAATGAAGTTATTGGTTATAAGGATACTGTTATTCTGAGCTATCAATACATTGTCCCTTGTTTCAAGTGGAACATATTCCACTTCTGCTATATCCTGATAATTAACTTCTCTTTCGGGGAATGTCTTATTAAGATCCAGTAGAATTGGTAATTTAACATCATTCGTCTGATTCTCAGATATTTCATCAGATTTAGAAGTCTTTTCTTGTGCTTTGTTTCCACATGCAGAAAGAAAAAAAGACAAAAATAAAATAGAAAAAAAGCCATTAATAGATACCGTTGATATTTTCATAATATAAAATTTAAATTTTGAAAAATAAAGTAAATGCTTGGTCCATTAAAGTTCTCATGGCTTAAAGATTTTTCATTGTCATAATTCTATCTATTTAAACTTAAGTATAACCAACACTGGATTATCTTCTTGATGCAATTTAGACGCAACCAACTTTAAGGCACCATTGAGTTTATTCTTTTCTAATGCAACCAACAATACTTTAGTATCAAAACTATAAGCTGCCATATTTTGAGGAGTCAGTATATCAGAAAATGAAATAATTGGAATTAAATTTTCCTGAAAATCCAAATTAACAAGTTTGGGATAGAAAATTTTATTATCAATGAGATTAATCCCAAAATCCTGTTCTTCATTTAGTCGTGGAACATTTGATTTGAAATCGTATCTGAATCTGGTAATAAAAACAAACTTATCCGTTATTTTTGACACTAGATGAATCATTGGAGACAGAGTGTCCTCTTTTATGGCAGATTTATAGACAATAAAGGGCTGTAACAGCTTTTTATTGTCGTATTTGTAGATTGTGTCTGATGAAATGTCTGATATAAAGAAATTTCTTCCTTCGCCAATGATATCATTCGGACGAATAGGTCTATAACACACGCAATCATCCTTGGACAGATCCCGTATGATTATGGTAGGAATCTGATTTAAAAGACTGTAATTGATTGTAGAAATAAGCTTCCCATCTTTTTTGGAAATTAACAAATAGTCTTTTGATTTTTTAATTGTTTTTGCTATTCCATCATTATCCAAATATCTCCTTCTGACTATCAGCGTATTATCATCATAATTCAGCATTTTCTCATAATCCAAAAGCGTGTTAATTTTGCGCTTTAAAAGGCCTTTTGATGAATACACAAGTATACGCCTTAATGGGAAAAAGTCATTAATAAACAACTCATCGCTTTTTTCATCGTACAACCAACCCTGAATGGATTTATATCCCTTGCCACCTTTATGATTGAAATTGGACAAATAACGACCTTTCCTGTCAAAAAAAAGTAGTTCACCTGTCCGTTTATTGCAACACACAATACGATTCTGCGTTACTTGATAACCCCCAGACATATCCACTTGAATATTTTTACTAGTTTCTATCGGCACATATTCGATTTCAGCAATATCCTGCAGGTTAATTGTCTTTTCCTCGTATTTCCAGTTTAAATCAATGTTCAATGGTACAATTGCCTTAATTAATGGTGTTGTAGATGGCTTTATTATTTCTTTAGTTATGGTTCTGTTTACATTTTCAGCGAAGCCTTCCATAGTTAGAAGTGTCATTGCAGCAATAATTAAAATGGTTTTTCTCATTATGGATTATGGTTTTATGTGATTATTGTTTTATATGATGATTTTTCTTTACATCACTGATCTACACACCAAGTTTCTTTAAAAGACTTCAAGTAAGTTTCGGAAAGTGGAACGCTGCCATTATTTGTTAAAATGATTCTCGATTTTTCTTTGAATTCCAAGACATGCATCAAATTTATTAAGTGGCAACGATGACATTTAAACATAATTTTTTCATTATTAAGTTTTAATTGAATTTCCGTTATTGACATCTGAATATTATATGGCTTCTCCACTGAAACCACATATACTAAAATATGGTTACGTGATGCCTCAAAACGTACAATATCGTTTGTATTAAAAAAAACGTAACCTTCGTTTGTTTTAAATGGTACCTTATTCATTAGCTCACTCATAATTAATATTTTAAAACTATAATTATTGACTATTACTGATTGGGAGTTCCATGCAATTTGCTTACTCCCAAATACAATGGCAAAAAAACGAACAATCCAATGAGAGACATGACCAATCCTCCAATGACGCCAGCAGCTAAAGGAAACCAGAATCCCTGTCTTTCTCCAACTAGAAAAGGAACAAAACCTAAGATTGTAGATACAATAGTTAAAAAAATGGGCACTATCCTATAATTCCAGGCTTTAATGTATGCCCTGAGAGGGGCCATATAATGCAACTGTTGAATATTATTATACTGATTTACAATATATATACCTGCATTGACAGTGATTCCACTTAAAAGTACAAAGGCTGCAAAACCGCCTTGGTCAAAATTGAGTTTGAATCCATAAAAAGTTAAGAATAGCCCTATGTATGAAACTGGTATAATCAGTAGGATGGCTAAAGGTTGCTTCACTGAATTGAACAAAATACTCGTCGTGAAATAAATAATGAATACAATTATCAGCAATAATAAATATTGTTTTATGGTTTCTTTCTTAAGCCAATAATTGAAATTATCAGCTTTAATGGTGTAGCCAATGGGTAAAATTCTGGACAATTTATCTACATTTTTTTTCAAAATTCGGTCAGACTGTTTACTTGAACCAATATACTGATATTGAAGGCTAAGCTGATATTGCTGGTCTTCTCTGACAATATCTTGAGGAGCTTGATATTTAACAATTTTAGCCAGATTGGAAAGTCGATACGGTAATGAATGTGATTCACTTGGCATATTGTAAAGTTTCCATATATCATACGACTCTACCTGGAGTGAATATAGCCGAATTGGTTCACTACCTTCACCTGATAACCAGCTATCTACATCATAGCCAACTTTAACCAAGTTGTCCAATTCTGAAAAAACATTTAGAGGATTTAGGTTCTGTTGAATAAGGCTTTCTTTATTCAAATCAAATGTAAACTCCTGATAATCATTCTTAATATAAGAGAATCTAGAATTTATTGAAACCTCTTTGATGCGTCTCATCTCCAATAGTGTATCCCTGACTTGCTCGGCAAAAGCATAGAGATTGTCGTAATTATAACCCTGCATTTTAATACAAACAGGGCCCGCATTTTCCAGGATGGAATTATTGAAACTATCTCCGAGTCCATAAACACTCCAACTCCCTCCACCCAATTCCAGCGCTTTTTCACCAAGTTTATCCTTCAATTGTTTGGATAGTCCATCGGATGTATTATTTTTAAAACTAATATCGATTGTTCCACTCAATTTCTCTACTTTAGTTTGAAACTGTTTGATGGCAGGATTCTTATGCAAAAATGCTTCCATTTTCTGGATTAAATGATCTGTTTGCTGTAGTGTCGAACCATTGGGCATATACAATACGACATGGAGTGAGGTTTCTTCGTTACTTTTCCAATAGGAACCATCCACCACTTTTTCCACAAATAATCGGAGCGTTCCTCCCAGTGCCACATCCGTTACAGGCTTGATTTTTTTCTGGTATAAGTTTGATCCTATAATAGCATTATAGCATTTAGATGGTTCATTAAGCACTTCGTCATTCATTGGCTTTATTTCCTCTGGCAACATAAACACAGGCAGGCCAAAAAGTAATAGCCCAATACAAAAAACCAAGATCCGATTCCTGGTTGCAAAACAGATAAACGTACTATAATGCTTATTAAATTTGATAAGATTTCGTCTGTCTCTCATGGACCTTAATTTCTTTTTCTCAGATATCTTAAATTTTTCAATCAGAGCCGGAACAAGAAAAAATACGATCAACAAGGAGACTCCAAGATTGATCATAATGACTATGGCAAAATCCAACAAATTCAATCTTATTTTCTCATCCATGAAGAAAATAATAACTAGTGAAGCAACCGTTGTCATGGTAGAGGTCAAAATAGCCAGGAATGCCTTTCGGTTTTTCTGCCTGTGAATCTGATCTGACATCACGATTATGTTATCCAGCATCAGGCTCAGTGAAATTGTTATTCCCATCAAGGAATAAAGGTGCATTTCAAGTTTCAACAATTTGTAAAACACAACAGCCATTGCTAAATTGCAGAACAATGAAGCAACTATCATTAATAGATATTTAAGGTTTCGATAAACCAAAAAAATGAATCCAAATAGGATGAGAATGGTCAATCCAGATCGGAACAGGATGGAATCCAGCTCTGCCTTAATATAATCCGTTGAGTCGTATACTAGATGTATTTCATAATTGGATGGAAAAAGACCTTCTATTCTTGCAATTTCTTCCTTAATCTCATTGGCCAATTTCAATTGGTTGGCACTTTCTTTAGCAGTGATGGATAATGTGACTGAGTTTAGTCCATTAATACGATAATAGCTTGATGATTCTTCTTCAATATAAGTTGTGGAAACTAATTCGTCCAGTCGAACCATTTTACCAGCTTTATTATTAACGGTAATATCAGAAGCGACAAATTGATGAGAAGTGTTAACAGGTGTTATAGCCAATCGAATCCAATTTTTAGTATGATTATTGGATTCTATTTGTCCAAGACCAATAAATTCTTTTTTCAAATACTGTTGAATGGCAGAATGAATATCATCCACACTTATTTGAAATCTTTTGAGCTGCTCATAATCATAAACCAATTTCCAAATCATCTGATTGGCTCCTGAAAGATTAACAGCATCCACACCATTTATATAAGATAATTTGTTCTTTATATTTTTTTCTGCGAAATTCTGTATGAGTATAGATGAAGAAGGTGCATTCAAGGTATAAATCAGAAAAGGCTTTTTGGCAACATTATCAGTTTGATCAGTAATAATTTGCGGATATGAAACACCTTTTGGCAGCAAAGGATATAATTGCCGAATGACTGTAGATATTTCAAACCTGGCCACATCAATGGCTACATGTTTATTAAGCTTGATGTTTACTCGCCCCCATCCATTGCCAGATGTAGAAGAAACACTTCGAACGCCTTTAACACGACTCAACATGGACTCTATTCTCGATGTAACTTCCATTTCTACAACCCTTGACTGCATTCTGGGTGTTGAAAAGGATATTGTCAATTGGGCTATTTCATTCTTTGGTTCCAACTTAATTGGCAACTCAGATACTAAAAACAAACCCACCAATGTCATACAGACAAAAACGAGTATAATCTTAAATGATGGAAGTCTTATTTCGTCAATGTATGCCATACTTTTTCTCAAAATCTTTTGTTAAAGGTTCACTCATTGCAAAATCAAATAAAGTTAGCTTTCGTATTTTAAAATAACTCATCCAATAATTGCTCAAAGCCGAAATGTAATTCTTTCGAGCACTCTCCTTTCTATTCAATGCCAATGTCAAGCTACTCATGTCAGCTTTGCCAATGAGATAACGCTCCTTTGTTGCATTATAAGCAAGATCAGAAAGTAATTTGGCTTCTTCTGCACTATTTATTTGCTTTTGTTGCATCGTAAACTCATTGACTGTAATAACTATATCTTCTTCCAAACTAATTTCATCCTGCTGAACAGTCAATTGTGTAACATTCAGTTCGTTTTTAGCCATATTGACCTTACCTTTTCGAACGCCCCAATCAATTAATGGTATGTTTAGGCTAAAAGAAACCAGATCTTGTTGCTGAGTGTTCTTATAACTTTCTTTTAAATTCAAGGCTACCTGATTAAATCCAAAACTCATATTAAGACTTGCCTCTATTTTGGAACTTCGGATTGTCTTATCTACATTCTGTTCTGCTTCCAACAAAGATTGATGATTGGACAAATAATTGGGATTATTAAGCTTAAGTTGAATCAGGGCCATTTCAGCAGAAATATCTATGAGAGTTGGTCTTTCAGGAAGAACAAGTTGAATGTCAGCTTGTTTATCCATGTTGAGAAATGAAAAAAAACTAAACTGGGCTTTCTTTAAATTTATTTCTGCGTTTTGCAATGAATTACCAGCATTTACCCAATCCAGCTTTAAAGTTAACAAATCTGCCTGCGAAATAGAAGCAATTTCCTGACGTTCAATACCGATATGATATAAAGTATCGCTTGAAGCCAGACTGGATTTAGCTAAATCGAACTCAACCTGAGCCATAGCCAATGTGAAAAAATATTGGGCTGCATATTCTGATATTTCTTCCATTGTATACAGCAATATCTTTTTGGCTTTTTCATACTTTAATGGTTCAATTTTTTTTTCCCATTTAAAACTATTGTAACCTAAAAGATTTTGATTATAACCTAAACGTAATGGCACAGTTGAGAATTGCTGATACTCGATACCTCCAAAATTCTTTCTGTAACCAAGTTCAGAATCGATATAAAATGTTCCACCTGTGAGGTCAAAATTCTGTTCCAATGCTAAAGTTCCATAGGAATACAAAGACTGTTGCTTTCTAAAGACATCTTGATTTAATTCAGAATCGTACCTATTGGTGAAGCTTCGTTCGTACTGAAGAGGCATCATATTGAGACTGAGTGAGGGCAGCCTTGCCGCCTCATACGAACGGTATTTCCAATAACTAGCCAGGAAAGTATTTCTTGCACTTAGAGCTCTAAGTGAACCTTGACAAGCAAAAGTGATGGTATTATCGAGAGTGAGCTTTGTTTTCTGAGCACTCACCAGGGTCGTTGTTAAACAAAAAAAAGCTATTAAAACGACTAATTTTCTCTTTCCATGATTGCTTCTCATAAATTTGATTTTTTTTCAGACACTTTTTTCAACTTCTCCCGTAAATTCTTTTTTTCTTCTTTAGAGTATATCCACCAGTATACCAATGGTACCACAAAAAGACTCACAGGTGTACCTATAAGCATACCTCCAATTGTAGCCAATGCCAATGGCTTTTCCAGCTCAGAACCCAAATCGTGGGTAAACAATAGTGGAACCATACAAATAATAGAGGTAAAACTTGTCATTAAAATGGATTTCAGACGTCTGTGACCTGCTTCGTGGATGGCATCCATAATTTTCATGCCCCCTTTTCGTAATTGGTTTATCATATCAACCTTTAATATGGAGTCGTTGATAACTATACCACAGGTAACAACCATACCAATGGCCGACATTAGGTTGAGTGTATAGCCCAAAGACATCAGTAAGACTAAAGCCGCTGCCAAGTCTATTGGTATTTCTAATAATATAATAAACGGTTGGACGAAACTCTCAAACTGAGATACTAGGATAAAATACATCAACAGGATAGATATTAATAAAATAACCATTAGTTCACCGATCATTTTTTTATTGGAAAAAAAACCTCCTGATAAATCAAAATCCCAAGTTTCGTTATTCGAACCTATTTTCTGGACAGCTTGGATGATCTTTTCTGGATTTTTAGAATTGTAATACATCAATGGTATGTACTCACCGGCTTTTCCAGAAATAAGGGTCTTCAACTCTTCAGATGTTGAGACGGTTACAAATCGATTCAGAGACAACTTGGTCATTGCACCGAATTCATTTTGACTTGTTGGAATTAATGTGTTTTCGAGAATTTCCTTCACTGTCTTTTCTTCACTGCCCAGCACAACAGGTAAATATTGTTGATACGATCTCAAAGTTGCAAACTCATTTCCTTGAAAAGCAGTTTTAAGTGATTGATAAACGACATCGTAAGGTATATTGTGATAAAGCAGTTTTTCACGATCGATGTGTAGATTCAATTGTTTTTGAAAGGATACTCCCTCTGGAATATCCTTTGTTTGAACACGTAGTTCATGGACAATCTGACCGATATCAGCACTTGTAGGTGCCAGAGTTCTATTAGTGGTATAACACTCAACAACCATATCAGCCTCACCCGTTGAAAATATTTTCTCAAAAATTGTTCCTGTAGGTGCAAAAGTTACCAGTGCCTTAGGATAATGTGCCTTTAAATAAGAGCGAATGGATTCTTGCAGTACGTAGATTTCCTTTGAATCAGCTGCTTTTAAATATAGTTCCGTTTCAGAAGAAGTTCTCTGCCTTTCGCGATTCAACAGAAATTGTTGTTGTCCAACCAGTCCAGTTTGTTCAACGACCTTCGGTTCCATAAAATGCAACAATTCACGTGTACGTTCCAAATTGTCATTTACATGAATATTCTCATTCCATTCAATGCTGGTTACCATTTCTTTTTGATTCAGGTCCGGCATCTTTTCTTTAGGTATGAACCAAAACAAAAAAGCACAAAATGGTAAAATGGCCAACATGGATATTGCAGTCAATTTCTGATGAGCAAAAATCCATTTTATTCCATTGTAATACAACTGTTCAGCTATTGAAACTTTGTTTGGATCAGAGATCTTATCCGTATTGTAAAGCCTTTTTATAAATCGTGAAAAACGATTGAACCGAATGGTACAAAACAACTTAAATAAAACTGGCAGCAGCATAATACCAGTCAAGTATGAAACAAGTAAGCCTAAGGTAACAGACAAAGCCTGGTCATAAAACAAAGCTCCTGCAATTCCACTCAAAAATACGAGTGGTGCAAAAACCGAAATAGAAGTAAACATCGAACTAAGCATAGGGGCAATCACTTCGTTTGTCCCTTTAATGCACGCATCTTCGGGCGACATTCCACGTTCCTGATATTGACTAATATTATCAGTAACCACCAACGAATTGTCAATCATGTTACCAGAGGCCAAAATCAATCCAGTTAATGATATGATATTTATAGACAGTCCACATAAATAGAAAAACAGTAAACTGATTATAACTGAAACAATCATACTTATACCTATGATGATTGGAGAGCTCATATCCTTCATGAAGAAAACAGAGATGAGCCAAACAAATAAAAAAGCAAGTATTAAATTCTGTTCTAGATTGGAAATGGTATAATCAAGCAACTCTGTCTGGTTTTCAGTTACATGGAATTCTATATCCGGATAAGTCATTTCCAAATCAGTTATGACTTTGTCAAGTGCTGCCTGCATATCATCCATATTCTCGTCAGCCTGCTTGATGATGGCCATCTTTATACACCTTTTCCCATTATAAAGAGACATTCCTGTTTCTTTTTGAGGTGCAAACTCTACCCTGGCCAAATCAGACATTCTGTAAATTCGACCCTCTTTTCGAATAAAAATACCTTGAACATCCTCAAGTGTTCTTAATACAGAAGAAAATCGGATGTTGTATTCGTAATGTCCATCATGGACCACCATACTGCCAGGTTCTACATTGTTGATATTGAGCGCTGACTCAATATCTGACAATAAAATACCTGCGATCTCCAGTTTATTATTGTCAAGGTGAATAACGACTTGTTTCTTCATCAGACCTGTAACGTCCACCATCGAGACTTCAGGAAGTTGTTCAATTCTCCTCTTTATGACTGTTTCTGAATATTCGCACAAACCCAAGAATTTAGATTCATTCGTATTCTCGAAATCACGGTCTGAACGAAGGGTCAAGTTCAAATATTCAACAGGGATATCTGTTGCACTAGCTTTAATAACACGGGGACGGTCAATATCCTTCGGCAGAAAGTTCATGGCGGCATCGATCTTTTCGTTAACTTCTACGAAAGCCAAGTCTGTATCAATTCCATAATCAAAGCTAAGTCTTACCAAGGCACCTCCATCTCTGGTTTCAGTCTTTATATCCCTTAAACCAACCAATTGTGTCAATTGTTGCCTTACAGGTTTGACCACTGTATTTTCCAATTGCCTGGCAGATGTATTGTTACCGGTAATCTGCACCGTTATTTCTGGTATAGGTATATCAGGCAATAAAGTAACAGGTATATTGAAAAGAGTGACCATACCCAATATACAGCAGGCCAAAAATGCCATGATGACAGAAACCGGACGGTCTATTAAAAATTTAATCATGATTGAAAACTGAATTAAGATTATCGTAAAACGATAGGTGATTCATCCGCAAGATTGATATTTCCATCAAAAATAACACTATCGCCTTTTTGCAATCCTTCTGTAACAACATAGCTTTCAGAGTTTTCTAAACTTGTCTGAACATAATTCCACTTGGCTTTTCCGCTTCGACTGGTGAAGACCACTTTTCGGCCATTTCTAAGTACAAGAGCACTTTTTGGTATCAATAATTGCTTATCGACAGCTCGTCGTACGCGAACTCTTACATTCATCCCATCATAAAATTTGTTTTGAATGTTATTGACGGATGCTGTCAACCTAACCATTCCATTGAAGTCTATGGCAGGGTTAATTTCCCGTATCTTGCCTTTACATATTAAATTATTGTCAGAAAACGGAGAGACGAAGACTTCATCGTTCTTTCGGATTAAGGAGAGCTCGTTTTCAAGAATTCTGAATACAACTTCAGGTTGTTGAATATCTATTATGGTGCAAAAAGGTACAGATCCATCGGGGACATTGTTTTCTTTGGTGAATAAATTGGCAACCAAACCATTGATGGGAGATATTAGTGTAGCTGCTTTCAAGTTGTATTCAGCCAATTCAAAACTAATACGACACTGATCAAAATTGCTTTTTAGCTTTGCAATTTTTAACACTTCTTCTGGAATAGCATTCTGTTCTTTCAAGGAATATCCTTGTCCTATTAAAATATCCTGCAATTCCAATTTGGCCCGATCCATATTATCCTTCGTTTGTTCTAAGCTATTTCGCAACTTAAATGTATTAAGTGACGCAATTTTTTGACCTTCAACAACATGATCACCATTTTTTACATAAATAGATGTGACAACATCTGATGAAGTAAATTTCAAATCTGTCTTTTTATTCGCAGTGATTGCTCCATTGGATACCAACTCGAAATTAAAGAGTTCATAATCTATTAGTTTAGCCTTGACTTCAGTGGGTTTGTCTGAAAAAATGGAGGATTTTTCAGGTTCTTTATCCTTGTTTTTAGCAGAAGAACAAGAAATCAATAAGGCTGATATTGGTAAAAGTAAAAAAACAGTCTTTATCATGATCGGTCTATATTATTACAAGTATATGGTTATTACGAATATATTTCTATTTTGGTTTTCAATTTTTACTCACTATTAATCGGGCGTTCTATTATTAATTATATTTTGGTTATTTATTTTTAATAATGATACCATTTATTTTTAATGTGGTAAATATATATATTATTATCATATAATTAAATCTTATTATTATAATATTTTTCTCACTTATATGTTAATATTTTATCCTTACTTGTTCTTTTTTTTCACTATGTTTACAAAACAGACATATAAAAATTCAATGCATTATAAAGCTTGTATTAATACTCATCATTTTTATTATCCTGATTTTCAAGACACAGGCTATACTTTTACATAAGCTGAGACATGCTTATCCAAGAAATAAAAAAAGTGATTTTGAGAGGACCTTTTAATTGCTCTTACTTAAACTTGAGCAGTATGACAACAGGATTGTCATCCTCTTTCAGAGTTAAGGCTATCTTTTTTAGTGGACCAGATAATTTGTCTTCATCAAGAGCCTCTAGCAAATCGGAAGCTTCCAGTAAACGGGCAGCAGTATTTTCTGGTGTTTTAATATCGGTGAAAAAATACAAGGAGCTTTCGTGGGTCGGAAAATCTTTGTTTATAAACTTTGCAAAAAAAACATCATTTTTCTTCAAGTCCACTACAATTTCGGTGATGTTGGTTATTGTTGGTATTCCCGGTCCAAAACTGTAATTGGACTTTGCCAGAATTGCATATTTATCAGTCATGCACAAAACTTGATTTAACAATGTGGTATTATTATCTTTCTGTATGGCTGGTTGTCGAATAATAAATGGCATCAACTTCAGGTCTAAGCCCATTTTAAAAATGGTATCTGAAGATATATCTGCTAGAATAAAACCATTTTTAAAACGAACGATATCGTTTGGATTAATAGGAAAATAACTTAAATACCCACGGTCTAGCATGGTAGGTATTTTGTTTATGTTATCCAAATCTATTGTTGAAGATATGCTTCCATCTTTTCTAGAGAGCAAGAGGTAATCTTTTGACTTTTTAGGATTTTCAAGATCCTCTTCCCAGAGATAACATTTTCTGGCAATTAGATTTTTATCATCAAAAATCATCAATTCATTCAACCGATCCCTAGTCTGGAATTTTCTTTTAAATTGACCATTGGAAGAATAGACTAAAACCTTTTGTTTATGAAAACTATCGTTGACAAATAATTCATCGCTTTTTTCATCGTATGCCAAACCCATTACGTTCTGGTATTCTTCACCGCTTCCACCTTTATGACAAAAGGATTTTACGAAATGACCTTTTTTATCAAAAAAAAGGAATTCATCCTTCCCTCTATTGCAACAAATAATGAAGTTATTGGTTATAAGGATTCTATTTCTCTGACCTATCAATACATTGTCCTTCGTTTCAAGTGGAACATATTCCACTTCTGCTATATCCTGAAAATTAACTTCTTTTTCGGGGAATGCCTTATTACAATACTTCGTTCAAAATTTAAAATTAATCAGCAAGCTATCTTGCCTATATCCAATAGTTCTTTGACTTTGTGCTGATTTTTTGTCGTGTGTGGGTTTATTCCGAACACGTTAAAAAATCTTTTGAGTAACAAATCGTTGTGATAGAGTGTCTTGATATTAGCCATCGAGAACGGTCCCCTTTCTTGTTTTGGTATAGTGAGCCAATGCTCAGCCTTAGCTATATTGACCGCTGTCAATGACGCATTCACATGAAAGTTCAGTTTATTCCGGCTTCTGGCTTGACAATCGCTTAGCCCTGTGTGCTGTTTTGCGTCGCGATAAAGAAACTCTATTTGGAATCTGGCAGCGTAATAGTCCAGAATGGTGATCGGATCCAATTCGGTATCTGTTGAGAAATACAGCCTTCTCAATTTCTTGCCGGAGTCCTTTGATTCACAGACAACCAAAGCCACTTTGCGGTGGAAGGCCTTCACCCAGACTGTTGCGGAAAAGATCCTACAATTGTCGGTCTCTTGTACCAGGGAAAAGTGATTGGTGTCCATCGTGTCCAGATTGACTTTGCCTGCGTACTTTGTTGGCCGGCCTTTCTTGCCGGTCGGTTCACCTCGGAATGGATAAAACAATACAGTATCATCTCTGAGGCGACTAATCAAATGAATGCCCAGTTTCTTGAGCCCCTCCACAAATGGACCTCTTGAAAAGAAGGCATCGGCACACAGATATCGGCTCAAACCGGGATGTTTCCTGACCACTTGACCCACAAGACTCAGGTACCATTCAAACTGGGTTATCCCGTGTTTCTTCAGGTACTCGTGTGTTGGTGATTGCTGAGCCTCTAAATGGAGAGCGGTGTGGTTTTCAATGTCTACCGCTGCAAGACCATTGAACTCCAAACCAGGCTTTACGGCACCTGCACAGCCGGACCAGAAGAAATCCTTACCGTAGGTTTTTTTACCGGATTTAGGTAAATGGGTCGGATCCAAGGCTAATACCAAATGCTTGGATGCGCAGTTCCTGATCAATTCTGCATTAAAGCCGGCAAAATCAAAACGGTCGGAAAACTGCCTGCGGTAGTGTTGTTCACCTTTATCACCGAAGCGGGCCAACTGTAGGAAGTTTATCCTTCCTTTGATACTCAAAAAAAGCCAAAGAACGCTTATAATAAATTCCCGTTTGGGCTTGCGTAAATTGTTTAAAACTGATACTTTCGCGATGGAAAACTTACCCTTTGAAAAGGCTTTATTACTAACCCTGGTGTTCATACTTGATGGATCTTTCGTGGTTGAAAAACACCATTAAGATACTGAATATCAGGGTTTTAAACAAACATTTCAGCCATTATTTATCAACATTTTACACATTTTTTGCATTTTATTTGATTGATTGTCAATCGATTAATAGATTTTTGAACGAACCATTGTTATTAAGATCCAGTAGAATTGGTATTTTAACATCATTCGTCTGTGTTTTCATTTTTTCTTCTGTTTTAGAAATCTTTTCTTTTGCTTTGTTTCCACATGCAGAAAGCAAAAAAGACAAAAATAAAACAGAAAAAAAACCATTAATGGATACAGTTAATATTTTCATGATATAGGAATTAAAACTAAATACTTATTACAATTTATTTATGTATAAAAAAAGACAAAGATTCAAGCTTTTCGCTATTTAAAAATTCTTACTTAAACTTGAGTAGTATGACAACAGGATTGTCATCCTCTTTCAGAGTTAAGGCTATCTTTTTTAGTGGACCAGATAATTTTTCTTCATCAAGAGCCTCTAGCAAATCGGAAGCTTCCAGTAAACGGGCAGCTGTATTTTCTGGTGTTTTAATATCGGTGAAAAAAAACAAGAAGTTTTCGTTGGTCGGAAAATCTTTGTTTATAAACTTTGCATTAAAAACATCATTTTTCTTCAAGTCCACTACTATTTCGTAGATATTTTTTATAGTTGGTGTTCCCGGTCCAAAACTGTAATTGGACTTTGCCAGAATTGCATATTTATCAGTCATGCACAAAACTTGATTTAACAATGTGGTCTGATTCACTTTCTGTATGGCTGGTTGTCGAATAATAAATGGCATCAACTTCAGGTCTAAGCCCATTTTATAAATGGTATCTGAAGATATATCTGCTAGAATAAAACCATTTTTAAAACGAACAATATCGTTTGGTTTAATAGGATAATAACCGAAATCCCCACGGTCGATACTTGTTGGTATTTTGTTTATATTATTCAAATCTATTGTTGAAGATATGCTTCCATCTTGTCTTGAGAGCAAGAGGTAATCTTTTGACTTTTTAGGATTTTCAAGATCCTCTTCCTCGAGATAATGTTTTCTGGCAATTAGATTTTTATCATCAAAAATCCTAAATTTAGACAACCGATCCCTAGTCTGGAATTTTCTTTTAAATTGACCATTGGAAGAATAGACTAAAACCTTTTTTTTAAAGTAACTATCGTTGACAAATAATTCATCGCTTTTTTCATCGTATGCCAAACCATTAACGTTCTGGTATTCTTCACCGCTTCCACCCTTATGACAAAAGGATTTTACGAAATGACCTTTTTTATCAAAGAAAAGGAATTCATCCTTCCCTCTATTGCAACAGATAATAAAGTTATTGGTTATAAGGATTACGTTATTCTGACCTATCAATACATTGTCCCTTGTTTCAAGTGGAACATATTCCACTTCTGCTATATCCTGAAAATTAACTTCTTTTTCGGGGAATGCCTTATTAAGATCCAGTAGAATTGGTATTTTAACATCATTCGTCTGATTTTTAGATATTTCATCAGATTTTGTAGCACTTTCTTTCGTTTTACTACTACAAGCTAAAATCAATATCGACAAAAATAAAACAGCTAAAGAGCCATTGATAAATACCTTTGATTTTTTCATAGATAGATTAATTTTAAAAACATATTTTATATATTAAACTATCATTTATATATTTTATTATAATGGTTTAATTTTTTAATGGTGTTATTTTAATTTTATTTGATTAATCTAAAATAATAGTGTTCTTTTGTAAAAACACGTTAGATTACTAAACCATGAAAAAACGACTATCCCTTTTGTTGGTTTTGACCTGCTTCTTTTCCCTGAATGCCAAAGTCATCAAAAACCCAGTCTGCGACTTCCGATGCTCCCTCTATGAAAATATAACCGCAATCGAATTGACCCAAAAGGAAACAAGGTTGCATGTCCTCTGCACCGGTCCTGTAGGACATAAAGTCAACTTTGTCAGCAAATTGTACATCCAGGATCCAGTCAGTGGTAAAAAGTGGTACCCTACTGGCATTAAAGGTGCTGTATTTGATACAGAAGTTGCCATGCCAGCAGACGGAGACTCTACCTTTGTGTTGATCTTCCCACCTTTGGACGATGCAATCAGGAAAATTGATTACGTGAATACCGATGACGATAAATTATACGGTCTATCGTTGGAAAATGGCAGGGAATCGTTGGAAGTCAAAAACACCGTTCCTCCGGAGGTGACCAGCTGGATTGACCAGGAACTGGACAAAGCGAAAAACAAAACCTTATCGTCTGACGAAAATTTCTTTTGCAGGGATTCGGCCAGAATCGTTGGATACATCAAAGGCTACGATGTGAGGTCTGGATTTACAACGGGTGAACTGTATATAGAAAATGCAATAAGTAGAGAAAACATAACATTTGTACTCGAAATCGAACCTGACGGACGGTTTCATACTACCATCCCACTCATACATCCAATCAAGTCCGGCATCATTCTAAATGGTCTTTGTATGAACTTTTACCTGGAACCGGGACAAACACTGGCCATGGTTGTGGATTGGGAAGATATGTTGAGCACCTACAGACAGGAAATTAGCCCATATTTTAAAACCATTGAATACAAAGGTCCAACAGCAATAATTAGTTCTGAACTAAATAAATACGAGCTGAAAAAAACGGATTATGAACAGATGAAATCCAAATCAGTCAATGCGTATAAAACGGAAGAACTTTCAGTGATGAATGAAAACCTGAGTAATCTCTCTAAACTGGAACAAACAGGTACTTTTTTACCTAAAACAATTGATTTATTAAAAAATAAGGCCATAATCTCGTGTGCAATGGAGTTGATGCAATACGGAGATCAAAAATCAACAAATAGTACTACCGGACAACGAATAAAGAATGCTCTCCCATTCGACTACTACGATTTTTTAAAGGATTTACCTCTGGATAATGCCCAATTAATGGCACACGGCGAATACGACTCTTTCGTCAATAAATTTGAATTCATGCCCGAATTTGATGATCTTGGAATTGAAAGTGGGTTAACATTTAAAGGGTTTATAAACTATCTGGAAGACGATGTAAAGATAAAAATAAGTCCACAAGAAAAGAATGCATTGAATTTCAAAACAACTGATTTTACCGCGAACACAAAAGACCTCGAAAAAATAAATGATGCTAATTGGGAGACTTTCATTAAAAAATACAAAAAAGAATACGACGACTATATATTCAAATATGAAACACTATTTGACCGATCTTTGACCGATAACTTTCTTTCCAAATGGATAGTAAAAGATACTATCATGAGCAAACGCTTGAAAATGAAATCCAATTTGACGTATGAAATCATAAAAATCCGATCGATTAGTTCCCTGTTCTTGTCCAGAAGTAGTATAAGAATGTCTAATACTTCTTTTTATTTGGATTCATTGAGTAAAAAAATCACTCATCCTTTTTTAATTGATGAAGCAAAGCGCTATATAAATGATTATTATAAAAAATTTGATAAAGGAACTTACCCCTTAACCGAAGGGAAAGCCGCAGAAATATTAAAAAAAATCATAGACCCCTTCAAAGGTAAATTACTACTCCTTGATTTTTGGTCTATCCATTGCGGTCCATGCGTTCAGGCGATTAAGGATATGAAAAATGCCAGGGCTAAAAACCTTTCAATTGAAGGGTTTGCCTTTATTTTTATTGCCGATGAAACGGATTCACCCATAAAAAAATACGAGCAATTCGTCAAAGATCAAAAGATGGTCAATTCCTATAGAATTAGCAACGCAGACTTCGCTTATATCCAACAATTTTTCCGTTTTAATGGTACTCCTCACTATATGCTAATAGATCCGAAAGGAAATATTATGGACGATGATTTTAATGTGTTTAAAAGCAGTGCTGAGATAAAGAAGCTTTTTAAAGAAAGTTGAAAATGAAAGAAAAAACCACCATGAGAAATTCACTTGCCGTTTTTATGGCTCTGGCATTAACTAGCTTACTATCTATTCAAGCCAAAACCACCAACACCCCCGAAGTCAAAAATGAAATCCCGGAGCAGGTGACCGCCTGGATCAACTCCGAGCTTTCCAAAGCTAAGAACAAGTCTTTCCTTACGGACGAAAACTTCTTTTGCAGGGATACAGCTAAACTGATAGGTTATATCAAAGGGTATGATGCCAATGCGGGATTTAAGACAGGACTCATTTATCTCGACAACGAATTGACCAACGAACAGTATCCAGTCGTTGCGCAGATTGAACCGGATGGAAAGTTTGAAGCAAAATGCCCGATGATTCACCCAGTGAAAACCTTTATCACCTTGGGAAAGACATCCATCGATTTTTATATTGAACCAGGCCAAACCCTTGCCATCATTCTGACTATTGAAAATCGACAGATTCAGGAAAATCAAGACACTGTCAATTCCCAATTTAAGGATATCTTCTTTATGGGGCCTTCTGCTAAAATTTGTTCCGATTTGACCAAATACAAAATAAAATCATCAGATTACGGACCATTAAGTGAAGTGGTGAAAAAGGTAACACCCAATGAATTCTTGAAAAAGGAACGTTCCATGCTAAAAGAGAATCTGGATGATATTAATACCATGGAAAAATCGGGAATCTATCATCCAAAAACCATCGAACTTTGGAAAAACCAGGTTTATGCTTCCAGTGGCGCTATCCTTTTTAGATTTGAGACTGAAAGAGAAGATGCTAAAAGTAGAGAAAGCAATCAGATTCTGGGTACTCCGATCACTCTGGACTACTATGATTTTTTAAAAGATATGCCCTTGAACGACCCCAGAATGCTGGTCACCTGCGAATTCAAATTTTTCATGAATTATTTTGAATATGGTGCTGTTTTCGGAGATGTACTAAACTGCCTAAAAAGCAAGCCGTTTAGTACTTTTCTGATAGAGGACAAAAAGATCAGCGTAACGGATGACGAAAGGGATGCCGATCTTTTTATGGAAAATTACCGTCTAATGGAAAAGACTCCGGATTATCTGGCAAAGTCAAAAGGAATGTATAGAAAAAAAAGGGTTCTTCTGGAAAGATACCCTCAAGAGTTAATTGAATATGATGAATACCAAAAGAACTTTGACCGTGAAACGGTGAAAGAGAAGGGCTTATTATTCTGGCACATTAAAGATTCCATCCTCCTCAACGATTTAAAAATGGAGCAAAACCTCACCTATGAAATTAGCAAAATCCGTGATTTAAAGCTCGAATTCGAACGTTTGAACAAAATAGACGCCTTCGACTATTACAAAACGATTCGTGCCACCATCACCAACAAGTTTCTCCAGGAAGAAGGTCAACGGTTATTGCTGAAAAACTTCCCTGAACAGGAAAAGACAGCTTATGAACTGCCCAAAGGCAAAGCATCAGACATTTTCAAGAAAATCATTGACCCGCACATAGGCAAAGTTTTGATTATTGACTTCTGGGACATCTTTTGCAGTCCATGTGTCGCTCAAATAGAATTCGAGAAAGCACATCGCGAAATGCAAAAAAATAACGACAAAATGGACTACCTCTTCATCACCAGTGAGGGAGGTTCTCCTAAAGACAGATATCAGACATTCGTCAAAGAACAGGATTTGGTGAACACTTACCGGTTAAGTGATGATGATTTCAATATGTTGCGCCAACTTTTTAATTTCAATGCTAAACCGCATTTTGTGATTATAGATAAAGTGGGTAAGGTTGAGGGCAATTATGATAGTGAGGGGTATAATAATTCTAATTTTGAGAAAAAACTTTAACAGAAAGTTGAAAATCTCCAAATAAAATTCACCCTCTGTAACAACTGTTACACATTTACCCCTCCCATCCATGTTATATTTGTACCAAATTCAGATATAACACTCAGAATTATGAAACGTACCATCATCAAAATAGACGAAGAACTCTGCAACGGTTGCGGAAATTGTGTAAAAGGTTGCCACGAAGGTGCCCTGCAGTTGATTAACGAGAAAGCGGTCATGGTCAGTGAACTCTATTGCGATGGGCTGGGCGCCTGCATTGGCGAGTGTCCTGTAGGCGCCATTGTACTTGAAGAGCGTGAAGCAGAACCGTACAGTGAAGTAGCCGTGATGGAACGAATCGCTCCTAAAGGAGAAAGCGTGATCCTCGCACATTTGAAACACCTGAAGGAACATGGTGAAAAAATGTTGATGAAAGAAGGCGTTGGATACCTGAGGAGCCACAACATACAGGTTGATTTATCCAGTATCCACGGACAAGAAGAAAAGCATGGCGGCGGATGTCCTGGTTCAGCGGCAAGAGCCTGGGGACCTGTAGAAACTCAAAAAGCACCACTATTTGAAGCATGTCATGTTCCGGGACCAGCCAAAAGTAACCGACCCGCTTTTGCACCCATTCAAAGTCAACCCTCTGAATTGCGCCAGTTCCCGGTACAATTGCACCTCATCAACCCCCAAGCACCCTATTTTCAGGGAGCCAATCTACTGCTGGCAGCGGATTGTACAGCGTTTGCTGCCGGAGATTTTCACAGCCGATTCCTCAAAGGAAAAAAACTGGCCATTGCTTGTCCCAAACTGGACAGCAACATGGATAACTATAAGGAAAAACTGGTGTCAATGATTGACGATGCGCAAATAGACACTCTAACCGTTCTGATCATGGAAGTGCCTTGCTGCGGAGGTCTTTTGGGCGTCGCTAAAGCTGCCAGAGACAGAGCTTCCAGAAACATTCCGATTAAAGTCGTAGTACTTTCCGTACAAGGGGAAGTAAAAAGTGAAGAATGGATCTAACAATCTCTACTTTACAACAAAATACCAATCGAAAGTAATAGACCTAGTATCAGCAAATTTCTGGATGTCTGACCAATCAGGACATTCAGTTCTTTGCCATGATCGATGGATACCATCTTTTTCCAGGTCATAATATGTGGAATCAAGTATAGGAACGGCAAAAGGACTGCCCAAATGGATTCCCGGACAAAAAAGAGGCACAAGAGACAAGCTAAAATGCCATTGAAGAGATAGCCCCATTTCCCGAATCCTTTTCCAAATAAAACAATGGTGGTCCGCTTGTTGCTTTTCTTATCGGTATCCCTGTCCCGAAAATTGTTGATAAAAAGAATATTGACGGCACCTAAACCCACAACCGCTCCGGCCACGAATGCCAAAACGGGGAAGCTCTGCGCCTGCAAGTAAAAGGTAAAGACCACAGCTACAAAACCAAAGAATATCAGCACAAAGACATCGCCCAAACCGTGATAGGCCAAGGGCCATGGACCGGCAGTATAGGCGACCAATGAGACAACACACACCACTCCGACCAATATCATCAACCAGCCACCGAAGTAAATCAAACCCAGTCCGAAGGCACAAGCCAGCGCTATAACCACGAAGGTTCCGTAAATCATATTTTTAGGGTCTATCCAGCCAGAAGCCACAGCACGTGCAGGGCCAAGACGGTTTTCATCGTCGGTTCCCTTTTTGTAATCAAAATAATCGTTGCTGAAGTTGGAGGCTATTTGTGCCAACAAGGCAAATGCCAGACAAAGTAAAGCCGGAACAAGTTTGAACTGACCAAAGTGAGCAGCCAGGCTTGAAGCCACCAAAACGGGAACGGAACCTGCAGCCAGAGTTTTTGGACGGGTTGCCAGGAGCCAGGCTTTCGGAGAATTTTTTGTTACAACGTGCATGAGGAATGTTTTGATTGCAAAAGTAAAGTGTTTTTTTATATTTACTATATTTGTAAAACCTAAATACGCGCAATTATGGAAGAACTGACTCTTTAATGTAGTGTCTATTTCTTGCTAATTTTTTTTATTTCTTTATCCAAATCCGAAATGTATTTTTTGTCTTGTTCTATTCTAAACTGCTCATATTCTTTATGTGCCTTTTCAACGGCTAGATCGTGGCTAATATTTCCTGCATTTGGTAGTATATCCAAACTATTGCTTACTAAAAATTTATTGGTTCTTTCTATCCAATCTTTCATATTCATCAATTGGTTTCTTCGTGCTTGGAACTCGGCTAAATCCAAAAAAGCACTTATCAATAAATTCAAATCTCCAATTTCATTTTCGGCTAAATAATTTTTAGCAATGCTCACATCACTTTTTAAAATTTTTCCATCGGGTGAATTTTTCCAAGAAGTTAAACCCATATAATCTTTGCCTTTATTGGCTCTATCAAAAATTATTTCGGCTGCGGTTTTACCGGTAATAGCAAAGTTCAATTTGTTTTGCACCATTTTGTAAAACAAATTGGTTTCTTCGGCATTTTTATTATAATCGGCACTACATTGCTCAAAAATATCTCCTAATTTTTGATAAAACCTTCTTTCACTTGCCCGTATTTCACGAATTCGTTCAAGCAACTCATCAAAATAATCATTGCCAAAAGGTTTGCCATTTTTTAGCATTTCATCATTCAGCACAAACCCTTTAATAATAAATTCTTTGAGTGTTTGTGTTGCCCAAATTCTAAACTGAGTAGCTTGCTTTGAGTTTACACGGTAGCCAACCGCAATGATGGCATCTAAATTATAATAAGATGTTTTATAATTCTTACCATCACTGGCAGTTGTTTCCAAAATGGAAACAACTGCATTTTCTGCCAACTCGCCCGATTCAAATATGTTTTTCAAATGCTTACTAATGGCTGGCACTTCTACTCCAAATAAAGTAGCTATAGCTTTTTGTGGAAGCCAAAAAGTATCGTTTTGATACGTAACACTTATGTTTACATTACCCGTTTCATTACTGTATAGTATGATATTGTTTGCCATTTTTACTCTAAACTAGAATTATTCCAAAATACTTATATAGTCTGAAAAATCAGTTTACTCAATTGAATATTAAATCAATATCGAGTGCCTTTCCAGCAGCTAAATTACAAATTATTTGATTATCGTATGATTAAATATTCAATAAATTCATTTATATACTTGAAATCAAACTGAACAAGCATTTATAACTTTTTGAAAAGATTGAATACATAAAGGGGTAAAATTTAAAAAATGACTATATTTGTATAAATAATCAGTTCTTATAATTATCTATAAATAAGCATATTATATGATTTTAGTATTATTTACACAAACGGCACTGACCCTGATTACCCCAACATTTTTATTTTCAGCCATATCATTATTGATGCTGGCATTTACCAACCGTTTCCTCTCCTATTCCCAATTAGTCCGGACACTGAAGGATAAATACATGGACAGTCCGACTGCTGTAACTGCGGCACAAATCAAAAATTTACGCAGGCGCCTGAAATTAACGCGCGCTATGCAGATGCTGGGTATTGGCAGCTTGTTCCTTTGTGTGGGCAGTATGTTTTTTATCTACATCAATTTTCCAATCGTTGCTGCATACATTTTCGGCATGGCTTTGCTCATGTTGATGCTTTCTCTCGGCATATCTGTACGAGAAATTCAAATATCCAGCCGTGCCCTCGATCTTTACCTCAGTGACATGGAGAAACCCCATAAAAAAACAAATTAATACATGACAGCAGAAAACTTCAGACAAGAACTCCAACGCTTGTCCAACCCTCAAAATGCCTTTCAACTTCAACGCTTTTTCAAAACCGGACCCGGTCAATACGGGGAAGGTGATATTTTCTGGGGCATTAAGGTGCCTTATACCCGTGAATTGGTGAAGAAATACAAAAAAATGTCCCTCGGCGAAATAGCAAAGCTCACCCCGGATCCGGTGCATGAGGTACGGATGGCTGCCGGTTTTTTATTGGTGGAATGTTTCAAACGCTCGGACGAAATCGGGAAGAAAGCGTGTTACGATTTTTACATTGAAAACGCCACTTGTTACAACAACTGGGACCTTGTGGACATGACCAGTCACCACATAGTTGGAGGATGGTTATACGAAAAGGAAAGAGCACCATTGTATAAATTGGCTGCCAGCGACAATCTTTGGGAACAGCGCATATCCATTATTTCCACTTTTTACCTGATACGAAGGGATGATTTCAACGATGCATTGGAATTGGCCAAAATACTACTTAACCACAAGCACGATCTCATTCACAAAGCGGTGGGTTGGATGCTCCGCGAAGTCGGTAACCGCAATCACTTAGTTGAAACAGAATTCTTGCTCGAAAACAGACGCTATCAACAGATGCCCCGTACCATGCTTCGATACGCCATCGAAAAATTTCCCGAAAAACTAAGATTGGATTTCCTGAAAGGCAATCTTTAAAAAAAAGTAGTGAACCCGCTGCTTCTGAAGACAAGATGTTTCAATAGAGTGTTCAGTACAAGGCGCAGGGTACAAGCCACACCGGAGCGTACTTTTCGTACGTGAGGATTGGCTTGTATCCTGCAACGCAGTAATGGACGCTGTATTGAGACATCGCTACTTGGTGCGGTCTACTTGCTTAACACCTTTGACAGTCTTAATCCTCTTCAACAACGACTTCAACTGACTCGTATCCCCCACCATTACCGTCAACTGCCCACGAAACAATCCATCCGTCGAATCAATAGTGATAGAACGCAAAGTCACTCCAGATTCCTTGGCAATCATGGAAGTAATATTTGTTACGATGCCAATATCGTCGTTGCCGACTACCTGAAGCGTAATGGGATAACTGGAGCCATCGGCTTTTCCAGCCCATTTGGCCTTGACCATGCGATAACCGAAACGCTCTATCATCTGAGGTGCATTGGGGCAATCATTGCGGTGAATTTTTATACCACCCATGGCTGAAATAAATCCAAAAACGTCGTCACCATAAATGGGGCTGCAGCATTTGGCTAGCTTATAATCAATGCCTTTCAACTGTTGGTCTATGAGAAGCACATCTTCCTTGTTACTGCCCTTTTGAGCAGGCTGCGTGTCCACCACATACGTATCAGCGGACCGGGCTTCCGTTGGTTCGTTGGTTGTTTTTTCGGCACGTTCAATTTCCTGATACAGGTCAATAACATGATTGACTTCCAAACGCTCCGTACCAATTTCAGCAAAAAAATCAGTAACCGTTTTGAATTTCAGCTTTTTAATCACCTTCATCAACAACGATTCGTCGTACTCTATTTTGCGATTTTTCATGCGTCGACGCAAATTTTCCTTACCAAAGTCTGCCTGTTTTAATTCGGCTTCCTTCAGGGTCTGGCGAATTTTATTACGCGCTTTGGAGGTCACCACAAAATTCACCCAATCCTGCTTGGGTGTCTGATTGTTACTGGTCTGTATTTCAACCTGATCCCCACTCTTCAGCTCATAACGGATGGGCACATTTTTCCCATCGACCTTGGCTCCTACACATTTACTTCCAAGGTTGGTATGTATGCTGTAAGCGAAATCCAGGACTGTAGCTCCTTTGGGTAGTTTGTGCAACTCACCTTTGGGTGTGAAAACATAGATTTCGTGCTCATACAGATTCATCCGGAAATCATCCATCAACTTGGAGGAACTGGTTTCCTGAGTCTCTAATATTTCACGTATACGAGTGAGCATTTCGTCCAGACCCGATTCACTCTTGATACCTTTGTATCTCCAATGAGCGGCCAGTCCACGTTCAGCTATTTCGTCCATCCGGTGGGAACGGATCTGTACTTCCACCCACTTGCCATCCTGCCCCATCACAGTGATGTGAAGAGATTCGTATCCATTGCTTTTAGGAATGGAAAGCCAATCTTTCAATCGCGAAGTGTTTGGCATATGCATGTCGGTAATGATGGAATAAACCTGCCAACAATCAGACTTCTCCTTTTGCCGTTCCGTATCAATGACAACACGGATAGCAAAAAGATCGTAAATATCTTCGAAAGGTATTTTCTGCTTTTTAAGCTTGTTCCAGATGGAATTGATCGATTTTGTACGTCCCTTGATTTCAAATTTAAGGTTCGTCGATTCTTCCAAACGTTTTTTAATAGGCTCAACAAATTGATGGATGTAATCTTCGCGGGATTGTTTGCTTTCATCCAATTTCTTGGCTATTTCAAAATAAATTCCCGGCTGAAGGAATTTCATGGAGAGATCCTCCAATTCGGTCTTTATGCTGTAAAGACCCATACGGTGTGCCAATGGGGCAAACAAATAAGATGCTTCACCGGCTATTTTCAGACGTTGTTCTTCGGGATAATATTTTAGAACCCGCATGGTGTTCAGGCGGTCGGCTATCATGATGAGAATGACTCGTCCATCCTGAGCAAAAGAAAGCAGCAAATTGCGGAAATTTTCCGTTTCAATGGCTGTATTTCGATCGTAAAGTTCATTGGCCTTTGTCAAACCACGCAAAATGGCTCCAACAGAAGGTCCGAATGTCTTTTCAGCTTCTTCAACTGAATAGTTTTTGGAGACAACCACATCATAAAGCATGGCACTAATGATGGATGAGTGGCGCAGTCCAATTTCACCCGAAACAACCAGTGCCGTATTCAGATTTCGGACAATCGGATTGATTTCAGGAACAGTACGTGGTAGTTTCCCTGTTTCCACAGCATTGGCCAAAACCGTCCGTACATCTTTAATCTGAGCAGGTGTGGTGAAGTCCCAGACCAACTTTAATAATTTCCTGTAGAGCTTTAACAGGCGGAGACGTTCTTCTTCGGAAAAGTACATGGCATATCCATTTTAAATGTTCTTGTAAAAGTACAGTATTTAGGTAATATTTCTCCTTATTGGCCGAAGTTTTTTATCTTTGTGACTCACACCAAATACAGAAACATCATGTTTACTCAAGAAGACCTGAAACTGCTGGAAAGCAAAGGCATTACCACCCAACAGATTGATAATCAAATTGGTTATTTCAAAAAAGGATTCCCATTCCTCAGACTTCATGGATCAGCATCCATTGATAATGGAATCTTGAACATTGGTATTGAGGACGATAAAAAATACATAAATAACTGGGAATGCTATTTGAATGGATCTCATCAGGTACTCAAATTTGTGCCAGCATCAGGTGCAGCCAGCCGAATGTTCAAAGATATGTATGAATTTATAGAAAGCCCATCAGAAGAGCCACTTACAGAATTTGAGAACCAGTTTTTTCAGCAAATACATGCTTTTGCTTTTGCTGCAGAATTGGATGAAGCATGCCTAAAAAGCACCTCCAAAACCATCGATCAGTTGATGGAAGAAGGAAACTATAAAATCATCGTAAAAAACCTTTTAACAGCTGATGGATTAAATTACGGAGCTCTTCCAAAAGGGTTACTTCAGTTTCACCCATATCCTAAAGGTCCCCGAAAAGCCGTGGTGGAACATCTGGTTGAGGGTGCCTTGTATGCAAAAGGCAACGACGACAAAGTGAACGTACATTTCACCGTTTCGCCGGAACACCGTCCTCTTTTCGAGGCAGAGGTTAAAGCCTCAGCACCAGCAATCGAAAATAAATTCGGGATTCAACTGAATATCAGCTTTTCTGAACAAAAACCCAGCACAGACACTTTAGCAGCTGATGCTTTTAACGAGCCATTTCGCGACAAGGACAAGTTGGTCTTCAGGCCAGGTGGTCATGGTGCCTTGATTGAAAATCTGAACGATTTGGATGCAGACATCATTTTTGTCAAAAATATTGACAACATTGTGCCAGACCGATTAAAGGATGCCACAGTAAAATACAAAAAATTGATTGCCGGAGTGTTGGTTACCCTACAGAATCAGGTTTTTGATTACTTGAAAATACTCGAAAGTGGCAAATACAACCACGAAGAGCTGCTGGATATCATTCATTTTATCCAACAGAAACTCTACACCCGCAACCCTGAAACTAAAATGATGGAAGACAGTGAATTGGCCATCTACCTGATACACAAACTCAATCGCCCGATTCGTGTTTGCGGTATGGTCCGTAATGCCGGAGAACCCGGTGGTGGACCGTTCTGGGCTTACAATCACGATGGTTCCATCTCCCTTCAGATTTTGGAAAGCTCTCAGATAGACCTGAATGACCCTGATATGAAATCCTTATTTGAACAAGGCACGCACTTCAATCCGGTCGATTTGGTTTGTGCAGTCAAAAACTATAAAGGAGTAAAATTCAATCTGACAAAATTCGTTGATAAACAGACAGGTTTTATTTCCCTGAAATCCAAAAATGGAAAAGACCTGAAAGCACTTGAACTTCCAGGTCTGTGGAACGGAGCCATGTCCGATTGGAACACCATTTTTGTAGAAGTGCCCATTGAAACATTCAATCCGGTAAAAACGGTCAATGATTTGTTGCGGCCTCAGCATCAATAGGCTTTAAGCCCATTTTTTTAGCGCGCTCCAGCATAAAATCAAAAGCAGCCTCAAACTCATTTGGAATTTCGCCGTCAAGGATAGCCTCCTTGATGGCTGATTTCAGATAACCTACTTCCCTGCAAGGTGTCAATCCGAAAGTTTCCATAATAAGTTCTCCACTTACAGGTGGCTGCATATTTCGAATACTGTCTTTTTGCTCGATATCCAACAATTTCTGACGAACCAACTGGAAGTTTCCCATAAAACGACGTACTTTTTCCTTGTTTTTGGACGTGATATCGGCTTCACAAAGCATCATTAAATCTTCAATATCATCTCCTGCGTCAAAAAGAAGTCGCCTCACAGCAGAATCTGTTACAATCTCTTCACTCAAAACAATAGGTCGCATGTGAAGTCCCACCATTTTCTGAACGTACTTCATTTTATCGTTCATCGGAAATTTCATTCTTCGAAAAATGTTTGCAATCATTTTTTCTCCGATAAAATTATGGTTGTGAAAAGTCCAGCCTGCTTTAGTGTCCCAACGTTTGGATGCCGGTTTTCCCACATCGTGAAAAAGGGCTGCCCAACGGAGCCACAAGTTGTCGCTATTGACAGCCAGCCTGTCCAAAACATCCAACGTGTGGTGAAAATTATCTTTATGCCCTACCCCATCCTTCGTTTCCACGCCTTTTAAGGCTGTGAGCTCCGGTAGAATGATATCCAACAATCCACATGCTTCCAACAGCCTGAACCCGATGGAGGGCCTTTTGGACGCCATCATTTTATTCAGCTCATCAACAATGCGCTCACCGGAGATAATGGCAATGCGCTCTTTGTTTCGCTCAATAGCTTCAAAAGCCTCAGGGACAATTTCAAAATCCAATTGGCAGGCAAAACGAATGGCACGCATCATGCGCAAAGGATCGTCGCTGAAAGTGATATCCGGATCGAGGGGTGTTCTAAGCAACATATCGCGCATGTCCTCCAATCCTTCAAAAGGATCAAGCAATTCGCCAAACTGAGCCTTGTTCAGGCATATAGCCAATGCATTGATGGTGAAGTCCCGTCTTTTCTGATCGTCTTCCAAAGTACCATCTTCGACTATAGGCTTACGGGAATCCCGTTGATAGGACTCACGACGAGCACCCACAAATTCCAGGTCAAATTCTTTCAAATGCACCTGAGCCGTACCAAAATTCTTAAAAACGGTCACCTTGCTGCTTTTTCCCAGTTTTTTTGCCACCAGTCTGGCCAATTCAATACCACTGCCAACCGTCACCAAATCGATATCCTTTGAAGGTCGTTTTAAAAAAATGTCACGAACGAAACCACCGATGACATAGCATTCCACTTGTAGTTCGTCGGCTGCCTCTGAAACGACATCAAAGACTTTATTTTCTATTTTTTCACGTAAATTCACAATTCTTTCCATCTATTATACGACAAAAGTATATTATTTTCGGGGAATGGAGTACTTTTACATCCTATAAAGATTATTCGAGCATGTTTGGACGTGTTTTATTACCCTATATTTTTCTAAGCCTCACCAGCTTACTTAGTTCTTGTGCCTCAAAAAATGATGCACAGGCTGATGATTATTTAAATCAAGCCAGGGAACTGATCAAATCTCAACAGTTTCAATTGGCCAAACTATACGTTGATAGTGTTCGAATTCAGTTTCCTAAAGAATATGTGAAAATTCGAGAAGGTATTACGGTGATTCGTGAAATAAATTTCGCTGAGCAAAAACGTACGCTGGCTTTTTGTGACAGCATGCTGAAAGTACGACAATTCGAATTGCCTGCAGTTCAGAAACTTTTTGTCTTTGAGAAAAATGCTGAATACGAAAGCATCGGCCATTATGTATATAAGTCACAGGCTGAGGACAGAACTATTGGAAGAACCTTTCTTCAGACTAAAGTGGATGAAAAGGGCAATCTAATTCTGACCAGCTATTACAGTGGCGGTCGTGCACTGAATCACAACTCTTTGAAGGTTACCTCAAACGACGATTCCTATGCCGAAAGTTTGGTCGTTCCCAGAGATGGTGCTTTGAATTATCAATTCAACGATGGCGGAATGCATTATGAAATAGTCCGTTTCAATCAAAAAGCAGATAATGGCGTTGTCAATTTTATTCTGACCCACGAAAACAATCCCATAACCATTACTTTGGCAGGGGGTATTTCCACTACCTACAAAATTACGACGGATGATAGAAGGGCAATGAAGGCTGCTTCTGATCTTTCTGTCATCTTAACCGACATCAACCGCTTACTCAATGAAATTCGTTTGTCTCAGGCTAAAATGAATTACATCCAGAAAAAGCAGGAAAGCTTTGATGCGGCTTCGGACAGCAATTAATCTATCTGTTTAGCGTAAACCTCAAACTAAATCCAAAGGCTGAACTAGTCACCGGATAAGAAGAAACCAACGGCACCGAAGCATTTCTGTCGTAGAAGATCATCATGTTCATATTCTTGCTGATAACATAGTCACCTTGCAACTTGATGGCAAAAGTTTTGTTGCCCGAAGATGCCTGCGTGTAGTTCTGCTCTATCTTTCGCAAAAGGGTGTGCATGTTTTTGTAGGACAATGTCCCGGATAAACTGAAATCATTCTTGACTTTGGATTTTTCCATAAATCCCCATGGATGAAAATTGCTGATCTTGTAATCGGTCGTTATTTCATATTGATCCTGATCTGCTTCAATGATCTGTCCACCTGCGATACTGAGGTTCATCGTTCTGCTCTTGTTCCAAACCGTTTTCACTGACCAGCCATTCAGGAGTGTACCCCGTACCCCAAACAAGGGGTTGAACGCTTCCATCAATGTAACGGAAGACACATCGTACATGGAGGATGGAATCGGTTTATTTTCCAGCACATCTCTGACAAATCCCAAACCATTTCCTGCGTCAACGAACGTGTTGTAGGAAGTAAACTGAGAAGCATTATACGTACAAGTATACGCATGATTCAGAGTTACATTTTTAAAATATTTACGGATGAAATCCAAATTGGACAGACCATCGTACGTAAAGCCATAGTTAGGCAATAAGGCACTCAAGGCCGGGAATATGTTCAGATTTGAATTTTGAATGTCTTTACCGGTATAAGCAGCCAAAAAAGCGGGTATCAGTACGTCGGCTGAATTCTTGTCAAATGCTCCGTTACTGGCATCAAAAGGTGTATTTTTATATGGAGTACCAAACAGGAAGCCGGCATCCGGATAGTTCACACCAGCCATTTTCTTATCCAGACGTCCGGCAACAATGGCACGGTTGTCGAGAAATTTCTGAAAAGTTTTGGAAGCATAACCGTTGGAAGCCTTTGGTGAGTCAAAAGCTGTTGCAAGGGCAATGGTTGTCATTGTAAATGTACCTGTTTTGGTCTGTGGCATACCAGTGAACATATACTGAATCTGGGAATTATAGCTCCAGGCTCTGGCTGCATTCAGGTCAATTTTTAAACCGGGCAATGGTTCAAGTGTAGCCTTCAGTCGTAAATCTGTTACATTTGTTACAATGGCCGGACTCACAACGGAATCATTATTGATGAGCCAATTCTTTTCCAAAGCCTTGTCCAGATAATTGTCGGGTTGGAAGCCCAGGGCAAAATCCCAGCCAGGAGCCGATCCATAATCAGACTTTCCAAACAAACCGGATTCTGGTTGAAATCCCGGAAGAATCATACCATCAGACTTCTTATACGTCATCGAGACATTTCGCAAAGACATCAGGGTTCTGGCTGCTATCTCTGCAGTCTTGTACCAACCTTCACTCTCTAAAGGTGGTTTTTGGACTACTGTCAACTTAACAGCTACATTTACAGCGGCAAAAATCACCACATTGTTTTCGTCTTTAATTTTGTATTTGAGGGGAATATTCTTACCCAATGAATCAATGGCTAAAACGTAAATTCGCTTATTTTTCAAATCATGTTTCACGGTCACAATAGAATCAGTCATCAAAGTCACTTCCTTTTCATATTTCTTAGCCTCTTTAACTGGCTTTTCTTCGGGTTTTTCGGGACCTTCCGGCGTTTTAATTTTACTATTTGCCGCTAAAGTCTTTTTGGGACTCGGTGCTATCGGTCGCTTTGTCTCCGCCATTTTCTTTAAAACAGTTTTCAGAAAATCTGATTTGTTGTAGATCGTCATCAGGTTTGCAGAAGAAGTCAGTGACAGCAAGCGGTTGTTTGTGATCTGATTGCCTATATTGGTTTCGGTGGATGAAACAGCTGTTCTCGCCCAAGTATAGACGGCATTGTATTGGGTATTTAATGTAACGAAATCCAGCACAGGAATGCGTGACAATGGCACTTGCCAGGTCAGGTTGGCCGTCTGAGTATAATCCAGCGGTGTACCAAATTCACGCAAACTTCGGGTCACGGTATCTTTCCAGTTTTCATACTCAGTGGCAAACAATTCCTTATTGACCGGAGATGAGACTGTTTCCTCCACTTCAGCCCGGTTATTCATATTAAAATTCAGTTTGAGATCCTTGGTTATGTTCCAATTGATGGCCATATCGGTGTTCCACAAAAAATTCTTGCTCACTGTTAGCGGAAACAGCTCACCCGAGTTGGCGGAAGAAGCGGTCAAGTCTCTGGACTGCAATTCGTAATAGTATCTCATTAAATTGGTGTTGGCCGTAATCGAATTTGGCAATACACCCAAATTTAATTCCTTAAGTGACTTCATCCAGGGTGAGGTCATTTTCTTTTCCTTGGCAAAGGGTTGCCATGGTTTAAGGGGTGAAGCATACGAATAACTGACACCACCATTGTAATTTTTAGTGATCTCATGATCTGTCGTGGGATCGTGTGCTAATGCTTCCGTGGAACTGTAATTGAAGGAAAAGTTTGCGGGGTCTATCGGAAGGGGTATTTTACTCTTCATGTCCACCCGAACATTTGTCAAATTTAAGCTCCGATAGTTTTTGGTTGTCTGACTATAGTTTAAAATGGAATCACGGCCTGCCTTTGTCTTGATTGCTTTCAGCTCCTCGTCCATCAATAAGTCTTCGTTCAGTGGATCGTATTTTGGAGTAGTTTTTTCCGATGATATGGAATAATATAAAGGTATGCTCACTTTTGCCTTCTCAGGAAGAAAGCGTCCAAAATTAAAGTTGAAAGACATGTTGTACTGGTTGTAGTCACTCATTCGGCGTTGAGAAACACTTTGACCGAGTGCTCCAAAACCGGCGCTTTCATATCTTCCGCTGGCAGTGATGGTACCCAAATCGGACAAACCAAGCACAGTACTTCCCAATGCTGCCCAACCTCCTTCTTCGCGGAAACCGGAAAGTCTCAATTCATTGACCCATACCTCAACGGATTTAGTGGTCGTTGCATTGTTGCGAATACCTATCATAATGGTCTTAACCTCTGCAAGGGATGGATTACCAATAATTTTAACCTTGTTTTGTTTGTTGTTTGGATCGTATTCGAAATATTCTTTGGTATAGCTTTTGCCACTGGTATTTCTATTCGTTTTGACTGCTGTGAGAAGTTCGAAAGGTATGTCCATGAAATTGCTATTTGGCCAGATCGATGTCGCTACATTGTTGTAAGGCTCTGATATTTCCAGGGGAACTTCATATTCATAGTAGTTATTTTGGTTATCTGTTCCCAAACGCATGAAAACAGACATTTCATAATTTTTAGGTTTGTCTGTTTCCTCTTCTAATGCTTCAGCATGAACGTACATCTGAAGTTTTTTGTATTGCCTGAAGTCATAGGTTTGATTTTTATAAACACCTCTGGCATCACCTGTTGATAAATTTCCGATTTTAATGGAAAGGGATTGCTCATCCTGGAAATAAACGCCTGGTTGACTTGGATCTGTTTCCTGTAAAACACCTGGAGGCATGGTGTATTTAATGGGTGTACGACCTGAATTTTCTTCCAGACTAACGGTAGAAATGTCTACTGTTGCACCTGGAACAGAAACGGTACCAATGGCATTCAAGTCTTTGGTATAATTGCGCCAATCGCCCCGTACCAGATCCAGGCTGGCAAGACGCAGGATGGTACTATCCTGGAAATCGGTCAGAAACATACGAATAAAACGAATACTGTTGAAACCGCTGATGGATCCCACCTTTTTTCCGCTAGCAATGGGCACTTTAAACTGATACCAGGAAACAGGTTCCACTTTCCCGTTTTTCAAAGTCACGGAAGTGGTTCGCTTGTCGTTGATGTAATTTTGTCCAACAACCATATCACTCGGGCGAATGGAGACCTGGTATTGATAATATCTTTCGCTCTCACTCAGGGTAAAGTCCAGGTTTATATCTTCTACATTGGGCAATGTGGTGGCTGCTGTGGAATAAGATTCTCCGGTTGAACCAGTAGATTGTGAGTTTCCGTCCATTCCATTGAAATGCTTGTAACGTTGAAGAATACTCATTCTTTGATTGTCGTAATCGGTACCTCGGAAATAATGATAATTATCACCGGCAGGGTCATTAATAGGTGAAAAAGGATCTTTTTCCATCGATTCCTGCGTAGTTATATCCACTTTCGTCCGAACATTCTGAACATAATCTGAACGCCAGTTTTTTTCTTCATCGGTAGTCAGACCGTCTAAACCGACATCCTGAATGGCACGAACACCATCTGTATTGTCAAAAGCGTAGGCAGTAGAGGTCTTACCGGAGACTTTACCCCAATTGGTTGTCGTGATGAGGCTACTGTCGTTGGCGTTGGTGGCCAGACCATTTTCAAAAGATCGTTTTCCATCTTTCAATACATCTTCTGAAATCTCGCCCAGGTTAAAATACAAATCTCCACCTTTGGCAACACCAAGTGTATCATAGATAAAAGGATCCATCATCCAAAACTCAATATATTCAACATTGTTGGATTCAAAATTGGTGTATCCGGATTCTATTTTACGCATGATACCGCCCCATTTTTTTTCGGTATTGATAAGGGTTCCATCCGAATTCAGGTCAGTTAGATTGTAATTGTAAGGTCCTCTTTCTTTGGGATAATAAGCTAAATTCATGACAGATATCTGGCCAGTCTGATTGTAGGCCATATCACGATCCGGGAAAATTTCTTTTTCCTTGACTAATCGCACATTATGGTTGGACAATTGTTCCAGATCGTTGCGGATATGACTGGGTGTCTGAGAGCTGGTGTTCTGGGTAAAAATTCCATCAATGGTATACCAGGCTAAAAGTGATCGGTTTTTTCCATATTCCAGATTGTCGGATAGTTTTGCTTCTGGAAAAAGCCCACCCGAAGGATCAAAAGGGGTGCTTGCCAAGAACCATTGGGATATATCTTTCAAATTGATGGTCTTCTTGGAATCCTCAAAATCATCTACGTAAGACATATCCTTCATGGTTTTGGACGAACCGGCTATCAATTGCGCCACTTCGGCATTGATTTGAAATTGAGAAGGCTTCGTTGCGTTCAGAAAAGGTATTTTATCAATCAGATTGGTCAAAAGTTGCGACTCGGTCTTAAAGGAGGTATTCATTCCCCATAAGGTATTGGATACCGATTCCAGCCCCATTTCCACTTTTGTAGTCATGGGTGTTTCCGACAAATGCATCAAAGTACCCCCCAAACTAAAGTTATCACTGAACTTATAATCCATGGATAAACCTGCCATGGTTTTGCGCATCATGCTAAAAGTTGATTTGTCCTCGCACGTTGCATTAATAGCTGTACCTGAATTGATTAAAGCTTCATTGAGAATGGTGACTGTACCCATTCCATAATCCACCGTATAATCGGAGTTTTCAGTCAGCGTCTGTCCTCCTGCAGTGACAACCACAGATCCCTGGGCAACATTGGTTGCACCCAGTGAAATGGTTGCTCCCGAAGAAGCTTTGTATGACCCGTTTATGCTGAATTTATTTTTCTCAGTCATCTGCTGCGCTACAGTCAGTGTTGAATCGTAAAGCTCTTCAAACACAAATGGCTCCGCAAGGGTACTGTCACCTATTGCATCCCGAAGATGCTTACCAAAAGGTTTCAACACTGGAAATATAATGCGACCGTTGGAGGATTGCACGGTGTAACCTTCCACATAATCAAAAATACCATCGGAGTATGCTTCTTTTCGACTGTTCAATCGATCCAGCCCCATGACTCTCAACAAGGGGATACTCTTTATTTTACCTTCATTCAGGTAATTCATATAGGTACCTACCGAGTCATTCTTGTAGGAGACATTCATTTCAAAATCCTCCGACTCCATTCTGTACGCGCCAATAGAATAGACATTCTTCATCATCAGCTCCCAAGTTGGAGAGTTAGGTGAATAGTCCGTTCCTTTCAACATTTTCAGGAACAAGGTTTTTGGTGATTCAATTCCATCTGTTGAAAACTCACCAACCTGATAGGTCTGTCCATTTTTAGTATATTCGTAAGCCACAGCCAATATTTCATCACTATTGAGCGACCTTCTCAGGGAGATATAACCTAAGCTGCTGTTCAGGGTATATTCAGTGGGATCGAGTCGCTGAGCACTTTCCAGACGTTCAAAATCTTTACCAACTGTAATTCCCTTGGAACTAAGCCCTTCTTCCAGAATCGCATTGGCTTCACTGAAATTTCGCGCAGCCGGAAAACTATTCAACAATTCCAAATAAAGTTTGTTGCTGGCATTTGCTGGTAACACACCGTCGTCCCCTTTCCAATGTTTATTATACAAGTAACCAGTCGTTTCTCCCATATCTGCAAAAGCAACAATGTTTCTGGCATCATTTAGCATACCGGTTTTGTTTGTTACCCAAACTTCCACCTTGGTGATGGTTACACCCGATGAGATAAAGGGTAATTTGCTCATCCATTGATCAAAATTGCCGCGGAAAAACTGGGAGAGGAAATAGTGACGGTTTTCATCGTAAGCTGCGACATCGACTGTAAAATCGGTTTTTTGGATACCGCCGCTTAGACTGACAGACTTGGTTTGCGATTGTTGCTGCGAAAGGACTGCGGCCAGGGATAATTTACCGAATTGAAGTTCCGTTTTAACACCAAAAAGCGAAGATCCACCACTAATCAAGGAACTGTTTACGGGCATACTTACATTACCACCCTCCAGGCTTTTGATAATTTCATCCTCTTTGCCTTTATAATTTAACTTAATGGCTTTTGCATCGTAGTCAAAAGTGGCCTCGGTGTCGTAATTCATGTTCACATCAATCTTGTCGCCCACTTTTCCATTAACACTCATCTGGATGTTGTTGTCAAAATCGAAATACGTTTTGTTTCGGGCGTTTTCTGACAAGGAAGGATTATCTACTTTGTTGTTTTTGATGCTGAATTTAGTTTCGACAGATCCTTGCGTTTTTAGTTTCACTCCACCTTCGCCAAAAATCTTGTCGCCCAACCCTAAATCAAAAGACATATCGGTCAGGGAAAATGCATCTTTTTTCTTGGTGAAATCAACTTTATTCTTCTCACGCCAATAGGCTGCTGATGATTGTTGTTGCTGGAACTTGATGTATTCCTCCGTATTCATGTTGATGGGCGTCGTGATTTCCTGATCGCCCAGCATGGTCCTTATGATGTAAGTACCTGTCTTAGAATCATATTCCACCACATTCTTTATATTCTCCGGATTTTTCAGGTCAGCTGCTGAAGTTTGGCCAAGGTCTTCGTATGTTTCTGGTACCGTTTTGGCAACAGGATATTTCATTACTGGATTGGCCTGTTGAAGGGTATCTTTTTTGACAGGTGGTGCCTGCTGCAAAATCTCAGGTGATGAGGCAGCATATAAACTGATGACACAAAGAAGTGTAAACAGCAAACTAAAATATATGGAACGACTGTTTTTCAACGATTTACAATAATTTCAAGGCTGCTTTAATAACTTGTTCCACCTTCATATCCGGTATATCAAGCAATAATTTATTCACGGCTTTAAGGGATACTGATTGTACGAAACCCAACATTTGCAAGGCAGCTACAGCTTCTTCGCGAACCAGACTATTTGAGGCACCTTTAGCTGAAAACGCATCCGAATGCACACCGGATTTTCCAATTTTATCCTTCAGGTCGACAATTATCCGTTGAGCAGTCTTCAATCCAATGCCTTTGACTCCTTTTAAAACTCCGATATTTTCACTTAGGATACAGCTTTCCAGTTCTGAAACAGCCAGGGAAGAAAGTATCATTCTGGCGGTATTTGCTCCTACCCCGGAAACGCCTATCAATTGCTGGAAAGTTGCACGTTCGGAAAGTGTTGAAAATCCGTACAATATATACGCATCTTCTCTGATTGCTTCGTAAATATAGAGTTTACAAGACGTTAAAGCTTGTATGTCCGAGTATGTGTTTAAGCTGATATTAATGAAATAGGCCAAACCCTGATTTTCCAATATAACATTGGTTGGTGTCAACGTTTCTACCTGTCCTTTAATGTATTCTATCATAAATTTAATAATTATGTTGCATTCGTACCCTATGCTCGCAAGAATAGAACGTATTTTTCATCAAAAACGTATATTTCGTAACAAAAAAATGCGGGTTTTTTACATCCTAAAATAAATTAAAATATGTAAAAAAATCTCCTATAAAAGTACAATAAAATAGCTGTATTTGAGTTCTTACTACAACTATATAAAATGAACTTTATGCAGTATACATCTCTACTCATTTTTTTAACTTCATTCATAGTTTCCTGGATCGCAATTCCTAGCATCGTTAAGGTTGCAAAGGAAAAATGTCTGTTCGACAGACCCAATGAAAAACGCAAGATTCACACAAAAAGTATTCCAAATCTGGGTGGAGTAGCCATTTTTCTGGGTTTTTATTTCAGCACCCTGATGTTTCGCGTGCTTTGCGACTCTGTCGAATTAAGTGCGCTGTGTGCAGCATCTGTCCTACTCTTTTTTGTAGCCCTCAAGGATGATTTGATATGCACTGCCCCGAAACTCCGTTTGTTTTATCAGTTCATCATTTCGCTTATTATTATTTTGGTGGGTCAAGTCTATTTTTCACATCTACCATTCTATGAATCCGAGGGTGTTATGCTGAAAGTCATCAATATGATGGTTTCCCTTGTTTTCATTGTAGCTATGATCAATGCGGTTAATTTTATTGATGGCATAGATGGTCTGGCTGGTTCTATTTCATTGTTTATCTTCTTGTTCTTTGGTTTTATCTTTTACCAATACAATGAATATTCGTATGCGTTCATTGCACTGGCATTGGCAGGCAGTACTCTTGGATTTCTGCTTTTCAATATTCATCCTGCTAAAATTTTCATGGGTGATATAGGCAGTACCTTACTAGGCATTTTCATGGCTGTGTTTGCTATCAAATTGAGCAATATGGAACCGTTGAGACTGGGCTTCCTGCCTGTCAAAAACCCCACCTGTCTGGCTTTTGCTTTGCTTATAATTCCAATCATGGATATGATTACAGTTATTATTATTCGTTTAAGCCTGAAAATTTCACCTTTTTTTGCGGATAAGCGTCATACACATCACCGTCTTTTAGCACTGGGCTTAGGTCATCATTCGATCACTTTGACATTGTTGGGATTCAATATTTTTGTGGTTGTCGTTTATTTTGCAGCGAGCCTGTTTGTGAATTCTTTTTTTACGGGGTTAACGATACTTCTTGTTGCGGTATTGTTTGAGATAGGGTTGTACAAGTTGTATGAGAAAAAGACATTAATCGAATAGATTAAATCACTATAAAATGAAAACGGCTACCTCGTGATTTGAGGTAGCCGTTTTCATTTTATAGTGATTGCTTTTTATTTAAAAATCAGTCTGTACAGGTCATTGCCATTTGCATAGATTAATAGGGCAAACAACAGGAACAGGCCGACCATTTGGGCGTATTCCATGAACTTGTCGCTGGGCTTGCGTCTGGCGATGATTTCATAGAGGAGGAACATGATGTGACCACCGTCCAGAGCTGGAATTGGCAATATATTCATGAAAGCCAGAATGATGGACAGAAACGCCGTCGTTTCCCAGAAGTTTTTCCAATCCCAGTCAGCAGGAAATAAACCCCCGATAGCACCGAAACCACCCAGACTTTGAGCGCCTTCTTTGGTAAAGGCGTATTTCATATCACTGGCATAACCTGTCAATTTGCCAAGACCTTTGTTTACACCGGCAGGAATGGATTTTATCACTGAAAATTCTGTCTTTTTCAATGGATAAATTTCATTGATCATCTTGGGGTAAAATCCCAATTTACCGTCTTTATCGGGCGAAATTGATATCATTTGAGAAAGGCCATTCCTGAAATAAGTCAACTGAATGGCGCTGCCTTTGTGTAAAGCCAGTTCCTTGGCAAAATCGGGAAAAGTAGCGAAAGTCTTTCCTCCAATGGAAGTGAGACTATCACCGGCTTTCAATCCAGCCAGTGCACATGGGGAATCTTTCATGACATCTTTGATGACCGTTGGAAAGCGGTAACCGGCAAAACCTTTTTTTCCGGCAATAATCTTCTGCATGAATTCAGCAGGGATTTTTACGATTTGTTCCTTATTCTCGCGGTTGACCACCACTTGGGAAGCTTCCACTATCAAACGTAAGGATTCGTCGTTGTAACGTAGTAATTTCACTCCATCTGCAGAAACAAATCGGTCTCCATCTACAAAACCAGCTTCATGTGCTGCGGGTGAGAAATCCATACCCATTGTTGCATTTGCCATTGGAAGATATTCATCCCCCCAAACATTGAGCACAGCTGAATAGATACCCAGTGCCAGGATAAAATTGAATAACACACCAGCCACCATGATCAACAGACGTTGACCAGCGGTTTTAGTACGGAATTCCCAAGGTTGGGCTGGCTGTGCCATTTGCTCCGTATTCATGGACTCGTCAATCATACCGGAAATGGCGCAGTAACCACCCATGGGTACCCAACCTAAACCAAATTCGGTTTTATCAGGCTCTGCCTTGAAGTCTTCCGGAGCTTCTTTTGAAAACCAGGAAAAACGAAGTTTTCCATTAATCTTTTTTGCCCTGAAAACAGAGAAAAACGGATTGAAAAACATATAAAACCTCTCAACCCGGACTTTGAACATACGGGAAAAAATGTAATGTCCAAACTCATGAACAAGGACAAGTATGGACAGGCTTAAAATCAACTGTAACGCTCGTATCAAAAATGATTCCATAGTTTATTATTGGTGTAATTGTTTTTATTCGTATTAATGGATAAACGATTTTGCCAACGCTCTGGCTTCTGTATCGGAAGCAACATAGTCTTCGTAGGTTGGTTTTTGTATAAAACTGGATTTTTGCATCGTTTTTTCAATCAAATCGGACATTTCAAGGAAACCGACCCGTTCATGAAGGAAGGCTTCTACTGCCACTTCATTGGCAGCATTCAGGACGCAAGGCATAGTACCTCCTATTGCCATAGCTTCATAAGCCAGTGATAAATTTCTGAAACGTTTCAGGTCTGGCTTCTCAAATGTCAAGGAAGAATAAAGATTAAAATCAAGTCTGGGATAATTCATCTTTAGGCGTTGAGGATAGCTGAAGGCATACTGAATGGGCAATCGCATATCGGGTAAACCCATTTGAGCTTTCACGGCACCATCCTCAAACTGAACCATCGAATGGATGATGGATTGTGGATGGACCACGACTTCAATCTGATCTGGTTTTAGATTAAAAAGCCATTTGGCTTCAATCACCTCAAAACCTTTGTTCATCATGGATGCAGAATCAATCGTAATTTTAGCGCCCATTTCCCAGTTTGGATGCTTTAATGCCTGATGCTTTGTAACTAACGCCAGCTCGTCCATGGTGGATTGACGAAAAGGTCCTCCTGAGGCTGTCAAAATAATTTTTTCAACCGGATTGTAGTATTCCAGACATTGGAAAATGGCAGAATGTTCGGAATCAACAGGCAAAATGGGAACCTTGTGTTCCATAGCCAATGACGTGATAATTTCACCTGCCACGACCATGGTTTCCTTATTTGCAAGCGCTATGGCTTTTCCAGCTTTGATGGCATGGATGGTAGACCTAAGACCAGAATAACCTACCATGGCAGCTAAAACAAGATCTATTGGCTCAGATTCAACGATCTGATCAATAGCATCATTTCCAGCATAGACCTTAATTGGCAAATCGGCAAGAGCTTCCTTCAGTTTATTGTAATGTAGTTTGTTTGCAATAATGACAGCTTCAGGTTGAAACTTTCTAGCCTGTTCTATCAGTAAGTCCACCTGATTATTGGCTGTCAGCGCATATATTTCAAAATGATCCGAATGTGCTTCGATCACTTCCAGCGCCTGCTTACCAATGGATCCGGTGGAGCCAAGAATTGCAATCTGTTTCTTAGTTATCTGGTTTTTATCTTTCATTCAAATCTCCTGTTCTCAAAAAACAATGTAGTCCTGAGGGTTTAAAGCAACTCCTTTATGCCACAACTCAAAGTACAGATTTGGCAAAGATTTGCTGCCTGGATCCTGACCGACGATGCCGATAGCCTCACCAGCTTTCACTTTATCTCCTTGTTTTTTGAGCAATTCTGTATTGTGTTTGTATACTGAAATATAATCGTTGTTGTGCTGTACCTGAATTACGTAATCGTAATCAGAGGTATAACCCGCAAAAAGAACAGTACCGTCCAATACTGAAAGCGTAGGCTGCCTGTCCGTGATCTGAATATTGACACCATAGCTCTTGATCTTTGGATTGAAAGCCATAATGATTTTACCTTTGGTTGGCGGATAAAATAAAACACCTTCCGCTTTTGGCTGTTCGTTTAGTAAAGAAAGATTGTATTTCTCCGAATCTTCGTATTTTGCTCGGAAAGAAACTTCTTTTTTGGTTGCCTTCATTAGTTCCAAATGACGGTTGGCAAGTGTATCCAAAGGAATATTCTTTCCATTCTTTTCGAGGGTATCCACCGGCAAATCTCCGGAAATAATGGATTTCATAACGGCAATGTATTGCGTCTGCTTACTCATCACATCGGTCATTGAATCTACACGAATGGCTTGAGAAAGCAACTCCGCTCTGAGTTCTGGATCCAAATCTTCGGGCAAAAGAGATTTTAGTGGGGTGTGAGACAATAAAAGCAGCGATAAAAAGAAAAAGACAATAAACATCGATGCCGCTAGAAAGAGTCCATCCATCAGAGAAACCCTGAGGGAAAAAACATTTTCCAGCGTACTTTCATTAAAAATCGACAGCTGAAATTTTTTCTTCAGTCTCTCGACATGTCTTTTTATCTTCGTTTTTTTCATCCGTTGCGTAAAGGATACAAAATTAGCAGAATTTCACAGGTATCCGACATCTAAGGCTCTTAAAAAATAATAATATGTCCGGTTTCCAGTTCAAAACCGAAAGAATCACTGTGAAATAAGGACTGAATCCGTTGATTTTTCATTAATTCAGAGGGAGTTCCGGTCTCAACACTGGTACCTGGAGTCATCAACCATATTTTATCAGAAAGTTTTAAGGCCAAATCAATTTCATGTGTAGAAATCAATATCGTCTTCTGCATTTCATGCGCGAGTTTTCTCAAAAGAAGCATCATTTCCACCCGATTTGGCAAATCCAGGTGTGAAGTTGGTTCATCCAAAAGTATGAAAGGGGTATCTTGTGCCAAAGCTTTGGCTATCATCACACGTTGATGTTCACCATCTGACAATTCGGTAATAAGCCGATCGGAAAAATCCTCTAAATGTACAGCGGCCATCGATTCCGAAATGCGTTGCTCATCTCTTTCGCTTAGTTTTCCTGAAAAAGTCGTATAAGGATGTCGCCCCATAGCAACCATCTGTTTCACAGTGATGTACCCCAACCGGACTGGATCTGTCAATACCAAACCAAAATAGTTGGCTCGATCAGACAATGAAACGTTAGGTAGTTCGACGCCCTGAACTTGAATGCTTCCATTCAAAGGTTCCTGCAATCCACAAAGTGTCCTGAGTAATGTTGATTTACCACAGCCATTGGGTCCGATAAGTGAAATCATCTCCCCTTTTTCTGCCTGCAGATTTAGATTATGTTGTACCAGAATCTCTTTCTTCCCCCGTCTGTAACCGATGGTCAATTCAAAGGTCCGAATCATGGGATCAAAGTTCAATAAGACCTTCGGGCAATTTTACATGCATCTCCCGTTTTTGGGGATCGATATTGGTAAAGAATTCATCGGCCACTGGCATCAGAAATTCTCCCTTCTCGTTGACTATCCGAAAAAGTACGTTCATGGTTGAGTCGTCTACTTCGGCGACTTCTCCCAAAAAACCTGCCGTTTCTTCAAATACCTTAAAACCGATAAAAGCACTCCATTCGTCGGATGTTTCTTCTGGTTCATCGTCGGCAAATTGAACAGGATAATACACCACTTTATTAAAAAGTTCTTTGGCCTGAAACTCATTTTTGATACCCTCCAGGCGCACTAAAGCTGTTTCTTCGGACCGAAAACGATAGGATTCCACAAAAAATGGAACCAGAATGCCATCCATTTCCAAAACCCAATACGGAGACTCAGTACGGTCAAAAACGTCACTGGTAAAACCAAAAGAGATTTCACCGGAAATGCCATGTGGCTTATATAACTTTCCAATGGGAAATACGTCAGATTCTCTGATCATCTTAAATACGTCTTATATGAGCACCCAATTGATTCAGGCGACTGTCAATATTCTGATATCCTCTGTCTATTTGTTCAATATCCTTGATGGTGCTGACTCCTTGGGCAGACATTGCTGCAATTAAAAGTGCTATTCCGGCACGGATATCTGGCGAAGACATGGTACAACCACGCAAGGCTTGTCTTTTGTCTAGACCTATTACAGTGGCACGGTGCGGATCACAGAGAATAATCTGCGCACCCATATCGATGAGTTTGTCCACAAAGAACAAACGACTTTCAAACATTTTCTGGTGAATCAGGACACTGCCCTGTGCCTGAGTGGCAACCACCAGCATGACACTGAGCAAGTCCGGGGTCAACCCTGGCCAAGGAGCATCAGCGACTGTCAGGATGGAACCGTCCATAAACGTATCGATGGTATAGGATTCCTGAGCAGGTATAAAGATGTCATCGCCTCTTCTTTCCATTTGGATGCCCAGATGGCGGAAACTTTCAGGAATATTGCCTAACTCATCGTAGGCAACCCGTTTGATGGTCAGTTCAGAACCAGTCATGGCTGCCATCCCGATAAAACTACCCACTTCAATCATATCGGGTAGCACGCGATGGCTGCAACCACCAAGTGCTTCAACACCTTCGATCGTCAAGAGGTTTGAGCTTATTCCGGAAATCTTTGCACCCATGTTATTAAGCATGCGGCAAAGTTGTTGGATGTAGGGTTCGCAAGCGGCATTGTAAATGGTAGTGGTACCCTCAGCTAAAACAGCAGCCATGATAATATTGGCTGTGCCGGTTACGGAAGCCTCATCAAGCAACATATAACTACCACGAAGTTTTTCGGCTTTCACCTCAAACAAAGAACGCTCATTCTCATATTCAAAACTGGCACCGAGCTTATGAATTCCGAGAAAGTGGGTATCCAACCTTCGGCGTCCAATTTTGTCTCCTCCAGGTTTAGAAATCACAGCTTTGCCAAAACGGCCAATCATCGGACCGACCATCATGACGGAACCACGAAGTGCTGCACTTTTTTGAAGGTATTCTGCTGAATACAATTGATCCAAATCTATGTTATCTGCCTGGAAACTCCAGATATTGGGTTTCAGACGTTTAGCCTTTACACCTAAGCATTGCATCAAACTTATTAGATTGTTGATGTCCAGAATATTGGGAACATTCTCAACAATAACCTCTTCGGGAGTTAGCAAACAAGCGCATAAAATTTGTAGCGCCTCATTCTTGGCTCCTTGAGCCTCGATGTCGCCTTTTAACTTGAAACCACCCTCTACGAGAAAAGAAGCCATAATTTATCTGGGATTTTTTCTGTTATTTTGATTCTGATTTTGTCTGGGCATTATTGGTTTGCGGGGAGCAGCGATATCACGAATTTCCAGCAAATGAACTGTTTCTTCATTGACATCAATCTTTCCATCCGAAAGGGTGCGCAAATCGTCGTAAATTTTTTGATCGTCTACCGCATCCCTATTCCAGGTCAAAATACTTTTTTTCATGTGATTGGCCATCAGCTGAATGAGTCTGGTTCGTTCCGGACCATCTTCCATAGCCACTGCTTTCACAATGAGATCTTCAATGGAACGACCATAATGCTTAATTTTTATTCTTTGAGCAGAATAAGGCACTTTCTCCGGCTTGGAATAAAGATTTTCCTTGCGTACAATTTCATACGGATAATCAATATCCAGTTTAAAATCAGACATAATGGCCAGGTGATCCCAAAGTTTGTGTTTAAAATCGGGCACATCACGAAGATGGGGAAATAAATTTCCCATAATGCTGATAATTGTTTGTACACAACGTTTGCGTTCTTCCTTATCTTCAATGGTCAAGGCATAGTCAACCATGCGCTGGATATTTCTGCCGTATTCCGGCAAATCCATACGTTTCAACTGTGTGTTGTAATCCAGTTCGTTTACTTCCATAAATTTTTTTTGCATAAGCCCACCAAACTTTTAGTCTTGATTATTAAAAAGTATGTATTATCTGGTTGGAATAATCTGTTTTTTAGAGACGGTAGCCACAAAATCCTTGAGATAAAAAGGCTCAAAGTAAGCTGTGTCCGCAAATATATTTTCTTTAAAAGCCTTTTCAGCCAAGGGCATCATGGCTTGGGCAAGTGGGTAAATGTTTTCTTCAAAATGAGCATTGCCCGATGTTAGTATAGACCGACATTTTTCAGCACCGTCTCCAACAAACCAAACGGGATGGTTTTGTAATTTATCTGCAAAACTGTTTTCATCAATAATCTGAGCACTCACTGGTTCTACGCAATGACCCTGAACATCGTAAAAAGCCGTATACACTTCCATCCTTCTGGCATCCAGCATGGGGCAAATCAGGGCATTTTCCGGTAAATTCAACTTTTGCCTAACCTGATAGGCCAGCAAATCCAAAGTAGGAATGGTAATCACTTTTGCATCCGCTCCAAAAGCTATGCCCTTGGCCATTGAAACACCGATACGCAAACCGGTATAGGATCCAGGACCGGAGCTAACAGCAACCGCATCAAGTTTAAGGCCTTTTTCTTCAGCTACCTTTAGCGCCTCATCTACAAAAAGACCGAGTTGAGCAGCGTGTGATGGTCCATTCATATCTGCTTTTGAAAACAAAATACATCCATCCTGACTCAAAGCCACCGAACAAATTTTCGTAGAAGTTTCCAAATGTACTATCAATGCCATAATTTCAATGCTTCAGTTCCTCTTTATTTTTTACAAAAGTACAAAATTCGCTCCATTTGAAGTTCGTTTCACCAAATAAAATTACTTTTGCATAAAAATCAGGAAGCATGATACAATCAATGACAGGCTACGGTAAAGCCATTTGCGAAATCGCAGGAAAAAAGATTACCGTTGAAATCAAGTCGCTCAACAGCAAACAGCTGGATTTATCCACCCGAATTCCTAGTGCCTACAAAGACAGAGAAATGGAAATCCGTAACGAAATACTCCGCCGACTAGAAAGGGGAAAAGTGGATTTCTCCCTATATTACGAAAATACCAGCAAGGAAAGTGTGCCTCAAATCAATTTTGGTATTGTGGAAAGTTTTATGACTCAGCTCAATGAAACAGCCAACAAATTAGGCATCGCTCCTCCCTCCGATCCATGGTCTTTATTTCTACGCCTGCCCGATGCTTTGAAAGTAGAAGCTCAGGAAATAGATGATGACAGTTGGACCGTTGTTCGAAAAGCAGTGGATCAGGCTATTGACCAACTGGTTGAATTCAGGTTGCAGGAAGGTCGAATGCTGGAATCCGTTTTCACCTTAAAACTGGATAGCATCGAAAGCCTACTCAAAGAAATTGAAGTTTTTGAACCGGAACGGGTGGAACGCATCAAAGGCCGCATTCTGGAAGGTCTCGAAAAAGTAAAAGGCATCGATTACGACAAAAATCGCTTCGAACAGGAAATGATTTTTTACATCGAAAAGCTGGACATCAACGAGGAAAAAGCCAGACTAACCAATCACCTGAAATATTTCAGGGAAACAATGAACGATGCACATGGTCAGGGGAAAAAACTTGGTTTTATTTGTCAGGAATTGGGAAGGGAAATTAATACGACGGGTTCGAAGTCGAATCATTCTCAGATGCAGCAGCTTGTCGTGTGCATGAAAGACGCGCTAGAACAGATCAAGGAACAGGTTTTGAACGTTTTATAGATAATGAAAAAAGGGAAGATTATTATATTTTCAGCCCCATCGGGTTCGGGGAAGACGACGTTGGTGAAGTGGTTGCTGGAGCAGGATTTGAATTTGCACTTCTCCATTTCGGCTACCAGCAGGACATCCAGAAGTACGGAAGTGGATGGAACGGATTATTACTTCCTATCTCCGGAAGCATTTCGTGAAAAGATTTCGGAGAACGCCTTTCTGGAATGGGAGGAAGTGTATGCCGATAAATTTTACGGTACCCTCAAAAGCGAAGTGGAACGGATTTTGAATGAAGGAAAGCATGTTCTTTTTGACGTTGATGTAAAAGGGGGAATCACCATCAAAAAACACTTTGGTGAGGAAGCACTCTCCGTTTTCGTACAGTCACCCAGCATCCAGGAACTTCAAAACAGACTGGAAGCCCGTGGTACGGACAGTGCTGAAATTATACAGGAACGGGTGGAAAAAGCGGCCTACGAACTGACCTTTGCACCGCAGTTTGACGTTATAATTATCAACGATGTTTTGGAAATAGCCAAGCAGGATTGTTTGAAAAAAATACAGGATTTTTTGGTAAAATCAGATTCTTAAAAACCAACTAACCTGATGGGGAAAATGGCTGAAAAAAAAATTCGCACCGGCTTTTACGGAGGTTCCTTCAATCCGATTCACGAAGGCCATCTGGCTTTAGGTGATTATCTGATAAAACACCGGCTCGTGGATGAATGCTGGTATGTGGTAAGCCCACAGAATCCATTAAAAAATACAGCCGACCTGGCTGATGCCGAATACCGACTTAAAAATGTTTCAGAAGCTTTGGTAGGACATAAAAACTGTGTAGTTTCCGATATCGAATTCGAATTGGAACGTCCCTCCTACACAATCCAGACACTCCGCTATGCTGCTGAAAAATACCCGGAACGAGAATTCATCCTCCTGATAGGTGGCGATAACCTTGATGTCTTTACCAAATGGAAAGACTACGAATACCTGCTGAGTCATTTCGACGTGCTTGTTTATCCGAGACCAGGCTGTTCAAACCGGGTACCGGAAAACTGGAAAAGGGTCAAACTCCTTGAAGGCGTGATGATGGATATCTCATCAACCGAAATAAGAGCAACTATTAAATAGCTCTTAATCGATATCAGTCACTTGATAACCTGCCTCTTCTACTGCTCTTTTAAGGGTCTCATTACTGACTTCTTTGGAAAGCTCCACTTTCGCTGTTTTTTTTTCAAGGTTCACTTCTGCCTCAACACCATCAATGGCATTCAGTGCCTTTGCCACGCGAGCCGAGCAATGTCCGCAACTCATACCTTCTACTATCAATGTTTTTTGTTTCATAACAATTGTATTTAAATTTAGTATCATTGGTTTAAAACGTTTCAGTCTCAAAGCATTCAGCACCACACTTACAGAACTGAAGCTCATTGCGGCCGCTGCAAACATCGGATTTAATTTCCATCCGAAAACTACATAAAAAACGCCGGCAGCCAAAGGAATACCGAGTATATTGTAAAAAAACGCCCAAAACAAATTCTCCTTGATGTTCCGAATGACCGATTTACTCAGAAGAATGGATGTTGTCACATCGGTCAACCTGCTTCGCATCAAAATCACGTCGGCAGACTCGATGGCAATATCAGATCCTGCACCAATAGCAATTCCAACATCAGCACGAGCCAATGCTGGAGCATCATTAATACCATCCCCTACCATCGCTACCTTTTTCCCCTGAGCTTGAAGATCTGCAATTTTCTGCTCCTTTTCGGCAGGCAGCACTTCAGAAAAAATATGCTGAATGCCCACCGCCTTTTGAATGGCAGCAGCCGTTTTCGCATTGTCCCCCGTCAACATATAAACCTCCAATCCCATTGACTGAAGCTGTTGAATGGCTTCCTTACTATCCGGTTTGATGGAGTCAGCAACAGCAATGATGCCTAACACGGATTCTTCGTCAGCCACAAAAAGGGGAGTCTTGCCTTCCATGGAAAACGATTGAGAAAAACGATCAAATTCACCCAGTGGTACAGAAAGATCATCCATCATTTTCCGACTACCCGTATAATAAAGCTGACCATCAATAACGCCTTTCAACCCAAGCCCCGTGATAGACTCGAAATCCTGGACAGTCAATAAATTAATTTTCCTAAGTGCTGCTGCCTCCAAAACGGCATTGGCCAAAGGATGTTCAGACATCTTTTCCAGCGAGGCACCTATTCTTAGCAACGTTTCTTCATTCAAACCTTCTCGTACCGACAAATCCGTAACCTTAGGCTTTCCTTCCGTAATAGTTCCAGTTTTGTCTAAAACAATAGCATCCAATTGATGGATCGTTTCCAAAGCTTCAGCCGACTTGATCAGAATACCATGCTCCGCCCCTTTCCCTGTTCCAACCATAATAGCCACCGGAGTAGCCAATCCAAGCGCACAGGGGCAGGAAATGACCAAAACAGCAATTCCAATGGACAAAGCAAAATCAAAAGGATAACCCAGTAAAAGCCAGGTTGCAGTTGCAAGTATAGCAAGAATAATAACCACCGGCACAAAAATCCGGCTGATCTGATCGGCTAATTTGGAAATGGGTGCTTTAGAAGCAGAAGCTTCTTCCACCAAACGTATAATCTGAGCCAAAGTCGTATCTGAACCGACTTTTGTTGCTTTAAATGTAAGGTATCCGGTTTGATTGACACTGGCCGATATGATTTTATCACCGATTTGTTTGTAAACAGGCAGACTTTCACCAGTCAAAGCAGACTCATCAACAGAAGATTGCCCAGTAAAAACTACACCGTCAACAGCCACTGACTGTCCTGGTTTAAGCACAACTTCGTCGCCTATTAGTACGTCTTCGACAGGAATATCTATTTCCTGACCTGAACGAATAACCGTGGCAACTTTGGGAGCCAGATTCATCAACTTGGTGATGGCATCCGACGTTTTTCCCTTGGATTTAGCCTCCAAATAACGGCCTAAGGTAATCAATGTCAATATAGTTGCTGCCGATTCAAAATACAAGTCGTGCGCAAAAGCACCCACCATCGCAGCATCTCCGTGTCCGTATCCGTAACCGATCTTGTACAAAGCAAATATTCCATAAAAGACAGCAGCCGAGGATCCGATGGCAATCAAGGAATCCATAGTGGGTGCTCCTTTAAAAAGCGATTTAAAACCCCCGTTGTAAAAACTTCTGTTTAAAAAAAGTACAGGGATTGTCAGTAAGAACTGAGAAAAAGCAAAAGCAGACAAATTGGCATAGCCAGTAAGAAAAGAGGGAATGGGCATTCCCATCATATGCCCCATGGAAAGATATAATAGTGGAATAAGGAAACCGAGTGAAATCCAGAATCGGTTCTTCAATTGTATCATCTCCTCTTTGACATAGTCAATAACTTCCGTTTTTTTAGCTTCAGAATCTTTGATATGTGCCTCATAACCTGCCTTATGAACCGATTCTTCGATGGCCTTAGCATCCATTTGAGTATCGTCATAAGTCACAATCATGCTGTTGGTCATCAACTGCACATTCACCGATTCAATACCTTCCAGCTTCTGTACACTTCTTTCTACATGAGCCACACAAGAGGCGCAGGTCATTCCAACAACATCGAATTTCTTTGTTTTCATATGTAAACTATTTCTACTACAAAGTAAAGCATAAAACGTGCCAAAAACAATGTGGTTGTATTCTAAAACATCTATCTTTGCACCAAATTGTATCGGATGAAAGAAATTTTGAAATTTATCAAAAACTGGACATTGCCTCTTGCAATGATTGTCGGTGCAATATTCTACAAGTTTTTTGACCTGCTCTCCCCTTCCACCCCCTACCTCATTTTTTTTATGCTGCTGCTGACGTTCAGTAAACTTTCACCACGAAAAGTTCGCCTAAGCCCACTTCATTTATGGCTGGTTGGCATTCAAATTGTTGGCAGTTTAGCTCTGTACTTTGCCCTATTCAAATACAACACCATATTGGCCGAAAGTGCCCTGATTTGCGTCCTTGCCCCAACAGCCACCTCTGCTGCCATTGTTACAGGCATGCTTGGAGGTAGTGTAGCCAGCCTCACCACGTACACACTTGTCAGTAACCTGATGGTTGCCCTGGTAGCCCCCATTATGTTTTCCCTGATTGGTACTCACAGCGATCTTGTCTTCATGGATTCTTTCCTTCAGATTTGCCGAAAAATAGGACCGTTACTGATATTACCTTTACTGTTCGCCTGGGGGATCCAAAAATTCACCCCAAAAATCCACAAGAAAATAATGAATATTCACGGCCTGTCGTTTTACATCTGGGCTTTGGCCTTGATGATTGTAACCGGCCGAACAGTGAGCTTCCTTTTCAAACAGGAAAACCCCGACGTTGGAGCAGAACTCTTGATCGCTTTTGCCGGACTTGTCATTTGTTGCCTTCAGTTTCTAATTGGCCGAAAAATCGGTAAAAAATACAAAAAGACCATCGCCGGTGGACAAGGTCTGATGCAGAAAAATACCATTCTGGCCATCTGGATGGCCCAGGTTTTCCTCAATCCGGTGTCCTCCATCGGACCGGCATCCTACGTGTTGTGGCAAAACAGCATCAATTCCTGGCAGCTATGGAAAAGAAGAAAAAAAGTAGCGGAAGAGAAGCTAAAGGATCAGGTGTGACCATTCTACTCCCCGTTGAAAAAAACTTTATAAGAGAGGCTAGGTATTAATGGAAATGAACATAATTTATAGATTTGTAATGCTTTAGGTTTATCTGAAAATTCAGAGATATAGATATTGTCCGTTTTGTTGTCGTTGTAATAATAAGCATAAGCATTCTGGTGGTTGTACAGATTGTACACTGAAAATGTCCAGACAGCTTTATGACCTTTTTTTGTTTTGATGGTATAACTGGCACCTACATCCAGTCGATGATAATCAGTCATTCTTGCACTATTTCGTTCACCATATAGTAGTGTTTGATAATAGTTGGATGTGCTCATCGTATTCAATTCAAACTTTGGTGTGTATTGCTTTGCTATTGCTGGCGTATAGGGCAATCCGGTTTGATAGACCCAAACAAGGTTGATAGTCCAGACTTTATTCAGTTATCGATTCATGTTCAGCGTAAACATATGTGGCCGATTGTATTCAGAATCGTAGACCTTTCCTCCGTTGATGCTCTGAAATTGGCGGTTGGCTTCAGACCAGGCATACGATACAAATCCTTTCCAATCTCCTTTGACCTTTTTTAATGTCAACTCTGTGCCATAAGCAGTTCCTACCCCATCATAAAGTAATTTATTATCCAGATCAGTGATACCCACCATATTTTCGTAACCCTCTTTCAGTGTTACCAGATTTTCCATTTTTTTATAATACACATTTAGCTCACTAATAAACCCTTGCTCAAACAAGGAAGCCATCCATCCAATGTTGTATTGTTTTGAACGTTGGGGCCGAAACTTTTCTGAAGCTGGCAACCAAATTTCTTTATTCAAGATAATACCTTTGGAAAAAATAAGATGTGAATTCTGGCTCACAATCATGTAATTAAAATTCAAGAAATTGTTTGTTGAAATTTTATACTTTAGATTTAAACGAGGTTCAAAGCTATCGAAATGAGTATCTTCATTCAGGTAATCGGTGAAACGTAATGATGGTTGAATTTGCAAACTTGGTGTTATATCGATCGTATTGTCGAGGTAGAAGGACGATTCATACGAGTGCTGCAACTGTCTAATTACGGGTGTTGATGAATAGGATCGATAAATAAAACTGGGTTCAAATAGCAAAGAACTTAATTGACCTCCAAAATTCATTTTCCATTTCTTAAAAAGTCTATAATTCCAACCCGAGCGCCATGAAAAATCCTGTACAGAGGACCGGTCAAGTTTTTTAATTTGTTGCTCAGATCCATTTACATCAAAACCAAAGCGCTGCTTCTCGAAATTACGATAGCGCGTAAATGAAAGTATATTTTCCACATTGCCTTTTGATCCAAGTACTCGGTACCAACGTCCTGAAACAAGCCAATTTCCCCACTGCTGAGTCAAATGACTGCTTTCATTTGGGTTCATTTTGTTTTTTTTAGCCCACGAATTCAGGTAGTCATCGCCTTGATAGAAATTCATGCTTAAGCTATTCATTGTATTTACTTTCCAGGATATTTTAGCATTGATATCGTGAAAACCATAGGCCAATATGTTGTTATTCCCTTCAGATAATCCCGTTCCAATGGCCATCAAAGCATCTATCAATGTTTTTCTTGCTGTTACTATATAGCTTGCATTGCCTTTTGCCAGTGGCCCTTCTATTGTAAAAGATGCATCCGAAATACCAATACTATAAGATCCTTTGCGTTTAGATATATCGCCTTCACGTTGTGAAATATCTACTATTGAGGATAACTTCCCACCATATCGGGCTGGAAAATTTCCTTTGTAAAAATCAATCTGATTTATCATATCGGGATTGAATACAGAAGTAAATCCACCCAAATGATTGACGTAAATTAATGGTACATTATCCAGCAAATAGTGGTTCTGCCCTGGATCACCACCACGTACCAACATCAGACTTGTTCCTTCAGAGGTTGTCTGTACACCCGGCAACAATTGCAATGCTTTCATAACATCAGGCTTCCCGCCTATTGATGGAATAAGCTCCAGTTCTTTTGCCTTAAGTGTGGAAACCTCAAATTGGGGATTGATGGCTGTTGAGACTGTTAGTTCATTTAATACATTTCCTGATTCCAGATAAATCGTTAAAAGGGTATCCCTTGATGCCTTTAGTTTAAACGTATAAGGTAAATAGCTTACATAAGAGATTATAATTTTCTCAGAATCACGAACATACAAATTGAAATAACCTCGGTTATCCGTAGAAGTACAGTTTATCTCTTTACTATTACTAACATTGGCTCCAATGAGGACCTCGTTGGTTATTCGATCTTTAACAAATCCCGATATGCGAATATTTTTGGCCGATGCAAAAGGCAAAGACAGCAATAGCCCAAAAAAGAATAATACAACAGTATGCTTCATCTCTAAATTAGAATTCTACTAGTTTATAGTCAACAGCATAGGATGTAAAAATGCCGTAACCGTTTTCTACGTTGGAATACAACGGATAGGACTTTGCCGTTTCGCCAAAACCGCTGGATAAACCTGTTTGATACAAATACAATTGTTTCTGATAATAATAATACGATTCATCCACTGAACGTAGTTCCAAATACAATGGCTCTTCCGAATTCAGAATCTCATTTTTCATGACGTTGATTGTAAACCAATAGTCAGTCAAAGCCATTTTTAGGTTTGAAAAGGAAGTGAAGGGCATTGCTTCATTCAATAAGACCGGATCTTGTTCCGGAAAAACGATTAAATATTTATAATCCAATCCGGTTATATCCATCCAACTATCATAGGCATTTTTCTCAACCAATTTTACATCCCAAAAAGTTCTTTTTGTACTGTCGTTGGCAATCCTAAATTTCACAGAGGAATAGGCTTCACCTTCCTCATCCTTTCCTGCAACATCCATAATCTTTATTCCATTTATGGCTGTTCGTTTTGGCACTGTTGTATGGCATTTTAAAGTATCATAGCCAGGAATAATTACTTTACACGTGTAAGTTTCGCCAGACTCTACAATCCGATCGCTCACATACAATCCTGAATTCAGGTAACTTAAAGTGTCTGGTGAATTGTGAAAAGATTCTATAACAACAACGGCATTCTTAACTGGTTGAAAAAGAGTATCTCCTAAATGAGCCGTTAATGTAACCTGTACGCTGAAAGTACTATCGGCCTGCAGCAAGCTATTGACAACCGGTTTTTTTAAATTATCAGAAAAATCATCTTCTACAAGCGATCTGCAGGATGAGAAGAATAAGATGGTCAGTATAACTACAAAATCAATAATGATGGGATTCGATTTCATAATTTGTTTAATATAGCAGGCGTAAAACTAAGTTGATTTTTTTTACTGCTCGGTTTTATTTGGGGGCTAATATATTTATAACTCATATTTAGCTACAATCCCAATTCCAAGATAATATCTGGAATATTTGAAAATAGGATTATATCTAATTTCCGGTTCTATTGAAAATTTATCTATTATTTGTATTGGTTTACTGACCTTTAAAAGCAATCCAAAATCAAATTTAGGGCTTATAGTATATGAGGTAATATTTAAATTAGATTCATCATTTCTTTGATGCCAGCCAATAAAATAGTCTAAAGTTGGTCCAACAGAAATATTTAATATTTTTGAATAATATTTATACAATATGGGCAACGAGCAGTACACTTCAGAGATGCTAACATTGTAATCATTTGTATTTAATGTTTGAACCAAATCTTCTGTGAATGTTCTCAGGTATAAGCCTGTTTCAAACCCACTACTACTAGTCATTTGCCTCTCAAATGTAAATCCAATACCATGGCGTATGTTATTATTAGATGTCCACTCCTCGGTAAAGTTAATCCCTATAAAACTTTGTTTTTGTGAATAAGTTAAGATACTAAACTGAAAGAGGAACAAAAACAAAACTAATATTTTATATGTATTTTTAATCATAATCTATTTTTATCTAAATTTTAATATTTACCCATTAAAATAAAATTCGATGTTATTACAAGTTTGTTCTCCAGCTCCAGGGTTAGTAAAATCTATATAACTATCTGCAAATACAACTTCATTTGTTAAAGTTGGAATCCAATACCATAATAGCCATTTTTGTTTCGATACCAAAATAGAGTTTTTGAAAATCCATAATTTTTCATATCATTATTTTTAATGATGCAAAAATAGAATATTATATTATATAATGTATTACTTATTATTACTAATTTTATTTTATTTTTTATATATTTAATATTATAAATAGATTAAGGCCATAAAAAAATATCTTCACAACGCCATCATGCAAACGCCACCTGAAACCGTCATCAACATCCATTTTTTTTAGTGGATAACTACAAATACAAAATCCTAAATCTTCGGAGGAAGATCAGGAATGATGGTACGGCTCCCCACTGAGAATGGTCATAGCCCTGTAAATCTGCTCGACAAAAAACATCCGAACCATCTGATGTGAAAACGTCATTCTGGAAAGTGAAATCTTTTCCTTGACAGCTGCGTAAACGGATGCATCAAATCCATAGGGACCTCCCACTACAAAAATCAGGTTGCGTACCCCGGCATTCATCTTTTTCTGCATGAAACCGGCAAAACCTTCCGAAGAATATTGTTCCCCGTTTTCATCCAGTAAAATCATTACATCCCCCGATTTATTCCACGCCAGAATCAATTCAGCTTCTTTGGCCTTAACCTGGTCTTCCGTCAGATTCTTGGTCGATTTCAAATCAGGCATCACTTCAATCTGAAACGGTAAGTAGTGCTTCAAACGTTTCTCATATTCAGCAATGGCCGTTTTGGCCCATGCATCGTTCGTCTTTCCGGCAACCAGTAAAATAACTTTCATAGAGGGATGTGCTAATTTTCTGCGAATTTACGGATTTTTATGTCGACAAAAAAGCCTCCGAACCAAGACTTTAAACGGAATTATTTGTAAATTTGCACCCATTAAATACCGAGCTATTTTCGAACGCCCGGCATGCAATCTAAAACATATAGTACTATGCGCGAAGATCTTATCCCCTTCCTTCAAAGAGCTTTTACCGAAGATATTGGTGACGGCGATCATACAACCCTGTCCTGCATCCCTTACGATGCCATGGGTAAATCCAGACTGATCATCAAGGAAGCCGGTGTGGTAGCCGGTGTGGACGTTGCCCTTGAAGTGTTCCACTTTTTTGACCCCGAGATGAAAGTGATCCTTTTCATCCAAGATGGTTCTGAAGTGAAACCTGGTGACGTTGTTTTTGAAGTGGAAGGTCGTGTGCACTCCCTTTTACAAACGGAACGCCTGATGCTCAATATCATGCAACGCATGAGCGGTGTTGCCACTACAACACGTAAGTATGTAAAAGAACTGGAAGGCACCAAAACCCGCGTCCTGGACACCCGTAAAACCACTCCCGGCATGCGTCTTCTTGAAAAAGAAGCAGTTGCTTTGGGCGGAGGTGTTAATCACCGCATTGGCCTTTACGACATGATCTTACTCAAAGACAACCACGTCGATTTTGCCGGTGGCATCGAAAACGCAATTACTCGTGCGCACAATTATTTAAAGGAAAAAGGCAAGGATCTGAAAATTGAAATTGAAGTCCGCAGTTTGGATGAACTCGAAAGGGTGATGAAAATTGGTGGTGTTGATCGCATCATGCTGGACAATTTTGATATTCCTACCACATTGGAAGCTGTAAAACGTATCCATGGAAAATACGAAACCGAATCATCGGGCGGTATTACGTTCAGCACGCTGAGGCAGTATGCGGAATGTGGTGTAGATTATATTTCAGTGGGCGCGTTGACGCATTCGGTGAAGAGTTTGGATATTAGTTTTAAGGCATTTTGAATTGTCTGATTTTTAGAGGTAAATTCAAAATAAAAATTTAATCCGGAATTGTTTGATTTTCAAATGATTCCGGATTATTTTTATAAGTTTTGTTGCGGATATACATCCTATTGGAACGTTAGGCGCAAAACATTTTATGATTTATTTATTTCTTTATTGTTATTTTAATATTAATACATATATTTGCTTTTTTCGTATCACTTATTTAATTTATACGAATTTAGCCCATGACTATCAAAGCCTCTAAAATCGTCCATCGAGGAGCAGACAGAATTAAAATTGAAATGCCCTTCAACGTACAAATTAACAAGATCATCAGACAAATACCGGATGCAAGATGGAGTAAAACACTGACTTGCTGGCACATTCCTTACAACAATAAATCATTTAAATTACTTGAAAAGCTTATTCCTGATATTGAAATTAAGGAAAAGCCCATTCTTCTAAGTAAATTTGATTCACCTGCTAAGATAAAGCCAACGTATAACGGGCCGCCCTCGGTTCACGGGACTCCAACAATTCAATTTGCCCCCTTAGTTAACATATTTCCATCAGTTAATGTGAGCCCAACTATCAATAAGACCGTTTCCATCGAAGTGGCCGGACTTCGCATTTTCATCAAGCTCCCCAAAAACGACATGGACGTTCATTTTATTTGTTCCTTCCGCTATGCACGCTGGGACGCCAACAACTTTGTATGGATAGTACCCCACTACAACAAAACGCTGGAACTTCTAAAAGAATACTTTGGGGAAAGACTAGAATCCGTAACCCAACTCGCATACTTTGAAAACCAGACAAGCAGCTCCGAAAAACGCCTCATCGATGAAAATACCCTCCTCCTGATCAAAACCACAGCCGGCAGAATTCGCGCCATCTTTGGCTACAACCCTACTCTCACCGATGAAATAAAAAAAATACCCTACAGCAACTGGGACGCCAAAAACAAATGGTGGAGCATCCCCTTTACCGACAAAATACTCGAAAATATTAAAGACGTTGCAACAATCCACAACCTTCGTATCCAATACGAAGAAGAAACCTCCAGCCAAACAAAAAAAGCCAGACTAACCCCTTTTGATATCCCAAACTACCGCCACACTCCAGAATGTTTCATCCTTAAAATGAAAGAACTACGCTATTGCGACCACACCATCCACACCTACGACAGCCTTTTCGAAGAATTCATCAATTACTATTACCGCTTCGATATCGACAAAATAGATGAACTCATGATCATCTCCTTTTTACGTTACCTGGTCATCGAACGAAAAGTCTCCGTCTCCTACCAAAACCAATCCATCAACGCCATCAAATTTTACTACGAACGCGTCCTGGGTGGACAACGCAAAGTCTACCTGGTAGATCGCCCACGCTCCGAAAAAACCCTGCCAGTCGTACTCAGCGAAGATGAAATCAGCTCCATCATCTGCGCCACCACCAACCTCAAGCACAAAACCATCCTAATGACCATCTACTCCGCCGGACTTCGCATCAGCGAAGCCATAAACCTAAGAATCAAAGACATCGATTCAGATCGCATGCAAATTCTGGTGGAACAATCCAAAGGCAAAAAAGACCGTTACACCTTGTTATCCTCCAAAGCCCTGGAAATTATGCGCCAATATTTTCAGGTTTACAAACCTAAAGTCTGGCTCTTTGAAGGCATCAAAGGCGAACAATATTCCGATCGCAGTATTCAAGCCATTCTAAAAACCTCTGTTTCCAAAACAAACATCAAAAAACGCGTCACTGTTCACACACTCCGCCACAGCTTCGCCACCCACTTACTCGAAAACGGCACCGACCTTCGTTACATCCAAACCCTTTTAGGTCACGAAAGCAGCAAAACCACAGAGATCTACACCCACGTCACCACCAAAGGCTTCGAACAAATAAAAAGCCCCCTTGACAAATTAAAAATTTAAAAAATATCATCTATTAATAAAAAGAATATGTACATTAGCTGACTAAATAATACTTATTAAAACACGTTATTTTTACATATAAAACTAAATAATTATCTTTTCAAGCTACTGCTAAATCACCTATAAATCATCATTATAACAAATGCCATCAAGGTTTTTCTAAATATTGAGAAATACAAAATTGGTATCAGTAAATGTTGAAAAATCGATAAAGCCTGTATATAAAAAAGATAATAATTTAAGGAAATTGATATTTTTGGAAATTCTAGTACTTTTTGTTCTGGTTATTGAAATTTCCGAAGTAGCAATTTTCAAAGTTTCAGACATTAGAATTGGCCTCTCATTTTTTTTGAGCAACCTTTTTCTACTTTTGTAAAGTAATTTATTTTTTTTAAGTGTTAGCTGATTAGTTAACAAGCTGTAACTGACCAGCATTGACACCCCCAAACATCAATAAAAAATGGAAAAAATACACTACACTCAGATGAATTTTAAAACCATCGCAAGGGGGATATGCGGGTTTTATAATACGGATGTAACCGCAATGCGGTTGCTGGAGTGTTAGCACTTATTATAGAACGCATATATCAACCTACTGCAATGATTCAAAAAAAGAGAATTCAATTAGCTGTGTTTTTAATTCTGATAATTATCGTGAGTAATATTAAAGCTGCAGATAAACAGATA
>Ga0209724_1000195_pt1 | contig 66916 bp, 60 predicted proteins | sample grotaG_FD_184143 | JGI IMG/M metagenome (GOLD analysis project Ga0209724, IMG submission 184143) | Glacier valley bacterial and archeal communities from Borup Fiord, Nunavut, Canada, to study Microbial Dark Matter (Phase II) -... | ecosystem: Environmental > Aquatic > Freshwater > Ice > Glacier ...
TCGGATTTACTCTGGTAGCCCCGGATGGTTTTGCGGTTCAGGCATCCGGGAGGGTTGAAGCACCCGAAGTTGCGTCACAGCCAGCGCAAGAACCTTCCACTAACATATCTAGAATAGGGTGGAATGGGGCACAGGCAGGGTTTCGGGTATATCGCGATTGGCTAAGGATTATAAACAACTATTCTACCACCCGCAATTTACCTCTCTTCATAACTTCCGCGAATACATATACCCTTGATACCCAAATCGAGCCTGAACAAAATTATCCAGCAGGTTGGCTTACGAGTGCATTGAACGAAATAAATAACGAGACACAAGTACAGGCTTTATGCTGGTTTGTAGACCTTCCGTATGATAAATGGGCAGGCTTTAGCTTGAAAGCGCAACAAGGCCATCTCAAAGATGGTTATATTGAATTTGACCAATTGTTGCAGAAATGATGAGAGATTGTGACAAAACTGTGACACAAATGAAGCATAAACGTTCAATTTCTAAGTTATATTAGATATATATTTATCAATTAGATGCATTTACTCAGCTGTAATGCATTGAGACTTTTAGTGTAAAAAATAAATTCTAGACTCAAAACTCAATAAGTCTCCGTCGTGCTCAGTCGTTTAACTGTCTAAGATTTCAAATTTTATTAGCAACTAACTTATATAATCTGGTTTTGAATGCCTGAGCCTCAGATTATCTGGACGATGTAATGGGAAGCCTGAGTTCAAGTAGGCTAAAAATTAATATGGAATCTCAACGCATTACAGCTGATCTAAGCTCGACTTTGCACATTTTTACAAACTGAGCTCAAGTTCAAACAGGAATTTTTATCTGAGTTTTTAGACATGCCCTTCTAAGCCACATGTTTGAAAAAGGTTGAGCTCAAAATAGGTTAAGTTCAAGCTTCCTACTTGAAGCCGCCAGAAAACGTGCAAAGTCGAGCTAAGAACGTGTTTGAGAAATCAAATAACGAAAAAGCCACCTTAAAAATTGAATAAAAAGGCAATAAAGGGTAAGCTCCTACTATGGAAAATAACAAAAGAGCTTACCCTAGCTCACTCACTGATGGTGAGTGGGAACTAATTATGCCACATTTACCTGTCCAAGGTGGTCGAGGTCGCCGTCGTCAGCACGCCTGGCGCGAAATACTCGAAGGGGTCTTTTATCTAACCCGGACTGGTTGCCAATGGCGCAACTTACCCCACGATTTCCCGAAATGGCAAACGGTCTATTACCACTTTCAAAAGCTGGTGCATTCCGGCGTGTGGCAAGAATTGAATTCAGTTTTAAGTCAACAATGGCGGCAAGAAGTTAGTAAAACCGCTACGCCGACCGCCGCAGTGGTTGATAGTCAAAGCGTCAAAGCGAGTGAAACTGGTTGTTTTCACGGTTATGACGCTGGCAAAAAAACTAAAGGCCACCCGCAAGCGGGTACCCGACGCCACATTCTGGTGGACACCCTCGGCCTAATTTTAGCCGTTGTGGTGCATTCCGCCGCAATTGCCGAACGCGAAGGTGCTACGATTTTATTTACCAAAGCGCACGCCCTCGCGGCTTGTGCCGACCTGCTTAAAATTTGGGCTGATGGTGGCTATAGTGGCGAGAATTTTCAAAAGGTCGCGGCCCGCCACGGTTGGACAATTGAAATTATCAAACGCACCGACGACCTAAAGGGCTTTGCCGTTTTACCAAAAAGATGGGTGGTTGAGCGCACTTTCGGCTGGTTAGGACATTCCCGCCGTTTGTCCAAAGACTACGAGCGCAAACCTCGCACTGCCGAAGCCTTTATTTTTGTTACTATGGTACGTTTATTATTAGCCCGTTTAGACAATTCTATTTCTTAAACAGGTTCTGACAATCTTTTATTCTTAAGTTATTCTATTTTTAGTTTAAAATTGCTCAATATTTTGAGCAAGCTCATAACGTAGTGTGAAATCTGGCTGGGTTTGTCTCTGACTTTGTTTTACTCCCTGAGACATTTCCTCAGCTTGCTCTCTGGTTTTTGAACAAGCTCAAAAACCAATCTTTAAACTCGACGGCACTTATTTAACATTTGAAGAATAAGTAACTACTAGAACAAAACCTCTAGCTTGATTCAACTCAAACAATAGGGTTTAGTTTTGTCTGATTTTTAGTTGTCTTTTCCTTTGCAGGATAAGGGCTTGTTTAATCTTGCCCAAATTCAGGCTGGAGTTAGTTCTGAAATAATAGTTTACTCATTTTTTTATTTCTATAACTTTAAGAAAGGAGGATTTTGTATGATCTTTACAAGTCTGTTATCGGATAGAACCACTTACCAAAAACGTAGAAGACTTCTTATAGTAGCTTTTATCATAGCCGAGTTACTACTCTTGGTAACAACTTCCCAGGGGAAACCAGCTTTTGCGTCAGCACCATATTACACTTATAGCTATTATATGACGAACCAGAGCAACATAACCTATGCAGCTTATCAATTAGGATGTGGTCAGGGTACTACGGACAGAAATTCAGGCCAAAATCGTGATGATATCATGATTATTGACTTTGGTGCTCAGTATAATAATGGTGGCAATTGGGGTGCTGTTTATCCAGCACAAAATGTCTATACTATTTCAGAGGCAAACATTCATGCAGCGGCAGTTCAAGTTGCTGCTGGATACTATCAATGTTTGGCTAATGCTAACAGCTCTACACTCGTAATAGCTGTTGGTACTAACAACAGTGGGAGTCAAACTAACTCTACTGCTGGTGCGCGCTGGGCACAAATGGTCAACTCTATCGAGCAGGATATAATTAACCAAGGCTTCAGTGGACATGCTAATGCCAATGGGGCCACTGACACAGAGTTGGATTGGAGTACCTCTACTTCGGCTAAAAACTGGATAAATGGTTATATTGGTAGCGCAAATCGTCGTTACTATAATTTTGGGGATGCCGCAGGCTGTCCACCATATGGTAGCTGTAATCATGGATGGACACAAGATGATATTTGGTATGTTTCTTGGGGTGCCTCTGGTCCATACTCATTTGTAATTCCTGAAATTTATTACAATGGCAACCAGACTGAATGGCAACAGATTAGCCTATACGGAGCTATTAACAAAAACTCTAGAATTTTATTTAGTGGCGCACTTACGCAACAAGGGTCTTGTGGCGGTTGCGGTTATTCCCCATCGGCTGGTTGGCAAGCACTTTATGATGCTGTTAACAGTGATAGTCGAACAGCTCAAAGTATAATAGCTTGGTCAACCGATATTAGATATGAGTGAAAGGAGAAGGTTATGCAACCGAAAAAAATAACCTGGTTATTGTTTGTAGGTTTGGTAGTGGCCTTTGGGTTAAGCCTGATTGTGGTGGGTGCGATTATCGTATCAGCCAAGCCTGGTGATACCCTACCGCCCGCTAAACAGGCTTCTCTGGATAAGGATGCTACCATAATCGCACAAGGTCTAACTCACGCCGCAACCTTGCCGCCAGACCTTACAGTGGCCTTATCCGCTATTCCAACCCCTTATCCAACTGAGGCACCACTACTTGGTTTAAGATCGGCCTCTGAACTTGCTCAACCTTTTCATGGCTATGAGTTTAAGATGCAGAATGAATGGTCAGGTTATGTTGGAGGCAAGTTGATTACTATTTATGCTGGGAATGCTGGAAATCAACCAGAACAGGGCATGGTAATAGTACAAGCCGATGTACCGGGTAAACCAGATTATTTCCGTAAAGACATTTTTACTCCAACGAAGGAAGGAGCTTTGACAATTACTCAGGTAAATGGTCTTACCTTTACGATGGTAACAGAAAAAGGCCCTACCCTGGTGTTTGATGGAAATACTCTTGCCTTTAAGTAGCCGCGCCCTGCTTGAAATAGGCAACACAAAAGCTTCTTACTTTTAACCGTAAGAAGTTTTTGTTATATCCAGTAGTTGCCAGAGGGATATTGTCAACTTAAGATTTTGGAACAAATAGGCTAATCTCAAAAAGGGAGCAAGCGGCTTCAAGGTTGGGTCAAACTGATCCTCTAACCTTTTAAGCTGCCGCCTTTAGAGTAGTTACCTCCTGCCAACTCTTAAATTGCTCCTGAATTTTGGCTCGATAAACTGAGGCACTCATCCTATGCCGTTTTGGTCGGAAATGTTGACGGATTGGGCCGTGGGCTGATAGGAAACGTTGGGCTTGTCCAGGGGATTTGAAACGCCTCATAACTTTCTCTCTTACCCTGGTTGGTTGGTGCGAATTCTCTGCCCGATTGTTAAGCCGTTTGTGCTGGCGATGCTCTACCCCTGGTAAGATTTCCTTCTTGGCCGCTCCATAACTCTTTAGTTTATCGGTAATTATTATCCTTGGCACGTATTCTAAGCCCTTTAATAGTTTCTTAAAAAACTTCTTAGCGGCCTTACTATCTCGGCGCGACTGAACCAAAATGTCTAAAACTAGGCCATTTTGATCAACCGCTCGCCATAGATAGGCGGTCTTGCCTTTGATTTTGAGGTAAACTTCGTCCAAATGCCATTTGGCGCCAGGGCGAGAGCGGCGACGTTTTAGCTCATTAGCGTAAGCCTGACCGAACTTAAAGCACCATTGTCTAATAGTTTCGTAAGTTACTACTATACCTCGCCTCGCCAGCATTAATTCAACCTCACGATAACTTAAAGCGAAACAGAAATAGAGCCAAACCGCTTCTTCAATGATTTCCTTGGGATAACGATGGCGTTTGTAAGAAGGGGTAGTTTTAAGTTTCTTAAGTTTGCTTGATTTGGGGGGCAAGTTGGTTAGGTTACTTTCGGCGTTGTTTCTGGCTAAGGAAAACTATTTGGTAGAAAGGTAGTATCTCATATTTTATACCATCTTGCCTTTTTAACCTGACAATACCCTTCCGTATGATAAATGGGCAGGCTTTAGCTTGAAAGCGCAACAAGGCCATCTCAAAGATGGTTATATTGAATTTGACCAATTGTTGCAGAAATGATGAGAGATTGTGACAAAACTGTGACACAAATGAAGCATAAACGTTCAATTTCTAAGCTATATTGGGAATATAATCGTAAACAATTAGACACACAGGAAATTGTATAGTTTATCATAGCTCAGGCCAAGATTTATATTCTTTAATTTAATACGACGATTGAAACAAAGTCTCCACGCTACTTGCGACGGGGAATACACCCGGCGAGATTCATCTATTAATAGAGCCTCCTAGCTTGGAAACAAGCGGCCTTAAATTGCTTCTAGAACCCTGAAGTGGTGTATTGTTTCAACTCCAGCCAATTTGGTGGGGCGCGATCATGAACAAGTTATGCAAGCTCGTCTTTATAAAATTTTTGATCAAAGTAAAGTTTAAACTGTTTCTAAGTTTACGGCATTCTTCGTGTGGAGGTAAACGAGAAAATGATAACTAAAAAGTTTAGTAGGTTAATATTGGGACTGAGTGCTTTAATTTGGGCTTGTCTAATTGCTCAGTTTTCTGCGAGTGCATTTGCAGACACTTTTTTTGGTACTTACCATAGTAGCAGGTCTTACGGGCCGAATTCTGACCAGATTTATGGAAGTAATTATACTGATTGTTGTACTTCTGGCTATCGAGCCATACAAGCGGGACAATATGGGTTAAGTTGGGACAGTTCAAGGCTGTCAGCCCTACAGGCAAAATCTGATGTAGGGCCTGTGGTTCATTTATTCAGATATGTCACTTCTAACTGTGAAGCTAGATTTGACTACGATGGCTACTCAGAGGGTTATCCAGGGTATTCCTTAATCTCTAAAGAAGCAGGTTGCTTTAACGATTCAGTAAGCGGACATAAGAACGAAGTTCGTATATATTGGAATGTTAGCTTAATAAGCAGCTCAAACAATTATTTTGGAGCTGCTGAGTTTCGGGGTACAAATTATCCTCCTGCGACTGAAGTAGGTAAAGTTAGCAATGATATTTATTATAATCCTACTTCTGCTACGCCTGACAAGGAGAATACTAGCATTACTTGGTGTTTCACAAATAGCGGTTCAGCTTACGCCTGTTAGTTATAGAACCGTGCATAAAGAACTAAAGATTTTAATGGCTATTTGACCGCAGAACCGAACCAAAAAATTAGATGTTAATGCACGGATCTATAAAATAAACAACTAGCTCGGAACTCGAATTTTTAGATAAACTAATCAGATTTATCTGGGTGCATACAGAATCATTACGGCATTATTCTGCAAGATTTAGTACCGCTTATGTTTTTCGATAAAATAACCCATTGTTCACGGTGGGATGACTCTATATTTAGTTTTAGTTACGAAAGGGGTTTTAGAGTTATGAGCAAAGTTGTTCGCTATGGTGCTTTTTTCACACTCGTTGCTCTTATTGTCACTTTAATGGCCTTAATGTACTCGCAAAACCAAGCTGCTGCTGATGTTGGTAATGTACATGGCTCTGAAATACAAGCTATAGGAAATCTGGAAGGGTGGCAATTTGGATACAGAGTAGTAACAGAGGATAATAAAAGCTACTCAGTATTTCGTGACTATAAGATGTCGACTTCTGAATTTAAGATTGCTGTTAATGCGTTAAATAAATCAGCAGCCAAACTCGCAAAGTCGGGGGAACCGTTTAAAGCTACTATAATCTTTGCCAAACCTATTTTACTTAATGACTTCAAGGAATTTCTCAAACAGGCTGGACTTTCACCTAACCAAAGCTTTATTCAAGCTATTGGCACAGAGACTGGACTCACCGAAGCTAGCATTCCGCCTTCTATACTTGCAAGCTCGACTGGGGCTGATAGCAAAAATATCGAGCCATTGGATTTAGAGATAATTTCTAGAATCCAAACTCGGAGTAAAAACCCACTTAAAATTATAGGTGTGGTTACCACCGATGTAGTTTTAACAAGAGAAACTTATGAGAAAATAAGTACAGATAGCAAGATTTACGTTATAGATGTTATGCCACAGATTCTAACAAAAGAAATAAAGCGAGAACATCCTAATGTTCAAGATGAGTATATTAACATTTCCAGATCACTACTTTATAATTTCATGCAAAAGGAGGGAATTGCACCAAAAAATAGTTAGTAGTGGCTAACAAATGCTACACAGCGGAGCTACTAGAAAGAAATATGAATGTAATTGGCTAGTACCCCTACATTCTTGGGGTACTAAAACTTTTTTCGGAATATATTTGAAATGAAAAAAAATGAAAAATTACCTATACAGGTATTAGCCTCTCCCAAAAGAGGCCCTTCTAACCTCATTCTCTTATTAGCAGCAATTGTCTTTCTAATTTTACTGGCTTTTGCTCTCTTCAGGTTTACATCTCCACAACACAACAATACATTTGAGCACATTTCTTATCCCGATAACTCACGTAAAGTTAACTTTACCATTACTGATCTCAAAAAATCCACACAACTTTTGAGTAAATCAATCCCGTATGATAGGCTTGAAGCTGAGGCAATTAACTTAAAAGTTGATAATCAACAAACTGCCGTCAACATATATAAAAGTCAAACGCTTAAAGATGGTTGGATTTTTAGTGGGCAGGATAGTTGGTTCTATTTCCGTAAAGATTCTAAAGGTATAGCTATAGCACCAATTTTCGTAGACGAAGGTGTGTATGATTATCTCATTCGTACCTATCCAGTCTTAAAAGATCAAATAGAAATCGGAACTGTGTTTGTAACCTTGGTTTATGGGTCATATGAAGATACGAGGCTATTAGGAGATGGCTAATATAACTTACTCACGAGTGGAAAACAATTCAGTCAAAAACACTCTGCTGATGTTATGCACACTATTATTATTACTCTCGTTAACAATATTCTTACTTTTAACATTTTTCTGGTACTTTTCTTGAGCAATTAGGAATAGTGATAACAAATATAGCTGTCGATTCTAATGAAAATGTTTATATTGTTGCATTAGCCGCACATACGGCTATTGTCCAAGAGTTTGATAATCAAGGCCATTTCTTGCGAGAGTTTGGCAGTCGGGTAGGAACATAAGTCGGGCAAACAGAGGTTCTCCCGTGATTTTGGGGTAGTAACACGAGTCGGACAGGAATCGTCGCTAAGGGGAAATTGCTTATTGCAAAGCCTTTTTCTTTATGGTTTTTGGGGGTATTTGTTAGTACCAAATGAATCTAAAAATAGCAGGTTAAGCTCAAAAGTAAATTTATACCAGCCTTAGCGACGATTCCTGTCCGACTCGTGTTACTACCCGAATACCATTTGTCGCCTGCAAATGGTGCTGGGATTTGAAACGTAAGCCGGTGAAAAGAAATATCCCTCTTGCGAGGGATATTCCTATTGTTAGGCCGCTTGCTGGAGCGAGTTGTTGTGGTTGCTGGCCGCTTGGGGTGTCGGGGTCGCGGCAGGGTCGGGGGTCGAGTTCATCCTGGGGTTGGGGACACCTCCGCTGCGCTCGTCTTGGCCTTGCGGGCGCGAGGAGCGAAGCCCTTTAGAAAACTGAGTTAGTGAAAAGAAAAAGTTGTTTGATGCTTGTACTATAACCCTGTAATTGAACTGCTATTTACCTATCCTACTTTATGTGTGGGATGAGGCGAGGTCATAACCTACGGATTTTAGACTGCGAGAATTAACAGGTTGCCTTATCATAAACTGGTCTCCTTTACATACTAATAATCCTTATAAATCAACTTTAAGGTTTTAACAGAATGAGTTATGGCTTGAGCTAAACTTTTGAGAAGTTCAGGAGTTACTTGGCGGGGTTCAGAGTAAGCTAATAAGGGATTTGGTAATAAAGGTTTGTGCGGATAGTGGTACATCATTTCTTTTGGAGAGGGAGCTTCTGCTAACGTATAGTAGGAGCCCAAGTTATAAAGACCGATGTTGTACAATATGGGAATTTGAGTGATAAATCTTTTGTCAGTTTTCCACCATTCAATTGCAAAATTCCAAGCTTGTTTTAATCTAAGTTCAAGTTGACTTGGTTCGACATACATACGGTTCAAAGAAACAGAGTTTAAGTCTCTATTTTTGCTTAGCAAAGCTATACCTTTGAAGGTTATATGAAGAGAACCGTTTGTATAAATGGTTACTTCGATTTTTCCTTCTACCTCTTGCCGAGTTGGAATAGTAAAGATGCTAAGTTTTGTAGAGCTTACTTTTTTATCTGTGGCTACTGTAGCACTTATTAAACTAGGCGCACCTTGGCGCATTTGATTGGTAATCTTGTTCGTAAATTCCTCGTTATCAAACTCAATAAGGTCTATTAATTGAGAGTTGTAAACTGGTGAGAATACAATATCGAGTTGAGGTAATGAATCGGAAAAACCTACGTTTCGAGAAGTTTTATCGATTAAGATAGATTTGATACGGTCTGTTGTTTCTTGTTTCTCCATATTTGAAATAGTTGAATTTTTGCTGCTTGGCGTTGTTTCTGTTGGGCTGGCCTTTCTTGTTGATGTGACCTTGGCTTTGGCTGATTTAGTAGAACTTCTGATAGTACGTGATTTAGTTGGCTGAATAACAGAAGGTAACGTAGCAAAAAGCTTAAGAAGATTTATTGCATATACCGCAACTACATTTGCAGCATAGGGTTGCCATATTTCATGTTCAGGTTTATGATCGTTACCATAGTCTGAAACAGCCCTTATTTCAGTAAAGAGTGCCTGCCTGCCACCGACAGCAACCGCTTTTGCAACTCCGCCTCCCTCCATCGCTACGGCTAATAATCCTGGTCGTGCTTTGACTAATTTTGCCATATGAGAAGTTGAAGCTATCACGCTACCACTACTGCCTATAATTCCATGATGAATTTTAGGTTTAATGGCTGCGTTATCCGGTCTCGCTTCTATCAGCTTCTTTTTCCAATCAAATTTATGTGTCAACGCTATAGAAGCCTCAACCAGTGAGTGCTCGCTATCGGGTTCCCAAGACCGGTTTTCTACTCCCTTAGCTGTAATCTTATCCAAATCAAAATAATAAATCCGATTTGCCACTACCACATCGCCTAACTTAACCTTGTTTTCATTACCAGCAGCAATACCAACCATTAAAATAACACGTGTATGGAAATGTTCGAGAATTTTGGTTGCTGCTCCTGCGGCATCTATATTACCTGGGCCAAGAGATTTAACAACCACTACAGAAGTATAGGTGCGCTTCCGAGGTGGTTTGATTTTACCCATATAATAAATCAGTGGTTCGCGTGGAAATTTGAAAGCATTCACATCTTCGAGCTGAGCTCTAACCGCTTCTAATTCTAAAGGTAGAGCAGTTACAATACCAAAAGTTGCTTCCGCATTGGCGCCTTTTGCAATTTCTTTAATCATTATTTTTTAGGACATCTCCCATAACTGATTGAAACAACGGCTAAGCCAATCGTACATATCACCACCTCTTCGGTACTTTATGACGTGGACATCTCTACCGTGTGCATCACTACGGTAGGGGGTAAAGTAGGCACAGCGGTCCGTGAGAAGAATTCGGCCAATATGAGGAGCATTATAGGCTTTAACTTCTAAAAGCTGATTTTGCTTATGGTTATTCAAAAACTCTGCCATAAGCTCAATCTGTTTCTTCAAATGCCCGATACGATATGCCGTGTCAAAACTTGTGAGTTCATTTTCACGCTGCGCAATCCAATCAAACTCGTTAAGTTGAAGTTGCGTATTTGGCAATAGGATACGAATTTTTATAGTGGAAGGTTTTTCAAATAGAGAAGCATAAGGAGGACGCTGAAGTTGATTTCCTCGACCAGTTAAAAAATTCAGCACTTTGGCTCGCTCGAGTTCCTTTGCTATGTCTATTTTTGCATCATCAGAGTTATTAAAAACATATTCTATATCAATATCTAAGATCCGGCCTAAAGTAGCTGTCAAAACCCAGCGAGCAGTTCTGGATAAAACACCAGACCCCATTATTAAAATTATGCCTGCTATTATTGATGCTAAAATTCCTAATAGAAAGTTTACCAAGATTTCCATAAATACCTGAATTCATCCCAATAATAAGGATAGTTTATATTGCAACACAAGTAGCTTTAGTGAAATTCTTAAATATCATACCACTATTGCCAAGCTTTCCCGGTAAAGTCTTAAGGGATGATGAGTAAAAAGAAAAAACACCCTCTGGCCGGGGTGTCTGCTGATCGTGAATATTGCCGCTATGCGCCCGCCGCTAGGGCTGGCGGGTAGTGGCAGTGTAGGATTTGTTGTAGGCGTCCTGGGCGTGGGTAATCAGTTTGCTTGTGCTTAGCTCTTTTACCACACCGTCAATAGTGCTCTGGAAGTTTCCGGGCGATTTTAGGATGTTGAGCCAGTCTTCACGGATTTTATTATCCTCTAAGCCGTGTTGGTATTCACCTTGTGCTGCCGCCTAGCTGTCTTGAATCGTTTTCTCACTTAAATCTCCACCCCCGATGTAGGTCAAATCCTTATTAAGGCGGCTTAACGCATGCAAGCCGATTTCAAGCTCGGCTGCATCATTTTGCTGGGAATGTTCAAGACGCTGCTTCGCCGCCTGTCCAAATACCCTAGCGGCATGGTAAACACCGAGCGCGGCATACGCACCGGGTTCGGGTAGGAACACGAGTCGGACAGGAATCGTCGCTAAGGCTGGTATAAATTTACTTTTGAGCTTAACCTGCTATTTTTAGACTCATTTGGTACTAACAGATACCTCCCAAAAAGCCTTAAAAACAAAGGCTTTGCAATAAGTAATTTCTCCTTAGCGACTCTTTTTATCCAATCAATGTTGCTACCCGAATATGCAGAAGTTTGATATTGAAATCCAAATGATGAGTTCCAAATTGGCTCGGAATAGGGTTTTACTCACGTTCATGGCGGCTGAATTTTTGGTTCTTTTCATCGCAATACTAGCGGTGATAATATAAAACTCTTGTTTTGTGAGCATATAAAGTATCGGTTGCAGGGCAGTAAATAGCTACTGAGACTTTTGCCTTTCAATTACCGCCCACATGGTTATCAAGGCTATAGCAACGGCTAATGTAACAAACACTAATAGCCCACCGTTATTTACCCCCAGAGCCAGGGCGAAACAACCCCCACAAAGACTGGCCGCAACACTCGCCACTAAAAGTTTTTTGTTCAGCATATTTCACCCGCTTAAAAGTAATGCCCGCACAATGGTGACAGCACCATGCGGGCAAGTTAGAGTCAAGGAACTTCACTTTGATTATAACCGTTCTGAAAACTATAGACAAATATGTCGATAGTCGCCACCCGAACAGCAAGGGAGGCTGGCAGTAGGGGTTCTCGCCCTACCCGTCAAGATTGGTCACACCAAAAGTAGATAGTTCCCGGTTTTGGTAGATAGATTAACTCTACCTGACGTTTCCTCACAGGATTGATCTTGCCCCGGTTTGGTGGAGTGTGGGATGAGCTACTTTCAAAACACGAAGCACAATATACCAATCTCAAAGGAGAGCTTAGAATGCTGAGTCAGGAGCGGAACACAGAGCGAACTTCACGTAAGGAAAAAGTGGTCGCTGCTCTGCGCCCAAGACAAATTGCGCTCCTCCAAATCTGGGGCAGATTATAATTCCTTTTTAGTTAGGAACACAAGTCAAGTACGCCAAGTTGTTAAAGGGTTTTTACTTATTACAAAGCCCTTTTCTTTATAGCTTTTTGGTTTGTCTGGTGGAACTAGTAGAAGCTAAAAATAACAAATTGAACACAAGAACAAGCTAAGACAAGGCTTACCAACTCTTTTTGTCCAACACGGTGAAATATAATGGCGTAGCAAAATCGGACAATCGGCGAGGATAAACCAAGGTGTATACTAAAAACTATGACTACACCCAGAAAGAAATACTCACCGGCTTTTAAGGCTCAAATTGTCCAGGAACTCCTCAAAGAGGAGCAAACTCTGACCCAGATTGCTTCGAAACATGGCGTCCATCCCACCCAGTTGAGACGCTGGCGCGAAGCAGCTTTAACGGCGATGCCTGCTAATTTCGCAGATGAAGCTCAGTTTCAGAAGCATCTGGCAGCCATCAATGAGCAACACGACAAAGAAAAAGAAAAACTTTACGCCGAAATCGGTAAGCTAACTATCCAGCTTAACTGGTTGAAAAAAAAAGCTGAAAGTGTCGGTATCTCAACCGAACCGAATGAGCCTGGTCGAACGGGAAGAAAGTGAATTGGCCCTTTCAACTCAGGCCAGCTTGCTACAGGTTTCAAGATCGAGCCTTTATTATCAGAAAGCTGGACCTAGCGATTTTGAAATCGAGCTCAAACGACGTATTGATCTGATTTATACCGACTATCCTTTTTACGGTTCACGGCGCATTACCTATCAACTCGGCCAGACTGGTTTTGCGGTTAATCGCCGGACAGTCCAGTGTTACATGCGAGAAATGGGCTTGGAAGCCATCGCTCCTGGGCCAAATTTATCGAAGCGTAATCACGAGCATAAGGTTTATCCTTATCTGCTGCGCAACCTTGAAGCCAGCTATCCCAATCATGTTTGGGGCATCGATATAACATATTTACCGCTTCGTAAGAGTTGGGCATATCTGGTGGCTATTATCGACTGGCACAGCCGCTATGTGGTAAGTTGGGAAGTAAGCGAAACTTTGGAACAACCCTTTGTGACCCGAGCGGTTGAGCGAGCGTTGAATAGTGCGCAACCAGTGATTTTTAATAGCGATCAGGGCAGTCACTTTACCAGTCCGCAATACACCACACTGGTAGAAGCCGCTGGCAGCAAGGTCAGCATGGACGGTAAAGGTCGAGCTTTAGATAACATTTTCACCGAAAGGCTTTGGCGTTCAACCAAGTGGGAAAATGTTTATTTAGCCGATTACGCCAATACCGCTGAAGCAACTGTTGGGCTGCGTGATTATTTCGATTTCTATAATAATCGCCGACCGCATCAATCGCTTGCTTACCAGACTCCAAGCCGGGTTTATTTCGGTTAAAAACACTGACAAAAGAAAAGACGACTTTGACTTTATTCTGTTAGTAAGGAGCTAACTACCTTAAACTATCTTAACCGACTGTCTTGACAATGTAACCCACCATAAAAAACTTCCAAAGGCTCCCAACTAATCCCAACCAACAACCCACAAAGAGGGTCAGAGTTGAGAGTTATCTTAGAAGTCCTGCTCGAGAGTAAAATAGTTACCCTATAAAGGTTCGCGGGAACTTACTACTACTAAAAATGCTTCGGTTGGGAAGGCTTCCCTCCAAGCTTTAAAATAGTTCTCACCATAATCCAAAGTAAATATAGGTCGCTTCTCCCCACTTTCTGGGTCGGTTTCTTGTCCGAATTTAGCAAGGGGTATAAAGTGTATTGGAGTATCTATGCCAACCTTTTTGTACAAAGATACTAATTCAGACAGGTCTTTCGCATCTCCAATAACCATGTCTTCAGTTCCAGACTTTAAACGTATGTTATCTTGCTGAACACGGACAAATCTGTATTTATTATGCTGTTCAAAATAGTAAGGTAGAGAGGGTGGTAACAGGCTTTGGTCTAAATTCTCAAATACAAAAAACTCTAAATCATCATCACCGACCTCAATAACCCGTTCCTCTTTCTTCCTCTTTTTCTTAGTATGGCTTTGGTTATGCTCTGCTTGGTTCATAGTACCTCCTGAAACAATTGATTTTGTGTTAGGCGAGCTTTATTACCACTTGTATTATCTCATTTATAATTGCTGTTTGGCAATTGTGATTTGCGAATGCCAATTAAACCCTTCCTGCTATTCTCAGCAAGGAGGCGTATATGAACACTCGCGTAAATCCACAAATGCTGCGTTTCTTGCGGGAAGCCAAAGGCTGGGATCAACTCACATTGGCTAATAAAGCCGGTATCAATCCTTCGGTGATTTCGCGTCTTGAGCGCGGCCTTCAAAAAGATTTTAAAATCTCAATTATAGTAGCACTGGCCCAAACCCTTGAAACTTCGGTTGACTCCTTATTGACAGCCCCTAACCACCCTGTCCAAACTGAGCTTACAGTAGAACTTGAAGCTACAATGAAGGAAATTTCTCGATTAGGAAAAAATTACCAACATCAGGTTGCAGCAATTCTGCAAGCCTATTTATCTGCTATGCCCAAAGAAACTGACAAGGCGGAGGATTAACTTTACCTGGCCCTTGCTTCCACAGCCTATATTCTCACCAGGGTAAGATAGCAAAACTACCCGTCTATTTAAGTAAACGGGTACTTTTAAAGCTAGATATGATATAGGTAAAAACTGGGAAAACCGAGAAACCGTTCACAAATACCATAGGCTGACAGAAAAAGAACACACCTACCCTCTCGTCTGGGGTTTTATTTTGCCCTGGCTGCCTGACAAAGATAAGCATCTGCCAGTTTTCCATGTAACCGGCGAGCGGTATCTTCGGTAAAAGGTCCGTAGGGAGTCCCTTCATCATCGAATACCCAGTTATTCTTTTTCCGGCTCCGGGTTGGTCGAGTGGGTGGGGTGCCTGCTGAAGTGCTGGTGGTAGTGGTGGTGGCTAATGTTTGCGATTGTTGCCGTTTCCTCTCGGACTGTTTGCGCTGTGATGCCCTGCCACGCTCAGCGGCGGCAGTATCTAATAAAGTGCTGAAAGTGTCGGACGGTACATCCAGCGCGGTAGCAAGTTTGCTTAAGGTAAGTTGCTGCGCTCGGCGGCGGTCATTCTCAATCAGGCTAATGGCTGATGGATTCACCCTTGATTTTTCTGCCAGTTGCCGCACACTTAACCCCTGCTTGAGGCGTTGTTCTTTCAGGCTGTTCATTCCTGGGCTGCCTATCCTCTTGTTTATTAGTGTTTGCGATTGTTGTTTATAGTATACCGAAGTGAAGAGATATAGCAAACATAAACATTTTTAATTTAAGCGAAGCCCAGACGGGATACAAGTCTGGGCTTCGCTCTTTAACCTGATCAAACTGAGGTTAGTATACCTGATTGATTGATTGATTGAAATTTGCTAGGCTCAAAAATGACCCTCTTCCTGTCAATCAATCAATCCTTTGGCCTTTAATTGATGGTAAAGCTGGTTAGCCTGGTAATAAGTTAACTCTAAATGCTCCCCTAATTTCCTGATGCTATTCGCTCCTTCCTTCCAGGCCCGCACCGCCCTGTCTTCGATGGATTGCCCTCTAGCGTTATTTTCTGGCTGGGTTTCTGACCGACGGGTAGGGATTATAACTCCCTCGTAAACATCGCTACTTCTGGTACTTTCTGTCAGGTGTTCTAAATCTACCCCGGTGGTATTGGGAATTGCTACAACTTCTGGCTCCACTATGCCAGCCAATATCGCTAACCCTGGCTCCAACAGGTCTACTAATCGGGCTGCTTCTTTGTCTAGCCCTGACCGCCGTGCCTCCGCCGGAGATGTCTTGAAAATGTAGCGACTTGATAACGCATCCCTTACCAATTGCCCGCCGAATTGAGACGCTGGGAGACCCTGCCCGGAGATCAGGCAGAACATACTGACTTTCCTACCCTCCAGCACAACTCGCCCGATGGCTTCCCCTGCCGCTTTACTACTAAGGGATATGACGGGTAACTCATCGCAAAGGGCCAACATAGGAATAAAATCCCGCTGGCCCTTCTTACGCTGGTCTAGCCTACTCTCTAACTCCTGCACCATCCAGGCGGCAGCAATAGTCAATTCTTCTCCGGTGGAGGCTTCAAATTCTACTGGTGCGGTTGCCACGTCCTCCAAAATGGAACCATGCGGGTCGAGGACTAATGCCTTGCCCCCTGCCCGGATTACTTGCCAATAAACGAACCTCAGCAGAGTGCTTTTACCCTGTCCTGGTCTGCCAGCAATCCCTACTGATAGTAAGTCGGCTATTCCTCCGTATACTGGGCCATTTACGCCATAGCCCAATAGCATTCTCTGTCTGGTGGGTAGCCAGCCCGTTTCTAATAAGTTGGATAGGGTTGGAGCAGTTGGAAGCAATGGGCCGGAGGGTAGCTCAGTGGGCTGGGCCACTGCTGCTATAGTCTCTCCCCTGGTCGCTGTCCCACCATTGTAGCTATAACTGTAATTGAGGTTGGTTGGTACTGGCTGCACAAAATTGCCGGGGGGGATATAGATCACTCCGGCGCTGGTTATCCGGGCTGGATAGTTGCCGTTGTAATCAGGCTGTAGAGTTACCCGCTCTAACATTCGGCGGTGTGCATCCTCAGCCTGGGTTTCCTTCGCCTGCCGATAGACAAGCCAAAACACAAAGATAGCGACGGGGATCATGAGGGCGAAAATAAAAACCGCAAAACAAGCGGCCATAATTAACCCCAACTCGTTGGTATTCATTTGGTTTAGTCTTTCTGGTGACTAACCCAAAACTCGCAATATGGGAAGCTCGGCACATGATATAATCATGCCGCTCTGCTGCCCGTTCTGGCGGGCTTTGGGGAATTGGCCCTAAAGGGTGGTGAGACACCCAGTAGAGCCTTTGTATTATTCCAAAGTTTCTATAAGTGATTCCACACTAAGTTGCTCCACTAAATGCCTTACAATATCATTGCGGTTAATCCGCTTGCCAATGGCCTTCTTATAAGCCAAACATGCTTCATCTAAACTCTCCACCTGTTCAGGTGTTAGGTAAAACGATACTTTCTCAAATTTAACGGTATTACTGTTTTCAGGTATTACCGTTTTACTGTCTTTCCCAGTGAGCTTTGCAAGGGCATTCGGTTTGTTGCCAAAAGTGTTATCACTAACTGTCGCTCTAGGCATTATCCACCTCACTTGCAAGAGCTATATAAGCTGCTGCCGCCTCACTTTTCGGCTCATATTCAAGAATACTCTTACCAACTATTGGGGCCTCCTTTAATCGCACATTGTTTTTTATTACGGTATCAAACACCCTAGTGTTTCCAGAGAAGCGACTTCGGGTGGCTTCTATAATCTGCCTAGTGTGGGCAGTTCGTGGGTCTGCCATAGTTATCAGAATACCCGTTATCTGTAAAGCTGGGTTTAATTGGCTTGAAACCGCTTCAATGGTATCTAGCAGCAACTTAACCCCTTTAGCGGCAAGGTAATCAGCCTGTAGTGGTATTAACACTTCGTCGGCTGCGGTCAAGGCATTGATAACAAGTAAAGACAATGAAGGGCCGCAATCCAATAAAATGTAATCATAGGAATTGCGAAGTGGTGCCAATGCTCGTTTTAAAATATGTTCCCGGTTATAAGCTCTTGATAGCTCCAATTCCAGAGCTGATAACTCTATATTGGATGGTACAAAAGACAATCCCACGGGAGCGGTTATTAATACTGATGCCAGCTTCTTAGGGTTCTTATTCTTCGGCTCGGCATGCTCACTCAAAACATTGTAAATAGTCTGGTCTAATTCTTCTGGAACTAGGCCCGCGCTGGTAGTCAAACTCCCTTGCTGGTCTAAGTCCACCAATAAAACTTTCTTCCCCCTGGCAGCAAGGGCGGCTCCTAAGTTTAAGGTAGTTGTCGTTTTTCCAACTCCCCCTTTTTGGTTGGCAATTGCAATAACTCTACTCATTTACACCTCCCAGTTTAACAGTTACGGGTTGAAACCGTTATACTCTAATACCGTTTAACAGTTATAGGTTAAAGCCGTTATACTTTAATACCGTTTTACTGTTATACTCTAAAACGCTTTAACTGTCAAACTGTAATACTGCTTTAATAAGGTTACTTGAAGCTCGCAAGTCAACGACTCCTGTAGTAAAAACCTAGCTCATTAGGTAATTTTAAAATGAGCATTGAACTCTGAATTGGCTTCAAAACCAGCCTATTGAGATAGATATGGTATTAAATGTCAATAGTCGAAACTAAATAAATTATTTAAAACATTCTAAGCAAAGCTTAGAATGGGTCATCGCTCTTGAAACAGCCCACCAATACTCAGCCCAAAATAGTGGTACTAAGGCTGTTTCAGTCGCTCGACCTTAACCTTGCTCTTTCAAAATTAAATAACGAACCCTTTAAGCGGCTTTAACCGCTCTGGAGTTGGTGGTATATTCAGGGTCAAAGACCTTGCCAGATTTCACCACCCCATATGCCAAATGCAACAATTTCCTGGCAGCCGCACACCTGGCAACCTTAGCTGGCTTGCCCGCTTGTTTTAGTCGTTCGTAAAAAACTTTAACTACTGGATTGTGTTGACCAGCACTCAAACTTGCTAGATAAAGAGTAGTACGTAGGCGGGTATGTCCAAAGTGACCGAGTTGGCTCCGCCCCCTGACACTGGTGCCGCTAGTACGCTCCATAGGGGCTAATCCAGCATAATGGGTCGCTGCTTCAACACTATTACACAAGCCAAAGTTGAGGGTGTAAACCACTACTAGACAGGCGGTAAGTAAGCCGAACCCAGGGATTGAGGTCAAAAGTACGATGGACTTCTGCCACTCCCCTTCCTGTTCCACCAACTCCTCAACTTCTTTTTGAACTTGAGAGAGTTGGTGCTCAAAGGTGACGATTAGGGCTTGCATTCTGCCCACTACCTCTGGCACTTGCATTGGCAGGGCTGAGAGCGAATGCAATTGGTTTTTAACCTGCTGGCGTAAGTCCAGCAAGCTTTGACGTTGGGCCAGCCGTTGTTGCAACTGATAATAAATTTCAGGGGGAGGGTTCCAACTGATTGGTTCAAGGGCTTGGGCTAGTTGGGCCAAGCCCTGAGCGTCTAACTGATCATTCTTAGCCCTTCTGGGGAGGGCTTGAAAGAAATGATGGGCTTGCTTTGGATTTACTGGGCAGACCACCATTCCGGCTTGGTGCAAAACAGTGGCAAGGGTTACCCAGTAAGTGCCAGTAGCTTCCATCACTACCCGGATTTGGCTGGGGTTGGAGTGAGTGTGTTGTAGATGTTGCAGAAAACTGGCATAACCTTGAGCTGATTGTGGATAATCTAAAGCTTTTTGAGGTGGCTTAGTGGGAAGAAGTAGCGCGACACTAAAGGAGCGAGCCGCTATATCCACCCCTACAAACAACCCAAATGTAGAATTTGAATTAGGAGTATTCACATTCACCTCGTACTTCACCAATATGTTTTAAGGAAATCTAAATTTTGAGTGTCTAAAGCAATCCACTTTTTGACCTTGTATACGTGGTCTAACCACTTGATATGGTACAAAATTAAGATTGCCAGGGAGATTGGGGATCTATCTATCTCACGTAGTCAGGCTACTTGGCTCTAATCGATCTCTCCAATCCCTTGACACTTTTCGATTATACAAGGCTCTAAGTTATATAAGACCGTTTAACAGTTGTAAGTTAAAACCGTTATACTCTAATACTGTTTTACTGTTAAACCGTAATAAGGTTTTGTCCGCAATATTATACTTATAAAACACACAATTATATTGGTTCATAAACTGGATAATTTTACGCCGTTAGGCTTTTGGCCTGCATAATTAGGTAAAGGTTGTACTCATACTGATTTGGTCAGGGTTGTAGTATAAGTTAGAGTATTGACTTGTCACCATTTTCTAGGGTAAGGTTGCCAAACACCATGTAACAATATAGCTTTACATAATACTTATATCTCGCAAGCAGTAATTAGGTGTTACTTGCACCTGTTAGAAAGATGGTTCAGGAAAGTCAGACCTGACTCAGCCTTGAGGGCGAGGGCCATAGATTAGCGAGCTTTTTACCGAGGTGCTAGTAAGATTATTGCGCCAGTTAGTCCCTTCTCAATGCCTTAACGGGTAGTCAAGCTCCTCAAATGCTCCCCAGATAGCTTCTAGAAGTTGGTTTTCGCGGGTAACATCCTGGGTTAAGGTTTCATCTAGCGCTCCCAGGCCAGTAACAGCGGCGGTGTAGGCAGGAACCAACCCACCGTTTTTAGATGGCTTCATAAAGTTATTATCTATGAAGGTCTCATTTTCAGGGGGGTTGGATATAATCTCTTTTACCGTTACAAGTTTGGTAATAGCTAAATCACCAACCGGTTCATTGCAAAGTATCAAAACCTGGGCAGGCGGGAGATCAAACGAACGGCAGGCGGCTCTTAAGCGGCCCAGTGCCTGAATAATATTCGCCTGATAATCTTGCTCAATAGCGGTTTGTACATCCGGGTCTTGATCACATTTCATCCAGCGACCAGCCCCTACGCCCTCCATCAAACAGTTATACAGCTTTAACACTCTATCCGGCCCATTGCTTTTGGGAACTGGAACGGCAGCGAAATTACGGGCGGCCTGTAATTCAGCTTTGATATAGTCAACTGGCCGCTGGTGATGGCCTACCAGCACCAGGCTGTCACAATCGCTGTATTGGTTGGTGGCTTTGTGCATTCCCCAGTGTTCAACCTGACCCCCCTCTGGTAATGGGAGGGCCTGCTCCCCGCTCTCAAATCTTTGAGGGACGATGGTTAAATGCTTCTTTTTGCCCTTTGCGAAGGCGGCAGTTGCCCGACCTACCCGCTCCCTGGTTTTAGGGTTGAACAAATCCTGCTTGGAATATAATGCATCGGTAATTTGGAAAATCTGAATATTCTGGGGAACATCAAACCTGGTTTCTTTAAGGTCAGGGAGATAAAATTTAAGAGCTAGAGGTAGCGTAGCATCCAGAATAACCAGCGTTTTGGAGCGCAGAGTATTAATCAGTTCAGCGCGTGGCGCATAAACTACTAACTTATAACTTTTATCTGAGCAGCGGGCGAAATGCGCCTGGTTAGTGGTAAATGGGTTTAGGGCATCTAATAGTTCCACTCCACCCTTAAAAGGGAACCGCTTCTTTGAGTTGTGTTCATAAGGGCGTTCAAAGTCAAAAGCCCCCTCTTTATTTTTCCCATAGAGACCACACTGATAAACCAGATCGTCTAAATCCTCATAAAGCTGGGTGGCGGCCTCCCGAAGATAGGGGCGGGACTCGATTAGCCATTCAAACGCTGGCAGGTTTTTGCGGGTAGCCAGCTTATTAAAGGCCAATTCAATAACCGCCATGAGGCGTTCCCAGGTAGTGGCGGCCAGATTCTTCAGACTTATAGCTTCCCTCCAGCCAGTGAAGGTTTCGCTGCTGTAGTTAATAACCTCATACAAATGGGGCAATAGATCCTCGTCACAGATGATCCCCGTGAATTTGTCGGACATATCAGAATTATTCAGGTACGCATCTTTGGTAGCAATCACCACCAGGGCCGCCTCACTCGCTTGACGACTGGCAATGTAACCGATTTGCTCACACTCAAATACTCTGGGCTGCCCCGGATAGGCTTTATCCCAGTTATCTGCGCTGCCGAATGGACAGTCTTTGCAAACGACTTTGGCCGCGATCTGACGGGCGGCCCCGGCGGTGTGCGCTGCTGGATTAGCACAATCGAAAGGGGTAGGTTTAAAAGGTTGGGTTACGTCTACATAGTTCCTCCCCTGCTGAATAACCACCAGGCCCGCTGCTATCGCATCAAAGAGCTTTGTGCCTGGGGCGGTGCGCTCGGCAATATTGGCTTTGTTGGGCGCGAGTAACAGCCACCGGTTCGCTAATTTACCATACCGGGCAGTTTCGGCCAGAGCATCATCAGCCGCTTTACTCTTTCCAGTACCAGTAGGGCTGGTTATAACCAGTCGTTCGTCGGTAGGGTTAGTAAGGAGGCGGTCAATAGTGGCCCGGTGTAATTTGCGGGCTTGCTGTAAAGTGTAAAGCGGGCGGGCTTTGCCAAAAGCCTTAGAAATAATGGATCGGTCAAGGCCATTAACAAAACGTTGCCCTGCCAGCTTAAATTCAAAGTCTGACCCTGCTTTCAAGGCATCGTCTAAACCTTTGCCCGTTTCTATGGCCCATTCAAGGGTAGCATAATTTGCGGTAGGCAGAGCAGCCGCCAGCGTAGCTAGAAGTTTCTTTTCGGCTTTTTTCACACTGGGATTCTGGTGCTTATCCTGGTCGAAGGCCAGGACAATATTCGTTACTCTTAGTTGAGTGATGGTTCGGATTAGTTCAGCCTCCTTATAGCCATTCACCCCGGCCAGGGAGATAGCATTACACCCCCAGGTGGCGGCAGCCCGGCTGGCTTTCTTAAAACCTTCCGTAATAATTAGCATGTAAGGGTTTGCTGACCATTCCATAGCCTTAAACACCGCCAGAGGTGTGCCACCCTTACCGCCGGATGATAACCATCTGTAGCGGTCATCTTTTCCTTTGGGTTTATCTTTACGGATTTGGATACCCAATATTAAACCGTCAACATTGGTAGCTGGAAATAGTAGCCCGTCAGCGGCTCCGGCAATAGTCCACCACTTGCGGCCATCTTTCCCAATTACCTCCAGCATAAGCGGGTGGAGGGGGGCGGTTTTGGGGAATTGTTTCAGCAACTCCTTAGCCAATCGCCCAGCCTGGGAGTATTTTAGAGTGCTACAAGCAAAGCTGGGTACCTTCTCCTCCTGGAGGTAGGTTAGGTGCTTATCCAATAGGGGGCAGATAGCCAGGAAATAGCGATTGATTTCGTCAATCTGGCGGGGGGCTAAACTTTTGGGCTGGGCTGCTTTTTCCTGCTCAATACGGCGGTTTAGCTCGATCATTTCATCAACGAAGCGGTGGCCGTCTTTATTGAGGTGCAGATATAAGCCCGGAACCGGGCTGTTTATAGCTCGCTTGTCGCTGGGAGTGGCGCAATAAGCCATAACCCAGCCGCCACTATCCTCGCGCCAATAGCAGCCTTTAGCGGCTTTCCTGCTTCCGCAAATAGGGCAGGCGTGGGTTTTATTAGGGCGGCGGGCGGTTGTATTTGTGGTGGAATAGGCTGGGGCTGTCATTATAACACCCCCGCTTTTTTAGGAGTGCGGACGAAGAACCAGTATTTACCAGCCGGTTCCCACCAGAAACCATAGCTTTTCAGTTTCTCTCTATGGTGGAAAGTTTCGGGGCCAAAAACGATAACCCTCCCAGCTTCAATCTTTAACTGAACGCCGTCACAGGTGGCTACCACTTTTTCGTAAGCACGTTGGGCCGCCGGGCTTATTCCGGTTGACTTTTTATTGCTTTTGGCTCTGGTTCGGCGGCCTGGCCCATGCCTTGTCTGGTTTGAAGGTCTGGTTAATTGCTGGCGACGGTATTCCAGCTCACAGTTCAAAGCTTGCATTGCCGCCAAATCGCCGCCTAAATCGGGATGAAATTTGCGAGCGAGGGTGCGGTAGAGTTTGTTTAGTTCGTCCAAACTCCAAGCCTGGGTTAAATAATTGGTCGGTGGTATTGCGGTTTTCATTGTTGCAGCCTCTATTGTCGGGTATAGAGGATCGCTCAAGAAATATTATTTCGCGTTATATGGTTTTTAGATGAAGCTTTGCGTTATAATAACTTTTAGCCAATCCTTTATAGAAATTGCCCATGTCAAGGTTGCCCTTCGTAGGGGTTTAATTTCCCCTGGTAGACCGTGGGCGGTTAACTTCCGCTTGAGGATTAGGCTTAGAAGCTTCTATTATTACCTTTTGACAATTTGGACGTAAATAGGCTATTGACCTTCCGTCCAAATTGCTCTAATATTAGATTGAAATGTCCACAACAAATGTGAGCATTATTTTAGGGTAATAAAAGGTCAGCCCCGTTCCCACTCTTTCAACAATAATTCCTTCTGCCTCGAAAACTTCGGGAATTATTGCCGGTGAATGGTTGGCCTTTTTCCTTTTTATATTTGCTGGTAAGCACCCAGCAGCACTAACTGCTTTTTAGGTGCGACTAATCCCCATCAGGGGAAAATCACCTCCACATGATATAGCACAGTTTTTTTTGGACACCTAGCTGTTTTTCGCTCCTAAAGCACTTATTTTAAAAAATGGTACTTTTGGCTTTCGTATAGAGCCTGGACAGGCTCTATACATCAGAAAATTTGTCTGGAGTTGCTGACAGTTGGTAGCCTAATAGCTTGGTAATTACGATCACTTGCCCCCGATTAACCAGGGTGGTGTTAAAGCGTGCTATTACCTTATATCCCACCAGGTCGAACGGGAGAGTGGTGTGAAGTTCTAGCCAGTTGTTCTTTTCTATTAGGCCGTTAAATTCCATCATTTTCCTTATTCAAAAAGGTCTTTAACCGCCATCTTAAAACCGGGTATAACGTTCTCGCCGTCCAACTCGTCGCTTATCCCCAATATTTGCGGCTGCTGGTCGAGGCGGTGAACTTCAACCATTTTAGTATCCGGGTTGATGGCCCAAACTATTTCAACCCCGGCGGCAAGGTACCGGGCAATTTTGCGGCGGGCAATTGTCTGATTCATTTTGGTGCGAAGGTCGGAACCGCTCCAAATTTCAGCGCATAAATCAGGGTATGGGGCTGAACCTTTAACCCTCAGCGGTCGGCGGCTGGCTCTCCAGAAACTAACGTCGGGGGCCGGGTCCCAGTGTTCTTCAATTTTTACGTTAACATCCGCTCCGGCTACTTCCCCAATTCTCATGGCCCGGTCAAAGTCGTTGTAAGCGAACATGATTTTGCGGGCTATGCTGCCGTGTATGATGTTAGCCAATTTCTTAACCAGCCTCCCGTCAATGAGTTCGTAGCGTTCCCAAAATTCTGGTAGCTGTTCAAATTCTTCAACCGTATATAATTTATTCGGCTCTGTGGTGGGTATCCGCATTGCCATAATTTGATACTCCTTTTAGGTGTTGCTTTATTACTCGCCTGCCCCACCCCTGCCAAATTGTCGCAAAAGGTCGTCAAGCTGTTCTTTTGCTATTAATTTTTCTCGGCTGTCCAATTTGTTGGGAATGGCAGTTAAATCTTTATCTCGCAAAAGCTGGCTTATTTTAATTCGTGACACTCCCAAATATGTAGCGGCTTCTTGAACCGTATACATTTTCTTTTCGGTGTCCTTTTCTTCCATAATGTCCAATTTCTCGCCTTCTTTAATTCCGCATAAAAGGATTCATGTCCTGATAAAAATCATATCAGATAAGTATAAACGTGTCAATGATAATATAAAGACATGTATTGACAATAATATCAAGATAGGATAAAATATGTATAGAAACGTAAGCCCCTCAGTTGTTCTAGCAGCTAAGGGGCGGTGTCCAAAAACCACTCGATCAAGATAGGTTACTGAACTAAAGGAGTGTACCAAAAATGCTAGTTTCCAGCAAAGCGAACCAGGTGGGTATTGATAAAGCGGTAGCAAAGGCCCGCCAAGTAAACCCCCTAATACGGATTATCGGTTTCGGTCAATTTGATGTAAAGGGCAGCAAAGGTGTTACCTCCGTGTGATCTTTGCAAAAGTCAACGGCGAATTTATTACCGGGTATGGTTGCAAGGGGAATAAGGACAGAAATTCCTGCTATCACGCGGCACTTTTGACCCGCTTCCCACCGATTTGTACACGGATCAAGTTAACCAAAGAGTTATTGGCAATCTTTTTCTGGTTGCAAGGCTAAGGGTTTTAAGGGGGAGCGAATGATGTTAATAGCGAAGATTGATTGTGTTTTGATGAAAATATTATGACGCGAGTAGCGATTTATTTTTAAAGAGGGAGTGTAGGAGTTTTCGATGAACATTGATGATACTGACAACGAAGCCAACCGGCTCAGGCTCAAAAGCCGACCAGGGATAATCCTGGAGTTCGATCCCCCGCGCTGGGACTACGAGGAGGTCACCGATACCATCGGCAGGGTCTATATCGAGAACGGACAGACAGTGTACAAATTACCGGGCGACCTTCCCGAAGATGCCGACCTGGAAACGGTTGAGCCAATGGCTATAAATCCCGATGGCATGGTGCAGCAGTGGTTCTATACTCGCACCTCTGACCCGGAGGCCGAAACTACCGAAAATCACAATCGCAAGCTGGGGGAAGAGCGGGAGGCGGAAGGTTTTTATGCCCGTCCCAGACGGGCGGCCTCCACAACGCCAGTGCCAGTAATCCCAAAACCAGGAAGGTTTGACCGGGAACTTACGCGACTGTGGAAAAGCATATTGTTCAGTACCAAATTCATGGCTGTGTTAAGTATTGTGCTACTGATAGGCTGGGGAATAAGTTGGGGGATAAGTCGCCTGAATAATAGTGCTGACACTGCCCCCAAACAGGTCACAGTAAAATTGACCGTGTTGCCGGAAGTAAACTTCCAGTACATTTTGCCAGCAACCCAGGTAGCCCAGCAGCTAAAACCTGTCAGCCTACCTTTGACCATTGAGGTCACTGGAGAGGCCACTGGAACGGTTCAGGTGTCTGATGGGGTAGCGCGGGGCAGTGTGCGGTTTGCTAATGCTGGCACTGCCTCCGCTACCCTACCAGTCGGGACAGTTATCGTCAGCGTGAATGGGATAAACTATAAGCTGGTGCAGGCCGTGACTGTGCCAGGAGCTAATTTTCAATTAGGTAATGCGGGATTTGCTGATACACAGATACAAGCTGACCAGGCCGGGCCGGCGGGCAACCTGCCAGGTGGGATTGGGGCGTTTGCGTTTAGAGGTACAGTAAGCGTAGCAGGTCTAGGCGCGGTCAGTGGCGGCACTAACCGCACCGTAAAAGTGGCAACGGTTAAGGACATTAACCGTCTCAAAACCAGGTTGCACGAGCAGGCCAACCAGGAGGCGACGACCAGTTTTGACCAAAAACTTACCTCAAACCAAAAGAGGTGGGGAGCGGTGGAACTGGGTGAACCTGAGTTCGCCATACCAGAGCCAGGAAGCGAGCAACCGTCCGGCCAGTTCAAGGGCAATATCACACTTCAACTGACCGCAACATGCTACCGTCCGGATGAACTACTTAAGTTGGTAGCCACACCGCCAGCCGCGCCGGGGCTACCACTAGAATATAGCGCGGCTCGCTTCCAGGTTCTAAACAAAGACGTTCAGGGTAAATTTAACCTTAATTATACTCGCACTCTCCAGATGATCAGTCATATAGAACCGCTTCTCCATTGGCAAGGGAGCCGCGCTGAGTTCGAGGAGTATGTAACCGAACTCAAGAGCAAACCGGGTCTACGCTTTATCCGTATCAGTGGAGATTTGCCGCAGGATTGGCAGTGGCAGGTGCAAGCTACCTTTGAGTTCAATTGAGGAAAGCCAGGTATTACCAATCTAAAGGCAGCAATAATGAACCGTAAACATTTTTACCAGTAACCTTTTTGTTCACTAAAAGTAGCCATCTTGTTATCTCGATGGCTACTTTTATAGGTTGTTGAAGCTGTTGAGAATATATGCTGCTGAAGCTGAAATGGAAGGGAGTGCTATAATTCAATTCGGGTCAAGTTACCGCAAGAAAATATTCTACCCGAAGCCCGGACAGATACCGAGCTTTTTTGATGCCAAAAAAAGAACAGGGAACTTAGATGCAGCTAAAACTTACCCAAATCAAGACGGACGGCGGCACGCAGCCGAGAGCGGGGTTAGACCAGTTTGTGATAGACGATTACGCCCAGGCGATGGCAGGAGGAGCAACCTTCCCCCCGGTGGTGGTGTTTTACGATGGGGCGAATTACTGGCTGGCGGACGGCTTCCACCGGGCCAAAGCCACCGGGCAGGCCGGGTTGGAAATGGTAGAGGCCGAGGTCAGGCAGGGAACACGCCGGGATGCGGTGCTGTTCTCAGTCGGGGCTAACGCTACTCATGGGTTGCGGCGCACCAACGCCGATAAGCGCAGGGCAGTGGAAACCCTACTCACTGATGGAGAGTGGTCGCGGTGGAGCGATAACGAAATAGCCCGCAAGTGTGCGGTATCGCAACATTATGTAAGTAATTTAAGGCCGTTATTCACTCAGAACGTTCTAAGTGAGCGCACCTACACCACCAAACATGGCACGGTGGCTACCATGAACACCGCCAGTATCGGCAAATCCCCTTCTCCGTCCACCCCGCCACCTGCACCACTGGTGGTCAATCCCGCCCCGGTAGAGGCTGCCCGTTTCTTACTCCGTGATACCAACGTTGCCGAACAGCCGGAGCAACTCCGCCAGCTGGCTGCCGTTGCCCCCGAACTTCAAGTACGAGTGGTCGAGAAATTAACCGGGGGAGCCGGGGTTGGTAGCGTGTCTACCGCTAAAAAGCTGGTACTTATAGAAGAGGCCCGTCAACAGCGGAGCGAAAACCAATCGCTGGTAGTCTCTCCCCACTGGGTTATCACTGAAAGTCAGGAAGTAGTACCCTGCGCTGCCCTCATCACCGACCCGCCTTATGGAGTGTTGGACGGGGTTAACTGGGAGCCGACTGACCTGGAAGCCTTTACTCGTGAGTGGGCTTCTAGCTGGAACGCTTGTCAGGCCGACTCCATCCTTATTTTTTGGAGCCAGCGTTACCTCTGGGAAGGGCGGCGTTGGTTTGATGAGAGTTTAATTGGCTATCAGTTTCAGCAGCTACTTATCTGGCACTACCCCAACGGGGTTAAACCCAAAGGGTCGGATGGCTTCAAGGAAACTTATGACCCCATCTTTTTCTATCGCAAAGTTGGCACTGGGCGCGAAATCCAGATACCCACTGCTGACTGGAATCAAGGGTTAAACCGCTTTGATTGTCATGTGGCAGCCGTACCCCAGGGCAATTACAAGGGAGATAATTTCAAGCAACACACTTCCCAGAAACCGCTATCTGCCCTGCGCTGGCTGGTCGCAGCTACCACCAAACCGGGGGAGCTGGTTGCTGACCCCTTTTGCGGCAGTGGCACCACCGGGATAGCTGCCAGTCAGCTTGGGCGGCAGTTTCTGGGGGTTGTTAACCGTCCTGAAGATTTGGCACTTAGCCTGGAACGGCTTTCCCTGTACGGCGATATTCATGAGGTTGAGTAGGATTGAGTTCCGGCTTATATAACTAAATCGGAAGTTTTTACCAAAATCGCGGTTGCAACAGGTTTAGGGAAAAGCCCACACTAAAGCTTCTATATCGCGCTTGCCCACAAATTTCCAGGACAGAGCTTTAATTAGGGGAGAAATGGTAAAATATATCCTGAATACAGGGATTGGGTTAACAGGCTTTTCAGAACAGAGAAAGTATCTGGATAATTTCAAATAGAATTGGGTCAACATTGGAGGAGTTTTTGATGAGCAATGAAACCGCTTTAGTACCAGTTGAGGAAAAGCAGGTTACTTTTGGGAAACCTTATTTCCGTGTTTATAACAAACACGGAAAAGGGTCATAGGAGAGATGAGCAATGAGTGACGAAATAGTGTTAGAACCACTTGAGGTTAAAGAAATTGACTTTTACGGAGATAAGATCTCAGCAGCGTTAGTACAGTTAGATGTTGTGCAACAAATTTACGTGCCTATTCGTCCTTTATGTGAATACCTCGGACTTAATTGGTCAGGTCAATTTGAGCGTATAAAGCGTAATCCAGTCATGGAGACAGCTTTGAGCAGCGTTCGTATAACACGAACGCAGGGCAAGCGTTCCCAAAATTTGGTAGCTTTGCAATTAGAAATGTTACCAGGCTGGTTATTTGGGATTGAGGCGCAACGGGTAAAGCCAGAATTAAAGGATAAGATTATTCGTTATCAGCGAGAGTGTTTCCGGGTTCTATGGCAGGCATTTCAAACTGAGGTCTTGGGTGCTGCACCAATTGAAGGAGTAACGCCTGCGGTATTGGCTCTAATGCAAATCAGGGAAAACTCCCTGGCAATTGCTCGGATGGCGGAGCAGCAGATAGAACTTGAAAAGCGTGTTACCAACCACGATAGCCGATTTGATAAAGCAGTAGAGGTTTTTAAGGGTTTGGATCGGAGAGTGAGCGAGCTAGAGAGTAGAGTAAGTCCGCCGAGCCAAATCAGCGAAGCCCAGGCCGCCGAAATCCAGCTCGCTGTAAAAGCGGCGGCTGAATATCTGTCCAGCAAAGACAATACAAAGAACCATTTTCAAAGTATCTTTCAGGAGTTATACCGCCATTTCAGGGTTAGCAGTTATAAGAATATCCGGGTGGGGGACTACGAGGCAGTGCTGACATTCCTGCGGAACTTGACTGAAAAAGAAAATAAGCAAGTAGTCTAAACTGAACCCTACTGAGACAAAGTAACATATCCCCAGTAAAAGAATTTGGTAGTTTTGTCCTCTCTTATTTATGTAAGATGTAACAGCAAGGGCGGCAACACTTAGTATTAATATTTAGTTGGGGGGGTGTTGAATAATACCCCCCTGTTTCACTACATGCATAATTAGGTGGACAAACAAACTACGCCACCAATAGAAGCGAAAAAGTATTTCAGGAAAACCAGTGGTTGCAACGATAGGTTGAATTTCTTCCACCAGAGCAAAAGTTTTCCCCTGAGTGGTGCTGGTTTCTGGTAATGAGCTACGGTTTTTGTTATAGTTTTCAAGCAGCTACTGTAGATTTTTTAGGTTGAAAATACTGGGTTTTGAGGGCTTTTGCACAGGGTTGGTGTGGGAGAATCTCCACCATACATTGAACTGTGATTTCACTACACGATTGAGGTAAATCAAGGTATACTAAGGATTTTTAGCCACTGTTTAGGGCTTTGCAATAGGCTAAATTCAAATAGCCCGTAATCAACGGAAAATCAGTGAAGTATAGTGCCAAAAATCAACCAAAAATCAACCAAAAATCAACTTTGATTTTCCGTTGATACCAGGTTTGATTTTCGGTAGGTTCTCACTTTGGTGAATGGTCGGTTTTCACTTAACACAATCTGCTACTGGTATCTAAGGCAGTTCGTTAAGTACGGCTGGTAGTGGTAAAGCTTTCATAAGGCTCATCTTACTGGGCCTTTGTGTCACTTCGCCTTTAAGATACTTAGACACTGCCAACAAATCATACTTTTCTAAGGAAGTGTCGAGTGGCAGCCAAATTCGAGGCTCAGTTCCAATTTTAATAATCTTTGGCTTGACCGCTGCGGCGGCAGTTCCCGGTTTCGGCGAACGTCCGCCACCTTTTGGCCTAGTAGTTCGTCCAGGGTAAACTTTCTTATGCCATGCTGTTACCCCAGCCGGATCAAGGTAAGCTTGATAAACCTCATGGAACCATTCTGTACTGGTGAACCACCAATTACCTAGCCGCTTATTCGCCGGGTTAATTTGCTGTAGCTTAAATAAAGCTGTCCTGATAGCGGTCATGAGAGTAAGTATTCGTACCGGGCTACCCTCCACTACTACCAATATCACTGGGAAGTTATCGCCCCACTCCAACGGCCAAGCGGTTTGAATGGTGTTATAGAAGCGGGAGTATGCTTCCACCTTCTCGGCAAAAAACTCCACCCCTTCGGTAGAGCGGTCATATTCCAGAATGAAAGGCCAATAATGCCTGCCAGTGACAGAACTGCCAGAGAAAGTAGACTCCTCATCGTCCAGGTTGCAAGCTTGAATGAGGGTGGGAATGACTAAATCCGTGTCATAAATTATCCTGCCCATGCCATCGGGTACAATCGCTTTACGCTCAATTTGGCCTATTTCCAACGCAGTGCCTGATCGCATTAACTCGACCCGGCAACCAAACGCCGTTTCAGTAGGTTGTTTGTTCTTAGGCTGCCTGGCCCATTCCAGACTCTTAGCCATTTTTACTGCTGGTATATCTAGCCCGGAGCGGTCACTGGTATTCAAGCGTGGGTTTTCTTTTAACACTGTACTCACTACATGTTCAAAAACTCCCAGCCGGTTAGCCACTACAGCCACCGCCGCTATGCTTGACAGCACCTGATTTGTGCCAAAGAAGTGTTGCAATTGCACCGCTTTTGCCGTCAATTCTTGGGCAGATGGGTTGGGTTGGTCAGTGATAATAGCGTTATATATTTTTCCCGGCGGGAGCAACCTCCAGAACTTTAAACTACCTTTGTCCCAACCTGTTACTTCAGTACCAGCAACTAATTCTTTAAGTTCTAATATTCTCAGAGCTTCTCTGGCACGGGAAAAGATTGAAAGTGGTATTGCGGTACTATCTGAATTTTCCTGGTTGAGCAACGTTGCAACCACCTGATAAGTAGTCATCAAACCGTATCTACCCAGAAGCTCTACCACCGTATCTACCTTTGGGATATTGTGGAGATGCGTAAGCTTATCCTTACGCCCAGTATGCCCAGTGATTTTGGTAAGCTTTTCCGGATCTAAAGGGGTATTTACCCAGTTAACGACGTTTTGGCGCGTCCAACGCTTGATATCAGGGGCTACTTCCACGACATTTTCGCTATCCTCTTTTTCGGATACCGCTTCCTGCACTGGTTCAGGTGGCATTTCCAATCCGACAGACTCGGCATAGAGGCTGGGTAGGTTGGCATATTGTTCCAATGCTAAATGCATGAATTCTTGTCGTAAGGCTAGTACCGCTTCCGCTCCCAAATTGTCAAGGATGGGCTGGTTTTTTGGGAAAACCATCAATCCAATAGCATTGCCGAAAGCCAACAACCGCGTTCCTGGCTGGGTTGCTTGATCTTTGAAGGTATGTTGAAAACCCCTTATTTTGGTGAGCAAAGTTTCAGCTTGTGCTAGGGGTGTAGGCGGCAGGGTGGTAGGTGTATTAGGCGATGTTGTCATAGTATTATTCTCCAATTTATCTACAGAATGATGGGAATTCAGGACGGAGCGAGCGTCCTGAAGTTCCCGTTTAGTTGACTAAAGCGGTTGTTTTTTTAGGGCGGGGGTTTGATTACCCTCGCTGTTGTTGGATTTTCCGTGGGGTTGTCCGCTCCCGCCCCTGTTGGCTTTTTCGGCGGCGGCCTTCTCAGCCGCTTTTTCCATCATTTTGCTAATTTCAGCGGCGGCGGCGGTGAAAGCGTCTGGACGTTTGGACTCGGCCTCAATCTCAGCTATGGGTGTACCAGCCATCAGGCGAGAGCCAGTGATTACCCGGTTGCGTTTCTCTGGGATTAGCCCCTTGTAGCGAGGACTGAATATCAGAGTTCGGAGAGACATATCTCGACCCTTCCGAGACATTCGATAGAGCAGCCATTTCCTTTCGTCCAATCCGGCCAGTTCATCCTCCCGCTGTTTTGTTCCCAACCGCTCGATGTTGAGAAGGAGTTGTTGGGCTTCTTTCAACTCCGGGCCACTGGCGTTGATCCGGGCGATTTCCTGTTCGCTGAACCCTCCCCGTTCCTCCGTGCGTGGGTCACGGCTGCGTAACCCCCAGTTCAAAGCACCCTGTCGGTGCAGGAACACTGTGAGTTCTTCAATCAGGTTAGGGCAGAAGTTAGGAGTAGCGGGCTGAATACCCCGTTGTAGGCCGGACGGACTTGGCTCCCAGAAGCCTTCCATCCCGTCCGCTGTGGATTCTTGAAGCGTGCCATGTAGCCCTTCGTTATATGGCTCTATCCGATAACCAAAGGCGGTTTTGGAATCCCTGACCGCTACTATTATTGGGCTATCACTGGGCATACGAGCCATTCGGGGTAGACTGTTCAAGAGGACGGGAGTGTAATCCCTTCCCAGGTCGAATAATCGGGCTACTTTGGAGTAGGCCGGGAGTTGGGCAAAGGCTCGTTCGATCTGTCGCCGAGGCCATTCCTCCGAGTCTAAAAACTTGGAGTAGAAATCGCGGTCATCGGGGCCAACTAACATCGGGATGAAGCTACCGACTGTCCCTTTCATAGCTTCGATAAGCTGCTTGACCTGAGCTAAGTTCTGATGCGCCAGAGTAATCGCCCCACCGAACTTACGGGCCTGCTCCAGCCAGATTTGCAGGGTGGCACTGTCTGAACCCACGATTTCCTGAAACTCATCCAAATACACACTCACCATCCGGCGTTGTTCTTTGGGGATGTCAGCCCGACTGAACACCGCTTGCTTCACCAGGTTGAAGGTGACAGCCAGGAGGAAACTTTTGTCCGCTCCTAGTTGGGGGCTAAAGCGAAAGAGGGTCACATAGCCCTTGTCTATGGCGTTTCTCAGGTTAAGGGTACTCATGCGTTGGGTTAGTAATCGCCTGATACTTTCTTGCCTGAGTAAGTTTTCGAGACGGCTGCGGGTAGGGGCCAGGGCCGCCCCACCTTGCTTGTCTGCCATTGTTGCGAATTCTTCCTCCCAGAAGAATTTGGCTAGAGGGTCACGAGCCGCCCCTTTGTTCACCATCGCCTGACGGTAGGCGGCATCGTTGATGAGCCTGAGTAGCGTCCAGATAGTGGCGTTCTGATCGGAAGAAACCGCCAACCGGATGGCATTGGAAATAACTCGGTAAATCGTAGGGGTGGTGTCCATTGAAACCCCTTGAGTTTTGGCAAATACCTCAATCATGGAACTGGCTACCAGCCCGATAGCTCCGTCCTGGTGGTTGGCTTCCTCCGCCAGCTTTTGAAGGAGTTGCCTTTCTTCCTGGCTTAACCCACCACCCAGACTGGCCGCCGCCGCTTTCCGGGCTTCTTCGCCTTCTTCAGTATCAGCCTCAAGTCCTTTCGGGATTGCCATCGGGTTAAGGCCAGCTACTCGTTCGGTATCGAGCGGGTCTATTAGTACACAGAGTTTCTCGTGACTGGCGGGAAGGCGGTCAATGGTGTCATAAATAAAGTCACCGTTGGGGTCAGCCACTACCACGCTATTTGAGGGTAAATCTACCCCGCCCTTGCCCACGTTCAGGGTATCGTCTCTCAGACAATCCTGGACAATCAGGGTTTCCAGGTCAACCGACTTACCCGAACCAGGTCGTCCGGTGACATCCATCCCCCTGGAGCAACCCAGTTCGGAGATACCCACTTCGGCGATCATTCCGTCCGGGTAAGAATAAGTACCAATCACTCTTCGCCATTTATCATCACTATTTGTAACCGTGCCATCGGGCAGGCGTAAGCGGTGGATAATAGCCGGGTCGGGCGGTGGTGACATCGCTCCGGCTCGGATTGGCCCTTTTACCTTACTGTTGGGAATGTGCCAGAGAGCTGCCAATTCCTGGACGGTCAGAACGCTTGGTTCGGGGGCGAAATAGACCGGGTAAGCTCTTCGTCTGACTTCGGTTAAGCCCTGTCCACTCTTTATGACCTGGAAACGATTGCCCGCGCCATTCTTCGAGGAGGCGGCCAGGGTGTACTGACTGAAGGTGCTGACCAGTTGGGATAGTCTGGCTTCAACCGAGGATTTGCTGCCTTCGGCCCAGACATAGACAAACACGCTGAAAGCGGCAGGGCTTTCCAGGCGGGCTTCGACGGTTTCCCGTTGGGCTTTAGCTCCAATATGAGAGGCGCGGCTAGTGGCCGCTCTGCCAGTGTCGGCACTTTTACCCCCACTGGTACTGAGAGCCTGCCTACCACTGGTTTGATGCCCTAGTTCGGTGTTAGCCAGTTGTTGGATCGCCGCGTCCGCCTCTTTCTGCCATTCCATCGCTGGTACTAAGACGATTTCCACCCCGCAAGCAGTCAGGTTACTATCGTTGGTCGGATTTAATTTCTGGTAGAAAGCCGCAGTGGGGTCGTCCAGAAAGGTAGTTTTGATGGGCTGGTAGCCTGCCCCCGAAAGTTTGAGTAATTTGAAGGCTGAAACTACCTGTCCAATGCTCTTGCGCCGTTGGTCGAATTGTTTATGAGGGAAGCTGTCCAGATCGAGCGGGTCAACACCGGGAAGCTGGGTTTGCACCTGACAGAACTCATAGCGACTTCGCACCAAATTGACGAACTCAACTGGCAACCCATCCGGGATTTGTTTGAGTTCTGCCAGTTTTTCCGCTTTCTTACCCTTTGGTTGTTTCCCGCCTTCTGGGACAGGCGTTTCTTTAGGTGGAGCCGGAATGCGAGCGGTCAGACGAATACCGTCCCCAACCCGACTGATATAACCAAAGCCAGCATGCAATCCATAACCCCGTTGTCGCTCCTTTGGGGCGTTCTGCTCCAGTTCGGACAGAAGGTTAAACCAATCCGCCAGGAGACCCCAACTTTTCTCCCAGGGGGTGACATCATCCACTGGTGGGCCGATAAGGGTAGAAATAGAGCTGGCGGCTACTTCCTCCTGCCTTTTTAGTTGCGCCCGTTTGCGGTTTCTTATATGTCGCCACAACAGGAAGGAGAATAACAGGGGCAGGGGATAATGAAAGAAATGATAAAAGTACAGGTTATTCACCGCCGGGGGAATGTTGCGGGTAACTTGATAAAGCGGCCCCGCCCCGTTCGTGTTCTCTTTAGGTTTGGTGTTTTTGCTACCCTGGGCGGGTGGGGTGGCAGTTTGCCCGGAACTGGCGGTAGGCGGTGCGCCCAGGATAGGCCCGGCTACATCAATAAACAGAAACAGTGCAAGTAAGCCCCACAGGACGGCGATTAGAATAAAAAAGGGTTTGAATATTCGCATGGGTCAGTTCCTTTGTTGAGCTTATGGCAAGAGGCCAGAGCCGGGAATAAAAGTAGCCGTTTAGGGAAAGAGACGGCTACTTTTATCTCGAATTTAAGCGTCTTTGCGGCGGCGTTTACGGTTGCGTTGCCAACGAGTAACCTTGCGGTTTACTACTCCCGGCAGTTCGGTAGAAATCCTTAATAATGGCATCGGGGTTAAAAGTGGTAGTGCCAGTATCCAAAAAGCTCTGGAAATGGCGGTTACTGCCGGGGCTGGGCGCACCTCTGGATAGTATTGGGAAGGTTTTGGTGTGAATGGGTGTCATAGATTCTCCCCCTAATATTTTCTTTGGAATCAAAAAAACCCGACCAGTTGTGGCAGGGGTAAGCAGCGAAAATGGTACAAAAGATGGCACATAAACAATATCTGAGCAAATTTATAATAATAGCTATTTTAATAATATAACAGTTTTTTTGAACCTGCAATAGTACCTGCCCTGTATTAGTATAATAGTAAAATAGTACCGACCCAGTACATTGGTACTATACGACATTAAAATTTCGTTAAAATTGGGATGGCGGAGGTTGAGGAAGCCATTCTGAGGCTCTTCCGCAACTTTGCTGTACCCAGGTAGGGGAAAAAGGAACATTGCTGCGGTGAGGGGCCAGTATGGGGTAGTAACACGAGTCGGACAGGAATCGTCGCTAAGGGGAAATTGCTTATTGCAAAGCCTTTTTCTTTATGGTTTTTGGGGGTATTTGTTAGTACCAAATGAATCTAAAAATAGCAGGTTAAGCTCAAAAGTAAATTTATACCAGCCTTAGCGACGATTCCTGTCCGACTCGTGTTCCTACCCGCACATCAGCACCCTGTAATTTGCCTTTACACCTCGCCGAAATGCTTTCCTAATCGCTGCCCAAATAAGCGTAGAGCAGTGCCAAATGGCCGACAGCAACGTAGCAAACTACCTTTTACAATACCCTTGAAGCGTGGGCAGCAGAACTGGGGGAGTGGTAAAAACAAATCGCCAACACGGGGGGGGTGTTAGCCTAACACCCCCCCTTAGCACTCGCCAACAATCACAAACAATATAAGCTATTTGTCCTACGCTTATCACTCCCAAGAGGCACTTAACCAGGGCAAAATAAACCCCGGCCCGCGGCCAGCAACGACAACAACCCGCCCCAACAAGGCCAGCAAGCAGCTTAACAGAAGGAACACCCCTCGTAAGAGGGGTTTTTTCTTTTCACCCGCTCATTTTTGCGAACCCTCGCACTATTTGCAGGCGACAAATGGTATTATAGTGATTAAGAATTAAAGAAATAACCGGCGAGCAGCACCACAGAAAATCAGTCACCAATGATGAACGGATTCAAGGTAGCACACCATGCCGATTAGCTGGAATGAGATACGCGCCCGTGCCGCCCATTTTTCAAAAGAATGGAAATCAGCCCATTACGAAAAGGGACAAACCCAAACCTTTTATAATGAATTTTTTGAAGTTTTCGGGAGGCGAAGGCGGGATGTTGCTGTTTATGAGGAGAAGGTCAAAAAACTTAATAATAAGCAAGGTTTTATAGACCTATTTTGGCCGGGTCAATTGTTGATTGAGCAGAAATCGGCAGGCCGCAATCTAGCAAGTGCCCGCGAGCAGGCAACCGACTATTTTTTGAGCCTCAAAGAACTGGAAAAACCCCGCTACATACTGCTTTCAGACTTCCAGACTTTTGAGTTGCTCGACTTAGAAACCCAGGCCGAGCATCATTTTACCCTCACAGAATTAGCCGACAAAGTTAAACTGTTCGATTTTGTAGCAGGCTACCACAGGCAACAGTATAAAGACCAAGACCCGGTAAACATCGAGGCCGCAAGTCTGATGAGTGCTTTACACGAGCAGCTTGAGGAGAGCGGCTACAAGGGCGCGCATTTAGAACGCTTGCTAGTGCGTATAATGTTTTGCCTGTTTGCGGATGATACCGGCATTTTTGAACCAGAAATTTTCCTGCGCTTTATTGAAGACCACACCAACGAGGATGGAAGCGACTTAGGTTCTAAACTGATTCACCTGTTTGAAATTCTTGATACCTCAGAGAAAGACCGGCAGCGGATATTGGATGAAGACCTAGCCCGATTTCCTTACGTCAACGGGCAGCTTTTTGCCGACCTTATCCGCACACCGAGCTTTAACCGAGATATGCGTGAGGCGTTGCTTCAATGTTGTTATTTTGATTGGAGCAAGGTTTCCCCGGCCTTGTTTGGTTCACTTTTCCAGGCTGTACTGTTGCCGGAGGAACAGCGCAAAGGCGGAGCGCACTACACTAGCGAGCGCAACATCCTAAAAACCATTCACCCGCTTTTTTTAGACGAGTTACAGAAGGAATTTCAACACCTCCGGGATAGTAGAGGCACGCAGCGAAAGGTGCAGCTTGAGCGATTTCATACCAGGCTTGGCACACTGACGTTTTTAGACCCAGCGTGCGGTTGCGGAAACTTCTTAATTCTAGCGTACCGCGAATTGCGTCTAGTGGAAATTGAGGTGCTAGAAGCACTCTACCCCGCAGAAACACGTAACCAGGTGTTGGATGTTTCGCTACTTTCCAGGGTGGATGTTGACCAGTTCTATGGCATCGAGATTGAAGAATTTCCAGCACGGATAGCGGAAGCGGCCATGTGGCTTGTAGACCACCAGATGAATATGCGGCTTTCGGAGTCATTCGGCCAAGCCTTTGTACGGTTGCCGCTCAAGAAATCAGCGCATATCCATCATAAAAATGCACTCAGGGTTGATTGGAAAACCATTATAGAGCCGGACAGATTAAGTTATATGTTAGGCAACCCGCCATTTGTTGGGCATCAATACCGCTCAGGACCACAAATGGACGATATGCGGCTAGTTTGGGGTAACGAAGGGAAAGTAAATAGATTAGATTATGTTACCGCTTGGTATTGGAGGGCGGCAGACTATATACAAAATACAAAAATAAAGGTGGCTTTTGTTTCCACTAATTCCATAACGCAGGGAGAACAAGAAGGTATTTTATGGCAGCCTATAGTAATGCAGTTTGGGATTCATATCCATTTTGCACATCGAACGTTCAAATGGACTATTGACGAGAAAAAAGCAAAAGGAATGAAATTAGCTGCCGTACATGCGGTTATTGTAGGTTTTGCGGCTTATGATACGGATGAAAAATATCTCTATGAATACGATACAGCCACGTCTGACCCCCACAAGGTTTCAGCAAAAAATATAAATGGCTATCTAACGGATGCCCCAGATGTTTTTTTGCCGTCGAGAACCAAGCCCCGGCCAGGATTGCCTAAAATAACAAAAGGAAGCCAAGCAACAGACGGTGGACACCTTTTGTTATCAGACTCAGAAAAGGAAGACTTAATAAAAAGGGAACCAGAAGCAGCAAAATGGATAAAAAGGTTTATTGGGGCAGATGAACTTATATATGATATTCCTCGGTGGTGCTTATGGCTTAAAGGGATTGCACCAGACGAATTGAAGCGGTTACCTCTAGTGAGAGAACGCACAAATAATGTTCGTGCAGAGCGTCTGAAAAGCCCCACTAAGAGTGTAAAGGACTTTGCCAACTTTCCAACACTGTTTACTCAGGATAGGCAACCAGCCAGCGATTATTTAGCCATCCCTCGGCATTCCTCCGAAACCAGGTTTTATATACCAATGCGTTTTTCCTCCAAAAATGTAATAGCTGGGGATGCCCTAATTATAATACCTAATGCAGGGTTATATCATTTTGCGATACTAACCTCAGTTATGCACATGGTCTGGATGAAGGAAACCTGCGGCAGATTAGAGAGTCGTTACCGTTATTCATCAGCCGTGTATGATAATTATCCTTTCCCTCAAAATTTAAGCCCCGCTGACGTGACACAGTTAGAGAAACGCGCTCAGGCAGTTCTCGACGCTAGGGCACAGTATCCTAATAGTAATCTGGCTAACTTATATGACCCTGAGACAATGCCACCACCGCTATTCAAGGCACACCAAGCGTTAGACCAAGCAGTTGATGCAGCATATAGAAAACAACGTTTTGAGAATGATCGGCAGCGGCTAGAGTTCCTTTTCAACCTATATCACCATCAAACCGCCCCACTAATAATGGCAATGACAAAGGCAAGCCGCAAGCGGCGTTAAAATTCAAAAAAGGTTTATATGATAAAATGCAATTAGCTAATCACTTGAATTATCTCCAGAAAACAATATAATCCTTTAGAATACTTGTTCGTATTTGCCCTGAGACGACAATTCTGGTCATGAATGCAAAAACGTTGTCAGCTCAGCAGGGGTTAAACGTTGATTGCCTACACAAATCTAGTATTGTAAATTTTAAAGCCGCCCCTGACATACTGGATATGCTTAGTTAGCAATCATACAATGAAAGTTATTGAGGTGAAGGTATGGCCGGGAATCACATACCCATAAACCCCGTAATACTGAAATGGGCAAGAGAGCGTGCCGGGTACACTGTAGAACAACTTTCAGTTACCGGCAAATCAGGGTTTGCAAAATTCTCGGAGTGGGAAACAGGAGTAAGTTACCCAACCTACTCACAATTAGAGCTAATTGCAGAAACATTACATCGTCCTATAGCCCTATTCTTTTTTCCGGCTCCACCTATCGAGGAGCGGATAGAGAAATCGCTTCGTGCTATGTCGGAAGAAGATGTAGAAACCCTTTCACCAGGCATTAGACAGCTTTTCAGAAAGGCAAAAGCCTTTCAAATCAGTTTGCGTGAATTATGGGCAAATGACACCTCAACCCAAGAAAACAGAATATCTTGGATACAGACATTAAGGGATACGACAGTATCCGCAGCCAAAGCCCGTGAATTTTTGAATATTCGCTTGGATACTCAACAATCCTGGCAAGGTAGTGATGATGCTCTCAAAAAGTGGCGCGACCTACTAGCCGAGCATGGCATCTATGTTTTTAAGGATGCTTTCAAAAATGAAAGAATAGCTGGGTTTTGCATCTATGATGATGTTTACCCGATTATCTATATAAACAACTCTTTAGCTAAAACTCGGCAGATTTTTACCATTTTCCATGAATTAGCGCACCTCATTTTCAAACAGAGTTACCTAGATGTTTTTGACCAAAAATTTTGGAGACTTGAATCCCAAGACCCTTCCCACATTGAAGTGAAGTGTAATGCTTTTGCGGCAGAGTTTTTAGTACCCAGCAGTGATTTTAGTCGAAGAATACGAGGCTTTGAAATTACAGACGCTACCATTAAACAGTTCGCAGACCATTATCACGTTAGCCGAGAGGTTATTCTGAGAAGGCTTTTTGACCATAGGATGATAGATAAAACATTCTATGAGCAGAAGGTTGCGGATTGGCAAGAAGCATTTTCGCAAAGAGAAACCGAAGGTAATGCGGAAGGAGGAGGTAGTTATTACAACAGCAAAATGGCTTACCTCGGCGATGCTTACCTCTCGCTAGTTCTTAAAAATTATAGTCAAGGGCGCATTGGGTTAGAAGAAGCTGCATCACACCTTGATGTTAAGGCACGTTCTTTTCCTGAAATTGAGGAGAGATTTTTAAGTCGGGGAGCATCGAGTGTACGTTTTTGACACAACCTCATTTTTAGAATTATCTCACTATTATCCGAAGCGATTCCCTTCACTTTGGGCTTCCTTTAATGACCTAGTGGAAGCAGGTGAAATAATATCAGTGAAAGAGGTTTTCAAAGAAATTAACGATAGTAAGCCTGAACTTTTCGAGTGGATTCATACAAAGAAAAACATTTTTTGTGAGCCAACAGAAGAAGAAGCACGGTTCCTGATGCAAATTTTTCAAGTGAGAAATTTCCAACACTCTCTAGAGCAAAAGAAATTGATAAAAGGGGGAGCTTTTGCAGACCCCTTCGTTATAGCAAAAGCCAAAGTCACTAATGGCATCGTGGTAACCCAGGAAAAACTGAAGCCAAACGCTGCAAAAATACCCAATATTTGCGAACACTTTAAAGTTAGGTGTCTGAATTTTGAGATTTTCATGGAAGAACAAAACTGGAGATTTTAATTTAAGACCTTCTACCTACCCCCCTTTTTCCTTTTCACTAGCCCCGCTTAGCAGTCAGGTAAATTTCATAGTGAAGGTCACAGCCCCAGCTTGTGACACATTGAAACACCCCTTTCAAAAGGTTCCACGCACCCCTTGTAAAAAGCAGTAACGACGGTTTCGTAATAATTCCGCTAGAGTTAGTTATTCCGATGTTGGGGTTTTTTGCATAACCCCCCGAAACGGGGCATTCTACGATTTCGGGTAGGAACATAAGTCGGACAAAAAGAGGTTCTCCCGTGATTTTAGTGATAAAGTTTCAATCTAAAGGTAAATGCATTTGAGTCAATTGTTTTTAGAGCTGGGTAATACAAAATTAGCTACTAAATACTCATTTATGACGAACATGTTTTTGCTTACCACTAAAATCTAGGGAGAACCTATTACTGCCCGACTCGTGTTCCTACCTGATATTGAATTTGACCAATTGTTGCAGAAATAATGAGAGATCGTGACAAAACTGTGACACAAACGAAGCATAAACGTTCAATTTCTAAGTTATATTAGATATATATTTATCAATTGGACACACAGGAAATCGCTTAGTTTCTCCTAGTTGGCCCAATATGAGCGAAGGTGTAACCAGGGGCAAAGTAGTAAACAGATGTTCTAATTAGTCGAAACCTGCTTTTTATAGAACATATTTGCTTTAATTACTAATGTTTCCGGTCACTAATGCAACCTTTTTAGTTTGCTAAGTTGAGATTACACGGGAAAGTGTCCTATCACTTGGTTATATTCCTTCTGGGCATCTCCTATTGCCAGCTTAGAATAGATCTCCAAAGATTGACGGCTGGTATGGCCGGAATAGGGCTGAATTAGCGCGTCGTCCAACCCTTGCTTTTTCAGCCAGGTCAATAGAAAATGACGCAGTTTGTGAGGTGATAGCGGTTGGGACAGGTTTGCCTGTTTGCCATAGCGCTCTAACATGCTACGAACCCCACGTTCACTATATTTGCGCTTCCAGTCTGACTCGAACAGGAAGGTCGCTCTTTTCTGAGAAAGGGCCTGCATGTGCAGACCCAATACTTCCTTGAAAGCGGCTGGAAAGGGAACCACTCGGTCCTTCCCACCTTTAGCATGGTTTATGCGTATCTGCTGTTGTTCCAAATCCACCTCAACTAAGCGAATATTAACCAACTCACTTACGCGCACCCCGGTATAGAGCAAAGTTTTAATCAATACCATATCGCCGAAATTTTGAGATTGCCACACTACTTGATAAAAGCGCTTGATTTCCTCCTCACTTGGTACATAGGGCAGCTTTTTAGAAGCTTGTGGCACATTGATGTCTAATTCGAGCCGTAACTGATAGAACACACTTTTAAGATAGGCATAGTCCGGGTGTTCGTGGCGGAGATATTTAGCTAACTCTCTAGCTTTCTTTTTAGGGCCTGTTCTCAGTGATTTGGCTGGCATACTACTATCCAGGTCCTCGTTGGTAGTGTTACTCATGCGCTGCGCCCCTCCAAGTCCTCTATTTTTAGCCTAGTGTCTAAATCTAAATGGAAAGTACCATAAGGATTAATGTGTGCGTAAAGCAAGGGGGTCAGCGCTCCTAAATCTGCGGGTTTCATTAGAGCCAGCCATTGCTGTTCCGAGAGCAACTTTTGCAGCATGGCCGTGTTGATATAGACCAGACACACCTGAAGCAAGTGGAGCGCTAGCATAGTTACTTCCTGACCTTCGAGGTTAGTAGAGCTAAGCTCGCCACTTTTACCGTACAATATGAAGTCGTTAACCCCATTCCAACGTTCGACCGTATTAAGACCTTCATGGATTTCGCGCCTGAGTTCCATTGAGTCGAGATAGTCGCATAAAAAGATAGTTTTGACGGCTTTGCCTAGTTCAGCCAAAGCTTGGTAAGTCGGGTGTTTCAGATTGTTGCGGGTAAAGCGGCGCAAGATAGCTTCGGTATCGGCGGTTCCCAAGCGCAAGGCTGTGGCAAATTTAACCATCTCATCATATTGTTGGCGGATGAGTTCCCAATTAATCGGTCGGGTTAAGATTAGTTGCAAATTAGGATAAGCCTCATTCTTACCAACTTCAGGCCGATTGAGTTTCTGGCTATAGATATTCTTGAGGCGGGGCATCAGCTGGAAACCTAACAGATGGCAGAAGGCAAAACCCACTTCGCTTTGCCCATTGGTATCTACAAAGTTTTTCTCAATACTCATGTCCGTACAATGACGCAAGACGCCATTGATCATCGAGCTTACTTCCGACGAAGCACAACTCCTAAGTTGAGAGAAAATACAGGCAGAATGTTTTTCAACGTGCCAGTAAATGGTGACACCGCTGGCCCGGTAACGGGCGTGCCAGCGCGTCAAAAGGTTCTGGTTAGAAGCGGGAAAGTGTTTAGAGTCGCTGGCACAAGTGGTAGTAGCCTCACCCCAAATGGCAGTTGTACGCATCTGGAAGATGGAGTTGCAAACCTGCCCGATGGCGTTTTGTAGGGCTTCACGCGTAATGTAACGCTGGCGTACATACATCAAATCTAAATATTCTTCAGCTACTTCACTGGCACTCAGCCGCTTAATCCCGGCATTAGTGCCTAACGCAAACAAGCACAAAAGTAAGCGCTTTTGCAGTACCGCCGGGTCTAAGGTTGGACTTTGATCAGAAATGCTTTTGAATTGACTGCTAAATCCAATCCGTAGGGCTGCTTCTTTGAATATTTCGAGTAGGCTGGTCATAGGCCAGCGCCGCCCTAATTCTAGTTTGAGTTTAGCTAGATTAGGGGGGTCGGGCTGGGCTTCAAGAGGCGTGAGGCCAATCCAACCCCCTGCTTTAGCTTGCAACTTTACAAAGGGGTTGGTGGGCATATTTTTGTCTAAACGAGTAAGACCTTCGCGCATTTTAGCTTGTAAAGTTTGAATAAAAACTTCGGCATCGTTGGGTTGGTCCAAAGCTTGGTAGTAAATCTCGCGCTTCGCCACGAAATCCGCAGGCAAATCTTCGTCTGGATTACGATACTTGTTGGCTCCGGCTACCCAAATCTCTTTACAACGTAACTTGTCGCGCAAGGTTTCTAGCACGGCCAGTTCATAATTGAGGCAATTGACTTGTGCAGCCCCGTTCGCGTCTTTTTGTAGCACTTGTTCGCGCCAACCCTGCGGTACTACTCCCTCCAAAGGGACTTGGGCCAAAACTGGATAATGTTTCTGCTTACTCGTAGCCTGTTTTTTAATAAAATTAAGGGCTTCAATCACTGGCTGATGCACCATGTTATTAGAGTGAAAATCCATGAGTTCCAGGAGAGGCGGCACCATGGGGCGATAATGATGCCCATAAGAAGCTTTGATGGTCAACTGAATACTGCGCTGGTAGGCATTGCCACTGGCTTTGTATTCGCGTACTAAATCTTTGAGGGTTTGTTCAGCCACTACTGGGTAGATTACGTCACGTACAATCCCATCAGGCTTATCTATGGCTACTTCGGCTAGTTGGAAAAGCAAATTGGTTTTACCTCGCACTTGGCGAAGATCAGCCAACATTACTTTGTCGGCCTTATATTCAGCTTTAGCCCGAATACGGTGGACTATCTGATTGAGCATCTCAATTAGGTCATCGGTAATTTCTTGACGGCGCAACCAGCAGTAAGCGGCTAGCAGAGTGTGACGTACTGGAGCAGGGTGGCGGATTAATTCATGCAGAGTCTCCGAACTGACCTGTTGACGGTATCTCTGCATTTGCTTTTGGCCCACTTCGGCAAACAATTGGGTTGGTAAAACTATCTTAGCTAAGCGCCGCAATTTGCCACTGGCTTTAAGCACACTTTTGAGGTTACTACCTGTTGGCTCAGCTTTTAAGGTGGGCAAGTAAGGAGCTTTGGGGTTGCTTACCTCTACCAAGTCCGCCTGGGTCGCTCTCTTTTTACGCTTAGCTGAGGAGGCTGCTACCTCCGCTAATATTTCTTCAGTATTAGCAGGTAGGTCTGTGTGGTTTTCCAAGTCAGGTAATACATTGAGTAATTCGGTTAGCTCTAACACTTGGTCAAGTAGAGGTGCGGGTGGAGAAGCAGGAGCCTGCACCGCCTGACCTTCTGGAAAGATACCGAGTAGCGCATCTAACTCTAATTTAGTAGCAGCAGGTATCTGCTTGGCTAGTTCAGTAAAAAAGCTTTCCTCAAAAGTGTGCATAGCTGAACGTACCAAGCGTTGTAGACGCTCAAAGGTGGTTGGCTCAACTTTGAGTTCTCGAAAACGACTGTAGACCAAGCTGGTTAGCTCATCTTCATTGGCTAGACTGTGACTGGTTTGAGCAGTCAGCCAAGTAGTGACCTCAGTGACATCTTGTACCGTCGGTTCTCGAAAACCCATGAATTTACGGATTTGAGAGCGTTGATATTTGATGGTGCGGCCTCGCCAGTCAAAACGCAGATATTCCTCGGCATCTACGTCTACTTGTACCGCCAAATGGTTAATTACCTCCCTCGGTATTTCATTTTTAGCTTGGGGAAACCGGGCTTCATAACCAAAGAATTTAAGCAGTGCGGCAAAGCCCAGACGGGTAGGGCCAGCTTTATTAGCTAAGAGTTCAAACTCCGGCGGGGTGATGGTAAAGTGAGTGATTAGTTCGTCAAGCGACCAGGTTTGTTTCATTGAAATTGCTCCTCCTGAAGTGGCATTAAAAACACAATATGAAATGCCCATTTCGGGAGGTTACGGCATATTGAGATTAAAAAGCAGCATAGCAGGCTTGATATTTAAGCACAAAAGCCCTCGCGCTCAAAGGAGAAAAAGCTGGAAAAAGACCCAAGTGCCGTTGCCATGTTCAAAAACGGCACATTATTTTAAGACTAATAGAGCAAATATGTTCTATAATAAAGCAGGTTTCGACTAATTAGAACATCTGTTTACTACTTTGCCCCTGGTTACACCTTCGCTCACATTGGGCCTAGTTAGGCATAACAACTTATTCTGGCTGGAAAGGGTTAACTCAGCCTTTTCTCGTTCGATTAATCCCAATCTGACCGACCTGGACAAACCCAGCTTCACTTTTTTTTTTAACCACCTGAGTTGGGTAGTTAAGCGACCTATTTCGGCATAAAGTTGTTCTTTTTCCTTTTCATGTTGCTCTATTAAGGCCGTTATTTGTAGCTGGTTTTTGACATACTAAGAAAAGAGGGGCCAATGTTGCGTCGTCGTGATTCACATAAAATTCGTACCGATGCCATAAAAATGGCCGTAGAAAAATCCGAGAAAGGCTGCGTCTCTTGTGTCCAGACCTACCTCAGCCTTGCTAAAGAAAATGGAGCTAGTAATGAGGAAATCCAACAAACCATCGAATTAGTTAGCGAGACAGAGGTTAACGGGATTAGCCGCCGGAATATCATAAAGTTAGCGGTTATAGCTGCGACAGGAGTAGTTGTGGGGTCAGCTGGACTAGAAATCCCAGTTGCAGAAGCCTACTCCAGTTATTGGGGTACTGACACTAATACTTCCACCTGTTGTGGTATACCTCAAAATTATTACCTCGGATCGTTCGGTGGTGGACTTACTGGCCTTAACAACTTTAGTGTTAATGGCGCAACTATGGCTGGCTTTTCATTCACCTATGAGTATTGGGCAGTAGAGGGGCCGGGTAGCCCAAATCGAGGAGGTCGAACCGCCTTTGACTGGGGTGTAGCGCAAGCAAGTGCAGCAGCGTATCAATGGTATAACAATGGGAATGCTGGCTACGTTGGAGGAACAACAATATTTGGAGATATAGAGAACCTAAACCCAGGTTGGGGTAGTAACCAATCCGATAACCGCAGTGTACTCGAAGGTTTTCTATATCAGATAGCCCAATACAACAACGGTCATTTCAACCCCGGCCTCTACATTAGCGTACTCAATTGGAGTAATTACTTTGGGACTGGCTATACCCCAGGCCGACCTTTTGTCTTATGGATCACTGGATGTAAAACTAGCTTTGTTACCAGTCCTTGTTCCAGCGGCAGTTCTGCTATGTCGCAGATTAACAATCTGTTACCTACAATTAAGAATATCAGATTGGGAGGAATGGTACCAGTATTGTGGCAATGGTGGATACCTGCCCAATTTTGTAATAACGACTTTGATGTAGCCACCCAATCCGGTAACGGACATTTTAACGCAGAAACGGGATCACCGAACTACTTATGTTCCGGTTGTGGTGTTACCGGGTGTCTTTAGTTGCTAAGTAAGTTATAGTGAGGCTTTCACTTTTTGAGGTTACAAGGTTGTCAAATGTTGAAAGGATTTTCTGTAACTTACTTAGAACAACGCAAATTAGCTTAGAATTTGATGTAGATAATTCGGGAAGGATGAATATAAACAATGAGTCGCAATTGGAACCGCCAGAATTTGACAAATACACCAGTGCCGCGAAGAAACGAAAGTGTAGCCTATGACACTTCAACTGGTCTGGTTATACTGTTTGGAGGTACTGGTGGTATAGGCTTAGGTCATTTGAATGATACCTGGGGCTGGAACGGTCAGGAATGGAATCAGATTCAATCAATCTCTGCGCCAAGCCCTCGAGTCGATGCAAGCCTCGCTTACCATGCAATTTCTGGTAAAATAGTCTTGTTTGGAGGAGTTGACGCAGATGGTCAAGTGCTTGGGGACACTTGGATCTGGGACGGTAAAAAATGGACTGAGCAAAAATCAGCCAATACTCCTTCGCCTCGGGCTGGTGCAGTTTTAGTTTACGACACTGCTCGGCAAAATTTGGTGCTTTTTGGCGGTACTTACACTAAAGGACGAATTGGAAACTTTTTAAACGACACTTGGATTTGGGACGGCAGAAATTGGACCGAGCAAAAACCTGCTAATGCTCCTTCGCCTCGATTTGCTACGGGTGCTGTTTATGATGCTATCCGAAGCCAGATATTGGTTGTGGGCGGGGGACCGCTCGGCTCCCGGTTAGATAGTGATACTTGGATCTGGGACGGTAAGAATTGGTCTGAGCAACAAACTACTAATAGTCCTTCATTGAGACTAAATGCAAATCTGATTTACGATGAAGCCAGCCAACAGGTAATATTTTTCGGAGGCTCTGGATACCTCACAGCCTTTGTGGACACCTGGGTTTGGGATGGCAGGAATTGGATTGAACAAAAAGGAGTTACTCTACCCAAAGCCGGACGAAGTAGCATTGTATATGACACCAAAAGGCAAAATGTGGTACTGTTTGTAGACGGTGGGGACAAACAACACCGGGTTGCTGAAACTTGGGTAGGAATATAACATTACAAATTTCGACGGCTTTAGATCTTTTTTCGGACCGCCTTTACCTTCGTGTAAAATCCAGGATTTGAGTCATCCTTAAACCTATTAATAATAAACATAAACTAATTTCCATATCGCATTGGATTTATCATGAGGTTATGAAGCTCATAATATTTAATAAACTGGTTTTGTACAAAGGAATTTAATTTTATGTTTAAAAGATATAGGTTTACCAATTTCAACATAACAGACATAGGCCGAATAGTTTTAACGTTATGCCTTCCAGTTATTCTACTGATAGCTTGTGGTGAAACAACTATTACCTCCCAAATGGTTCCAGTTCTTTCAGTTCAACCTCCTAACACCTCTCTCACTCAGACAGTTTTACCTGCCCCTAGTGTAATCCTAACCTCTCACCCTACACCAACACCCATACTGGAAAGTTCCACTACCCGTCCAGTTCCTCCTACCGCAAATATTCCTACCAACACTGTTGATATGCCCTCTTCCTGGGCTTCACTCGGCAAGGTTCAGCCCCTCGAATTTCAGAATAGTGCCATTTATGGTGAAACTTTCGTTGGCGATCCACTTAATTTGCAACGGATTGCTTATTGCGATGTAGGTAATATGCGTGTCTCAAGCGATGGCGGTACTTCATGGTCGAACATATCCACAGCAGGAGTAGCACAGGTTGCTGCAAAAATGGGATTTCCTCTCAGCGATGGTCAAACTTCCAGATGTATTCTAGCTGGGCTAGATTCCCATTACTCTAATAGTTTTTATGCGGTATTCAATACATATAATAAGAGTAAAGGCGAGCCAGGGTTTCCTTACCAAATTGCCTATTTCACGAACGATAGTGGTAAGACTTGGCAACCCATCACCGCACCTGAAGGATATGCTACAGAGCAAAATAGTGGATTAAGGATAGATAAGCAAGCTGTGCAAGCAGTTTATCGAACAGAGAATGGAATTAGTACAACTTTTGGAGTAACAGAAACAAAGGATGGTGGACGTACTTGGAAGGAAGCGACGCTTGAGTGTTTATCGGTAGGTGCGTGTGTGAATTGGGGACCCTCACCTCAGTTTGCTGGTATGGGCGCGCCCCGATTGCAAAACGTTATTTACTCAACAGATAATGGACAAACTTGGAGCTTACCAAATTCAGCATCTCCTGTGGAAATCAGGGCTTCTCAACCTAATCAACTGATAACGCTCTCCCAATTAGAAGTTGCTTTGGTTTCAGGACGTAAATATGCTCCTCCTTTTCAATTATCCAAAGATGGTGGACGCAGTTGGAATATAGTGACTTTACCTAATTTGCCTGAAAACCTGGATCTCGACTCACCATTCCCTGGACTGCAAATGCTGCCAAATGGTAGTTTACTGGCGCATAGCACCTTACAATGGTATCTATTAGCAACTGAAAAACAGGAGTGGTGTGCGCTTTCTGGGTCTTGGCTCCCTCAACCACAAGATTTGCGAAATTCGGGACGTTTAGAGCCATTCCGGGTTATTAGCGACCGCTTATGGTGGTTTGATAAGTCGCAGCAGCCAAACAATACACCACTCAAGAATTTGAGCTGTCAATCCAAGTGAACATTAGGTTCGGTTCTGCTAGAGACCAGTCACCGATGAGGGTGGTGTTAAACTAAGCTGGACAGTCACCTGCCCGACTCGTCTTCAAAACGGAACGTGAGGTAGGATAGGCGGCCAGCGAGTTAGCTTTGTTGCTACTTTCCAACCGCTCTCCTCCGAATGAAATGGGCTGCCAGCGAGTTACGGTGTCCGATTAATGGTCAAGAAAAACTCGGTTCTCCCTAGATTTTAGTGGTAAGCAAAAACATGTTCGTCATAAATAAGTATTTAATAGCTAATTTTGTATTACCTAGCTCTAAAAACAATTGACTCAACTGCATTTGCCTTTAGATTGAAACTTTACCACTAAATTTACGGCAGAACCTATTACTGCCCGACTCGTGTTCCTACCCGAAAACGGTCAGAAAGTCCAACCTCGTTGCTTCCTATTCTTTTTGAGGTTATACTAAAGGGGAAGTTCCTTGACTCTAACTTGCCCGCATGGTGCTGTCACTACCATGCGGGCATAAATTTTAATCCAGTGAAAATATGCTAAACAAAAGACTTTTAGTGGTGAGTATCGCGGCTAGTTTTTGTGGTGGATGTTTCGCAATTGCCTTAAACGCGATGACCACTGGAACAATAATGCTAGTTACTTTAAGTGTTGCCGCGTTTTTGATTACCATATGGGCGGTGATTGAGAGACAAAAGAGCCGATGATTTCAAAACAACTTTTTTATTTCGTGGCAGTTGGGTGTGCTATCGGGGCATGTTTGGCGGCGACTATCATGGGGGTATCCTGGCACACCTTTCCCCTAATTTCGATTATAACGGTCTGTAGTGGCGTGATTGTACCGCTTGCAGCGAGAAATTATATATCTAAATAGCAAAAGAGGCGGGGACTGCTGGGAGATTTGCGGCGTGAGGCCGAAATGGAATTATTATACTACCCGCAAGGCAGCTAGAATAGCTATAAGGATTAGGAAACTCACTACCACAAGCACCAAAAACACCTGATTAAGCCTTAACTTTTGCCGCATGATGCTGTTATCGCGCTCCAACTTTTCGAGCCTATTCAAATCTTGCATTTTAAGCTCCTTTCCTGAACTTAATTATACCAAAAACAAAACTGTCCCCAGGTTTCCCAAAAGCGGCTTTGCGGCTGTCTATAGCCAGCCAAAAAACTAAATTAAATTATTTAACAGCCCAGTTTAGAACATTTGCTCAATGCGTTGAAATCTGTTCCATTGCTACTCAAGGGCGGATAACCGCCCTGAATAAACAAAACATCGGTGCATTGAATGTCAAGAAGTTTCATTGAGATTTGTGGGTTTTGAGCCTAATTTTTGGTTTATTGAATTCAGAATCTCAATGCATTACAGCTGAGGTCGGCTCAACAAGTAAGAATTACTATATGAGCCAACCAAACAACTAATTAAAGCCTAATTAGGGATGTTACTTCTGATCGTTTGGCACACGTTTTATATTATGTTCTGAAGGTTCCCCCCCGGTTTTATCTAAATGTGCCCTTAATTCCTGTACTAATTTATCTTTGTCCTGTCCAGGTGGTATAGGATGAATAATGCCAAAGTAGACTCTTGTATCTCCGTCCATACTGTTTAAAAGATGTTTGGCATAATTTTGGATACTACCATGTGGTATAGGTGTACTCTCACCACAGTGACAATTAGCTACAGAGCCATCAAAAATGGTAACTTTACCAGTTGCCAGATCCTTCAAAATAAAGCTAGTTGCTTGCATACCTTTTGGTATTGGTTCCATAACTACTGTATGACCTTCATTTGCCATTAAAAACTCCTTTCTCTTCTTAGCAAGGTGAACGAAGGGTAAGCTCTCTTTATGGAAAATAACACAAAAGCTTACCCTAGTACCTAAACTACAATTGATTGCTAAGTTCGAGTTTGTACATTAATAAATACAAAAGAAGAATAGAGGAAGAAATGTTTCTTCCACCAGTGATTATAGGGGTAGAGGGAGGATAAGACAAAAAAAGGTTCTGTCTCGATTTTGCTGATTTAATTCTAACCCTGGGTTCGGTTGAACAAAGGATGGAATGAATTCAGATTTGCCTTCAGCAAAAGTAGGCCAAAACCTTTTTTTGCCTTATCTTCCCTGCACGCCAAACCCGGACGGAAGGTGGCGCGTTCCTTCAAGCGGTAGGAGGCGGCCTGTACCCCGCCTGGAGCATCAGGGTTAGGATTTGCTGCGGCTCGCTCAAATCTCTGAACCGTACAAAAGGACGGTTGAGGTTGTGCAGGCGTAAATTTATTTTCGCCATAGAGCAGCATGTGTCGTCTTTATCCTGTCCATAAAACATGTAGTGACCCAGGGAGAGGCCAACCGGGTCCCGGTTTTGCACAATCTCGGCCATTGCCAGAAGTAGCGTGCCGGAGCCAACGCAAGGATCATAGATACTGTAAGGCTCGTCCCGGTACAGGTCAGGCTCAGGCAAGTCCTTCAGGTTGAGTTGGGCTAGTAGCAGTGCTACTTCCCAGGGGGTGAAGAATTGGCCGAAGTACCGTTTGTCGTTGACGGCCAGCAGTTCATATACGGTGTCAGATTAATGGTCAAGAAGAATTAGTCGCTTTTATATCCAGCCTTTCCCAAAGCCATGAATAATATAGCGTTTTTCTAAGAATTCATGCGGATTATTTTAAATTGATTCACTTGTTTTTGCGTTTGAGCTCAAATATTTTAGATTATGAGAAAATTCACACCAAACCGACGGGTTTTTCTTGAGCATTAATCGGACACCGCAACCCGTCAACAAATAATCAAGGGGAAAGCTATGCCGGAAATTTATATTAGCACCGATATTGAGACTGATGGGCCAATCCCTGGCCCTAATTCGATACGTAAAAACCGGATAATGCTATTTTCCGTTCGTAAAGGTTTGTCCTCCTTCCAGGTTGTTTTTGGTAAAGTGCTTTAAGAATAGATCAAACTTTTTTTAACGTTCTTGGATTTCATTTCTAATCACCTTTTTATAGAAATTATAAGCTATTTACTAAATATTAGCATAATATTAACATCATTTTAACAACCTATTAACAAAATATTTGTTTAATTAAAACAGAAGGTTTATTAAAAGTAATTTTAATGAACCTTTCAACAAATAAGTTACGCCAATTAAGTATAGTTTTATACTGTATGGTAGTAACTTTAAATAGTGTTTTTCATTCAAAGAAAGGCAGGTAGTATGTTGCTAATCAAGCGGATGACGATTATTGTTGGGGCGTTTCTTCTTCTGACTTTTTTTTCACTCGCAGGAATGGGATTTTTGTCTAATGCACTTGCTGCTGATAGCATAAGCGCAAGTCAACCAACTTGTGATGCTTTACATGATGGTCAAGTCATTGTCCTAGAAGAAACAGGTGCGAAAGTTGTGTGTAAGTTTCAATTAGCTACGACCGCTATTAGTTTTTCACCGGGCAATCCTGAGCCGGGAGATCCAATATGTGATGCTGCACACGATGGCGCACATTGGCTTTACGGAGGAGACCTCTTCGTGTGTAGATTTACGCAAGGGGTTTGGATTTGGGCCCGATGCACTTAATTTCTACAAGCTGTTTATGAGAATGAAGCTACGGTATCTGATACTGTAGCTTCAATTATTGGTCTGGATACACCCAGTTTAGAGTACAGTTCTAGCTATCGCTTTGTAAATTAGTATCCTCTTTTTTAACTTTAAGAGGAAGCTTTCTACTTTCATCCACAATGCTAATGTTACCGTCTTCATCTGTAATTATATAACCAATAAAGTTCCCATGCTCGTCAATGACGCGATTTGACCCTCTTTGATAACCGTCAGTCTTCATAGTTTCGAGGATTCTAGTACGAATTGTGTCAGAAATTTTCAATTCATTGATTAATTGAGCAGCAATACCATAATTTTGTGCAATTAAACCAAGAAGTAAGTGTTCCGTGCCTATATAATCGTGTTTTAGTTGTTCTGCTTCTTTGGCTGCCAAGTGTACAACCGTTCTGGCGGCCTGAGTAAATAAATTAATAGGAAGTTTACTAATAATTTCCTTTTCTAAGGCATCTTGGCAAATATTAGAAACGGGAATTTGGTAGTACCTTGCTGCGTCTGCCAGTTTATCAGGCAGATACACATTCACCTTTGGCATTTTTTGAACCTCTTTTCCAATCAAACTATTATAACCCCAATATAACCCCAATATACTAAAGGAAAAAGAATTTGTCAAGTTAACTTGGGGAAGAAGCATGAGTCGGACGGGAAAAGGTTTTGCTCGGTTTCCCGCCTGTCGCAAATCGTAATGATAGTTTAGTGCTGGGCTTTTTGCTGCTATGGCAATGCTCAAAGCCGAGTACCGCAAATCCTCTAAACAATATATGCCCCGTCGCTGGTTTGACGATTTCCCCCATACTCATCCAGCAGTAATGCGTTGAGCTAAAGAGTAACGAAAAGAACCTTAACAAGTAAAAAAGGATGGCATTAAGAGAAAGGTAAAAGGGGAAGAGAACTCCAATCTGCTAGAATTTGGTTACCTAATCCTAAAACTAGCTAAAAAGGAGTTCTCTATGCTTGATTTTACCATTTCTCCTCGTCAATTTCACCTATTAATCGCACCCCTTTTAAGCTTCCTGCCCCAAGCAGTTATTTGGCATCGCAGCGATTATCGGGCTCACAAGTTCAAAACTCAGCCGCATCTTCTCTTAACGATTTTCGCTCACCTGACCAAAGCTGAAAGTGCCAATGCGATGGTGGAAGAATTGAATGACTTTTCTCAACCTAGCCAGGCCAATAACTTACGCCAACTAATCGGCTTCAACCAGAGTGAATGGGGTGAACCGGTAACAATTAACCAATCCAGTTTCAGTCGGGCCAATGCCAAGCGCTCTTATCGAGTGTGGCGCTATAGTTTCCATCGTCTACTAGACCGAGCCACTAAACTCTGTCCCCCTTCTCAACTCCAGGGCTTAGGACGGATTATGGCCGTAGATGGTACTTTATTTGACTGCTTGCCTCGAATGACCTGGGCGGTCTATCGCTCCACTGCCAATAAAGTCAAAGGTCATTTCTTCGTGGATCTCAACGGCTTGCCCGACAAGTTGGTGTTGACCACTGGTAAGGGTAGCGAGCGTGAAGTGCTGAGTACCCATTACCGAAAAGGCGTGACCTATTTGTTTGACCGGGGCTATCTGGATTATGAGTTGTTTAGTCAGCTTACCAATCAACAGGTTTGGTTTGTGACCCGCCCTCTCAAAAGTTTGGTGATAGAAGTGCTAGAAGAACGGGCGGTGGAACCGCCTCAACGCCACCAGGGTATTCTCCACGACCAACGGGTCAGGCTGGGGCAGGGACCAAACACGGTAGAGCTGCGGCGAGTAATTTTTCGAGATAGTCGGGGTGAGGAATGGGCTTACCTGACTAACCGTTTTGACCTGGAGCCTATGCTGGTGGTTGAGTTGTATCAAAGAAGGTGGGAGGTTGAACTTTTCTTTTGGTGGCTTAAACGTCACCTCCAACTCAAACACTGGTTCAGCGAAAATGAGAATGGGGTTTTGATCCAACTCTATGCCGGCCTCATTTCTTTCATTTTGTTAAAGATCTACGTTGCAGCGACTTCAAAGGGCCAACTTGAAAAACTCAGGATTGGCTTTTTGCGAAAGCTTAGGCGGCACTTATTTGATTTGGTGGCTCAGTCAGAGATTGAAACTTACTTATTTTCGCTCCCTGATGATTCTTTGCCACTTTTATTGTGACCTTTTTACTCAACGCATTACAACTGATACTCATCAAGCTTTGGATGATGCCCTTGAGCAAGGGGCACTTTTTTGCAATATGCTGATTGAAAATGAAAACACTAAATAAATTACATTCAAACTATTTTTCAGTTAAACTTTGTGCTGCTGCCGCCCGAGTCCAGCGATATAGGAAAAACGAGGTTAGCAACAAAAAGACGGCGGTTAGAATATGACGGGCAATTACTTCAACTGCCCCGCCTTTAACCACCACAAGTAGAGCGTCCCCTATCGGCATCAGAACCGCTACCAGTGCGTAAAGGGTTAGGGTCTTGTAGCTCCGACTTAGTAGTAAGGCAAAACCGAACACTCCCAGAAAAAATGACCGAATAGGCCGAAAATGAACATTGCTACGACGAAGTGCAAACTGGTAAACATTTGTTCTGATTCTTCTCCTAAAAATAGTGCCGCTTTTCTTTATGGCAACGGCACTCCATCTACTTTTAGCCCTTTTCCCACCTTTCTTTAAGATATTCCGTTCTCGGTTTGAGCTTAATGGTGGTGGCTGGTATACTCGCCTCATCGCAATAGTGCCGCAACCTCCCGAAGTAGGCACTTAAACTTGCGTTTTACATTTACAGGTTCGTAGTGCAAGGAAATCCTCCATGTTTATCAACAAAAAAAAGATAGTTTTAAGTATCCTTTGTCTCTTTGTAGCGTGTGTCCTCATTTATTACATATTCTCGGTTATCCAACTGAATTTTTTCCCTAAAGTAAATGTAACCTTTAATGACATAGACATACCCAGTGTAACCAAAATCGAAGTCCAAACTTTCGATCATTCTAAAATTCTTCAAACGATTACGGATACCAAAACCATAACAAACGCTATTGAGTTTCTCAAAAAATACAATGGTAGCTGGGACATTCCCACTGATAATAAATATCCACCTCAGGATATAGCACTACGTTTGTTTTACAAAGTGGGCTTCCCAAACGGTGAAGATGGTATAAGTTTTGGGCAAGACTTTATCATTTCTCAGGGTGGTGTACACCAGGTTAGCAAAGATGAAATTAAAAATCTCCGAAGCATCTTAGGCATATTATAATTGAATGAAATCAACTCCAGAACAAATGTTTACCACTTTGCACCTTGTCGTAGCAACGTTCATTCTCGGCCTAGTAGGCTGTTTGAATCCCTCCGGGTGCTGGCCGCGACTCTTGGCGAATAAATCACGGCGGTACTGCTCGCCCGCTTCTGACACGCTGGCCGCTCGGCATAGGTACGCATCAAAAAGTTTAGCCTGCAACCGGCGTGCGGTCGGTTCGGTGAATGCTCCGTAGCTTGTGCCTTCGTCGTCAAAAACCCAATAATCCTTTTTGGGTTGCCTGCTACTCCGGGCTGGCCGGGGCTGCTTGGGCGTGGGGCTGGGTGGCGCGGCGGGTGCTTGCGATTGTTGGTGTTTCTTGCTGGCCTGGGGATGCCCTGCCACGCTCGGCGGCACTGGTATCAAGCAAGTCGGTGAATGTTTCGGGCGGCACATTCAGTGCTGCCGCTAGTTTACTTAGGGTGGTTTGCTGCGCCTTGCGGTGGTCGTTCTCAAGCAGGCTGACGGCGGAAGGGTCAACGTTTGCTTTTGCTGCCAGTTGTCGCACGCTTAATCCTCGCCTGGTACGCTGTTCTTTTAGGCTGTTCATTACCTGGTTGTCTCCGGCGTAGTGTTTACGATTGTTGGCGATATTATAGGCGGCACGGGGAAGATACGGCAAATAAAACACTTTTAACTTTTCACCTATGATAGCTCCGTAGAATATAGCTGTAGTATAAAGCAGTCTAGCCAGGGAATTATTTAGGGCTAAATAAATAGCCCGTGTCTGAAAAACTGTCTGAAAACTACTGTCTGACTGTCGGATAGGTTCAAAATGAGACGCTTTCAGTCAGTCAGACACCTCGCCGGTTAATCCTAAGTGGTGTCAGATTAATGGTCAAGAAGAATTAGTCGCTTTTATATCCAGCCTTTCCCAAAGCCATGAATAATATAGCGTTTTTCTAAGAATTCATGCGGATTATTTTAAATTGATTCACTTGTTTTTGCGTTTGAGCTCAAATATTTTAGATTATGAGAAAATTCACACCAAACCGACGGGTTTTTCTTGAGCATTAATCGGACACCTACACGGGTAGAAACATAAGTTAGACAGAAAGAGTCGCTAAGGAGAATTTGCTTATTGCAATGCCTTATTTATTAGAGCTTTTCTAGCCTATATTTAGGAATCAGCTTTCTATAAAGATACCAATTTGAACTCAAAAACAAGTAAATGCTTGGCTTACCGACTCTTTCTGTCCAACAACTACCCCATAAGGTGCTGCAACTCAGAAACAACTACGAGAAAGAGGTTTTCAACGGGGATGGGGGGTAATCACGGGGATTAACCACGAGGATCAAGAAGTGCAGGTGCGGCTAGAGGATGGGCGTGAGGTGGTGTACGAATTCAGCGAGTTGGACGAACTCACTCTGGCCTACGCCATGAGTATTCATAAGTCGCAAGGCAGCGAGTATGCGGTCTGTGTCATCCCGGTGGTAATGGGCCATTTCATGCTACTCCAACGGCAATTGATTTACACCGCCGTAACCAGGGCGAAGAAACTGGTAGTGTTGGTAGGTAGTAAGAAGGCTCTGGCAATCGCGGTGAAAAATGGGCCTGATGCGAAGAATAGCCGTGCCGGGAGATACACGGGGCTGGCGATTAGGCTGGAGCAACGGGGTGATAAATTACCAACGCCGTGGGGGCTATCAGCTAAAGCTGACAGGAGATAAGGTGAAGGCGGTAGCAAAGAAAAAGACCCCGCCGGATTTGTCCGGCGGGGTGATTCGGGAATTCTAAAACTATTTGTTACCTTCCTGCACGTACCCAAGCTCTTTAAGTTTGCCATCCTTATCGTGGATAGTCTGGTTAGAATGTTTGGAAAGCTCTTCCATTTGAGCAGCTTCTCTTACTGGATCCGCCCCATAACTGTGAGTGACTCCGATTGTCACCATAGTGGTTGGCGCGTGAGTCTTCTTTAGTTCCTCAACATATTTGGCAAGGCTTCCGTGCGGTATTGGCACTTTAAACCCACAATCGCAAGGAAAAGTAGATTCATTAGGAGAAGAAATCATGGTTAAATGTTGTAGTTGAAATCCAGTTATACCATGTTTTCGTTTCTCGTCATCTATCAATATTATTTCAAATTTGTGATCGCTCATAAATCCTCTTTCTTAACAAAGACATAAAGTTCCGTCTGGTTGAACACCTGGGCAGCACTGGCAAAACAGCAATTTCCCATTGAGTATTATTTGTTCAGCACAAGTTTGACCACCATTAGGGCCAGGGCAACACTTATAATAAATTTTTACACGCTGCTGATAATAACAGAATGTACAAGGATTCCCCGGACAGTCACATCTACACATACATGATAAGGTAATACCAACTTGGGTGCAACCGCACTCAATGCCAGTACCACAGCTTACTATTGCCTCGGCATTTTTAGGTTTCCCCAGGCCTAGAGCGATAGCACCTCCACCAATCAGTAGCCCAAGCCCACCTTTGGCAAACGTCCTGCGCGTAACTCCTGACTGTAAGGCGAGATTAGTTCCTTCTGGGGTAAAAGAGCGCGGACGAATGTACCATATCCAGGCAGCGATTACTATTGCCAGGGCTGTTAGGATACTAAACAAATCCGACTCCATTGGAGGATTAGGGGCTACCACAAACGTTACGAACAATGTACCTAAACTTATTATCAGAAAACAGGTGAGTGATTTTAAGGGGTTTTAATCAAAGCGGCAGGGTTACGGTTAGAGAAGGCTATTTTACGGCTGAAAAGGTATATACTCGGTCTTGAACAGGCTCAACCCTTCCAACTTATTTTGCCCTCCTTTACTCCCGTTACAAATCGGGATTCGGTGGTGCAAAAGTGCCATTGCTCTTTTAAAGATGGCAAAAATCGGGTATAATATAGCTTATGAGAATGGCTCTTCTCACAAGTAATGTTTAAAAGTGGAAAAAAGTAGCCCAAAAGAGGTGCGTTTTGAAACGTAAATTCTACGCTGCCACTTTATTTTTGGTGGCACTCTTTGGTGGAGTGTTGTCCGGGGCAAACCTCATGCTAGGAGCCGACCCGCTCGGTCAGTGGCTCCTAGTGCTACTACCAATCGTCGGAATTGTTTGGTTGGTGGTCAGGTTGTCCCGCATCCGGCGCGGCCTGGTGGAAAGTTGGGATAGTCTGTTGGAAACTGAGCCACAAAGCGAGAAGGGAAAATCCAATGTCGGAACAAAGCCTTGAAATCGTACCAGCAACCGAAACAACATTTGTTGTAATTTCTGCCTCCACTCCCCCGCCCCTTGACCAGAACCCAGCAGCCATCTACCTGGCTAATCTTCGCACCACCGGCAGACGTACCCAGACCCAGGCTCTCAACGTTCTCGCGGGCCTTTTTTCTGCCGGACGGGAAAACGCCCTCTCCTTCCCCTGGCATACCCTCCGCTATCAACACACCACCGCCGTCCGCGCCCAGCTCGCCGAAAAGTACAAACCCAACACTACTAACAAAATGCTGTCGGCACTCAGGGGAGTTTTGAAGGAAGCCTGGAGATTAGGTCAACTCACCGCCGAGGAATACCACCGGGCCATTGACATTAAAAGCGTGCGCGGCCAGACCCTCCCCAAAGGACGGTCAGTGGAAACCTCCGAACTAAAGAAATTACTAGATGCTTGCGAACGCGATACTTCCCCCACCGGCAGACGGGATGCCGCACTACTGGCGGTGCTGTACGCTGGTGGGCTGAGACGCTCCGAACTGGTTACTCTGAAGTTGGCGGATTATAGCGAGGGGGCGGGGTCACTTATGGTGCTGGGTGGTAAGGGGGGCAAAGATCGTTTGTGTTACCTGAGTGGTGGCGCAGCCCAAGCCCTGGCAGAATGGCTGAAGGTAAGGGGAGTAGAGGCAGGGCCGCTCTTTCTGCCTATTAATAAGGGGTCTAATCTGATAAACCGGAAGCTGACCGACCAGGCGGTAATGTACATTTTGGGGGAACGGATAAAAGAGGCCGGGATAGAGGGATGCAGCCCCCACGACTTTAGGCGCAGTTTCATCTCAGATTTGCTAGACGCTGGGGCAGACATTGCTACCGTCCAAAAGCTGGTGGGGCATGCTAATGTGACGACCACTGCCCGCTATGACCGACGTGGGGAAATAACCAAACAGAAGGCCGCAGCCTTAGTGAATGTTCCGTTCAGACAGGGCGGCGGCGATGAAGAAACAGCCGTTGGTTGAATTTGCCGCTAATTCCTTGCCGCAAGGAGTTGACATTATGTCCGTCCTAATATTAGGATAGGACTGTTCTCAATCTAAATCGCTGCTTTGATTATAGGAGTTTTTCTATGAGCAACATCTATAGCTGTCCGAAATGTGGTACAAGCAACAGGGTTAAAAAAGTTCAGGTGATTTTTGATACCCTACCAGGAACTCCACTTGCCGGCAAAATGATGCCGCCTCCCAAACCACAATTTTCTTAGGGTATTTTACCTACCAGGAACTTTATTTCTACCGGTACTCCTGGAGTGTATATTGATCAGAGATTCTACCTATCTGATACTGATGGGCCAAGATATTGGTATGAGCTTGTTGCACTACTTGCAGAAAAAATATCACATCCTTATAAACTTGTGGGGAATGGGGCGATTATAGGATTTATTCCTGTATCAATCCTATGGAATTTTTTAGGTGCTAATTCTATTGTTGACTTGTTTGAATTAATGTTCCTTCTAATTATATCTTTGTACATAATAGCCTTTGTTAGAGTTAGTTTTTTGAAACTCAAGTTAAAAGAAATCCGCTCATCTGGGATGAGGTCTTCAAAATTATCTAATGACGAAGCCCACTATCAGAGTGCCGTGATTAGATTTGAACAAGAAGAGCCAAGAAGAAGGCAAGCCTATGAGCAAGAACTAGCTAACTGGGAATACAAAATCAAACGATGGGATAACCTTTACTATTGCGAACTTCACAATATAGTGTTTATTCGGGGGGAAAGTAAATTTATTGAACCTGATAATGGTATTAACTCTATTTTGGAGCTGAGTTGGTGATAGCGTTTGTTCACGCTATTACCTATTCTCATTTTTAGCTTGCACAACATACTATTCAGCCGTTCTGACCTCTTCATAGCCAACCGTCCTAGCTAATATATGAATGCGCCCTCTATTATATAGCGATAAATCTGGCTAGGAGAGACTCCTCCCCCTGGCCTGATTTCCCCACACTACAAATCGGTTTGGACGGGTCAAAAGTGTCTGGGATTTTGAGCAAAATAAAAAGTTCCCGTCTTGCTCACAAAATGGGAACTTTGAGGAATATTATTTCGGGAGGTTGGGTACGGAAGTTTCAATAATTTATTTTGAAACTTTTATTTAGAAGTATTCGTAGTTAAATCCGAGATTAGAAACCGCACTTCCTAGAAGAAAGTAACTGTTTCTAACAAAGTCATAGCAAAAATCAGTTTAGTTCTACTTTAGTTCAAGGAGTAATTTCAGCATGTATCTTAACCTCGATTTAGGCAACCTGATTCTTTTCCTGATTGTCGGTTTGGCGGCGGGCTTTGTCGCTAACGCCTTGTTTGGCAAACGGGAGTCCTCACTGCTTTCAAACATGTTATTGGGCCTCGCCGGAGCTTTTGTCGGTGGTTTGGTGTTACCCGCTATTGGTTTTCGCTTTTGGGGTATTGCCGCAACCTTTATTTCAGCAACGGTTGGGGCGGTGTTAATTTTATTTTTGACCCGCCTGATTTCGGGCAATAAGACCTTTCGTTAGGTGAGGCAACCCGAAATATGTTGAACAATTTATTCCAACTTTTCCAAAACTGTCCCCATACCGCTAAACGACTAGAACGGAGATCCCCGCCCAAGTCAGAATTTAAGCTGGAAGTGCCAGGGATGGGTCCGATTTTCACGGTTGGGCAGCGCGTCCCGGATTACATCTACCATTGCTCTGGTTGTAATCGTGACTTGCCAGTTGGGGAAAACGCTCGCTGGGAAGCAATGTATCGCTCTTATGTGCCACAAAAGGTTGCGCCGCCACCTACAATCAAGCGGCAGGGTAACGATAGCCGAAATGCCCGCCCTAACTATGAGCGACTACGTATTCCAGCGGGCTTGCGTTTTAATATCCTAACTCGCGATAAAAACCGCTGTGTGAAGTGTGGCGCATCAGGCACGGAGGCCCAATTGGAAGTAGACCATATACACCCCGTATCCAAAGGCGGGACAAATGACCCTAAGAACTTGCAGACTTTATGCAAACGTTGCAACCTGGGGAAAGGGGCCCGGATAATATAAATTATGCCGAAATTTCCGCCATCGAGTAGAAACATAAGTCGGACAGAAAGAGTCGCTAAGGGTTACATAAATTTATTTTTAAGTTCAAATTGTCGTTTTCGGACTACGTGGTTGGTCCGAAAAACCAAAAAAGGCTAGAATAAATAAGGCTCTGCAATAAGAAAATTCTTCTTAGTGACTCTTTCTGTCCGACTTATGTTCCTACCCGAGTTTCTGGGGCTTATGTGCTCGGTTGTACACCAAGTTGGCTGGGCATACTTTGTCCATCTATTTGAATCGCTTGTTAGGTACCCAATTTTTGCGCAAATTAGCGGCAGGTTGCTCTATAGTGTACTAGCTTAGTTCAGGATACTACATCTGGTTCAGCGACCACCTATCAGAGTTTTGGCAGCAGAACTGGTTGGCTATTTTTAGCGTTTTTTGGCCTCAAAGCAATGCTGTCACTAATTTGCACCAAATTTCGGTAGGTAATCCAGATTTCTTGAAGATCAAGTCTCTGGCTTTTCCTAACTAGCACAATGGCTTAATTAGTAAAATGAATTCACCACATATCTTAATAGTTGATGATGACCGCGAAATTCTAGACGGTTTGGTGAAAATGCTAACCCAATCGGGATACCAAACCAGCACTGCTTTAACTGGGAAAGAGGCTCTCTCGTTGCTAGATCCTTTCCCGCATCTCATAATACTAGATTTAATGCTTCCTGATATGGATGGCTATACGCTATGCCACCAGATTCGTCAGCAGACAGCATACATACCAATTTTAATGTTAACAGCGCGAGAAGAGCTTAACGATAAGGTTCTGGGTTTAGAGTTAGGCGCAGATGATTTTGTGACGAAACCTTTTGAGCCTCGTGAACTCCTTTCACGAATACGGGCTTTGTTGAGGTTTGCTGAACAGCAACATATTGTTAAATCATCCAACTCGGAGCAACCCATCATATATGGGCCCGTGAGTCTATGGCGTTTAAAGCATCGAGTTGAAGTCAATGGTGAAGGATTAGAATTAACACCAATAGAATGGGCGTTGTTAGAGTTACTGGTACAGCATCCAGGAGTGGTATTTGGGAGAGAAACTTTATTACGCCAGGTGTGGAATAATGATTTGTTTGTAGACTCTCGAACGGTTGACACTCATATGCAAAGACTACGCTCTAAACTTGAACGGAACCCAAATACTCCCCGTTTAATACAGACAGTTCGAGGTTTTGGGTTCCGTTTATTTTATGATGAAAACTCACCTAAGTGAGAATAGATATACCGGAGTTATAAAAGATGGTTGAGTTTAACCTCAAGCTACTAATTTTTGTGGGGTTTATTTCTTTCGCAGTTATACCTAGCTTAGTCTGGTGGTTTCTCAAACGCCGTATCGTATGGAGTGATTTACCTGTTAGCACGGGCTGGCGTGTATGCGAAACCCTGCCATTTGGGGTGATTATTCTCAAATCTAACGACAGAATTGCTTTTATGAACACGATGGCGCAAAGATTATTAAGTCAGATGGGCAGTAATTCACCTACTGAAATTCATAATACACTTCAGAAATTTAAAGATTCATCAATACCAGAAGGCCCAGATAGGAGCGGCATTATTCACCAGCCATTATTTCTCAGGTGGTGGAAGTATTTTTTAGATGATCAAAGCTCCTTGTTAGTTTTAGCGGAAGCTGGTGACCAGCAACGGTTTGTACGGCAACAAACTTTTATTGGTCAACTTGTACATGAACTTCGCACTCCACTAACCTCTTTGGTATCACATGCCGAAATTGTCTCAAGCAACACCTCTCCTGAAATAGCACGTAGTACCTCTGCGCAAACAATCCAAAATGGAGCGCAGCGAATTGTTGAGCGATAATAAGAATAACCGGGTACGACAAAAAGAATTGCCGCATAGAGCAAGGCTGAGAGAAGGTATATCATAGGTGTTCCCCAATAAGCGAAACAATCTTAAGGAGAACACCGTGAAGAA
>Ga0209724_1000198_pt1 | contig 65791 bp, 49 predicted proteins | sample grotaG_FD_184143 | JGI IMG/M metagenome (GOLD analysis project Ga0209724, IMG submission 184143) | Glacier valley bacterial and archeal communities from Borup Fiord, Nunavut, Canada, to study Microbial Dark Matter (Phase II) -... | ecosystem: Environmental > Aquatic > Freshwater > Ice > Glacier ...
CGTGAAAAGAACCCCGGCTGGCAGCGTGGCGCACTGATCAACGGCATTGGCGCAGTCACGACTACCATCGTGCTGCTGGTCGTGGCCGTTACCAAGTTCAACAGCGAAGAAGGGGCAGTGATGTTCACCATTGGCGACTTCAAGATACACGAAGGTGCCTGGATCGTGATGATCCTGATCCCGCTGATGGTAGCCATGTTCCGCGCAATCCACCGCCACTATGAGCGGGTAGCAACCGCGTTGAGCGTCAGCAACCTTGCGCTCAACGACCTCAGCCTGCAACCCCAAGATATCAAGCACGTCGCCATCGTGCCAATCTCCTCGATCAACATCGCCTCGCTGCGAACCATCGGCTACGCCCGCAGCATCTTCAGCAAGGTAATCGCTATCCACGCTACCGACGACCTGGAGGGGGCAGAGCGATTGAAGGAGAAGTGGAGCAAGTACTTCAGCGAAGGTGACGTGCGCCTGGTGATCCTGGAGACCCCCTACCGTTCGCTGGTGCGCCCTTTGATCAGCTTCGTAGAGGATATGCATCAGCGATACCCAGATCGGGCGGTCACGGTGATCCTGCCAGAGTTCGTCGCCGAACATTGGTGGGAGAACGTCCTGCACACCCACACTGCCCTGCGGCTCAAGGGTTCGCTGCTGGCTCATCCAGACGTGGTGGTAACAAGTGTCCCCTACCACATCGGTAAGCAGTTCAACATCCTGGGACGTGAGGATGAGCCAGTTGCGCCGCTGGCTAGCGAGCAAGCCAAGAAAAAGAGATAGCTACACGACGAAAGCCCCCCCCACTGGGATGAGGGGACTTTTGTGGCGGCTCAGAGCGGGTTGGTTGTCTTGGCAAGGCGCACGGTGGGGATGGTGAAGATGAAGGTGCTACCCTTGCCCTGCACGCTGTCCACCCACATCCGCCCACCCTGCGCCTCCACCACCTGCTTACAGAAGGTCAGGCCCAGGCCAGTACCGGCCATGTGTCCCGCCTTGCGATTCTGCACCTGGTAGAACTTGTCAAATATCTTCTGGCCTGCATCGGAGGGGATGCCAATGCCAGTGTCGCGCACGCGCACCTCAACCATGCCGTCATCCATGCGCCCGCTACTGATCGTCAGGCCGCCAGTCTCGGTGAACTTGAGGGCGTTGCTGATCAGGTTGCTGAAAACGCGCGCCAGCTTGGTGCGGTCGCCATAGACAGTCAGCTTACCGCCGCCTGGTACAGCCTTCAGGTAGAGACCGCGCTCCGCTGCCGCCCCCTGCATTTGGCTGACCACTTCGGCAATCATATCGTTGAGATCGAGGGGGCGCAGCGCAAGCTGCATCTGCCCTGCTTCTAGCTTGTAGACATCCAGCATATCACCGATCAGGTTGTTGAGGCTGTTGCAGCTAGCAATTGCCATCTGCACAAAGTTCTGCTGCACTGGGTTGACTGCGCCAATCGAGGGGTCAGCGATCATGTCCAGGCAGCCAAAGATGCCAGTGATCGGCCCGCGCAGGTCGTGGCTGATCATGTGAACAAACTCCTCGCGCAGGGCGGCTGCCTCGCGCAGCTTGGTTATGTCGGCCATTGCCACTACGCAGCCAGTTACGCGCCCACCCGCGTCGCGCAGTGCGTCGCAGCTAACCAGCATTGGCACGCGACTGCCGTTGGCCGGGACAATCACGCTCATCTCCATGCCAACTACCTGTTGGCCGCTGCTCAGTACGGTGTGTAGGACACTCGCAAGGCGGCCTTCCTCCTCTGCCAACAACTGCGCTACCTCCAGGCCGATCACCTGCGTGCGGCTTGCCCCTAGCAGGTGAAGGGCGGCGGGGTTGCAATTGGTCAGGCGGGTGGCCTGGTCGGTGGTCAGCAACACCTCAGCCAGATTGCTCAGGATCGCTTCGGTACGCTGCTTCTCCTCTACCACTTCCGTGTGCCTGTAGGCATTGCGAGCTGCAATCATCACCTGGCTGGCGATAGCGGTCAACAAGTCTAGCTGGCCCGCCTGGAAGTGGCCTTTATCGGGGTGGACAAGAGTCAGCACGCCACCCACCTCCCCCCCACTCATCATTGGCACCGAGACTGCCGAACCGACCTTGATCGGGTCATCGGGGAAGTGTACCCAGCGGTCATCGGTGTCGGTGTCGGTGATCACCGCCCCTTGTGCGTGGCGGGCGACCCAGCCGCCCAATCCACTGTCCAACACCTGGTTGACTACGCTCTTGCGCTCCTCGGCGGGCAGGTAGGCGCGGGCAAGCAGGAAGCGGACGACGCGGCGTTCCTGGTCGAGCAGGAGGATGCTACCTTTGTTCGCGCTCAGATAGTCTACGGTCATCTCAATTGTCTTGCTCAAAACGCGATCCACGTCGAGGCTGTCATTGAGTGCGTTGCTAACCTGGTAGAGCAGGTCGATCTTATTACGCTCGGCGGTCAGTGCGTCCTGGGTTCGTTTGAGGCGCAGCAGGGAGCGCACGCGGGCCAGCAGTTCGGGGTAGTTGACTGGCTTGACCAGGTAATCGTCCACACCCATCTCAAGGCCACGAATCTTGTCGCGCAGGTCGCTCTTGGCGGTAACGATGATAATCGGGATGAAAGGGAGGTGGGGGTTGTTCTTCACCCGCTCAGTCACTTCGTAGCCATTGAGGTTGGGCATCATCAGGTCAAGTACGATCAGGTCTGGCACCTGACGGTCAACCTCGGTCAGAGCTTCTACCCCATCACAGGCGGTGACGACCTGGTAGCCGCCGCCGCGCAAGACAGTGGCGAACAACTCACGGTTGTCTTCGTTGTCGTCCACGACCAGCACGCGCTGGCGGAGGGCTTCGGGCCGGACTTCGCTTACCTGTTGCAGAGTGGTAGCCACGGCTGCTACTTCACCTCGCTGCTGATCGTCACGCCAAAGCGGTAGCCAACCCCACGCTCGGTAATCACGTAGCGGGTTGGCTCGACGGTGTCGCCTAGCTTGCGCCGCAGGGTACTCATCCGCACCCAGAGCGACTCCAGCCCGCCCTCGTCCTGGTAGTTCCAGGCTCGCCGCAGCAATATGTCGTTGGTGACGACCTTCCCTTCGTTCTGGATCAGGCAGAAAAGCAGGCGCGACTCGATGGGCGAGAGGTGGATTTGCTTGCCGCTGACTACTGCCGTGTGGCGGGCAAAGTTGATCGACAGGCCATCGTCCACTAGCAGTTCGCCACCACTGTCTAGCAGGGCGTTGTTGATGCGCGAGAGCAGGCGGTTGACGCGGGCGCGCAACTCTGGGTAGCGGAACGGCTTGTTGATGTAGTCGTCGGCGTAGTTCTCCAATCCCTGCACGATAGTATGCTCGTCGGCAACAGCAGTGAGCATGATCACTGGCACCTCGACATACTTTTGTAGGCGGCGGCTTAGTTCGAAGCCACTCATGCCCGGCAGCATCAGGTCAAGGATCGCCAGGTTGGGGAGGGTAGTCTCCACCTTGTTGAGTGCCTCGTTGCCGCTGCGGGCGGCCACCACCTCAAAGCCGTCGTTGGTCAGATTGACCCGCAGCAGATTAAGGATCGTTTCGTCATCATCAACAACAAGGATACGCTGCCTACTCATGCCTTCCTCCTTACCAAAACCTTACCAGTAGGCTTATTATAGCACGTATCTGGTGCGGTTGCAAAGCCGTTGGCAGCGGTAGCTGTTCAGCGATGTGAGCAGAGCAAAGCAGCCCTTTCAACCGCATCTGGTAGGCCGAGATCGTGTATACTAGCCCTAGCAACCGCGTACCCTCGGCGCAAGGATGGGCCATGCAAACCACCAGCCTCAGCCTACAACCAACAGCACCCTACAGCTTCACCCACGCCTGCACCTACCTGGCGACCGCCTCTACTGCCGTGCTGGATCGGGTGGGCGAACGCAGCTATGCAAGGGCGGTGCGGCTGGGAGGCCACGACCTGCTGATCAGCATTACCGCTAGCGAAGAAGCAAGCAGCCTGCAACTTACCGTCAGCGGCGCGAGCTTGGACGAGGACGCGCTAGAGGCAGCAGTGGCCTGGGTGCGGCACACCTTTGCGCTGGACGAGGATGTGAGCGCGTTTGAGCGGCTGGGCGCAGGCGACCCGATCTTCGGCTCATTGATCGCCCGCTACCCTGGCCTGCGGCTAACGCTGATCGCCGAGCCGTTTGAGGCTCTGCTCTGGGCGGTGATCGGCCAGCAGGTGAACATCGCCTTCGCCCGCAAGCTGCGCCTGACCCTGCTGGAGTTGTCTGGCCGTGAGGGAGAGTTTGCTGGTGAACGCTATCCGCTGATGCCCATGCCAGCGACGGTGGCTGCACTCGACCCGACAGTACTGCGCGCCCGCCAATTCAGCCAGCAGAAGGCTAGCTACGTGATTGGCCTGGGCGCAGCGGTGGCAAGCGGCGCACTGGACTTTGCTGCGGTCGCAGCCCTCCCGCCTGCTGAAGCACGCACCTACCTGACTGGTTTTCGCGGCGTGGGCCGCTGGACGGCAGAGTACCTGCTGATGCGTGGCCTGGGTCAGCGCGACAGCATCCCCGCCGCCGATGTGGGCTTGCAAACGGTGATAGGGCGGCACTATGGCTACGGCAGAAAAGCGACCGAAGCCGAAGTGCGGGGGCTGGCCGAACAATGGCTGGGCTGGCGCAGTTGGGCGGCCTTCTACTGGTGGTTCGCCTTGCAGCGTGGGGATTAAGGAGGCAGTCGGCCTGGCAGAGGGCCGGGCAGGGCTCGTGTCTCCCTTGTGGCAGGGGTTTGGCTCGCAGCCACAAACCTTCACAGCAAAAGGGTGCGCCAGCCACAACTAGCGCACCCTTGAGCTTGCGAAAACTAGCCAGTTACCTTGTTGCCAGCTGGAGCCGGATCAGGGATGCGGTTGAGCGCACTGAGCAGGATGAAACCGAAGCCCACCTTTGCGATCACGTCCATAATTGCGAAGGCAGCTACTTCGATATCCTGGCCGAACAGCTTCAGACCCTCGGTGCCAAGCAGCCAGGCTACGGGGTAGAAAAGCCAAAGGACAACCAGGATGCTGCTCAACGAGTTGAAGGTAGCCAACGACTCGGCACTCTGGCTGGCTGCCTCGGCACGTACCTGCCCAAAGAGCAAGAAGTAGATGGCTAGCAGCGCAACGCAGCTTACGATGTAGAACGTCCAGCGCATGGTGTCGTTGTTCGAGAGGGTGGCGATCAGGCCAGTCAGGATCATGAACACGTCTGCACCAATCAGGCCGCCAATGAGGGTGCCGCGATTGCGCGAAGCAAACGGCATTGCCAGCAGGGCCAGATCCAGCAAGAGCAACGGGGTGGTCAACACCCAGTCGAGGTAGCGGGCGTAGTAGACCTCGCGGGTACCAACGGTGGTGATACCGCTGCCGAGGGCCATCGCCAGGTAAGAAGCGGCTGCGATTAGCGGGACGAAGAAGGTGATCACATAGTGGTCACGGTGGTTCTTTGCGCTCAGGCTCATCGCCAGGAACGCCGCTGCGCCAAGAGCCATCCCTGCTACGCCGACCCACAGAAAAGTAGACTGCATACAATTCTCCTTAGAATGAGATGCCAATTGTCAGACTAGCAACGTTGCTTGACGACCCAGCATAGTCACCGAGCGGTCACGTCTTGGCAGGCGAGATCAGGGGGGTTAGCCTATTTGTGGTGGGTCGGAGCTTTGTTCTGACCAGATTATAGCTTCTTGCACAGCCTTTGTCAAGGGTTTGCATAGAACCTGGATAGACTTCGCCTAAAATTAGGCTAGACACGAAAAGCCCTATCAGGTACATCGCGCTTTAGCTGGCTGCTAGCGGGCGGTAGGCTGTATAGGCGGAGATTTAGCCGCCACCTAGCCGAATGACCAGGCTGGGCCGATAGGTATTATAGTTGACGGTGTAGCTGTCCAGTACCCGCATATCAACCCGCACCCCGATGCCAGGCAGGTTGGGGACGCTGATCGTGCCGCGATGGGGGCCGCTGCTGACCAGTTGGAAGGGAGCAGCGATCACGTCCTCAGCGTAGAAGCGGTTGCTAGCTGATGTGTCGCCAACCATCGTCAGCCCTGGCAGACTGGCGACCGCCAGGTTGATCGCCCGGCCAATGCCCGTCTCCAACATTCCACCGCACCAGGCTGGGATGCCATGCTGCTGGCAGTAGGCATGGATCGCTAGCGTTTCGCTCAGACCACCCACCCGTCCGCGCTTGAGGTTAACGACCTTGCCTGCGCCGATCTCATGCATCTTCCGCACGTCGTCGCGGCTGCGCAAGCTCTCATCCAGGCAGATCGGGGTGCGTAGCTGCGGCTGCAACTGGGCATGGTCGATCAGGTCATCCTCACCGAGCGGCTGCTCGATCAGCAGCAGGCCATAGTCGTCAAGCTGCTTGAGCAAGGCTACGTGTTCGTCGCTCAGGGTGTAGGCCGAGTTTGCGTCCACCTGCAAGGGGATGTCGGGAAAGCGGGCGCGGATCGCCTGCACCGGCCCGACCTCGCGCCCCGGCTTGACCTTGATCTTGATCCGACGGTAGCCCTGTGCGATGAAGCCCGCCACCTCCTCGACCAACGTCGCCTCGTCCGCCGCGATGCCAATACTCACCCCAGCGGGGATCTGCTGGCGGCTGCCACCGAGGAACTTCCAGAGCGGCTGACCAGCCTGCTGCGCCGCGATGTCCCACAATGCCTCCTCCAACGCCGCCTTCGCCATACGATTGCCGCGTATCCAGGCGTAGCGTGCTGCATAATCCTGCGGCGACTGCACTGGGTTGTCCAGCAGGTTGGGGATGATGTACTGGCTGAGGATGTGGCGGGCAGTAGCAGTATCTTCCTCGTTGTAGTTGGGCAGGCTGAACGCACTGCACTCGCCCCAACCGACGATGCCCTCGGCAGAGGTCGCGCTGAGAACGATCACCTCACGAGTAATATCACGGCCAAAGCTGGTCTCGAACGGGGCAAGCAGTGGTAGGCGCAGCACGCGCATCTCCACTCTGGCTAGGCTGATCATCTTTCATCCTCCCCTGGGACGGTTCAGACCGTCGTCATCTCCAACTGGTAGAAGACGCGTCGTTCGCCAGCAAAGCGGCTGCGCACCATGCCAGTGACGAAGTAACCACGCCCAAAGTAGTGCTGAAAGAGGGCGCGGGTCTGCATCCGCCAGTGCAGGGCGGCTTCGGGATCGTGGTTGCGTATCTTGTCAATATCGGCGGGGATTTCGGCCCAGACCATGCCAAGCGGCGTGTCCAGGTCGATCTGATCAAGCAGGCGGTAGCCCTCCGCGTGCAGGCTGGTGGCGGTCACTAGCTGGTGATCCTGTAGCTGGAATGGCTCCTCGTCGGGGGGGGTAGAACGGCGGGGCGGTTGCTGCCAGTTAACCTGCTCGTTGAAGCTACGTAGTTGCTCGCTGAGGGGGCGACCCACCCTCCCCACTACCCGCGCACTCCGCAAGGCCCAATCCGCCGTGAAGCGGTCAGTGGGCAAGCCAGAGTGGGTGGCACTGTGCAGTTCACCATAGAGGTTGAGGGTATACTCCTTCGCGGTACAACCGAGCTTGACGATGTTGAACCAGGCGTTGCGGGCCACCAGCGGGTCGTATGTCCAGGCCATCAACTCCAGGCCCTGGGCCATCACCGCCTCGCGCTGGGATAGCTTGAGCAAGTAGCCAATGTTGTGCTGCTGGTACTCTGGCAAGACGGCTAGCATATCGGAGTAGTGGAAGGCTTTACCGCCCCGTAGCCCCGTCCAACCCAGAGCGAAACCGACCAGTTGCGCGGCTTCGGTCCGTCTGCGTGGGCTGACTGTAGTACGGTAGGCACCGATCACGGCCCCGCCGCTCTTTTGGATCGCAATCAGGCTGTGGGCGGGGATCAGGTCGCGGTCGCTGAAGCCCCAGGCGGCGGCTTGCAGATCGCTGACCGCCTCGGCCTCCATGATGCCGTAGACAGGGCGAATGCTAAGCTGGGCTGGGGCGGTGGGCTGTTCATTCTTGCTGGTCATGCTCTATTATAACACAGGGCTGGCTATGCTATAATGAGCCATCACCGCTTTTGAGGAGGATGCGCCCGCGTGAACAAAGCTCTGGCCGCCGCTGTTGCCGTGCTGTTGCTCGCCCCCTACCTCTGGCTAGCCCTCAGCCTGGAGCCAACGACCAACGGGCAGGACTTCTTGGAGAACGGCTGGCTACCCGCCCGCTTGATCCTGCTGGGCGACAACCCCTACCAGCCCGATCAGGCGACCGTCCACCAACTTGCCGACCGCTACACCCTCGCCACCTCTGACCCGATTGACCAGCAGCAGTTCAACTCTGGCCGCGAGTACCATGCGATCTACCCCTACTGGGCGTTGCTGGCCGCCACCCCCTTCTCCACCCTCGACTTTCCCCTGGCCCTGCGTCTCTGGACGCTGCTCAACGGCCTGCTGCTCTTGCTGGGCGGCTACCTCGCTTTCAAGGCAGCAGGCGGCTACTTTGCGCCAGTCCTAGCCTGGCAGGCACAACTGCCACTGCTCGTCCTCAGTGGCGGTCTCGCGCTCTACCTGCTGGCAGGGGTTGCCTACTTCGTCTACCGACCTGCCATCGCTAATCTCTACATTGGGCAGCACTCGATCATCATCTTTGCCTTGCTTGCCCTCGTCTACCACTTGAGCCGCCCAGTCGGTGATGGTGTAGCCCAGCCCGCAAGCTGGGAGGTGCTGTCAGGTATTGCCCTCGCACTGGCAACCTTTAAGCCGCAACTGGTGGGGCTGGTGGTGCTGTTGGCCCTGTTGGTCTGGCTATGGGGGCGTAGGTGGCGACCAGTACTCGGCTTCGTACTTACAGGGCTGCTGCTCAATCTCGCGCCGTTGCTCCTGGCTCCCACTGCCCTGGCCGACTGGCTGAAGGTTAGCTTCAGCGGGCAGCAGCAGGCTACCCGCATGGCCCCGGTGGCTACCTCCTGGTGGGGGACGAGCTACAACCTGACGGGCGGCGGCTGGCTGCTGGCGGTTGTCTTCAGCCTGCTCACCCTCGCGCTGCTCGCCCGGCCCTGGTGGGTGGCGATCAACAGCGGGCGGCTAGCTAACGCCATGCCACTCACCGTGATCGTTGGTCTGCTGATCACCCCCTACACCCTCGTTTATGACCAGGTGCTGTTGCTGCTGCCCTTCGCCTGGCTCTGGCTAGCAACGGGAGCGACCAACCCAAGAGTAGCGATTTACCTGCGGGTCAGCCTGCTCCTCTGGCTGACCTTCCTCTCTGTGCTACTAGGTGCTTTCGTAGAGGACCGCTATGGCTACCGCGCAGTGATCCAGACGGCCAGCTTGCTGCTGCTCTATGGCGTGGTTGTCTACCTGCGCCAACCAGCCACCAAGCGAGAACCAGCCACCCCAGCCAGCGCTTGACATTTAGCTGCCCTTGTGGTACATTTGTGCTAATGGAGTGATTATCAAAGAGGCAAAGTGGGAGGAAACTATGCCGATCAAGGTCTTGCCCGAAGATATTGCGATCAAGATTGCCGCTGGCGAAGTGGTTGAGCGGCCCGCCGCCGTGATCAAGGAACTGTTGGACAACGGGCTGGATGCGGGGGCCAAGAACATCCGCGTCGAGGTCGAGGCGGGCGGCCAAAAGCTAATCCGCGTGACCGATGATGGTAGCGGTATCCCCGCTGACCAGGTGGAGACTGCCTTCCTGCGCCATGCCACCAGCAAAATCAGCAGCCTGCCTGACCTGTTCGAGATCAGCACCCTCGGCTTCCGTGGCGAAGCCCTGCCCTCTATTGCCAGTGTCAGCCGCACCAGCCTACTGACCCGCACGGCGGACGACCCGAACGGCAACGAGGTGGTGTTCGAGGGGGGCGTACTGAAGCGGCATGGGCCACGTGGTACTGTGCGTGGTACGATCATCACCGTCGAAGACCTGTTCTACAACGTTCCCGCCCGCCTCAAGTTTCTCAAGTCGCCCGCGACCGAGAGTGGGCAGATTGGTGCGCTGGTCAGCACCTACGCCCTCGCTTACCCCGCCGTGCGCTTCAAGCTGACGATAGATAACCGCGTTACCTTCCAGTCGCCAGGCAGCGGCGAACTGCTGGACGCAATCACTGCCGTCTACGGCAACGAGATTGCGAAGGCAATGCTGCCAGTTGGGGCGATGACCACTGGCGAGATACCGCCTTACCCACCAGCCGATGCGCCCAGCCCCGCTGAGGATGACCTCTGGAGTCGGGGGGACAACCTACTGGACGAGGGGTCAGTACGTGAGCGGCGGACGAAGTACGGGGTGGCAAAACCACAACTGCCACCCCCTACTGTCTGGGGCTACGTCAGCCAGCCGGGGACGAGCCGCGCCAATCGCCAGTACATCAACTTCTTTGTCAACCATCGGCCCATCGAGAGCCGCAGCCTCATCTTCGCCGTCACCGAGGCTTACCACACCCTGCTGATGACGGGCCGCTTCCCAGTGGTCGTCCTCAACGTCGAGCTAGACCCTGGCACGGTGGATGTCAACGTCCATCCCGCCAAGATCGAGGTCAAGTTCCAGGACGAGCGGCAGGTGTTCGTCACCGTGCAACGAGCCGTGCGCCAGGCGTTGGCCGAGTACAGCACTGTGCCTGGGCTAAAAAGTGGTGGCGAGCCGACTAACAGCACGCCGCCCCAGGAGCAGGGGGAGCAGGGCGACCTGCAATTCGGCCCCACCTACGACTCGCGGCCAACCCCCCACAACGGCGGCTACTTCCAGCCCGATAATGCCCTACCTTCGCGCCCACCGATCAACCCGGCAGCGGCTAGCAACCAACCCGGCCTCAGCGAAGCCGACTACGCTGCCCTTAGCCCCGACGAGATGTTTGAGCGGATGGGCAGCAGCAGCGATGGCCGCCAGCCGGTGCAGCCGCAGCTTGGCCGCATCGAGCCGGAGAGCAATGTTGTCCCCAGCCGTCGCACCTTGCCTGCCTTGCGTGTAATCGGCCAGGTCAGCCAGACCTACATCGTCGCCGAGGGGCCGGATGGGATGTACATGGTAGATCAGCACGCCGCCCACGAGCGCGTCATGTACGAGCGCATCCTTGCTGACCTGACGAAAGAGGGTGGCAAGCGCAACGATGGGGCGGTACAACCACTGCTTACCCCCCTGGAACTGGAGCTAACCCCCCGCCAGGTGGCCGAGTTGCGGAGCCGCCAGAAGGTGCTGTCCGACCTGGGCTTCGTCACCGAGGAACAGGGTGAGCGGAAGATGTTGGTCAAGAGCGTACCAGCCACCTTCAAGCAACGTCATGAGGGGCGGCTGGCAGGAGCGACGACGGAGGTGTTCGACGATCTGATTGCCCAAAGTCGGATCGACCTCTGGCGCGACACGCTGGCGATCAGCCTCGCCTGCCATAGCGCGATCCGGGCCGGTCAGAGCCTCAGCGTAGAGGAGATGCGCGAGTTGATCGGCCAGCTTGAGCAGTGCCAGATGCCCCGCGCCTGCGCCCACGGTCGCCCTACCATGCTGCTCCTCAGTCAGAGCCAGCTAGAGCGCGAGTTCAAGCGCACGGGAGCGTAGCTTCAACCAGCCTGCCGCAACCCTGCTGTGCTGATTAAACTATAGTTAGAACCGCCACCAGCCGTCGCCTGTAGTTTGACAGGCGGTGGTTGGGCGTGCTAGATTACGGATCAGAGCTAATCGCGTCCCCTAGCTGGAAAGGTTCTCTCATGCTGCCTGATCTCCATACCCGTGTTGCCGCCTTTGTTGCTACCGTGCTTGCCTTCGCTACCATTGCGACCAGCCAGCCGCTACCAGCGGCGTTCAACAGCCAGCCTGCTGCTTTCCAGGCCGCCCCACCCGCTCAAGCTGAGCAGCCGGGTGATTGCACGCCGCGCTATGAGCCGTCGCCCATCCCCACGCCAGTCGGCACCCCGCGCCCGAAGCGACCGACCATCGGCAGCAATCGAGATGACTTCGCCCTCGCTGAGGCTGCCGCGCTGCCATATGGCCCTTCAGCCTTCCAGGCCGATGGCAGCTTCCGCCCGGATGCAGCCGCGCCCAACCTTGCGCCCCAGCCGAGCGGTCAGTTCCCGGCCACCACTGCCAGTGGCACCCCCTACGCCGTGCCGAGCCAGGTAGTCCCTTTCGCCAGCACGCAGCAGCCGAAGCGGGTAGTCCTGCAGGCGGGACACTGGCTAGCCTCTGCTCTACCCGACGAGTTGAAGGAATTGCGCGACAATAGCGGGGCCTATGCCGCAGGGCGCAGCGAGTGGCAGATCAACCTGGATGTTGCCCGCCGCACGGCAGCCCTGCTCACCCAGCGTGGCTACCAGGTACAGATCGTCCCGGCTACCGTGCCAATTGACTGCCAGGCCGACCTGTTCGTAGCCTTGCACGCTGACGGTAGCGAAAGTGCTGCCACTAGTGGCTTCAAGGTCGCCCGCCCGCGCTACATTGACAACCCGGAGAACCGCCGCTTGCTAGCCGACCTCTACATCGAGTACGGTAGCGCAACCAAACTTGGCCGCAGTGACAATCTTACCCGTAACATGAGCGGCTACTACGCTTTCTACACCCGTCGCGTGCGCCACGCTGTCAACCCCCGCGTGCCAATGGCAATAGTGGAGATGGGCTACATGACCAGCCCTAACGACCGTCGTCTACTCTACAACAACCCCGACGTGGCTGCCTATGGCCTCGCCAATGGCATTGACCGCTTCCTGCGTGGCAAGTAGGGATAGGCAGAAGCTCAAAACTCGTCAGCGCGGGCGGCTGAGATGCGGAGCAGCAGGCCAATAGCCAGGTAGTTGGTGATCAGTGACGAGCCACCATAGCTGATGAAGGGTAGGGTGATGCCCGTGAGCGGGATCAGGCGGGTCGTGCCAGCGATGATGATAATCGCTTGCAGGCCGAAGATCGTGGTCAGGCCGATAGCCAGCAGTTGGGCGAAGCGGTTGGGGCTACGCAGCGCGATGTGGTAGCCGCGAAAGACGAGGATTAGGTAGAGAGCAACCACCGCCAGGGTGCCAGCCAGCCCCACCTCCTCGCCAATTGCCGCAAAGATGAAGTCGCTCTGCACGACTGGGATGAAGTCGGGCCGCCCTAGCCCCACCCCCTGTCCTGCGATGCCGCCATTCGCTAGGGCGTAGAGACTCTGCACGACCTGGTAGCCCTTGTCGTTGGCCCGCGCCCAGGGGTCGAGCCAAATACCTACGCGGTCGCGCACGTAGTCGAAGCCGCTGATATTGTAGAGGACGTAGGCACCGAGGGCAAACAGGCTGAGACCCGCCACCACGTAGCCGCCCTGCCCACTGGCAACGTAGAGCATGGTGAGGAAGATGCCGAAGAAAAGCAGTGCGCTGCCGAGGTCACGCTGCACGACTACTGTTACTAGAGCGAGACCAACCATCACGCCGAGGGGGGCGAGATAGGGGAGGGGGGGCAGCTTGAGCCGCCCGATCTTGTAGCTGCCGCCCAGCAGGTAGCGTTTGTCCACCAGGTAGGCAGCAAGGAAGACGACCAGGATCACCTTGAGCAGTTCGCTGGGCTGGAACTGGAAGAAGCCGAAGTTGAACCAGAGGCGCGACCCCGGCCCGCCACTCGTCTCCTGCCCGCTAGTACCGCCAAAAGCGAGAGCTGCTACCAACAGGCCAATGCCCAGCACCAGCCAGGTGTACTTGTAGCGGCGCAGGAAGCTGAGGTTCTTGAACAGGCTGAGGACAAGAAAGAGGGCGACGAAGCTGATGCCGATCCAGATCGCCTGCTTGTTCGCCAGCAGGCTGATCGCCCCAGCCCGCGCACTGGCCGCCGCTGGTTGCAGCCGCTGGGTCATTACCAACCCAATAGCGGTGAGCATAGCAACGACAGGCAGTAGCACCTGATCAGCCTGCGGTCGCCGGGCGGTCAGCCACACATGGATCGCCAGGATCAGGCCGATAAAAGCGAGACTTACCCACACATCACCCGCCTGGACGCGGAACTGCTGGATCGTCGTTTGTTCGCTGTTCTGCCCAGCCACCAGCACCAGGATCAGCCCCACGATGCTGAGTAGAGCAGGGGCGACCAGCAGTTGCAATTCAGTCCAGCGCAGGCGGCGCATCCGCTGTAGCATCAGTTAGCCTCTGGGTAGTATTTGTCGAGCAGGATGCCCAGCTTCGCTCGCTGTGCTGCTGGGATCAGGGCAGGGTCGGTCATCACCGCATTCGCCAGCGCATCGGTGCAGCCGCAAGTCTGTGCGTCCAGGCCAGCCACCACCCGGCGCACGATCCGCTTCGCCAGTGCAGTATTGTGGGCCGAGTTTGCGGTTACCATCTGCACCGTCACGCTGTCGTGTTCAGGGTGCCAGGAGTCGTAGTCGGTGACCAGGGCGAGCGTGGCGTAACACATCTCTGCCTCCCGCGCCAGCTTCGCCTCTGGAATAGCGGTCATGCCCACCACCGTCATCCCCCACTGACGGTAGACGAGCGACTCGCCGAGGGTGGAGAACTGCGGCCCCTCGATGCAGACATAGGTGCCGCCGTCGTGGATGGTCGCACCCTCCTCGCGGCCAGCGTCCAGCAAGGTCTGGCGCAGCGGGTCGCAGTAAGGGTGGGCGAAGGGGATATGACCAACAATGCCGCTGCCAAAGAAGCTGCGCGGGCGAGCTACGGTGCGGTCAAACAGTTGATTCGGGACTACTACGTGCAAGGGCGCAATCTCCTCTTTCATGCTACCCACTGCGCTGATCGCCACCACCGTCTGCACGCCTAGCGACTTGAGAGCGTAGATGTTGGCCTGCGAAGGCACCTCTGTCGGCGTGTAGCGGTGGCCGCGAGCATGGCGCGAGAGGAAGGCTACCCGCCGCCCTGCCAGGGTGCCAACCACCAACAGGTCGCTGGGTGGGCCGAAGGGGGTGTCTACCTCCACCTCCACTACCTCGCTCAGGCCATCCATCTCATAGAAGCCGCTGCCGCCAATGATGCCGATCTCTGCCTCTGCCATCTTGCTCCCCCCCCATTCTCGCAAAGTTGCCTACCAATTATAACCGCCGCATCCCCTTGTGTGCAACGCCCGGTGCAGGGAGCAGCTAGCGGATGCTTAGCGATCAGCGGGGTAGGTAGCTGTGATCAGCTAAGCATCCGCCCTTGACCACCACGCATCCCCCGTTAGATGCCCAGCGCAACCTCCGCTAGTTCCCGTGTGTACAATGTTGATCAGCTTGGTGTATAATGAAGCTGACGGAATGTTGGCAAGTACAAGGAAGGAATAGTTCATGTTGCATAAGTTGCGCCCCCTGGCCTTTGGCCTGATCGCCCTCAGCCTCACCATCAGCCTCGCCCTCGGTGGCAGCAGCCTGGCAGCACCCGCTGCCCTGGTCAAGCCGCAGCCGACCAAAGTAGCCGCGCCGATCAAGAACAGTGTGCTGTTCAAGCAGGCCGTCCTCAATATGCGTGCGCTCAAGAGCTACCAGGTTGACTTCCAGGGTGGTGCCGAGGTCTACGTGGTCACCGAAACCGCGACCATTGATGTCACAGGGCGGCGCAGTCGCTGGCTGTTCAAGTCGGAGTCGGTGGTAGAGGAACCTGCCAGGGTAGAGATCAACCTGGTGGTGCTAACTGCCCAGTACAGCTACGTCAGCAGCGACGGTGGCAAGACCTACAAGCGCGACACCCGCGAGGCGTACGCGGCCACACGCAGTGAGATCAACACCTGGGATACGATCTCGACCGCCGACATTGATCGCGCTGCGGCCAAGCTCGACAGTCAGCCGCTCCGCACTGGGCGCATCGACGGGGTGGCGGTGCGCTATATCACCTTCCAGAACATCCAGATCGGTGGGGTGATGGGCCTCAGCAAGCAGGACACTGGCCGCGCCCTGACCGACTACGAGTTCGCCGTCACCCTCGACAGCAAGCCGGTAGTCAAGACACTGCTGGAGAGTGCCATCGAATACGCAGGTACCTACACCTGGAGCAAGCTCAACCAGCCAGTCAAGATCATCGTGCCAGTGGTCAAGTAGCAGGGGGCAAGGCTCTCCGCCCCGTAACCCAGCCTGCTTGCCTGGGTTGGTTCTGCCCGCAGAATACAGATGATACACCTTTAGCCTGAAGCCGCCCACCCACCAGTTTAGTATAATGGTGGTAGATAGTCGCGCCAATCTTGCGGCGGCTACAAGGAGAGGGTAATGTCTGCCGCAATCTTGCGTAAACTCAAAGGTAGTATGTTCTTCAGCAGCACTGCCTTTGCCGTGCTGCTGCTTGCGGTCTTTGTCGATCAGACGGGGATTGGCTTGATCATCCCAGTGCGCGCTCTGTTTGCCGAGCAGATGGGGGCGACCCTGACCGAGATCGGGCTGATGGCTAGCTCGTTCCTGCTCGCCAACTTCCTCTTTCAGATGCCCTTCGGCTGGGCTAGCGACCACTTTGGGCGCAGGCAGGTGATAATCCTTGGCCTGGTAGTACGTACTATCATGCCGCTGCTCTACGTTGGTGTCCACGAACCCTGGCTGTTCATCGCCCTGCGCTTCGTGGACGGCATCGGCGCGGCGGCAATTATACCGGCAGCCCGCGCCTACCTGATGGACATTACGCCAGAGGATCGACGGGGCGAAGCCTTCGGCCTGCTGGGTACGGTCTCTAACGCGGGCCTCCTGCTCGGCCCTGCTATTGGTGGCTTCCTTGCTATCGCAGGCGGCTACACCAGTCCCTTCTGGGGGGGGTCGCTGATGTGCGGCCTTACCCTCGTGCTGGTCTTCTTCTACATTCACGAACGCCAGCACGTCAAGGATGCACGCAAGGCAGAGCGCGAAGGGGGTAGGCAGGCTGGCAACCTGGCAATCCTCAAGGCCAACCTCGGCCTGCCCCTCTACGCCGCCCTGGTGATGGAGGTTGGCTTGCAGTTCGGCTTCGGCCTGTTCGTCACCCTCTGGGCGATCTGGCTCAACGACCTGGGTGCAGGGACAGACTACATCGGCATCACCTTCATCGCCTTCACCTTGCCAATGATCCTGTTCATGAGTTGGGGCGGGCGGCTGTCGGATCGGCTCGGTCGCTGGCAGTTCATCTTCTGTGGCGGGATCATCGTGGTGCTGGCTCACGTCAGCTACGGCTTCTACAACCGCGACAACTACTACTGGCTGGTGCTGGGCATTGGCGCACTTGAGGGGCTGGGCTGGGCCTTCAGCACGCCTGCCATCGAGGGCTTCTTCGCCGACATTGTGCCAGCAGAGGTGCGCGGGCGGCTGCAAGGGATGTTCAACACGGTCGGCACTACGGTTGCCTTCATCAGCGCGACCGTGGTTGCCTGGCTGTACGAGATCGATCACGTCCTCCCCTTCATCGTCCTCGGCGTGGTCGAGGGAGCTGGCTTGTTGGGCGGTGCGCTGATCGTACGCGTGGTCGAGCAGCGCAAGACCAGCAGGTTGCTTGAGAAGCAGCTTGAGCCGCAACTTGTGCCAGCCGCCTTCGGCGAGTTCGGGCAGCAGGCGGAGAAGCGCGAGTTGGCAGTGGTCAAGTGATCGCAGCCACTGCACTCCCGCCTGACACCATTAGCAATCTACGCTGAGGCACAAGTAGCTGAAGCTAGAAGGAGAAGATAAGCGATGAGCGTAACTCTGCGTCCGATTAACAGCCACAACTGGCAGCAAGTGGCCGCCCTCAAGGTCAGCGGTGAGCAGAGCCGCTATGTAGCCAGCAACAGCGACTCGCTGCTGCAAGCCAAGTACGATGTCAACCTGCACTTCCCAGTGGTGATCTACGCTGCTGAGCAGGTAGTCGGCTTCGCCCTCTACAGCTACTACCCTGCCACGGGCTGGCACCTGTCGCTGCTGATGATTGACTGTGAACAGCAGGGCAAGGGCTACGGGAGAGCGGCAGCCACGCAGTTGATCGCCAAGATCGGTGAACAGCCGACTTGCTTTGCGATCAAGATTAGCCACCACCCGGAGAACGAGGTTGCCCGCAAGTTGTTCGCCAGCCTCGGCTTCGTCGAAGCTGGCACGGAGGATGGCTACGTGCTGGCCGAACTGAAGCTGGAAAAGGAACCCTTGCCCCCAGCCAGGGTCAGCCTGCGCGAAGTAACGGCAAAGAACCTGAGTCCCGTGATCCGCCTCAAGGTTGCGCCGGGGCAGGAACACTTTGTCGCCAACAACGCGACCTCCCTGGCTCAGAGCAGGGTCGAGCCATATTGGATCGCCAACGCCATCTACGACGCGGAGACCCCTGTTGGCTTCGTCATGTACGGCGACACACCAGAGTACGGCTGGTATGTCACGCGCCTGATGACCGATGCTCGCTACCAGGGACGTGGTTACGGGCGGGCGGCAATGCAGATGGTCATTGACGACGTTAGGGGGAAGGGCAGCAAGCAGCTAGAGATCAGCTATGAACTAGACAATGAGGTGGCCCGCCGCTTCTACGCCAGCCTCGGCTTCGTTGAGACTGGTGAGATTGACGAGGGTGAGGCGGTTGCAGTAATGAAGCTAGATTTAGCAGGTTAGAGCAGCAGCATCCGCAGCAGAGCGCGCCAACAAGCGCGCTTCTTCTTTTGCCAGATTCAGGTATTTGCCAGCCCGCGCCCTTGACTTGCTTCTTCAGCGGGGTTAGAATAGCAGAGTGGTAAGTTAAACTTGTCACAATCCGTTTATTGGTCTAGCGAAAGGGTATCAACTATGGACGGCAGTGGTAGTAGTGGAGAAGGGCCGAGGTCAGGCCGCTGCTCCGAGGAGGCCGCCGCGCACCTAAGCGCACCATAATCCCTTCACTAGCCCCTCTCAGCAGTACCCTCATCTTGCGTTCCCTCTCCCACAGCTTACCCCTTGCTGGTGTATAAGCTGTTTTGGTGCGCGCCCCCACCGGGCGTGCTGGCAATAGTGCGCGGCTTCGGTACGCCTGCGGCTTTGGCTGCTTGCTGCCCGCGCCTCATGCTGTCGAGAGGAGGTGGAAACCCAATGTTCAAACTGTTTTATCCCAACCCACAAGCGCAGGACACAACGATCACTGCTGCTCGCCCACGCTTCAATGCGGTTGACCTGCTGGTGCTAGGCGGGGTGATCGCCCTCATCTACGGCCTGACAGTGGTTGGGCGCGGGGCAGCCGCGCCCTTCAACGTCAATCTGCCCGCCGAGACGATCAGCCTTGACCCTGGCAACCTTCCCTACTACGTGGGGCGCAGCTTGCTACGGATCGTAGTGGCGATGATTGTCTCCCTCACCTTTGCTATCGCGGTCGGCTACGCAGCGGCAAAGAACCGCCGTCTGGAGCGGGTGATCATCCCCATCCTCGACATCTTGCAGAGCGTCCCTGTGCTTGGCTTCCTCACCGTAACGATCACCGCCTTCATTGCTCTGTTCCCTGGCAGCCTGCTGGGTTTGGAGTGCGCCAGCGTGTTCGCCATCTTCTCATCGGCAGCCTGGAACCTCGCCTTCAGCTTCTATGGTACGCTCAAGTCGCTGCCACGTGACATGGAGGAGGCGGCACGGGTGTTTGGCCTCTCTCGCTGGCAGCGGTTGCGGCGCATCGAAATCCCGGCGGCGACGGTTGGTCTGGTCTGGAACGCAATGATGAGCTTCGGCAACGGCCTCTTCTTCCTCTCCCTCTCCGAGGCGTTCACCGTGCTGAACAAGCGATATGTGCTACCAGGGCTGGGCAGTTACGTCGCGCAGGCAGTGATTGAGCAGAACAGCGGGGCGATCTTGTTGGCTATTGGGGTAGTAATCGGGGTGGTGATCGCCATCGACCAGCTATTCTGGCGGCCCCTGGTAGTCTGGAGCGACAAGTTTCGCATAGACGACAGCGGCGGCGGCGAACCGCGCCACAGTTGGATGCTCGACCTGCTACGCCAGAGCAGGCTACCACAACTGGCGGGCCACTCGGCGCACTGGATGGGCGACCGCCTGCCGCAGAGCAAGGGGCTACCTCGCCCGCTACCTGCCGCTCGCCAGCAGAAGGAACGCGACCCCCAGCGCGAGAAGGTAGTGGACATCATCTTCTTTAGCGTGGTCACCCTGGCTATCGCCTACCTGCTCTACAAGGCGGCTAGCTACGTGCTGGTCAGCATGAACGTGAGCGACGTGCTGGAGGTATTCGGCCTGGGCCTACTCACCCTGTTGCGTGTCAGCCTCGTCACCGTGATAGCCAGCCTGATTTTCCTGCCGCTGGGGGTCTGGATCGGCTTCAACCAGCGGGTGGCGAAGTTCTTGCAGCCCGTAGTGCAAGTGTTGGTTGCCTTCCCCGGCAACTTCCTCTTTCCCTTCGTCACCATCCTACTGATCAAGACCAACTTCCCGCTCGACCTCGGCTCGATCTTCCTGATGGCTCTGGCTTCACAGTGGTACATCTTGTTCAACGTAATTTACGGCGCAGTTTCGGTGCCGAACGACCTGCGCGAGGCGGCCCGCAACTTTGGAGTCAAGGGCTGGCAACTATGGCGCACCCTGATCCTGCCTGGCGTATACGGTGCCTGGGTGACAGGTGCGCTGACCGCGATGGGTGGCGCGTGGAACGCGAGCATCGTCGCCGAAGTGCAAGCCTGGGGCAACACCACGCTGACCGCCACGGGCCTCGGTGCCTACATTACCCAGGCGACAGCGGTCGGCAATCTCGCCCACCTGATCGTTGGTGTCAGCGTGATGTGCATTTTCGTCGTCGCCATCGACCAGCTATTCTGGAAGCGGCTGACCGACCTGGCGGAGACAAAGTTCCGGCTGGGCAGCTAGCTCAGTTAGTTACCTGCGCTGGCTCCCCCTCGCTTGAGGAGCCAGCGCACGGAGGTCACTTCTTGACTGCAACCATCGGTAGCTTACCCAGGTCGTCGGCGGTCAGGCTGTTTTCGGCGGCGGTGCTGGGCTTGTAGTCCTTGAGCGAGTCCTCCTGGCCCGGCTTCTGATCGGCTGGCAGGGCCGCGTCAATAATACGCGTGTGGTTGGTGTCGGCTGGCGCACCACCCAGCTTCCACTCTGCTGCCGTCGCCTGCACGTCGCGCACACGGCCACTCGCGGTTGCTGGCCCGTCCTGGCTCATTACCACCGCAAGGTAGCTCCAGCTGGCAGGGTCGCCCGCGCCAAAGGCCGACTGCGGCACGCGGATGGTGACTACCTGTTGGGCGGCATCCACCTGCACCTTCAGCCTGGCATCAGTCTTGGTCGGGTCGCCAGTTGCGCTGCCCTTGTAGACTGCCTGGCCGTCGGGCCAACCCTCGGCCTTGACCGCCACATCCCAGCTATCTACTGCGCTGACGGCGGCATTGCGGCCAACCAGCAGCTTACGTGCGCCACTACCGTCCTTGTGGTCAGTGTCTACATAGATGTCGAAGCTCTGCAAGGCAAGGCCACTTGGCGAACCCCAGGGGTTGTCGGTCGGGCCATTCATCTTGAAGCGGAAGACCATATTGCTATCGCCGTCGGTGCCAACCTGGAACTGGGCGATGTCGAAGTTGCCAGGCTTGAAGGCGGCATTCTGAGGGTAGGTGTAGCTGCCCGGCCCATGGTCGTCGCCCTTCGGGTCGTCAACAGTAAGGAAGAAGTTGATTGGGTTGCGGTCTGGTACGTTGAGGCTGAAGGAGCCGTTTGGGACTGCTGCTGGCGCAGAGCCTTGCTTGACCACGTAGCCTTGCAGCGTCAGCTTGTCGCCAGTGTTCAGCTTGCCGAGGGCAGCCCAGGGGACGCTTAGTTCCAGCGTCTTGCCAGCGGCGGCGGCTTTGGCCCCCTGCTGCTCGATCTGCGCGTACTGGTTGCCGTCAGCGGCCTTGCGGATGCTGGGTGGGCCAGCCACACCGCCACTGAAGGGGATCACCACATCATAACCAGCGGAGAAGCCGACAGGTTGGGTGCTGCCATCCTGGAAGCCAACAGCGGTCTCCTGACCTGGCGTGCCGAAGTAGAAACTAACGAGGCCGTCGCCGAACGCGCTCCAATCGGTAGCCTGATCAAGGCGCAGGTTGATGTTGGCTGCATCGTAGCCATAGTAGAGGCTCGGCCCTTCACCGCTAGCCATTGCGCCACCACCCAGCTTGTACTGGCCTGCCTTGTCCCACTCGCCTGCCGCAGCGGTGCCATCTACGGTCACTGCCGCTTCGCTGCTAACTGGCCGGGTGGGGGCTGCTGCCCGCTTGCTGATGATCGGCACGTTGAGGAAGGCTGGGGGTGTGGCTCCAACGTTGATGTAGACCTGGGCTAGGGTCTTGCGGTACTGCTCATCAAAGGCCGCATCGTCGCCGCTGTCCTGGTCGTCGCCAAACCACCAGAACCAGTCGCTACCCTCGGCAGCCAGCATCGCTTCCTTCGCCGCTTGTAGTTTGCCAGGGTCGGCAGCCTGCTTTGTTCCCTTCATGTATGGATCGAAGAAATCGCGGGTCTGGCGCAGGTAGTCCCAGCCCTGGTTCTCCTCTGGTTCGCCGATCCAGGTACTGAAGGTGCCGTCGATCCAGCTACCAGGGTAGAGCTTGGGGATCAGGTCGGCGGTGGGGAACTGGGCGAGGTACTCGGAGGGCGTGACCAGTTTGACCGCTGGATCGCTGGTTAGCTTGCGATACATGGAGTTGAGGAACTCCTTGCCGTCATTATCGTAGTTCTCCCAGGCGTTCTCGCCATCCAACAGGACGGTAAGCAGGTGAGGCTTGCTAGCGGCGTTCTTGTTGCTGGCGATCTGCGCACCCGCCGCTTTGATGCGGGCTACCATGTCGTCACTAGCCTTCTCGCCCGGCATCGCGCTATAGTTGAAGCCCACCTCGTCGCTGAGGGCGTGGTCGCGGAATAGGATGTAGACGGGCTTGCCGTCCTTGCCATCCTGCACCTTGTAAGGCTTGTACAGGCTATCCGCCAGCTTAACCGTGCCGCTGCTATTGCGCTCGAAGCCGGTGCTGATAGCGTAGCTACGGGCCAACACCATCTCATCGCTAGCGATCCAGTTGATACCATTGTTGGCAAAGTGCTTGACGATCTCCTGAGCCACCGAACCCTCGGCGGGCCACATCCCCTTCGGCTCTGCGCCAAACTTCTCCTGGTACAGTTGCTTGGCAAGCTGCACCTGCATCTCCGCATCCTCTGGGTAGCTGAAAGGCGCGCTCGGCTGGGTCGCGCCGGTGCCTTGCAGGCCGAGGCGGGCGAGATTGGTGTTCTCCAACAGAGGGAGGATTGGATGCGAGTAGGGGGTGGTGATGATCTCGATCCCCTTCTTGATCGCCTCGGCGTGTGCGGGGATGATCCGCTTCATGATCGCCAGGTGTTGGGCTAGCACTGTCGCCTTATCTGCGTCGCTGTAACCCTTACCCTTCGTCACCAGAGCCTTAAGTGGCTCCTGGGCCAGATAGTCGGGATCCATCCATCCCAGATTGAACAGCACTTGCAGATCGCGCCAGTCGGCCTCCTGCCAGTCGGCGAAGCGAATCTGGAGAGCAGCATCGCTGGTGTCGGCCCCGCGTTTGGCTTTCAGTTCCACGTAGCGGGGAAAGCGGTTGATGATCTTGGCGTTCGCATCGAAGAAGTGCTTGAGCAGGAAGGTCTTATCTGCATCACTCAGGTCAGCCACAGCCTTCTCGGTGACGACCATGTAGCTGTCTTTCGCACCGTTGGCGAAGTCGTCGATCTGGCGGATCAGCGAGGGGGTGAGATTGATGGTGACGTGGGCGTTGTACTTCTCCGCCGTTTCTACCATGTCCAGGTAGTCCTTGACCCCGTGCATCCGCACCCAGGGCCGCTCGTACACGCCAGTAGTAGGGTCTTTGAAGTAGAAGGGCTGATGCTGGTGCCAAATGATCGACACGTAGAGCGGTTGACTAGGTACAGCGGCGGTGGTGCTAGTCGGCGCAGCAGCGGCGGTGGTGCTAGTCGGCGCAGCGGCAGCCAGAGCGGTATTGGTCGCGGCAGGGGGGGTGAACTTGCTCTCAAACAGGATTGCGGTAGGGGTGGCATTGCTGCTGCCGCCTATGTCGCAGGCGGCCAGCACAAAAGTAGCAACAACCAGCAGGCTGAACAGCCGCAGCAGCCGGGGGTGGATGGTAGACACGGGGCAGGCTCCTTCTTTCGCGCTCTATACTGCTAACCAATAGTTGGATTGAGCAGATGATAGCACAAAGGAAGCGCGGAGGCAAGGGTGGTTGGGGGTTGACCCAGGTCTAGAAAAGCAGTTTTTAGCTGGTTGGCTCAAGCTCGGTTGGCGTGGCTGGGGCAGGCGGCTCAGGCGCACTGGCGATGGCAGTTAGCCGCTTGCGGACAGCGAGCTTGGCCTTCTGCTCAAGCAGCTTGTCGCTACCCAAGATTTGGCGATCTAGCTCGCGACCCTCCGTACTGCTATCGCGTTCGTAGCCGGGGGCGATGTAGAGCAAGTCGCGGTAGCTCTCGTCAGGGGCGACCTCGATGCTGCGGCCCTCCTCGTTGCGTAGCGTCCACACGTTGTCGAAGCCGAAGATGAACTCCTGCTCCTCCTTGCGTGTCACCCGCGTCTCCTGCCAGCCGAGGTCATGCAGCCCCTCCAACAGCAGGCGGCTGACCAGCACCAGACCCTTAACGGCAGTCTCTTGGATGATCGGCCACTGTAGATCAGCGTGGTAGCGGTTAAACAACTCGCCCTGACCGCTAACCCGCTCCTCCACGCGCCGTCGCCCACCTGCCGCCACGCTGCTGAAGCCACGTGATCCTTTGCCGTGCGACACACGCTTGCTACCTGATCTCGCGCCCGGCCCACCACCCTGCCCACGCTCATCCCTACGCTCGGTCAGCGAAGGTCCCTTGCGGGGAGCCTGACCAGGGTGCGGACGCTTACGCTTGGGCCGCTCATCAACGCCAGCCTCGCGGGGCGGGCGTGGGGTTGCGGGGGCGGGCGGTCCCGCCTGCGCTTGCTCGGCCCCGGCTGCACGGGAGGGGCGTGGGGGTCGCGGAGGTCTATTCTGGTTCTGCTCCGACATTGGTACTACCTCTTTTCGGCTATGGTGGACACTTGCCATCAATCTGCGTGCCAATAGCAGCGGGGGGACGAAGCGGCCTCCCCTGACGAGGAGGCCGCCTGCGGGCTAGTCGCCTCTGGCGGGGCCAGAGAGCGAAGGCTGAGGGCTAGGGTATCAGGTCTATAGAGCGTTTGACTACCTTGCTCAGTTCACCGCGCTTGATGTTATCGTTCGGGCGGAAGCAGAACGGCCCACTGGTGCCAGCGCAGTAGTTGCCGCTGATGATGCCGCCATGTGCTAGCGTCTCGATAGCGTTGAAGAACAGGTTGTTAGCGGCTACGTCGCTGAAGGTTGGGCTAGTCGGTGAGTAGACGGCGTAACGACGCACCCGCTGCACGATAGCCGCCACCTGGCCGCGCGTGATGTTCACGTTGGGGCCGTAGCAGGGCGATGTTGTGCCGAGGCCCGTACACTGGGCCGCAGTAAGGCCGTTGACCGCACCGACGCGGGCGACCGCCTCGATGTAACCGTAGAATACGCTACCAACCGCCACATCGCGGAAGGTCGGAGTGGCTGGCACGTAGCTGGGGATGCCGAAGCCCAGCTTGGTTATCTTGGCGAACTGGCCGCGAGTAGTATTGCTGTTAGGCTCAAAGCGGATGGTGGTGGGTGGGGTGTTGGGGAAGCCGCCCACAATACCGTTGCAGTAAAGGAACTCGATGTAGCTAACAAAGATGTTGGTAGCTGGCACATCGCTGAAGCTCGGTGTGGTGCGGGTAGCTACGCAGACTGTGCCAGAGCCGATGTCGTTGACTGGATTCTCGTCGCCCGGTGCGTCGATCACTACCCAAACCCGCTGCTTGCCACCCTCGGTGAAGGTGTGGGTGGTGCCGATAGCCAGCGTCTGGCCGCCAGGGAGGTTGCTAGTCTGTGCCGCAAAGCAGTCGTTGGGGTTGCTACAGGCCGTAACCTGGGTGGGGGTCGTCACCTGGTTGAAGTAGAGGCGCACGCTGGCCGAACCCTCGAACTGGATCGCCCCAAAGTTCTTGATCGTAGCGGTGACGATACTTGGCTGGTTCAACTGCGGCAGGTTGCTGAAGTTGGGGACTGTCGCTCTTGCTTCCACCTTGTAGAGGCCGAGATCAACGATGGGTGGCGCACTGGGGGTGGGGGTGTTGTCGCCAGGGGCGATCACCTCTACTCGCAGGGGGATTACCTTGCCGCCGAGGCGCAGGTCAACCAGCGGGTCGTTATTCGCGCTGTAGAGGAAGCCAGTCAGCACTGTGCGCGCATTGAGGTTGCGGGCATCAAGGGTGAACTGCACGCGAGTCGGGGTGGTGATATTCGTCGTGCCAGAGATCGGCGACTCGCTGATCCAGGGCAGGTCGGTATAGTTAATCGGTGGGGCTTCCACATACTTGAGCATATTGGCGTACCACTTGGCCGCTTGGGGGTCAGGCGGAATGTTGTTGATCCCCTGCCGATTGAGGACAAGGCGGTTGCTCGCCAGCACTGCCTTCTGGTCGAGGGTAGCAACCAGGCTGGCCTCACCCTCAGTGGCGTTACGGCTGTAGCCCGCCAGCGGTTGGGCGATCACCTCGTCTACCACCATCGGGCTGCCATAGCCGGTGTTGTAGCCCAGCAGGCTCTGGTTGGTTACGTCGGTGAGGACAAAGGGGCGGCTGAACAACTGGTTGTTTGGCTCCCAGATGTACTGCGAACGCGGGTTGACCTCGCGGGGGTTGCGCCCCTGAATGCCAAAGGTGTTGTTGAAGAACTGAGCAGTTTCGGTGTAGACCGGGTTGCCTGGCCCCGGCTGGAGGCCAGTTACGTCAAAGGTACTCATCACCAGCTTGCCACCTTCGCGCCCATTGAAGACACCACTACCGTTTAGGTAGTCCCTGAGTATCTGCCAGTGAGGGGCGTAGGTGCCATTGGGTTGGCCGCTGAGGGGGTAGTCCTGGAAGCGCAGGTTCTGGTCATGCTCAACCAGCACCACATCCCAGGTGTTGGTCGGGTTGTTCAGCGCGTTCCAGAAGCCAGCGGGTTCGTTGAAGTAGCCACTGATCTGGAAGGGCGGTTCGCCCGCGATGCGCGACAGGTAGCAGAGGCCACGTGCGCTGGGGTTGTAGTAGATTGCGGGAACTGGCGGCGGGTTCGCGTTGTTGTAGTAATAGAGGTCAGGAGGCTGGTTGTGGTCGCTGTAGAGCAGCACCCGCAGCGGCGCGGTCAATACATTGTGGGGGTTGAGCGTCCAGTCTACTGCGCTGGCCTCCAATGTTCCCGGCTGGCCGTCGGTGCGCGGCACCTGCCTACTGTAGCGCAGGGTGGGGTAGCCGTTGGTCAGGCAGGTCGCCGGGTCAATCGGGATCACGTCGTCACCCGTGCGGGCCGGTAGTGCCAGCGGATTGGGCGGCGGGTTGGTCGCTTCACGCAGGAACCAACGCAGGTTGCCAGTGCCACCGTTGGCGATATTCATCGCAAAGTCGGTGCTGGTCATGCCGTATGTGACCCACATATTGTTGTAGGCAGCCTGCTGGTACACGCCGCGTGCGCTCTTGAGCAGGATGTCGGCCCCCTGGGTCGTCTGGCCTGCTACCACGCTAACCGTCGTCGTGTCGCTGATGTAGCGCGAGGCGTTGCCCTCAAGGGTGTAGGTGCCAGGCGGTAGGGTGAGAGTGTACACCCCATTGTAGTTAGTCAATGGTGGGGTGTAGTCCACACGAGTGCTGAAGGTGCGGCTGGTACCTCGCGCCCTGACCACCCCTGTTAGCGGGCTGGAAGGGGCGAAGAAGCGACGCAGCACACCCGTCACCGTCCCCTGAGGAGGGACACTGTAGTGGATCGAGAGACCAGTGAACAACACGCCTTCGCGGAAGCTGTACTGGAAGCCGTCAACTGTGTTGTTGGCGGCTGGCCCTTCGAGGCCGACCGAGGCCTTCTGGCCTATCGAGTAGTCATCCTCCGGGTCGGGAGTCTGGTTGCCAGTAGTCTGGTAGTTCATGTAGATGTCGTAGCTATAGGGCTGGGCTGCGCCTTTGCGCCAGAGTACCAGTTCGCAATCCAGGGTGGCAGTGGTGGTGGCCGGGTCCAGGTAGTGGCCTGCCCAACGGATCACAAAGCGCGAACCGTTACCGTCCTGGATGAAGTTGGTAAAGACCCCCGCCGCCCCAATGGGGTTGGGTAGTAGGATTTGGCTGAACCAGGTGCTGATCGTATTACGCGGGTTGGCGGGGCTGGGGATCGGTGAACCAGGACCGATCAGACCAGCGAGGCTACCGGGCTGGAAGCCCACTATGCCACCACTCTGCACTTCCAGGCTACTGTAGGAGGTTCCGTAGTAGTTGAAGGCGAAGGGTAGACTGATCGTCGCTACCGCACCATTGCTAGCGATGGCCTCGATCCGATTGGTGGCAGGAATGTAACTGCTGCTCTCCTGCGTACAGACGTAGCCGAACTGATCGGTCTTACGCACGATCCGCAGGTCGGGTACGCTGTAGTTGCTGTTGGACACGGTGATCGCAATGTCATCCGCCTTCTCGCAGTGGTCAGGGACGGTCACATGGAGGGTGTACTGACCAGGGAAGATTTCGCTGAAGCTGTACAGGCCGTTGACGTTGGTGGTAGCGGTCAGGTTGCCGAAGGTGACAGTGATGCCGACGACCGGGGTGATCACCGAGCCAGAAGCGTCGGTGCGGACTACCCGTCCCGACACCGTGTAACTGATGCCACCACTGGGCCGAATCACGCTGATTTTAGCCGCACTGGGGTTGGTCACTGCCGGTTGGACTTCGATCTCTTGCTGGTAAGCCTTGAAGATGCGGGCGGTGTGGGGTTTGCCGCCCTTCAGGGTGGAGTCGCTAGCCGTCCAGGTGACGAAGGTGCCGAAGAACATGGAGAGAACCAGCACCGCTGTTAGCCAGCGATAAACACGGTAGTTTGCACGCTCGTTTGTACTATTGACCATCACTTCATCCTCTCTAAAGGAAACAAGGCCGCTGCCAACCACCCTCGAAGCGGGCTTGTAGCCGCAGCCAGTTTAACTCATGCACCTCGAACACCCATCAGCAGGCGGTAGCGGCGGAAGGTGGAGGGCCTATATAGCCCAGGCAAGTTGCCGGGCAGGCCCGCCAGAAAGAGGGGGTGGGGGCAGGCATACCAGGCTGACTGCTCCCGCCCCCTCTCTTTGCTTGTGTTGCTCGGCAGCTTACTGGCCGGGCAGTACCAGGTGAACAGGATTGCCGCGCAGGGTGATCAACCAGGTGGTGCGGTCGGTAGCCTGGGTGTCCACCATATAGCGTACCTGCCAGTAGCCGCCAGTGTAGGTTGGTTCCAGTCGATAGACCATGTCGATCCAGCGGTTCTGGCCGTTCTGATTAGTACCTACCTTTGCCGGGTAGTTGTCAGTGTTGTTAAGCACTACGGGCGACTCACCGGCACGGTTACGGTCGCTCTGCACACCCTGCACGATATTGAGGCCGGTCTGCACGTAGTTGGTAGGGTGGGTAGCGTCTGGTGGGTGGAGCAACTGGATCGTGCAGTTGCCAGCACCAACATCACCGGGGTCGAACAGGCGCACATCCATCACCTTGCGGGCGGCATCAGCTGGAACGTTAGCCATGTAGAGATCGGACCTGCCGGACGGCAGAGTAATATAGACAGGCAGCCGTTGTAGAGCGAAGACGCGTACACCAGCGGCCCCAGCCCCATCGAGCAGTAGGCTGAAGTTGTTCTGACCGGGGACATCCACCCGCCGACCGCCATTAGCGTAGGCAGCGGTACGGTCAGTATTGAGGTTGAGTCGCCACTGGGCAAAGCCATTGTTGGTCAGGTTACCGCCAGCTGGGCCACCAGGGTGGATGGGACTACCCACACTGCCTGTAGTATTATAGTCCACCCACTTGAGGTGGTAGAGGTTGCTGACGGGGTCGAAGATACGGTTGTAGTCGTTCCAGTTAGTACCGGAGATGGTCGAAGTGTAAGGTACAGCTGGCACAGTCCACTGTGAACCAGCCAGCACTGCATCGTCACCGTAGTAATAGGGCGTGCTGTCCGGCGGGTAGAGCTTGTAGTAGGTGTTCAGTTGCTGCGCGCCCGATCTAGAGGTGTAATTTCCGTTGACGTTAGCGTTAGTGCTTGCGGTGGTACCACGGCAGTTGGCTACATTCTTGGCAACCAGAGTTGCAGGTGTGGCTGTAACTTGAATTGACATGGAGCCAAGAGGATCAATCTGGTTCAGACCACTAGAGGCAGCGATGTTGTCACCAGTGAAGAACGAGTTGCTCGCGCACCAGGTACTCTTCACCGGATCGCTAGGAGGATTAGCTCCTGTGGGGCTGGCGTTGTCGTAAGCATTAGGATTGTTGACATTGTAGGTGGGCGGGTTGGCAGCAAAAGCAGCGTCGAAGACCCGCAACTGGGCCGAACTGCCAGGGGGCATATAAATGCCGAAGTTGTAGCCGGTGTTGGGCTGGTTGTTGTCGTAGTCCTCCTGGTAGAGGCTAGGATCTACCCCAGTAGCTCCATCGTTGCCTATGTTGTTGCAGAGGCCACCATTGTTGTTGCAGTTGTACTTGACTACGAAGGGGTCGCCATAGGCTTTGTCAGTCCCAGCCCAGTGTAGGCTAAGCCAGAAGTTCTGGGTGCGGATCGTACTTCTGTAATTGCCCTCGATTCGTTCCGGGTCGCCACCAGTGAAGGTAGGGTTAGAAGTATCGCCAATGTAACCAGGCAAGGGCGGGACAATCATACCAAGCGGTACCTGCCCCTTGCCGGTGCCGAGGAATGCCTCTGGCGCACCCATCTGGATGGGGCTGCTATACTCGGCGATAGCCTCGCGAGACACCTTTATCTTCTTGAAGCCGATCAGACCCATGAAGGTAGTGGTGTAGGGAGCAGTAACTCGCACCTTCAACTGCACGTCAATCGAGACCTTGATCGGGATCACGCACACCTTGTCGAGCGGCTGGTTGGTGGCACTACAGCCGCTGGCGTTGGTGAAGCCGTTGCGCTGCGAGGTGTCCAGCGATAGTTCGGTGGCGTTGCCGCCAGAGTTGGTGCCAGCAAAGAAGTTGTCAGGCATGAAGACCACGCCCGCGAGGGAGGCGGCATCGGCAGCCCGCTGCATCTTTGCCCCTTGCAGGCGCATCATGCCCACGTCGTAGACCAACCCGGCAATGGTGAGCAGCACGCCGAGGGCGAGGGCCAGGATTACGATTGCCTGCCCCTTCTCGCGGCGTACCAACAGGTTGCGGGTTAGCCAACCCGCCTCAACCCTGCTCAGATTCATCCTTCGCTTATCCATCTCGCATACTCCTTAGCTGCTTGTAGCTTACTGGCCGCAGAAATCACCGGGGTTGCCCTTGTAGCAGAGCGGTTCGATTGGCATCAGGGTGGTGGCTGTCAGATCAATACTACTAGACAGCGCGTGCATAAAGGGGTTGACCCAGTCATGGCGATAGCTGATCGTGATAGCCGCGATGTCGGTAGGGTCAATCGTCTTGCGGGTGGCTGGATCCCAGCCGCCAGGGGTGCTGTCTGGTAGCCAGGTATAAACCCCAAAGGCGTTCGGCCCCCAGTGGTAGCGATTAAATACCGGGTCGGCGCAGTTAGGGTTGCTGAGGGCGACCCCAGCACAGCTACTCTTGCTGGCATCATAAATCTTGATTGCCCGCACGTTGTTGTAGTTGAGACCGAGCAGGCCGCTGGTGGTGATTGCGCGGAGAGCCGCGTCGTCGCTGCTGGGCTGGGTACCAGCGGCGGAGATGCTGCGGGCGGCATCCAAGACAGCGATCTGAATACCCAGGCGATCCTTGAAGTAGAACGCGATTTCGATCAGGCCGAGGATGATCACTAGAAAGAGTGGGAAGACGAGGGCGAACTCGACCATTGCCTGGCCCCGGCTGCGCTTACGCCGCTTGTTCATCAACATCGTAAAACCTCCTTTACGGTAGAGTACCGCACACAGACGTGGGGTCTGGTGCTGGCTCGATCCGCATAACCGACCGCTCCGAGGAGGAGAGTTGGCCGTTCGGCCCCATCAGCTTGCCGACGAACGTCATCGTAGTATGGGTGTAGTACATACGCACGCCCAACCAGGGGGCCGCCGTGAGGCCAGCGTTGGGCAGTGGATTGTCGCCACGGGTTCGGGGCTTCCAGGGCTTAGCTGCATCGGCCTCCACCACAGTGGGGGTCAGGATCGTGGAAGTGGTGCCAGTGATCACGAAGCGTTTGTAGGTGTTGACCAGACCGCCAGAGATGTTGCCACTTGGATCAGCCTTGTAAATCTCCACCTTCCAAATGTCGCCCGGATCCATCTTGCCCTTGAGGGCGGCACCGAGGCGCAGCAACACTGCGTCGTCCGGCGAAAAGCCAGTAGCGGGGTCAACCAAGCAGCGGGCGAACGCGCCAATACGCGAAGCCTCACGCACGGCGTAGAGAGCGTTGTAGTGGCCGGAGAGTAGCAGACCTACCTCTAGCGTACCCATAGCCAGCACGAGGATTAGCGGGGTAATGATCGCCATTTCGACCAAACCCTGACCGCGCCGCCGCGTTCCGGCTAGCCCTCGTTGCCTGTTTCGTGTTTTGAACATCTTACTTCTCCTCCAAACAACCGCGAGGATGCGACTTGTAGCACAATGATAGCGGGGGGTACACCTACCCGCCTTCATCATAACACGCTTATCAGTAGCCCGTAAATAGGAAATTGGTCATGGGTCGGCGCGCAAGTTGAGGCGGGCGCGGAGGGCAGCGGCAATCTCGCTGCGGGGGACAGCTTGCTGGGCGATCTCGCCCTTTGCGCCCCCCTCGGCGGCGATGGTGCGTAGCTGCACTAGATCTTGAGCCTGCTCGTCGGGGCCGAGGATCAGGGCTAGGGGGATGCCACGAGCGGCGGCGTACTTTAGCTGCTTGCCCAGTTCGCCCTTCTGGTAGTCGTAGGCGACCTCGACATTGAGGCCAGCGGCGCGCAGTTCGCCCGCCAGCATGAGCGAAGCAGGCAGGCTCGCCTCGTTAAAGACGCTGACGAAGACCTGGGACAGCGTCTTGCGTGTCTGCTGCCCCGCCCTCCCCTCGATGATGTCGATCAGCCGCTCCAGACCAAAGCTGGTGCCGACTGTCGGCAGATTGCGCCCGCTGAACATCCCTACCAGTTCGTCGTAGCGACCACCGCCCGTGACGCTGCCCACCCCACCATCCACCACTACCGTCTCGAATACTGCGCCGGTGTAGTAGTTGAGGCCGCGAGCGAGGGTAAGGTCAACCGCATACGCGCTGTCTGGCAGGAGGTGGGGGAGGATGCGGACAACCGCGCTCAACTCGTCGACCCCAGCCACCCCCTCTGGGATCGCGGCGAACCGCTGGCGCAGGTCGGCTAGCAGCTTGAGGTCATCGGCCTGGTCGCGGCGGCCCTTGCTGAGCAGGGCAAGGTCTAGGGCGCGGCGGGCTACGTCGTCGGCAATACCGTACTTCGCCATCGTCTCAAGCACGCCCGCTGCGCCGATCTTGGGCAGCTTGTCAATGGCGCGGAAGATGCCAGCCGCCTGCTCACCAGCCCCGGCGTAGAGGCCGATAGCGGTCAGCAGCTTGCGGCTGTTAAGCTGGGTGTAGTAGTTGCTAAAGCCGAGGTCACGCAGCCCCTCATAGTTAATGCTGATCACCTCTGCGTCGGCCAGTGGACTGCTGCTACCCACTATGTCTACGTCGCACTGGTAGAACTCGCGGTAGCGGCCCTTCTGGGGCCGTTCGGCCCGCCAGACTGGTTGTATCTGGTAGCGTTTGAAGGGGAAAGTTAGTTTGGCTGCGTGCTGGCCGACTACGCGGGCTAGAGGCACAGTCAGGTCGTAGCGCAGGCCCACATTACGATCACCGTGCGCGAAGCGGTAGAGGAGATGTTCGTCCTCCCCGTACTTGCCCTCCAACGTCTCGGCGTACTCCAGAGCGGGGGTTTCCAGCGGCTCAAAGCCGTGCCGCTCGAACACCTGGCGCAGGGTGTCGATCACGTACTGGCGGACGACCATCTTCTCTGGCAGGAAATCGCGGAAGCCACTGAGCGACTGCGCCTTAATACTTGCTTCTTGCATGATCTTTCCCCTCAAACGTTTTAGGCACGCTGATCTTACCACAAACCAGTAGCGGGCGGCAAGCTGGCTCTGCTGCCGCGCTCCTTCTCGCAACCGCGGACAGCCTCTACAGCCAGAGGATGAAAGATCGTGGCTTGCTGCGCTTGACGAAAGCGGCGGCTTGCGCTATATTATGGTAACAATACGAGATATGGATACGGTGACGCAATGGTGGAGCTAACGACCGATTCGACATCGCTGGCCGAGATGCTGGCCTACATCAAGCGCAAAGTCCGTAGCGGCTGCCTGCTGATCCGCGAGGAGCAGGCAGGTGGGGAGGTGGAAGCGCGCCTCTACTTTGATGAAGGCCACCTGGTGGATGTGCGGCGCGGGGTAGACAGTGGCGACGACATCATCTATCGCCTGCTGGGTAGCAAGATGCGTCAACGCTTCTCCTGGCAGAACGGCAGCCCGGCCCCTGGCACCTCGATCAGTAGGGCCGACGAGTACTTCCTGCTTGCTACCCTCGGTTTGCAAGACGATGTAGAGACTATGCGCCGCCAGTCGGATATTGAGCAGGTGCTGGACGCGCCAGAACCGCCCAGCCCGCCCCCAGCCGAGCAACTGGCCGCCCAGCCCGACCGAGTGGCGCAGGCGCAGTTGCGTTTTACCCGCCACGACACGATGCCGCTGCCGCTTGGTCGCGCTGTTGCCCTGGACGACGTGCTGGCCCTCGCCAGCAATGTCGGTGTAACTCCAGAAGACGACAGCCTCGCCCACCTGCTGGATGGTCTGGCGGTGCAACTTTTCTCTGGCTACCTCAGCTGGGAGCGGCGGGGTTCGCGGGGGGTCTTGCTGCTCTATCGTGGGCAGATCATTGATGCCCTCTGGCGGGATAGCGGGGTGCTGGCAGGCGGCTTCGCTACCCTCTCTGCCGACACCGCCGCTGCTTACCGCCAGATTGAGCGCGAAGCCAGCCAGAACGCCCTCCGCAGCGCAGCGACCCTTACTGCGCTGGACGACGACTTTGTGCGGAGCTATGCTGCCCTCGCTTATGGCGAAAACGCGCTCGGCAGCCGCCCCAGCCGCGAACAAAGCTTGACCAGCCTGCTAACCAGCCTCAGCCGCAACGCGCACACTGGTTGCCTCAAAGTTACGGTGGAAAGAGACGAAGCCAATGAGGGGGAGAGTGCGTATATATTTATGGCGGAGGGGGTTGAACTGGGCCGCTATCGTGAGAGCCTCAACAACCTGGAGACGGATAGTACTTACCCCTTCGCCCTGGCGCGCAACACTCATGCCCTACTTGATGTCTACACCTCGCCCAGCCTGGAGCAGCTAGCGATCCTAACTGTCCCAGCCGACAGCAGCGACCCCGCCCTGCAACTGGCCCAGCGTGACCAACGATTGCGGCAACCAACCCGACCAGCCACCAGCCCAGCCCCACAGGAACGGAGAGCGGCTCCGATTACTCAAAAGATAGACACCGGCGAGATTCAGCGGGAGGAGGGTAACCGAGTTAGCCAGCGCAGCAACCCCCCGCCACCGACCGAGCGCGCCCCCAGCCCACCAGCAACCAGCCGCCCTAGCCCACAGAGCCTCAGCCGCGAGTTGCAGCAGGTAGCGCGCACCGTGCTGGGCAATAAGGCTAGCAGTGTGATCACGATCCTGGCTGGCGTAGCCCAGAAACCGAGTGAGATGGATAAGACGATCTCCCGCGCCAAGCTAGCAACCAAGATGCTGATTGGTGTTGACGAATACGAAGAACTGAGCAACCGATTTGATGCCCTGTTGGCTACCTACCGACGCAGCCAGCGGGAGGGATAGACGGTGGAACAACCAGGCTCAAACTACACGGCAGCTAGTAGTTCCCCCGCTAGTGGTGGCTACACGCCCGCCCAAATGCGCCTGCTACGTAGCCTTACCCGCTTCAGCACCTACCGCAACAGCGGTGACCTCTTGCAGCAGGTGGCGAACGAGTTGCAGGAGATTTTTGCGGCGCACAGTGCGATGGCTTTGGTGCGCCGTGCCACCGCCAACCACGACGAACTGAACGGTAGTCCCCCACGGATCACCTTCCGCGAGGCTGGCACGATCAGCGAACCGTTCCGCTACCGCGTCGGTGCCTACTTCCGCACTAGCCAGCGACCGAGTAACGGCAGCCAGCCAGCCTACTATTGGCAGGCAGAGCCACTGGCGGGCAAGGGTCAGCCACCCGGTACCCTCTACAGCACCACGATTTACGTCGCCAACGAAGCGACTGGGGTTGCCAGCTTCCTGCTCGAAAGTGGCCGCACCCTCGACCCCCTTGACCTACAACTGCTCGAACTGTATAGTGAAGGCTTGAGTACGGCGGTCAGTGCGCTGCAACTGTTCAGTTATACCGAACGCCGCCTGGAGGAGTTGAAGCTACTCTATGAGGTGGCCGCGATCATGGCGGGGGCTAGCCTGGACTTGACCATGCTACTACGCCAGACGATCATCCTCGCCAGTCGGGTGCTGCGTGCTAGTGCCGCTACCCTGATGCTGCTGGATGCCAAGACTAATGAACTCGTCTTTGAGATACCAACTGGTGAGCGGGGCGACGCTCTAACCCAGTATCGCCAGAAGGTGGGCGAGGGCATTAGCGGCTGGGTGGCAGCCACCGGCGAACCACTGCTGATCAACCGCGTAGCCGAAGACCCACGTTGGAGTGCCAGTGCTGATCATGCCAGTGGCTTCGTCACCAAGTCGGCCCTCTGCACCCCGCTGACGGTGATGGGCCGTACCATCGGGGTGCTGGAAGTGTTGAACAAGTTGGACGAGGATGGCCGCGAGGGGTTGTTCACCGCTGAAGACCTGGCCCTGCTCAATACCATTGGCACCCAGGCCGCCGTCGCCATTGAGAATGCCCAACTCTACCAGAGCCTGGTTGAGGAGCGTGACCGCATCATCCAGACCGAGGAGGAAGTGCGCCGCCAACTTAACCGCGACTTGCACGACGGCCCAGCGCAGGGTCTGGCAGGCATCATCATGCGCCTGGACTATATCAAGAAGTTGATGGTCAACGACCCCCGCTCGGTGATGTTGGAGATCGATTCGCTGCAAGAGCTGGCCCGCCGCACTAACAAGGACATTCGCAATATGCTCTCGCAATTGCGCCCGATCATCCTGGAAACGCAAGGGTTGATCCCCGCCTTGCAGAGTTACTTCGCTAGCCTGAGTGAGAGCGGGATCAGCTACCACTTTCTGGCCGACCAGAACGCGGCCACTGCCGACCTGGGCAGTACCGCAGAGGGCGCAATCTACATCATTATCCAGGAAGGCATCAACAACATCAAGAAGCACACCGAAGCACGCAATGTCTGGCTCACGGTCAAGCAAGCTCCAATCCCCGTTGGCCCACGCAGCAGCAAGACCAACAGCGTCACTTCACCGCTCTACGGCACCAACGTCCTTGTCACCCCCGGCCTGGTCTTCACCCTGCGCGATGACGGGGCGGGCTTCAACGTCGAAGAAGTACTAAACAGCTACTCTGAGCGTGGCAGCTATGGGTTGCTCAATATGCGGGAGCGCGCCCAGCTACTAGGCGGCAATGTCCGCTTTGACAGTCGGCCAGGTAGCGGCACGACGGTCACGATCCAGGTTCCCCTATCCACTACCACCCGCGACGATGTTCGCCCGCCGCGCTAATGCCGCGCTCGTTGAAGGTAGAACTATGAACAGAAGCGATCCTCTCCGCTATGGTAGCGGTGATTACAGTACTTTCGGTAGCACAAATGTACTAGCTAGCTTCCTGGAAATCAACAAGGCGGTCTGTTCGCTCGGCCCCCTCGACCAGGTGCTGGACGACATCGTGCAGGCCGCCGCTGAGGTAATACGCGCCCGCGCCAGTTCGATTATCCTGCTCTATGAGGAGCGCAACCAGCTTGTCTTTGAAGCCGCCTACGGCGAGAAGGCTGAGGAGTTGACCAAGCTGACCTTTGAGCGCGACGAACACAGCGTGGCAGGTTGGGTGACGACGCATGGCCGCTCGATGATCATCAATGACGTGCGCCAGTCCCCCTACTTCAACGGGGTGGTTGACGAGCAGACCAACTTCACTACGGAGAAGATGCTTTGCGTGCCAATGATCTTCAAGGGCAGGGTGAGCGGTTGCCTGGAGGTGCTGAACAAGCACTCTGGCAACGATTTCACCCAGCAGGACGCGGACATCTTGATCGCCTTCGGCGGACAGGCAGCAGTGGCGATTGACAACGCTCGCCAGTACGAGCAGCTTGACCGCCAACGCATTGAGATGGACATGACCTATAGCAACACCCTGCTGATGATTGGTGACGTGATCGATATGCGCGACTCTAACACTGCTGGTCACTGCCGTCGTGTGGTGGCCTATACCAGCAGCCTCGCCCAAAAGATGGGCATCAGCGACTCCGAACACCTCTCCAAGATCGAGCATGGCGCACTGCTGCATGACATTGGCAAGCTAGCGGTCAGCGATGCGATCCTCCGCAAGCCCGGCCCGCTCAACGAGGAGGAGTGGGCAGAGATGAGGAAGCATCCCGGTGATGGGGCGCGCTGGTTGCGGCGCATCCCCCTGCTCTGGCAGGCGATCCCCATCGTCGAACGCCACCATGAGTGGTGGAACGGCGCAGGCTACCCCGACGGTCTTAGCGGCGGGGGGATACCGATTGAGGCACGCATATTCTCGATCTGCGATGCTTTTGACGCGATTACCGCCAAGCGCGCCTACAAGGAAGCCCTCAGCTACGAGGAGGCTGCTAACCACCTGAAGGTGCAGAGCGGGCGCATCTACGATCCAGAGGTGGTAGAGTGCTTCCTGCAACTGGGCGAGGCACACTGGCTCGACATTCAGCGCGATGCTTATAGCCTTAGCATCATCAATGCCGTGCGCCTACGCTAGAAGTGGGTGCTAACTATGGACAAATGAGCGATGGGCGGGTATAATGAGCCTGGTTAGCGACGCTGCTGGTACGCAACTTGCACACTGTTTGTCGGAAGAAGATGAAAGTACGTCAAACACTATAAGGTAGGTTCTGATGAGCATCGAAGAGTTCCTCGCCAAAGTGCCAATCTTCAGCGCGCTAAGCCGCGGCCAGCTGAGCAACCTTGCCAAGCTGGTCAACCAACGCACCTTCCCGCGTGGCACAGTGATCATCCGTGAAGGCGACACAGACGCAACTCTCTATATTGTGGTCAGTGGCTCGGTGCGCGTAACCAAGAAGCGGAGCGGCAATGCTGGCGAAGTGAACCTGGCGACTCTTACTAGTGGCGACTTCTTTGGCGAGATGGGCCTGCTGGATGGTGCGCCTCGCTCGGCTACCGTCGCGGCGGTGGAGCCAACCGACTGCCTGCTACTCACCCGCTGGGTCTTCTACAGCACCCTACGCTCTGACCCAGAGATTGCAGTTGCCATGCTGCCTACCCTCAGCCAGCGCATCCGCAGCCTCGAAGAGTCGATTAGCTGATGTTCAGCGTCGAACTCGATTTCCGTGCTGCCAGTTATGATATAGACTTCGCTGGCGTAGTCAGTAACCAGGTCTACCTGCGCTGGTTGGAGGATTTGCGCCTCCTCTTTCTCGAACGCACCACCCCGATTGAGCAGTTGTTTGTCCAGGGCTTGGCTCCCACCCTCGTCCGCACTGAGATAGACTACCGCGCCCCCTTGCGCCTGGCCGAGCGCGTCCACGGCCTGATGTGGCTGGCTAAGGTCGGCAGTACCAGCTTCACCCTCGAAGCGCGGCTGACCAGGCCAGACGGTAGCCTGGTAGTCGAAGCTCGTAACGTCTGCGTGGTGCTAGACATCAAGGCAGGCCGCCCCGTCCCAGTTCCTGAGCAGATGCGAGCAGCCTACGCGCTAGGCTGAGGGCGGCATTGCTTCTGCTTGGCAGCCTGAGGAGCATAGAAGCCTCTACGTATTAGATGTTGATTAGACACAAGGCCGATCCCTTGTTCGCTGGCCTTGTGCCTGCTATAATTGTACTTGTAGACCCCAGCGCACAAGCAAGCCGCTGACCGCAAGTAGCATCATGCAAAGCAGATCGCCTGCACTGTCCAGGCTAGCAACGAACCAGGAAAGGACTACCGCGCCATGCTTTACCTACTCTTCATGCTCCCAGCGATTGCAATCGCGCTCTGGGCGCAGAGCAACATTCAGAACACCTACAAGAAGTTTTCGCAACTCCGCAGCACGCGGGGGATGAGCGGCGCAGAACTGGCCCGCTACCTGCTCGACCGCAACGGCTTGGTGGGAATGCCCGTCACTGCCGACACCGACAATGCGCTGGAGAACTACTATGACCCGCGCAACAAGAGTATGCACCTAAGCCCGCAGGTGGCCCAGGATAACTCGGTAGCCGCCCTCGGTATCGTAGCCCACGAAGTCGGCCACGCCCTCCAGGACGCGCAGCAGTATGCGCCAATGAAGCTGCGCTCGGCCCTGGTACCAGCCGCCCAACTGGGCAGCAACCTTGCCTTCGTCCTGATCCTGGCTGGTATCTTCATGAATGTACTAGGCCTGCTGTGGCTAGGCATTGCCGCCTTCGCGGTTGGCACAGCCTTTGCGGTCGCTACCCTACCGGTTGAGTTGGATGCTAGCCGCCGTGCCAACGTGATGTTGGCCGACAACGGTATCCTGGTTACTGAGGAGGAGCAGATAGGGGCGCGCAAGGTGTTGGGAGCAGCAGCCTGGACGTACATCGCAGCGATCATCGCCTCGGTTGCCACCCTTCTCTACTACCTGAGCATCGCCTCACGGGGCCGCTAACCAGCAGCTAGCAGTAACAAGTAGGGGCGTGCATAACGGGTACGCCCCCTTTGCTTGCCCGATTTCACGGTTGACGAAAGCCTTTGTCAGCAAAGTAGCCCAGTAGATGGCAACCCTACACGCTGGTTTGCCTTAGCCGCACGAGATTGTTATAATTGTCACATGGAAAGAGGTTTTACAATCACCGACATTGCCCTGCTACTACTCGGCTTCAGCGAAGCAGCGTTTGGATTGCGGGTGGTGGCAGAGAGCTTCGGTGGTGGAGGACCGCTGCTCACCCTGACGGGAACGCTGCTGCTCGGTTGCGGGGCGGTGATCATCCTGGCTGGCCTTAACCGCGTTGGTCGGGGCCTGCCGCTCTTTGGTGCGATTGGCCTTGGCATGGCAGTCATGCTGGCCTTGCTGCTGCGCATAGCCCGCTAGAGAGCAGATAGCAGCTTCTATTGGCGACCTGGCAACGTATATAGAAAAGGATATGTAAGCTATGGCACAGAAAGTTGTGGTCGTTGGCGCGGGCTTCGCTGGACTGGCGACCGCGATCCGCTTGCAGGTAGCAGGCTACGAGGTGACGGTGGTGGAGAAGCGCACGAAGGTGGGTGGGCGCGCCTACCGCCTGGAAGACAGCGGCTATACCTTCGACATGGGGCCGAGCCTCGTTACCCTACCCTCGTTGTTCCGCGAACTGTTCGCCCTTGCTGGGCGTAATTTCGACGACTATGTGAAGCTGATCCCCCTCGATCCTTACTATCGTATCTACTTCCCCGACGACGGCTACACTCAGTATATTGACTACTCTGGCAACACCGAGCGGATGAAGCGGGAACTGGCAAAGTTCGACCCCCGCGATGCGGAACGCTACGAGCCGTTCCTCAAGTCCATTGACCCGATCTTCAAGACGGGCTACCTCAAGTTTGGCAGCCAGCCCTTCATGCGGCTGTGGGATCAGATGAAGCTGGTGCCGCAGATGCTCAAGATGAACGCGATCCTGCCCGTCTACCAGTTCATGAAGGGCAAGTTCCACCACGAGTACAACCGACGGGCGATGGGCTTCCAGTCGCTGTTCCTGGGTGGCAATCCCGCTAGCGTACCAGCGATCTACGCAATGCTACCGGCTATCGAGCGGCATGAGGGGGTCTGGTATGCCCAGGATGGGGGAATGTACGGGGTAATCCTCGCCTTTGCCAAGCTCTACGCCGAACTAGGCGGCAAGCTGATCACCAACTGTGCGGTCAAGGAGATAATGATCGAGAACCGCCGCGCCACGGGCGTGCGCCTGGCCGACGATAGCATCCTGCCCGCCGATATTGTGGTTAGCAATGCAGACACCTCGTGGACTTACAAGTACTTGATCAAGCCCGAACACCGCCGCTTCTGGACTGACCGCAAGGTGGAAAGCATGAAGCGGGGGATGTCGCTGTTCCTCCTCTACATCGGCACCGACCGCCAGTACCCCAAGCTGTTCCACCACACCCTGATCCTCAGCGAGCAATATCGCGAGACCTTGCAGGCTATCTTCAAGGGCAAGAAGCTGTCGGAACAATACTCGATCTATGCCCACGCCCCTACCCGCAGCGACCCCAGCATGGCTCCTGAAGGGGGCGACAGCATCTATATGCTGATCCCAGTGCCGACCCTGGATGCGGGCATCGCCTGGGAGACCTATGGCGCGGTGATGGAGGAGAGCGTAATCCATTTCCTTGAACACGACTTTGGCCTCGAAGACCTGAGCAAGCACATCAAGGTGTTGCACCGTATGACCCCGCTCGACTTCCAGGATGACCTGCTGGCCTACCAGGGTAGCACCTTCAGCTTTGAGCCGACTCTCTTGCAGTCGGCCTACTTCCGCGCCCACAATCGCTCGGAGGACTTCGCCAACCTCTACATCGTGGGAGGCGGCACCCACCCCGGCGCGGGCGTGCCAGGCGTACTGCTGACCGCCAAGATCGCTGCTGACCTGATCACCGGGGAGATCAAGGGGTAGAGCGGTTGTTGGTGGCAGATGACCGTGCTATAATGCCGCCATGACCAACCAGCCCCAAACCATTCACCCCAGCCCGCGCCTACAAGGTAGCCTTACCGTGCCTGGCGACAAGTCGCTCTCGCACCGCGCTGTGATCTTCAACAGCGTGGCCGAGGGTACGGCGGTGGTCAGCCACTTCCTGGCGGGGGCCGACTGCCTGGCGACACTGGCGATCATGCGCCAGCTTGGCGTGCAGATTGAGCAGCAAGAGGCTGCCGATGGTAGCCTCACCCTGACAGTACATGGCGTGGGCCGGGCGGGTCTGCGCGAGGCCGAGGGCGTGTTGGACGCGCAGAACTCTGGCACGACCACGCGGCTGCTCTGTGGCCTGCTGGCTGGTCAGCCCTTCTATAGCGTGCTGATTGGCGATCCCTCCCTCAGTCGCCGCCCAATGGCGCGGGTGGTCGAGCCGTTGCGGGTGATGGGCGCACAGATCAGCGGGCGGCAGAGCGGCAGGCTGCTACCCCTCTCCATCGTTGGTCACCGCCCCCTGCAAGCCGCGAGCTATCGGCTGCCCGTCGCCAGTGCGCAGGTCAAGTCGGCGATCCTCCTTGCAGGCCTCTACGCCGAGGGCGAGAACGTGTTGAGCGGCAAAGTGGGCAGCCGCGACCATAGTGAGCGGCTACTACGCGCTATGGGCGTGTCGCTGACCAGCACTGCCAGCCTCGCCAGCGAAGATGGCGAAATCCGCATGGTCGGCGGCGCAAGCCTGCGGGCGATAGATGTGGCGGTGCCAGGGGACTTTAGCACCGCGGCCTTCTGGCTGGTGGCCGGAGCGATCCACCCCAATGCAGAGATCAGCTTGCGGGGAGTCAACCTCAACCCGACGCGCACAGGCCTGCTTGATGTGCTGCGCGAGATGGGTGCAGAGATCGTGGTCGGCAACGAACAGGAGCAAGCAGGCGAGCCAGTCGGTGACCTGCTGGTGCGGAGTAGCAGGCTGCATGGGGTGACAGTAGAGGGCGCGATCATCCCGCGGCTGATCGATGAAGTGCCAATCCTTGCCCTGGCCGCCGCCTGCGCCGAGGGGCCAACCACGATCCGGGACGCGGGCGAGATGCGAGTCAAGGAGAGCGACCGCATCGCTGCCGTCAGCCGTGGGCTGGGTAAGCTAGGCGTGCAAGTCAGCGAGTTGCCAGATGGCATGATCATCAGCGGAGGGGCGAAGCTACGCGGGGCTGACCTACAAACCTACGGCGATCACCGCCTTGCCATGACCTTCGCTATCGCTGCTGGCCTCGCCGTGGGGGACAGCACCCTCGATGACCCTGCCTGCGTTGCCGTCTCCTACCCCAGCTTCTGGCAAGACTACGCCGCTCTCGCAGGCCGCTAGCCGCTCCTGACCACCCCACTCACCACGTGGAGGCAGAAAGGTGCCTCGAAAATGGTAAGGTAAAGGTAAGGGTGAGCGGTAGGTCATTTGGTAAGGTTGGTTTGTTATAATTTGCTCAAGCAGTGAAGCAACCAATTTGGCAAATGTAGAATTAGAAGGTGAAAGGGAATGACAATGAACTTGCTAAAGATGACATTGGTGATGGCAGTTGTGGGGCTGATGGTAGTGGTTCTGCTGGCTGGGCTGGGCGAGTTCCCGGCTGCGACAGACGTAGGCAGCTACCCAGCGTCTGCCCCGCTGCTAGCTCAACCGCAAGCCGAGAATGGGGAAGCCACTCGCCTCCACCGCAAGCAGGGCAAGATTGAGATGCACGTTTACCCCGGTGGCCCTACCACGAGCGACAGTAACACCAACCACAGCAGGTAGTTAGCTTGCAGCAAGGGAGAGGCTGCGGCTAGCTATGGCCCCGTTGCTTTGCCGCTTGCCCTACTTGCGGCCTACTACCATGTATACCGGGTCGTTCTGCGGGGCTAGCCAGCTACGCAGCCTACCACCCGCCGCTGCTTCGTCCTTGCGGATGATAGCGCGCACCTCGCTGTAGCCAACCGCGTGCTGGAAGTAGTCTTCTACCAGCGTAACCCGCTGCTCCTCGCTCAGACCGCGCCAGACCGCCACTGCCTTCGTCGGGAACATCCGATTGCTGAAGGCGACGATGTGCTGACCGCCCGGCTTCAGCACCCGCTGCACCTCGCGGAACACCTCGATGGGCCGGGTGAGATATTGCACAGAGACGGTGTTTGTCACCGCATCAAAGTAGTTGTCGCCAAACGCCAACGTGGGGTTCTGGTTGAGGTTTTGCACCACGTAACGGTCTAGCACCGGGTTTTCGCGCAACTCCACCTCGTTCATGCCGTGGCCGACGATCTCGTGCTTGCTCTGCACCAGCCCTGCCGGGTAGTGCGACCGCCAGCTACTCATCAGGTCGAGGATGGTTGCACCGGGAGGGATTAGCTCGGCGTAAAGCTGGCCGATGGTCGCCCGCGCGTGTTCGTCGATGTGGACGACCAGGCGCGGGCTGCTATAGAAGCGGTCGTCCAGGCTCTCGTCCTCGCGGGCGAAGTATGTGGGTGGATAGTAGTTCGGGTTGTCGCCAATTTGCTGCTCTGCCATTGTAGTCTCCTCCAAAGGGGTAAGCCTTGCTTCAGTCGCCCCTTGAACCTAGCAGAATACGTACCAGAGTGGCTGGCTGACGGCAGGCGAAGGGGCCTACTCGTGCTACTTGCCTGCGGTGGGGTAGCTGGCACGCACGCTTCGAAGTCGGCGGGTGGCTGGATGTCGAAGTTAGCATCAGGCGCATTAGACGGGTAAACCCTATTCATTTGCGCATTACCCTCCCCCTTCGCGCACAATCCTGCCAACCAACCCGCTGCTGTGCTATAATTATGCCGCAACGCAGCGGCCTGCTATTATAATGCAAGCGAAGAAGGGATTCCAAAACTCAATGGAGAGCAACAACAGCAACGGTGCAAACAGTGGTAACCTGCAACAGCCGTTTATAGGCATTGCTATGGCTCGCTTCGACAGCGGCGAGACCCGCACCGAGCGAGACCCGCTGGGCGAGAAGCAAGTGCCGGTCGGCGCACTTTACGGCGTGCAGTCGGCCCGCGCCCGCGAGAACTTCAATATTAGCGGTCTCGGCCCCCACCCCGCCTTTATCCGCGCCACCGTGACGGTCAAGAAGGCAGCGGCAATGGCGAACGCTAGCACAGGCCGCCTACCCCAGGCGAAGGCTGATGCTATCATCGCCGCCGCCGACGAAATCCTCGCTGGGCAACACCTCGAACACTTTGTCGTAGACGTGTTCCAGGCGGGGGCTGGCACCTCACACAACATGAACAGCAACGAAGTGCTGGCGAACAGAGCTATCGAACTGCTCGGCGGCCAGCGCGGTGACTACAAGCTGATCCACCCCAATGACGACGTGAACATGGCTCAGAGTACCAACGATGTAATTCCCACTAGCATGAAGATTGCCATGCTCGACGTACTAGGCGGCCTGCAAGAGTCGCTGGCGCACCTGCAAGCGGCATTGGAGGCGAAGGCGAAGGAGTTCGACACCATCCTCAAGCCGGGCCGCACCCATATGCAAGATGCCGTGCCGATCCGCCTCGGTCAGGAGTTTGGCGCATATGCCCTGACGATCAAGCGGGCGGGTGAGCGGCTGGCGCGGGCTAGTGAGGCGATCAAGGAGCTTAACATTGGCGCGACTGCGGTCGGCACCGGCCTCAACGCCGAACCCAGCTATATCGTCCGCGTGGTAGAGAACCTGGTCAAGCTAACCGGCTTCGACCTGCGTGGTGCGGAGAACCTGGTGCAGGCCACCCAGAGCATGGGCGGGGTGCTAGAGTTTAGCAGCGCAATCCGTGGCCTCGCGGTTGACCTCAACAAGATCGCCAACGACCTGCGCCTGATGTCCAGCGGCCCTTTCACCGGCTTCGGCGAGATCGTGCTGCCGCCAGTACAGCCTGGTAGCAGCATCATGCCTGGCAAGGTCAACCCGGTGATGGCCGAGATGCTCAACCAGGTCTGCTACCATGTAATTGGCAACGACATGGCGGTGGCCCTTGCTGCTGAGGCGGGCCAGCTTGAACTCAACGTGATGATGCCGATGATCGCCTTCGACACCCTGGAGTCGCTGACCATCCTCAAGAACGCGACGCGCAGCTTCACTGACTACTGCATCGTCGGGATCACCGCCAATGCTGATCGCTGTGAGTACCTGGTTGAACACAGCAGCGGCCTCGCCACCGCCCTCGCCCCCTACATCGGCTACGACAAGGCGGCGGCCCTCGCTAAGCAGTCGGTGCGCGAGAACCGCACGGTGCGCGAACTGGCTCTCGAACAGCAGCTGCTGCCGAAGGAGCAGCTTGAGGATATCCTCGACCCGCACAACATGACGAAGCCCGGTATCGCAGGGCAAGCGGGCGGTTAACCTGGGGTAGTTAGCTTAAGGGGGAGTCTCCAATCGCCAAGCCGAAATCAAGAGATACGCCCTTCTACCAATACTACCCGTGCCGCCCCGCCGTCACCGTCCTTCAACTTGAGCGGCAGGGCGATCAGGGTATAGGCACCCGGCACAATCTCGCGCAGGTTCAGACCCTCGATCACCACTATCCCCGCTGCCAGCAGGATCGTGTGTGTATCGTGATTTGCTGGCTCAAACTGCTCGACCGAGAGGTAGTCTATGCCAACCAGCCGCACCCCGCGCTCGACCAGCCAATGGCAAGCATCGGGCGCGAGGTAGACAAAGTTCTTGACGAACTCGCCCTTCGGGTTTGCCCAGTGTTGCGAGTTGCGCGTCTTGAACAGCACCCGCTCCGTTCCCTCTGGCAGACCAATTTGGGCCAACTCCTCCAGGGTGATCGCATCCACGTCGGGCAGGTGGCGTACGATCACTGGGCCGATCATCGCCTCTAGCGGCAACGCGTCAACGCCTACCCCACCGGGAATGAAGTGGATCGGCGCATCTATGTGCGTGCCAGTATGCGAGCCAAAGCTAACGAAGGAGAGGGTGTAGCCATCCTTCTCCAACTCGGCAGTACGCTCAATCTTCGGCCCTGGTTCACCGTTATAGGTCGTCATCCCCTCCTGCATCAGCAGGGTTATGTCGTGTATCTTCACCGTTCCTCCTCGCGCGCTCTGACCACGTGATGGGTAGATAAATGGTACTGGTCTTGATAAAGCAAGACGCACGCCCGCGGCTGGCTTTACAAACATTTAACCCAGTGCTAACCACACTGGCTGGCCCATTCTGTTATAATAGAGGAGAGAGGCAGATGATCAAGGCAGTCATTTTTGATGTAGACGGCACTTTGGTGGATAGCAACGAACTGCACACCACTGCCTGGCAGCGCGCCTTCAAGGCTGAAGGCTACAGCTTCGAGTGGCAGGCTATCCGCGAGCAGATCGGCAAGGGGGGTGACAATCTGGTTGCCAACCTGCTGGGCAACCCAGAGAGCAGGGCCGATGAGGAGGAGCAGAGCCGACTGGACAAAGGGCATGGTGAGGAGTACAAGAAGCTAATTGAGCAGGCCCAACCCTTCCCCGCTGCCAGCGAGCTAATCCGCTCCCTGCACGAGCGCGGAGTCAAGATCGCCCTTGCCAGTTCTGGTAAACAGGACGAGATCGACCACTATCTGGCGAAGCTAGCGGTGGAAGGATGCGTAGATGTAATTACCAACTCGGACGACGTAATGAACAGCAAGCCCGACCCTGATATCTTCGTCACCGCCCTCAAGAAGCTGAGCCTACTCGCAAGCGATGCGTTGGTAGTCGGCGACAGCCCCTACGACATCATCGCGGCGCGCAAGGCTGGCATCCGCTGCGTAGCAGTTCTCAGCGGCGGCTTTGAGCGCAAGATGCTTGAGCGCGAACAGCCCGCCGCCATCGTTACCGACCTTGCCGCCTTGCAGCGGCAGCTTGACTTGCTGGTTGCCAGCGACCTTAGCCGCTTGAACGGCTAACCTGGACCAGCCACAACAGAGGGGACAAGTTTTGAGCAACGAACAGACCAGTGAGCTTCGACAGGTTACAATTAGCCGCCGCGACTTGCTGGCGACTGGCAGCAGTGCTGCCGCCCTACTCGCCGCCAGCGCACTCCTAGCCGCCTGCGGGGGCGAAACCCCCACGCCTGCTGCCACCAACACCACGGCCCCGGTTGCCGCTGCTGCCACCAACACCACGGCCCCTGCCGCTGCTGCTGCCACCAACACCACAGCCCCAGCCGCTGCTGCCGCCACCAGCACTACAGCCCCGGTCGCCGCTGCCGCCACCAACACGACCGACACAGCTAGCATCCAGCCACAGAGTACCCCCGCTGGCCTGCCGACCAACACGGCGGTGGCTGCCAGTAATGCTAGTGGCTCGCAAGTTATCGCCAAGATTGCCGACCTGCAAGCGGGTGAGGGTAAGGACTTCACCATCCCTGGCAGCGGCAAACCCGGCAAGCTGGTGCGCCTGGCCGACGGTAGCTTCCTGGCCTACAACGCGCTTTGCACCCACAAGGGCTGCGAGGTCAGCTACAAGAAGGGGGCGACCGACTTCGCTTGCCCCTGCCACGGTTCGGTGTTCGCCGTCACGGACGGTGCAGTGAAGAAGGGGCCAGCCGCTAGCCCACTCAAGAAGCTGAACATCAAGGTGGATGAGGCTAGCGGCACAATCACCTACGAGGGTTAGTGTACAAGTTGCTGCTTGCCGTTGTAGCAAGCAAAGGGGAGTTTGATGAACACTACTGAGCCAATCAACAGGGATGCTATGCCGGGCGACCGCTGGGTTGGGCTGGTCGCGCTGCCCCTACGCTTGTTCCTCGGCCTGATCTTCACCGCCGCCGCTATTGAGAAGATCACCGATCCGGGGTTCTTCAACCCGGCGGGGGCAACCTACATCGGCAAGCAGCTACAGGGCTTTGTAGCCGACGGTTCGCCCCTCAGCTTCGTGATCACCCCGCTGGCGATCCCCAATGCCCAACTGTTCGGCTGGATGATGACCATCGGCGAGTTGCTCGTCGGGCTGGCAACAATCTTCGGCCTGTTCACTCGGCTGGCGGCGGTGGGCGGCCTGCTGATCAGCCTCACCCTCTGGCTGACCGCTGGCTGGAACGCCTATCCCTTCTACAGCGGCTCCGACCTCCCCTACGCCTTCGGCTGGCTAACCACCTTGCTGGCAGGTGGGGGGTTGTACAGCCTGGACGCGCTAATTGCAAGGCGTAGGGCGACGGTCAGCGTGCTTGACCTGGAACGCCGCGCTACCCTAACCCGTGCTGGGGCAGCGGTAGGTGCTGGGCTGGCAGTCGTCTTGGCTGGCACCGCCATCGCCCGCAGCTTCGCCTATCGCAAGGACCTCAATAGCAGCAGCAGTGACAACAACTCGCCACCTGTCGGGGTCGCGCAGCTAGCCGCTACTGCTACTGCCCTGCTAGCCACCGCTACCGCCCTGCCTGCCACCGCCACTATCCTGCCTGCCACCGCAGCGCAGCCCACGGACACTGTAGCCGTAGTAACAGACACGGCAGTGCCGCCAACGGATGTTGTGGCCTTGCCAACCGACACCACAGCAGCCTCAACCGACACCGCAGTAGCCTCAACTACTACCGCCACCAACGAGCCGCAGGCGTATGCCCCCACTGCCAGGCCAGCCACTAGCACGCCGCGCCCTACAGCCACCACCGCCAGGCCAACCACCAGCACGCCGCGCCCTGCGCCAACTAATACCACTCGTCCAGCAGCCACCAGCACCACCCCGCCTGCGCCAACCAACACTAGCCGTCCCGCAGCCACCAGCACGCCCGTGCCAGCCCCCGCAACCGCCAAGCCGCCTGCACCACCAGCGGGCGGCGATATTGGGCCGGGCAGTACTCCTGTCGGTGGGCCAACTGACACGCCAGTGCCAGTCGCCAAACCACCAGTGGGCGGGATCGTGCTGGCAAAGATCGCCGATATCGAGCCGGGGCGGGCGATTGAGTTTACCGAGCCGATCAGCAGCATACCATCTTACCTGGTGCGCGAGAGCAACGGCAACTTTGTAGCATATAATTCGATCTGTACCCACGCTGGCTGCCAGGTCAACTACCGCCAGACTAGCAAGGAGTTTAATTGCCCCTGCCACGACTCTAGCTTCCAGATCAGCGACGGCAAGCCAACGAAGGGGCCTGCCCGCCGTCCGTTGGTGAGGGTTGCTATCCGGGTTGATGAGGCTAGCGGTAATATCTACTACGCGGGTTGACCGCCTTTGGCCCCGCCACCATTTTCGGCGGGGCTTGTGGCATGATTCTTGTTGGTTAGCTTGACGCATTTGGTACAATAGTATTGGTTCGCCAAACCCAGGAGGCAAAAGCAAATGGATTTTCTCGACAACATCCTGCCAGGGCGCAAGAAGCAGCTTGACCCTGACATCGCATCCCGCATTCCGCCAGGCCAATATCGCACTGAGAAGTGGCCCGTGCTGCACTATGGCAGCGTGCCACGCATCAACACCGAGAAGTGGAGCTTCCGCATCTTTGGCCTGGTTGACCAGCCAGTGACGCTCGATTGGGAGCAGTTTATGGCCCTGCCGAAGGTGACGATCCAAAACGATATCCACTGCGTTACGCGCTGGAGCAAGCTGGACAACACCTGGGAGGGGGTTGCCGTCCGCGACGTGATGAAGCTGGTTGGCCTCAAGCCCAACGTCAAGTACGTGTTGCTACACGCCGCCAACGCCTTTACCGCCAACCTTTCGATGGAGGATTTCGACCGCGAGGAGAACCTCTTTGCCTACAAGCACGACGGTGAAGCACTGACCCCGGAGCATGGCTATCCCCTGCGCCTGGTCGTTCCTCATCTCTACTTCTGGAAGAGCGCAAAGTGGATACAGGGCATGGAGTTTCTCGACCGCGACCGCCCTGGTTTCTGGGAGAGCTATGGCTACCATATGCATGGCGACCCCTGGACGGAGGAGCGTTTCGGCTAATGCAATGTCCAACCTGCCAGAGCAACAACCCCGCTTACGCCCGCTTCTGCGCCACCTGCGGCACCCCTTTCACCGAGGGGGAGGCCGGGCTGGTAGCAGAGGCCGCCAGCGCAACCCCTCCGCCAACCGGCCAGCAGTTTGCTGGGCCAGTGGCACCGGTTGATGCGCCCTTCATCAGCAAGCGCAACACGGATAAGCTAGCCGACCGCGACCAGCCAGCTCCCGTCTTCGTACCGCCTAGCCTCGCGGCTAGCTTCGGCCCGCTGCCGGCCAGTAGCCTGGTAGATGGAGGTCTCGGCCCCAATCCCACCTACCTTGCCAGCCAACCAACCCAGCCTTACCAGCCCTACCCTGCCCAAGCCCCCCAGGGTAGCTACCAGCCAGCCCTCAGCAGCTTCGACGCACAGCCAGTGCAGCTCTACCAGCCAGCCCAGGTTGGGCGCAGCAACTTCGGCCTCTGGGTGGGCTTGCTGCTACTGCTACTGGTCGTCCTCGGTAGCCTCGCAGGCTACCTGATCATCGGCAAAGACACAGCTACCCTAGTGGCCGTCGCGCCTGCTAGCTCGGCTACACCCGCTGCGCTGCCCACCACCAACCAGAGTGTTGTCACGCTCGGCGATGGGGCGAAGGGGACAGACAAGCAAGTGATCGTCAAGCTGATCAACGACTCCAATGCCGCCCAAACCCAGGCGATGCGTACCCTCGATGGGGCAGCCCTCAAGCAGTTCTACAGTGGCGACGAATATGACAAGAACAACAAGATACTTGAAACCCTCCGCACCAACGACGCTTATGCCATCCAGAAGTTGGAAAAGATCAAGATCAACGATGTGACGATTGATGGCGACAAGGCTACTGCACACACGGTAGAAGTATGGAGCCGGGACATCTACACCAGCGCCGGCAAGCTGGTAAAGAGTGAGGCGGCCCAGACCTTGCACGAAACCTATACCTGCGTAAAGCAGAACGGCAAGTGGCTGGTATCCGTGGTAGATATTGTCGAAGACGGCCAGCAGCCTGACACCCAGACCCGCTGAGGTGACAGCGCAACGCTTGGCGGGTAAGGTGGCCCTGATCACAGGGGCTGGCACTGGCATCGGCGCGGCCATTGCCCGCCGCTTTGCCGCTGAGGGTGCAGCGGTGATGATCAACCATCGGGGCGCAGTAGACGCTGCTGCCGCCACTACCGTCGCTGACGAGATTGCGCAGTTGGGTGGCGCAGCAGATACTGTACAGGGTGATGTGGGGCGGGTAGCAGACTGCTACCGAATTGTGGCGGCGACCGTGGCCCGCTTTGGGCGACTAGACCTGCTGCTCAACAATGCTGGGCATGGCTCTCCCCTCAAGCCGCTAACCGAGGTGACCGAGGCTGAGTGGGATGGCGTACTGGCTACCAACCTGAAGGGGACATTCTTCTGCACCCAGGCGGCAGCCCGCCAGATGATCGCCCAGGGTAATGGTGGGCGGGTGATCAACACCAGTTCAATCCATCAGTCGCTCGCTATGCCGCTGCACACCCCCTACTGCGCCTCGAAGGGCGGCATCAGAATGCTAGCCCGCACCCTCGGCCTGGAGTTGGCAGCACACGGCATCAGCGTGGTTAACATCGCCCCTGGCGCGATAGCCACCGCTGGCAACCAGCAGTTGCGGCGCGACCCTCTGCGCTATGCTCAACTGCTCTCCTGCATTCCGCTCAAGCGGATGGGCGAGGCGGAGGAGGTAGCAGCCCTGGCCGCCTGGCTTGCTAGTGACGAAGCTGCCTACCTCAACGCCACCACTTGCTACATAGACGGCGGTATGACGGTGGACTCCTGGCACTTTGTCCCTAGCCACCCAGATCGGGTATAATGCGGGCTGAGATCACTTTGGAGGATGCAAGTTTGAGCAGTAGACGTGGTGGGCAACCAACGAAGCAGTTGATGAGCAAGCGGCAGCGTGGCTTCGTACGCGCTCTGGCGATCCTCGGCGTGAGCATCCTGATCCTCGGCTTGCTGGCGACCGCCCTGATCACGCCCGCCGCCCGTGTGCTGACTCCTGCACCCACGCCCGCTCCGCCGCTGACGGGCCTGCTAGCCACCCCTTCCCCCCGCCCAGAGCAACGCGACTTCCCGCGCATCGCTGCCGCCGATCTCAAGCTGATGCTGGACAAGCAGCCCGCTCTGCAACTGCTCGACAACAGCACCGACAAGGAGTATGCGCAAGCGCACATCAAGGGGGCTAAGTTCTTCCCTGCTACCGAGATGTACAGCCGCCTGGCCGATCTCGACAAGGCAAAGCCGGTGATCCTCTACTGCAATTGCACTGCCGAACAAGTCAGCATCAGCGTTGGGTTGCGGCTACGACAGGCGGGCTTCAGCGACGTACGCGCCCTTACTGGCGGCCTCAAAGCCTGGTCGGACGCTGGCTACCCCACCGAATCTTCGGCTCTGTGACCACCACGGAGCGCGAACCTTGAGCTACAGCCGCAAATGCCTGGGCGCGACGATCTGCACCCTCCTGCTCCTCCCTCTGCTGCTAGCCTGCGACAGCGGTGGAGTCGTCGCTACTGCTACCCCCAACCCGGGGCTGAAGGGCAGGATTGCCTTCACCAAACAGGCGGCGGTTAACGCCACCAGCGACCTGTTTCTGATCAACGCCGACGGCACTGGTGAGGTGCAGGTGACGGCGGGGGCGAAGGTACAGGGCGAGTTCGCCTGGTCGCCGAAAGGTGATCGTATTGCCTTCAGCGGCCTGAATGCAGCAGGCAAGTTGCAGATCAACGTGGTCAGCCTGCTGCCCGGCCAGCAGCCGCAGACCAGCAATCTCAGCCAACCAAAGGCAGACGAGACCTTCCCCACCTGGTCGCCTGATGGCAGCCAGCTAGCTTTTGCCAGCAAGCGGGGCGGCAGCTACCAGGTCTACACCATGCAGGCTGACGGCAGCGGCGCACGCCAGATCAGCAGTGGCTATGCCTACGCGGGTTGGCCCAGTTGGTCGCCGGACGGTAGCCAGCTAGCCTTCGTTGCGGGCGAAACTAGTGCGGGCGGTGACCTGCTCAAGGCCGAGCTATACACCATGCGCCCCGATGGTAGCGCGGCGAAGAAGCTAACCAGCTACAACACCATCCTGCTACGTCCGCGTTGGTCGCCCGATAGCCAGCGACTCACCTTCATCTACCGCCAGGCCGACGCAACGCGCACGCCCAAACTGTACCTGACCAACGCCGATGGTAGCGGCCAGCGGGCGATCACCGAGGGTGCAGCCCGCGACAACAACCCGCTCTGGTCGCCCGACAGCCAGCAACTAGTTTACTACTCGAACGCGAACGGCGGTGGGCGCGACAACATCTTCCTTGCCGCTGCCGCCAGCCTCAATAGTCGCCAGCTAACCCTGGATAGTGGCCTCTACCCCAGCTTCAGCCCAGACGCAGGCAGCATCATCTTCAGCCGTCGGGTGGCAGAGCAGACCCAGTTGTTCGTGATGAACGCCGACGGCAGCAACCAGCGGCAGCTAACCTTCAGCGCGGGCAGCCACGACTTCCCAGCCTGGATCAGGTGAGCGGCTGGCGGGGTTGCGGTTGAGCGACAGTATATAGGGGAGGGCGCAGCGGGTGCGCCCTCTTTGCTGGTACTAACCACTATAGGTAGAAAGTACCAACCACTGGCTAGTAATAGATCAGCTAGCCATCCGTTATAGTTTGTAGTACGCTACAGGCGGCTGCGTTTGCTGCCAGCATTGAGGAAAGAGAGAACAGGATGAGGATACGTTCGATCACGCTTGGTTTGCCGCTCACCTGGCCCGATGTGGATAGCGAGGAGATCGCCGACGCGGGTCACTTCGCGCAGCGAGCGAAGGCGGCCCTGGAAGCGGCGGGGCTGGAGGTGCAGACTATCAGGCTGGCCGCCCCACCCCTCAGCACGGTGCTAGCGAGCTTCCCCTCTCGCTTCATCGAGGAGGCGGCGGTTACCTACGCTGCAGAGGTGATGGTGGCAGCGAAGGCGGCTGGCTTCTCCTACGTCTCGCTCGGCCCTGTCAATACGATCCCAGTACAGGAGAATACCTACGCCCTGATCGCAGTGCTGCCCAAGCTGATTGCTGCCCACGAGGGTCTGTTTGCCACCGCGCAGGTGGGCAACCTGATTGATGAGGCGCGGCGCGATGTACCAGGGCGCAGGGCCAGCGACCGTAGGCGGCTGATCAACCTCAAGGCAGCGCAGGCGGCAGCGGGGGTGATCCGCAACCTGGCTGACCACACGCCAGATGGCTTCGGCAACCTCAACTTCGCCGCCACCGCCAACTGCCCAGGCAATATCCCCTTCTTTCCTGTCGCCTACTTCGCGCCCCAGTCCACCTACGATCTTGGTAGCTACGGCCTTGCGTTGGAGACCGCTGACCTGGTGGTGGAAGCCTTCAGTGGCGCAAGCAGCATTGCGGAGGCGTGTACGCGGGCGGTGGCAGCCTTCGAGCGCGAGGGCAGGCGGGTGCTGACCGCCCTGGAGCCGCTGGGCGGAGCCTACACCTTCAACGGCCTGGACTTCTCCACGGCACCGTTCCCCAGCCCAGAGCAGAGCATCGGCCACGCCTTCGAGCAGCTTGGCATAGCCGCCCGCTTTGGGCAGAGCGGCACCCTGTTCACTGCCGCCATCGTCACCAGTGCCTTGCAGAGTGTAGACTTGCCCCGCTGCGGCTATAGCGGCTTGATGCTGCCGGTGCTGGAAGACACCACCCTGGCGCAGCGCAGTGCTGAAGCTGGCCTCTACAATGTAGACAGCCTGCTGCTCTACTCGGCGGTTTGCGGCCTGGGGCTAGATACCGTGCCATTGCCTGGCGACGTTAGCGAGCGTGAACTAATCGGCATCCTGCTCGATATGGCAGTGCTAGCCCTGAGGCTGCACAAGCCACTAACCGCCCGCCTCTTTCCCGTTCCTGGCAAGGTCAGTGGTGAGGCCGCCGCATGGGACTTCCCCTTCTTCGCTCCTGGTGCAGTACTAGCCAGCAAGGGGCAGGCGGCGGACGGCCAAATGAAGCTGACCGAGGAGATCGTGGAGGTTTAGGCTAGCTCTGCCGCTGGCGCAGAGCCTCGAACAGCACTATCGTGGTCGCCATCGCTGCGTTGAGCGACTCCGCCTTGCCCACCATAGGGATGCTGGCAGTGGCGGTTGCCAGCGTGCAGGCGGCTTCGCTCAGGCCGCGCCCCTCATTGCCGACAATAATCGCGCTCGGCTGCTGCCAATCCAGCGTGTAGTAGGCGGCGGCACCGTCCATTGCGGTAGCCACCACCTGCTCGACCCCCACCGCGGCCAGCCTCGTCGCCAAGTCGGCCCAGTCCATGTCTGGGTGGAGGGGCAGACGGAAATGCGCACCCATCCCCGCCCGCACTACCTTCGGGCTGTAGACATCCACGCTGTCTGTACTCAACCACACGCCACTTGCCCCCGCTGCCTCCGCCGAGCGCAGGATAGTGCCGAGGTTGCCAGGGTCTTGTAGGCCGTCGGCTACGACGCAGAGTGGAGCGTTGGCCGGGTCGCTGGTTGGCAGCGCAAAGGGGAAGCTGGCAACGATCCCTTGCGGTGTCACCGTGTCGCTGATATCGCGCATCACCTTTGTATCCACCTCGCGCAGCAACGGCACGCCAAGCTCGTGCATCCGACTCAAGTCGTCCAACAGGCGCAGCCCCCGTTCGGTGCGTGCCAGCAGTTGGCTGTTGTAGAGAACAATATCGGGGATCGCCCCCTCGATCAAGCCAGCCTCGATCAGGCGCACCCCCTCGGCCACAAACTTGCGCTCTCGCTGGCGGGTCTTGCGGTCGCGCAACAGTTCGCGAACCTGGCGAACCTGCTCGTTGTCCTTGCTAGTAACGATCATCCCCATGTTTATACCCTCAGCAGGTGGTAGATGCGTGGATTGAGGCCGCCCTGGTTGACGCGGATCAGCTCGTCCAGCCGCCAGAGCGATGCGTCGTCCAGCAGCCGCTCCATCAGCCGAATCTCGTGGCTGATCAGGCTGAAGTGGCCGCCGGGTTTCGTCACGCGGGCGGCCTCTAGCAGCAGGGCAGGGTAGAGTTCGGCGTTATGTTCGTGGGTGCCGACCAGTTGGCCGAAGGGCAGGTCAGCGGTAATCACGTCCACGCTAGCGGCCTGGAGCGGCAGGCGGCGACCATCCCACTGGCCCAGGGTGGCATCGCCAGTATAGCCAGCAGCTTGCAGGTTCTGCGTGGTGCAGGAGATCGCTTGCGGGTCAATGTCGCAGCCCATCGCCAGCCTGACCGGGCCAAGAGCCAGCCGCTCGATCAGCAGGGTACCACTACCGCAAGCGAGGTTGAAGTAGACCTGCGCAGCATTGGGCGGCACCAGCCCAGCGATCACGCTGGCGATGGGAGCGTTGAGCGCGCCCTCAAGGTTGCAGATGCGCCAGGCGCGGGTTTGCAGCGGGCGTGGGCTAATCCTCACCAGCACCTCCCAGCCCTCGGCTCCGAGCAGCGGGCGGCGCAGGCGCAGCAGCAAATCAGCACTATCCTCTGCCTCCACCAACTTGAACTGGGCCGCCACTTCAGCCTTCAGGCGGGCCAGCACTGCTGACTCGCTGCCCGCCGCCGAGAGTAGGAAACTCTGGAACAGGCCGGTTCGGTGGGCGGTGAGGGTGCTGTTGATTGCGTCGCTGATCGCGCTGAGGTGTTCGTGGCCGAGCAAGGCTTTGGGCCGGGGGACAGCGAAGTGTAGCAGGCGATAGACCGCCACCACTGTGGTCAGGTGCAGGAGGCTAGCTAGCTTGCCGCCACTGTAGCTGAATTGCAGCACGCCGGGGGCGACCTGGCGGGGATTGCGCAGGTGTTTGACTGCGCGCAGTTCGGCTAGTGCGAAGTTCTCCAGCCCCAGTGCCACATCCGCCTCGTAGAGGGCTGGCGGTTGGCTAGCGGCCTGGATGTTGCGCGCCGGGGCTGGGCGGATGATCAGTTGGTCTTTGTTTGGCATGGCTCTAGTTTAACACATCCGCCCGGTTTAGTGGGGGCTGGCAGCCCTAACTTGACGTTCTCTGCCGCCACGTAGATGCGCTCGCTGGCGGCATCGTACTCGAACAACTCGGCGTAGCGGCCCCATTCGGTCGCGGTCTTGAACTGGCGGCGCGCCTCAGAGGGGGTAAAGCGTTGGTCGAGGATATCCAGGAAGAACTCAGCATCCAGCGTGTGGTTGCTTTTCATCTGCAAGGTGCGGTTCATGCTGTCGATCAGTGGCACGCGGGTTAGCAACTGGTCGCGGAACAACTGCTTGCGCTCCTGGATGTCGGCGTTAGCAAACTGCTTGCCCTTGTCGATCAGCACAATGTCCCCCTGTTTGACCTCAGCGAAGTCTAGCATATCCAGCGCATCGGTGATCGGCAGCAGGTCGTCCACCTCAAAGTTGAGTTGCTGGGCCAGGCGGAAGATGTCGGCGCGTCCGCCCTGGTCGTCGATCAACTCGATCAGGCCCGCGATGCCACCCACCTTCGCTTGCGGCAGGCGCAAACCCTGGGCCTGCTCTGTAGTCTGCTTGAGGAAGACCTCGGCGGTCTCCTCTACCTGCTCTGCCTCGCTGTCCTCCTCCTCACCGCCCTGCTGCTCCTCGATCTCCTGCTCATGCTCGTACTCGGCCACCGCCTGATTGTACTTCGCCAGTAGTTCATCCACATCGGCTTCAGGGTTGGTCATGATCGCAAACACCTCGTCTACCTTGCGAGTGAACTCAAAGCTCTTGCGCTCGCGCCAATGCTGCAAGTCCACCCGAATCTCAGCCCGAATCACGCCGGGGGTAGAGCCGAGGATCAGGATACGGTCAGCCAGGTAGACTGCCTCCTCAATGTTGTGCGTGATCATCAGGATCGCCTTTGCCCCAAACTTCTTCTCCATCCATAGTTCGATGATCTCGTTCCGCAGGTTCTCGGCGGTCAGCACGTCCAGGGCAGAGAACGGCTCGTCCATCAGCAGCACGTCGGGGTTGACGACCAGGGCGCGGGCCAGGCCCACCCGCTGGCGCATCCCGTTGCTCAGTTCGCGGGGGTAGGCCGACTCGAAGCCGTCCAGCCCGATCAGGTCAATCGCCTTTAGTGCGCGTTTGGTGCGCTCGATGCGCTGCACACCCCGCGCCTCCAGGCCCAATTCTACGTTCTGCAAGACGTTAAGCCAGGGTTGTAGGGCGAAGTTCTGGAAGACCATCGCGGTGGCGGGATTGGTGCCGACCAGCGGCTTACCATCAGCGATCACCTGCCCACTGGTAGCCGGGATCAGCCCGGCCAGGATACGCAGCAGCGTACTCTTGCCACTGCCACTCTTGCCCAGCAGTGCGACGATCTCCCCCGCCCGCAGGCTCAGGTTGATCTTACTCAACACGTCCAGCTTGCTGCCCCCTGGTAGAGCGAAGCTCTTGGTGATCTCGCGCGCCTCTAGCAGCGTCCTGCCCTGCTCGGCTTCGTTACCCGACTTGCGTGCTACCTGTACCATATCTCACCCCGCCTATACTTTATAGTCCACAATCCTCGTGGGCGATTCGCCCCCTCTATCTTACCACATGGAGTGGACAGGCTGCACCTGCGCCCCTGTAGCGGCCCGGCCACGAGCAAGCTGGCACCGCTGCCAAAGCGGGCGAGATCGGTTATAATTCGTAAATCAGGGTGCGCGGAGCGATGCTGCTACCGCGTTGGCGGTCTACCGATTGCAGTATACATCAAGGAGAGGAGTAGCACGATGACGGCTACTATGGAAGCCAACCCCGCCGCTGCGACGAAGCAGCACAAGTGGGTCTACCTGTTCAACGAGGGGAACGCTGGCATGAAGGATTTGCTCGGAGGCAAAGGCGCGGGCCTGGCCGAGATGAGCAACGCTGGTCTCCCCGTCCCCCCCGGCTTCACGATCACCACCGAAGCCTGCAATGCCTACTACAATGCAAGCCGCCAGTTCCCCAGCGGGATGTGGCAACAGGCCATGGCTGCCCTCACTATCGTCGAGCGCGAGACCGGCAAGAAGCTGGGCGATGCCAGCAATCCCCTGCTCGTCAGTGTTCGTAGCGGCTCAAAAGTAAGTATGCCTGGCATGATGGATACCGTCCTCAATCTCGGCCTCAATGAGGAGACCTTGCGCGGGATGATCAAGCTGACTGGCAACGAACGCTTTGGCTACGATGCCTACCGCCGCTTCATTGCCATGTTCAGCAAGATTGTGCTGGGGGTCAACGCCGAACGCTTCGAGCAGATACTTGATCAGACGAAAGAGGGGCAAGGTGCGAAGCTAGACACCGACCTCAGCGCAGACGACCTCAAGGGGGTGGTCGAACGCTACAAGGAACTGGTACGCCAGGAGACAGGCCGCGACTTCCCTAGCGACCCGCTAGAGCAGATGCGCCTCGCCATCGAAGCTGTGTTCGCCAGTTGGAACAACAAGCGGGCGATAGATTATCGCAAGTTCAATGCGATCCCCGATAGCCTCGGCACCGCCGTCAGCGTGGTCAGCATGGTCTTCGGCAACATGGGCGATGACAGCGGCACGGGGGTAGCCTTTACCCGCGACCCCAACACGGGCGAAAGGGTTCTCTACGCTGAGTACCTGAACAACGCACAGGGTGAGGACGTAGTGGCCGGTATCCGCACCCCCAAGAAGATCGAGGAACTCAAGCGGCTGATGCCCAAAGTCTACCGCCAGTTTGTGGAGATTGCCGAGCGGTTGGAGAAGCACTACCGCGACGCACAGGATTTGGAGTTCACTGTGGAGCGCGGCAAGCTCTACATGCTGCAAACCCGCTCGGCCAAGCGTACTGGCGTAGCGGCGGTCAAGATCGCGGTGGATATGGTAAACGAGGGGCTGTTGAGCAAGGAGGAGGCGATCCAGCGGGTTGACCCCAACCAGGTCTACCAACTGCTGCTCCCCCGCCTCGACCCACGCGCCGTCAACCAGGCGCACAGCAGCGGCAGGTTCCTGACAAAAGGCTTGAACGCCAGTCCCGGTGCAGCAACCGGCATGGCGGTCTTCAGCGCGGACGTAGCCGAGGAGCGAGGTAGCAAGGGCGAGAAAGTGATCCTCGTGCGCCCAGAGACCAACCCCGACGATGTGCATGGCATGATCAACGCCCAGGGTGTCCTTACTGCCCGCGGCGGTGCAACCAGCCACGCGGCGGTGGTCGCTCGTGGCATGGGCAAGCCCTGTGTGGCCGGGGCCGAGGAGATCCACGTGAACCCCGAAGCGCGCACCTTCCAGGTCGGCAAGACGACGATCAGGGAGGGTGAGCAGATCACTATTGATGGCACCAGCGGTGAGGTGTTCACCGGCCAGATCGCGGTGATCGAAGCGGTCTTCAATGAGGATAGCGAGCTAGGCCAACTGCTGCGCTGGGCCGACGAGGTGCGAACACTGGGGGTATGGGCCAACGCCGACTACCCACGTGATGCTGAACGCGCCGTCAAGTTTGGTGCGCAGGGGATCGGCCTCTGTCGCACCGAGCATATGTTCTTTGAGGAGGAGCGGCTGCCCATCGTGCGCCAGATGATCCTGCACGCTGCCCCGGCTACCGCCCTCGACAACAAGCTGGCGAAGGCTCGCGCCGAACTGGACAGGGCCGAGGAGGGCAAGCAACGCGAGGCCCGCTATCGGCTGAACGAACTTGAATATCAGCGCAACAACTCTGAGGATTGCTGGCTCTACTACGAAGCCTTGGGCCAGCTACAGCAGTTCCAGGAGAGCGACTTCTACGGTATCCTCAAGGTGATGGCGGGCAAACCAGTGGTGATCCGCCTGCTAGACCCGCCGCTGCACGAGTTCCTGCCGGGCATGGTACCGCTCAACAATCGCGTGGCGGTCCTCAAGATGGAGCAGGCGATGGAGCAGATCGCCGAGTCTATCTCGCCACGTGAGAAGAAGATGGGCGTGCGCGACGACATTGAACGCCGCCTAGCCGAGGCCGAGGAGTTGCTCAAGCACGTAGAGGAACTGAGCGAGCAGAACCCGATGCTGGGCCTGCGCGGTTGCCGCCTGGGTATCCTCTACCCTGCGATCAACGAAATGCAGGTGCGCGCCCTGCTAGTTGCCGCTGCCCGCCTGATGCGCGAAGGGGTGGACGTGCAGCCGGAGATCATGATCCCGCTGGTTGGCACCGCCGCCGAACTGAAGCTAGTGCGTGAGCAACTGACCGAGGTGGCGAAGCAGGTGGAGGCCGAGCAGCGCATGAGCATCCCTTACAAGTTCGGCACGATGATCGAGATACCCCGCGCCGCTTTGGTAGCCGACGAGATCGCCGAGTACGCCGAGTTCTTCAGCTTCGGCACTAACGACCTCACCCAAACTACCTTCGGCTACTCTCGTGACGATGCAGAGGGTAAGTTCCTCTTGCAGTATGTGGATCGCGGCATCCTGCCTGCCAATCCCTTCCAGACGCTAGATCGCAAGGGGGTGGGCAAGCTGGTGCGGATGGCGACCGAAGCGGGCCGGGCCACCAACCCGAAGCTGAAGGTGGGCATCTGCGGCGAGCATGGCGGCGACCCCAATAGCATCGAGTTCTGCCACCAGGTCGGCCTCAACTACGTCTCCTGCTCTCCCTTCCGCGTGCCAATCGCCCGCCTCGCAGCGGCACAGGCAGCCCTCAAGCCGCTGGAGCGCGACAGTTGACCACAACTCAGCCGGTGCAGGGGAGTGCGGCGCGCAAGCTCCGCCCTTCCTGGTCGCAATTAGTTGCTAAACCGCTTGCCAGCAACTAGCTCGTGGGTGCATAATGGAGCATCCAGCACGATAGCCGGGGGGTTGAGTTGAACGAAGGCGAAGGGCCACCGACAGGGATTAAGCCACTGCCAGGGTGTAGAGGCTGCTACTCAGCTTTTGGCAGCATCATGAGTCTACCGCCATCCTGCTTTGTAGTGGGGCTGGTGTTTGCACCCTTTATTGGGCTGGGTCTGTTCATCTTCGCACTGCTAAACCCACGAGCAGCAAGCTGGTTGGCTGTGCCGCTGGTTGCGGTGGTTGGTTTGGTGATGCTGCTCGGCGGCCTCACACTGTGGCTGCTCGTGGGGAGGGCTAGTGTGGAGGTAAATAAGATGCTAGTGTTTGATCCAGTAGCGAGAGCAAAGTTGGTTGACCAGCTTGAGCAACTTGGCTTTTTCAAGTACGTTGACGAGAGCAACCTAGCCATGATGAAGCGTAGCAGCCTGGATGAGCCAGCCTTCCTTAACTTTGCTACACAACGCTTTATTAAAGAGCCAGAGTCGCATAAGCTAGCCAATGGTGGCGTAGCTGAGTTCCTAACAAGGATCGAACCACTCCTAACACTGCGTGGGGTAAAACTTGATGCGGTCGAGCAGAACTACGTACAGGCTGGTGCGGAGCAGCCAGTCAGCAGCTATAACGTGACGATCAATGGTGCAAATTGCCTGATTTACACTGCCGAAGAAGCTGCTGCTTACCCACTGCTTGAGGATGATGAAGACGACGAGGATTACGACCAATACTCGCACCTCTGGTGTATCAGCAATGTGAACACCTACCGGCTGATCGACGATCTGCTGACCAAAGCTGGATCAGACGAGCGCACTTACCGCTGGGTACGTAACGGCATGGTCTTGCTTACCCCTGCAATGGAACAACTGATACGCAGTAGTAATAGGGCTTTGCCAGCCTTCTACGTGAGTGAGCTACGTAACGTAGCAGAGATTACTGCTGATGTTGCCCAGCATCCAGAGGCAAAAAGGCTGGATGAATTGGCGTAGGCGCAATTAGTTGCTAAACCGCTTGCCAGCAACTAGCCTGTGGGTGCATAATGGAGCATTCAGTGCTGATCACATAGTTCACAAGTAGAGCCAGTAGCAGCAGAAGGGCCACCTCATGCCAACAGCACCCGATAGCGCAAGCGCGATTGCCGAGATCAAGAAGCGAGTGAGTATTGCCGACCTGATCCAGCGTACTGTCTCCCTGAAGAAGATACGCAACAACTATGTTGGTCTCTGCCCGTTCCACAACGAGAAGTCACCATCCTTCTACGTCTACAGCGACAACGGTGGCAGCTACCACTGCTTCGGTTGCAAAGCCAGCGGCGACATCTTCAACTTCATAATGGAGACGCAGGGGTTGGCTTTCGGCGACACGCTCAAGCAGCTAGCCCAGCAGGCCGGGGTGGAGTTGCCAGAACGTGGGCGCGAGGGTGTGCTTGACCAGCGCAAGGAACGCTTGCGTGGGCTGCTTACCTCCGCCGAGACCTACTTCCACAACCTGCTGCTCAACGACGCGCAAGCTCAGCCCGCCCGCGACTACCTGCTCAAGCGCGGGGTCACCGCCGCTGGCGTAACTACCTTCAACCTCGGCTACGCCCTTGATAGCTGGGATGCTCTGCACAGCTATCTCAAGGAGCGCAGCTACAGCGCAGAGGAGATGCGCGACGCGGGGGTACTACGCGAACGCGACGGCGGCGGCTTCTACGACTACTTCCGCAACCGGCTGATCTTCCCCATCCGCGACGGGCGGGGGCAGACTGTAGGCTTCGGTGGGCGCGCCCTCAAGGACGAGGACAGGCCGAAGTACCTCAATTCGCCACAAACAGCCCTGTTCGACAAGGGCAGCATCCTCTACGGCATTGATCTCGCGCGGGCCAGCATCAAGCAGCAGAACCAGGCGGTGATCGTTGAAGGCTACCTCGACGCGCTGATCGCCCAGCAGCACGGCCAAAGCAACGTGGTCGCCACCCTCGGCACGGCCATGACCGAGAAGCACATAGCATCGCTGAAGAAGCTGACCCGCAATGTCGTGCTTGCCCTCGACGCGGACGCAGCAGGCGATATGGCCGCCCTCAAGGATGCAGAGCAACTGCGCCAGGGTATGGATCACCTTGCCATCCCCGTCTACAACGCCCGCGGGCTGGTGGGCTACGAACACAAGCTGGATGCTAGCATCCGCATCGCAGTGCTGCCTGCTGGCGAAGACCCCGACCAGGTGATCCGTCGCAGCACTAGCGAGTGGCAGGCGACGGTTGCCGCTGCCCTACCAGTCGTTGACCACTACATCAACGTGGTCGCGGGCAAACACGACCTGGACAGCCCGCTGGGGCGCAAGGATGCAGTCTACGAGGTTGCGCCGCTGATCGTCAGCGTGGGTGACGCGGTGGAGCGCGAGGGCTACCTTGAGCAGCTAGCCCGCCGCGTCCACGCCCCACTGGACTCGGTGCGCCGCAGCATCCAGGATGTGGCGAGGAAGCAACGCCAGAGCCAGCGGCTCACCTATGCCCCCAATCCAGCCCCCGACTATGCCGAGCAGCCTGCGCCAGAGCAGCCGCAACCCGTCGAACGCCTCAGCCCTCTCCAACGTTTGGAGCAAGCTCTGCTCAGTCTCTTGCTCCGCTACCCACAAGCCGTCCACAGCGAAGGCGCACCAGGCTTCGGCGACTTCAGCAGCACGC
>Ga0209724_1000200_pt1 | contig 65343 bp, 59 predicted proteins | sample grotaG_FD_184143 | JGI IMG/M metagenome (GOLD analysis project Ga0209724, IMG submission 184143) | Glacier valley bacterial and archeal communities from Borup Fiord, Nunavut, Canada, to study Microbial Dark Matter (Phase II) -... | ecosystem: Environmental > Aquatic > Freshwater > Ice > Glacier ...
GTCTTGCACGAAAAGCTCAGGGTTACCAACAACAATAATATTGAAATTCTAAAAGTATATAGCATATTGATCGTCAGAGAAAGTGATGTATTATAAATGTCGCAAATTTAAGATTAATATGGCATGCAGCATGGAACATTAAAAGAAAATTTGATTGCTTCGCTTCGCTCGCAATGACAGGTGATGATGGGGAGAAGGAGGGAGTGGGTGATGGGGAGAAGGGGTGAGTAATTCATGTCCATTAATTTATCTTATTCCCTTTATCCTTTATCCTTTAACCTTTACCCTTTAACCTTTATCCTTTTACCGCTCACCGATACACCGGTATATTTTCAATGTCAAAATAACTGGATGGAATATTGTCTTCTTCCTTCTCTTCTGATATTTCGTGATCGAGCCGTTCGTAAGTCGAGTTTTGTGAGATAAACTCGGGGACCAATTTTTTCATGGCACTTACGAGCTGATCGTCTGTTGCACTTTTAAGAAGGTTTAGCAGCGAGATCACATCGTGGTGAACCAGGATCGGATTGTTCTCGCGTATCTTTCCTATCATGATTTTTTTATGGTAGGTGGGAAGTGTATTCTCCTTCGTGGCCAATAACTCTTCGTAAAGTTTTTCGCCGGGACGTAACCCCGTTTCAACGATTGCAATATCGCGTCCAGGTTCAAGTCCAGCCAGTGTAATCATCTTCACAGCGAGGTCGTAAATCTTCACAGGTTTACCCATATCGAAAACGAAGATTTCGCCTCCGCTCCCCATAAATCCGGCTTCGAGCACCAACTGACAAGCTTCGGGAATTGTCATAAAATAACGGGTGATATCGCGGTGCGTCAGCGTCACTGGTCCGCCTGAAGCAATTTGTTTACTGAACAGCGGTACAACTGAACCATTCGATCCGAGTACATTGCCAAAACGGGTTGTGATAAATTGCGTATTCATTCCCTCGAGTTGCGATTGCGACTGGATATACATTTCGCATATTCGCTTCGAAGCGCCCATTACATTTGTCGGATTCACCGCCTTATCGGTCGAAATCATCACAAATTTCTTTACCTTGTATTTTATCGACAGGTTTGCCAGTAACTGTGTTCCGCCAATATTAACACGTATTGCTTCGTATGGATTCTCCTCCATGAGCGGCACGTGCTTATAAGCTGCTGCATTAAAAACCATATCGGGATTGAAACGTTCAAAAAGCTGAACCATCCGGAAAAAATTGGTCACATCACCAACGACTATATCGAAACGATCAGTTTTGTATCCTTTGGTTAATAACTCATTTTGTAAGTCATAGAGGGCAGATTCTGCCTGATCAACAATCACAACCTTTAATGCGTCATACATCAGGAGCTGCCTGATGAGTTCCGATCCAATCGATCCAGCTCCGCCGGTTACAAGAATGACCGACTTCTTAAGTCCTCCTCGAATTCTTTCGGTATCGAGCGCAATTTCTTCACGTCCCAGAAGATCTTCAATATTCATATGACGCAACTGCCGTGCATTCAATTCCCCGGTGATCCAATCGTTCACGGGTGGTATTGCCTTGATGGTGATTTTGTGTTTTATGCAGAGATCCATCACTTTACGCACCCGCTCATCCGGCATTCCCCCACGGTTCACCGCAAGAATCATTTCATCAATTTGCTGCGATTGAATAATGCCATTAAACGCTTTCCGAAGCGAAAAGATTGGTACGCCTGCTTTAGCTTTTCCCTGTAATTGTTTGTTGTCGTCGATAAATCCAATTACCTTGTAATTTGGATTTGCCGATCTTTCCAGCGCTGTCATCGTTACCTGTCCAAGATCCCCGGCACCCATGATCAATACGCGAACCTCTTTTTTATTGTAAAGCCTGAGATTTTGATAGATCAGTCTGACTAAAAGCCTTGTCCATGTCATTAGAAAGACACAGAGGACAAAATGGATGATCATCACTGAAAAGGGGATCATAAATGGACTTGCCAGCCCATTGCTATAGGTAGCCAAAGAGATAATTGTCAGTAGTCCTGACGAAAGTATCATGGAGGAGAGTATCCGCTGTATATCGCGTGCGGCGGTATGCCTTATAATTCCATTAAATGGTTTAAAGACAAGGAATCCAATCATTGAAACGGGCATTACAAAAAGCATCTGCCAGATAACGCGCTCCATATTCATTGCCCCCGTATCGAAATTAAACCGAAGGTAATAACTCACAAAAAAGGAAAAAAGAACTATAAAAAGGTCGAAAAGAAAGACGACCCATCGGGGAAGATATCGGCTTGAAAGATATTGGTTAACCTTAAGGTACATTGTCAGGGTAATTTGAAAATTGACAATTAATCTGTCAATTCTTTAATAAGTAAATTCAATATTTTAAAATGCGATTATTAATGTTGATCTATTTTATTCTTCTAATTTCAATTGTCGTAAGTGACCAGTTCTTCGATCTTTTTTGCCTGTTTTCTCAGCGCTTTGGACAGTATATTTTTAATTACGCCAATTACACGATCCAGATCTTCATTGCTCAGGTTGGAGCCCGATGGGAGGCATAGTCCGTTTTCGAACAGATGATCGGATACTCCTGTGCCATAGTAAGGTTTATCGCAATGCACCGGTTGAAGATGCATGGGTTTCCACAATGGGCGACATTCGATATTTTCACCCTCCATCGCAATACGAATCTGATCGCGTGTGACTTCCCCGCATTTTTCGGGATTAACCTGGATGCACGTGAGCCAATAATTTGAATGAAAATCTGAGTTTGGTTCCTTCTGAAAAGTAATTCCTTTGAAAATTGAAAGCTCGCGCCTGTAATAATTGAAGATTTCGCGGTGACGGCTGATATGATCATCAATTACCTCCAACTGTCCCCGGCCAATTCCTGCACAGATATTCGACATGCGGTAATTATAGCCAATCACTTCATGCTCATAATGTGGTGCACACTCGCGGGCTTGGGTTGCCAGAAACCTTGACCTTGAAATCAGCCACTCGTCGTTCGAAACCAGCGCACCGCCACCCGAGGTCGTAATGATCTTGTTTCCGTTAAACGAGTAGAATCCCATTAAACCAAATGTGCCAACAGGCTTTCCACTGAATTTACTTCCCATCGCTTCGGCTGCGTCTTCGATTACCGGAATTTTGTACCTCGAAGCAATTGCCATGATCTGATCGATTTTAGCGGGCATTCCGTACAAATGAACAAGAATAATTGCCTTGGGTTTTTTCCCGATCGAAATACGATCAAGTATTGCGATTTCAAGCTGTTCCGGACACATATTCCAGGTTTCAGGTTCGCTGTCGATCAAAATTGGGATGGCTCCCTGATAGGCGATCGGATTGACCGAGGCTGCAAACGTAAATGAGGAGACAATCACCTCGTCACCTGCTTCAATACCAAGCATAATCAATGCAAGGTGCAGTGCGGCAGTTCCTGCGCTAAGCGCCGCAACATGGTCTATCTGATTGTATTTTGCCAACCCTTTTTCGAAGGCATCGACATTTGGTCCAAGGGGGGCAATCCAATTGGTGTCAAAAGCCTCTTTTACATATTTTTGTTCTGAACCACCCATGTGCGGGGATGCGAGCCATATTTTTTTATTCATGCGAAGAATAATTTGTTAATTCCTATGAATTAAGAAATGTCCGTAAAATATTTATCTTGTTTTGCAAGCTGCGACTTATTGAAACTTCCGAAAAGAATTAAATTATAAAATTTATTAGTCTTATTAATTGATCCGATAAACCTGATTTATATCAATAAAATCGTTGATTCATTTTATAAGCATAAACTCATGATTGTTACCTTCGATAACCATGTGAAAGTGTTTTTGATCTCTTCTGATCCCAAATTTCACCTGTCAACCTGAACTTGAGGCAGCAAATGAACCAGAATCAGATGTGTAAAAAAATTGTACTTATACCTGATTATCAATCTTTTTCCATTATAATAAAGAACAAATACAGTTTATTTCGCAAACGTAAAATAAACACATCAAATGTAAATATATTTTTTGTATTAAATAGAGATTGCGGTAATATATAGGAATTTTTACAGAAAAATAACATTTAAAAAGAAGGACCAAGGTTTCGTTCAAATGTGCATAAAACCTAAAGGGCAATATTTGAAGTGATAATAAAATTCTGATTGGTTTTGCAATCTGTTCAATCATCCGGATTGCAGCTATTTATGAAGGATGCGGCTGAAGCCAAGGGCGGGGAAGGATTTGAATTGATTTTATAATCCGAAGGCTGCCCTGCGGGGGGTATTTAAATTCAACACCTTCAGTGTCGCATTCGACTTCTGTCTTCCGACTTGTGATTCCCGTAATTGTTTAATAACCAAGTGGCCATTCAACAAAAGTCAAAGGTGTGGGGGATCTTTGAATGCAAATAAAAAAGGAGAAAAACGGATGATGCGGATTGGACTGATTTACACGGATATAAAAAGGAAAATTCGTCACCGCTTCGAAAACTTACCCTTCGAGCGGTTGCAAACCCTCGAAGGGTAGGCGAAGGGTAATAAAAATTGCAGCATTATAAAATTCCGTGGGTTCTTAGTATTTCGGCCAGGTCGGAATGTTTCGTTGAGTATTCACGAAGAGCCCTGATCAGGTTAGTGCTTTTTGCATCTGCATCAGCGGCTTTATCGAGTGCTGGCTGCAAGGCCGTTCGCCGATCCCATATCATATAGCCGAGCATAAAAATTAAAAGGGTAATTAAAATGCCAAAACCCCAATAGAAAAGCGTTTTGATGTCATCAAGTTGTCTTTGCTGACTTTCAAACTTTGATTCCATATTGGCTTCGGTTCGGATGGCCCTGTCGCGGTCGGCCAAGGTATAGGGTACCACAACCTGCGGTTCTTGTGCCAATGCCGGAAGAGTTAGCAAGGTAAGGCAAAAAAGGAGAATCAATAGATGCGGCTTCATATTTTATGAATTTTAAACGAAAGTACGAATAAATCACAAACCTAAACAAGTTTGCACGAAACAAAGTTTAGAAAAACTCTTTTGGACCAAAAGAGAATTCTTTCAGCGAAAACTTTCAAACCAGGCAATATGAATTGAAATCAGATCTGCGTTTAACCGTTAAAATCATTGTCATCTGTGTTCTTTTTATTTTTCAATGCATTTGATAATTTGGAACATCGATCCTACAACTCCGACAGGGCTTCCTTCTTCCGGCGCATAGATCATTTGCTATTCTGTCATCCTTTGGAGATGCGCCGTTACAGTGTCGTGACTTCTGTCTTCTGACTCCTGCGTTTATTTAATAACCAAGTGTCAAATCATGCAGCCAATCCGGGAACTAATCCTTTATGCACCTTACTGATAATCCATTATTTTTAAAAAGGTTAGAACCCCTGTCTACCTTAGCACTGCCATAAAAGAGAGCGCGGAACCGGGCACTGCCGGCATCCTGTTCTGTAGAAGTCCAGAATACGCTGTAATTGCCCATCTTATTGAAGGTACCATCGCCATTACGATCGCCACCAGGAAGGGCTGCAAAGAGGCTGTTGTTATTGCTTGCCAGATCGTTGCCTACATTACCCAATGTTGGAGACGGATTCCAGTCGGAAGTTGATGCCATTGATTTTGCGATGTTGTTTCCGGTTCCCTGGTAACCATACCCCTTGCTTGCGAGGTAATCGGTTAGAATTGTCCATTCGGCATCCGTGGGCACATGCCAGCCCGCTGGACAAAGTTTTCCTGTATTTATTGCAAACCAGTTATATAACCCGCCGTAGCTGGCTTTATTTGCAATATTATTGTTGTACCAGCTATATCCTGGTGTGGTAAGGCTGCTCCATGCTGTATTTGTACTTGCATTTGGGATCGCAGTACCGTCATTGTATTTGGTGGTTTTGAGGTTTTCGACCATCCACAACTGGGTACCTATTTTTACTGTGTGGTAAAGATTGCCATCAGCGTCGGTAACTGTCAGACCTGCAACATTGGGATATAAAATGACAATTCTTTCATCGCCATAGGTTGTGCCTGTTGAGTTTGTAGCATAGGCCCTCACGTAATACATTGTATTCGCGCTTAAGTCTGCAATATTGCTGACAAAAGTCCCTGTTCCGCTTCCATCGGTCGTTTTGGAACCTGCTGTTGTAGGATTCTGTGATGTTCCCCAGCAAACGCCTCGTGCTGAGACGACTGAACCTCCATCGTTTAATATTATTCCGCCACTTGTACACGATGAATAAGCCAGCTCCGAAATAGCGGTGGTTGAAATTACGGGCGCAGTGACGGGCAGTGTCGTAAATCCAAACTGGGAACTGTACCCGGTACCGGCACTGTTCGTTGCGTAAGCCCGAATGTAGTAGGTTGTGTTACCTGTAAGACCCGTTATTGCACTTGTAAAACTTCCTCTCCCGGATCCATCGGTTGTTTTATTATTGGCCGTGGTTGGATTTTGAACGGTTCCCCAACAGATCCCGCGGACAGTTATTGCTGCACCCCAATCACTTGTAATTGTACCACCGGTGAGAACTGATGTTGCCGTGATTGCTGACAAAGCTGATAAGGTAAGACCCGGTATATAAAGTAATGTCTGAAAAGTAATTTGCTCTCCGTAAGCTGTGCCGGCAGCATTTGTGGCATAGGCTCTTACATAGTAGGTGATATTTGGCGTCAGTGATGTCAAACTGCCTGTATAATTCCCTGTGCCCGGACTCTCTGAAATGATTTTATTGCCGGCCGTTGTTGGGCTTTGAGTCGTCCCCCAGCAAACGCCATGTTCGGTTACGATGGTCCCGCCATTGCTGGTGATATTCCCGCCACTTTTTGCATTGGATGTCGTAATTGATGAGATTGCTGTGGTTGTGATTACCGGAAGGACCGCCTTTGTGGTTGTTGTGTCCGGTGCACCATAACCTGTACCAATGCTATTGGTGGCATAGGCCCTGATATAATAAACCATACCCGGCAGCAAGCTGGTAACGGAACTTGTAAAAATCCCAGTGCCGGCACCATTCGTTGTCTTTGTATTTGCAATTGTCGGGTTTTGAGTTGTGCTCCAGCATACGCCACGTGCTGTTACGGGAGATCCCCCGTCTTTGGTGATGTTACCGCCACTTTTAAGGGAATCGCTGGTAACAACTGATTTGGTAGTGGTTAAAACGGGTGCCAAAGCGAGTGTGGTAAATGTTGCCTGGTCGCTGTAAGCCGTTCCCATTTCGTTAATGGCATATGCTTTTATTTTATAGCTTGTTCCTGATGCTAAATCTGCAATCGGACTTGTAAACACTCCTGAGCCTGTACCGTTCTTTGTTTTGCTATCCTTCGTTGTTGGTTCATCGGTGATGCTCCAGCATACGCCCCGCTCTGTCACGGTTCCGCCACCGCCATTTGTGATTGTCCCTCCGGAACTGGCTGTAACAGCTGTAATATTCGTCATTTCTGCAATTGTAACGGTCGGTAAGGTTTTGATCGCATCCTTTTTGCAATTGATCATCAGAGGGCACAGTAGTCCAACAAGGAGGGCTGTGTAAATAGCAGATTTGGTTTTCATGATCCGGATGTATTAGGTGAAAATTATGCTATAAAAGTAATGAATATTTTAATTAGTTGGTTTTTAATTAATAAAACTAATTTTTGACCTAAATATTATCCGGGCGATAAATTAAAAATTAAATATTGGTTCTATATTTCGTCGTGAGGGGAAGCCAAACATTGGGAAATTAATCTCCTTATGCGATATTTGTGCGTTGCTCGTTTCAAATGGTTTATACAATGAGCAGCTGGCTATTGGCAACTGGCTATTGGCAACTGGTGGCTGGTGACTGGCTATTGGCAACTGGTATGATTGTGCTAAATATTAGAACCCAATTCCTTTAAAATTAGGACAATTTCTTTTTTGAAAGTGAGTTGCCTCCCCTTCGAGCGGTCGAAGACCCTCGAAGGGGAGGTAGAACGGAAACCGCTTCAGTCCTTACAGACTAACCGCTTCGAGGGTCTACTTTACTACAACCAAACCGCTTCAGTCCTTACAACCAAACCGCTTCGAGGGTCTACTTTACTACAACCAAACCGCTTCGAGGGTTTGCCATACTACAACCCACCGCTTCGAGGGTTTGTAACCGCTCGAAGGGTAGGCTATTTGTAGCGCGAGGCGATCAGCGGGCGGGCATCAGCGACCTTGTCTTTATTTTCAATAAAGTGCTTCATGGCCTTATACAGCGCCTCATTTATATTTGGGAGGAGTGGATCGATTAATATTCGATTACCAAAGTGCTACTTTTTTAAGGGCATCCCTGAGTGCGGGATCTTTTTCAGCTGCTTCTTTCAAGGCCTTTATAATCCTTTCTGTTTTATTTTCAACGGGGGCGAGTTTGGTGCGCCGGTCATAAATGACAAACCCTATAAGGCCGAAGATTGACATTAGTACCAGTCCAAAACCCCACATGAAATAGCTATCGAACTTATCCTCCAAACGGTTTATTTGGCAATGAATGTCATCAATCCTTTTGTCTAAAGAACCAACTCTGGCATCCAATTTAGCATCTAATGTTGCCATTTTAACTTCTAATGCTTCCATTTTGGCTTCGGTTCTGATTGCCCTGTTACGGTCAGCTAAAGTATAGGGTACCACAACCTGCTGTTCCTGTGCCAATGCCGGAAGAGTTAGCACGGTGAGGCAAAAAAGAAGGATCAATAGATGTGATTTCATATCTTACTGAATTTTGTAGGAAAATACAAAAAACCGCTTTTCAAATCTTTGTCTAAAGCCGATTTGTTTTTAATTCCTTTGTCCACTGGCTGAAGCCAAGTGGCAATTCAACTAAAATCAAGGGAGTGGGCATTTGAAAACAGGTAATATATTGGGAACACAGATGACACAGAATTTGGCGGATGAACGCAGATAAGAATTTACAAACTTTCAATTTCTTGTTCAGAAAGTCCGGTTGCTTTTGAAATAGCTGAATTTGAAATACCTAATTTCTTCAAATTTCTTGCAATAGCTGACTTTTCTTGTTCTATACCTTGTTCAATACCTTTATCGAAAGCGTCTGCTTTAATGGTTTTTTCGGTGCTGATATAATCCCAGTATTTGTCGTAGGTTTCGAGTTCTCCTTTGGTGAATCCGCTCTCAAGAATCAGATCCGAAGCTTCCTTAAGTTCGGGAACATCCAGAAAATCCTGCGATATTTCTTCCTGCATGTCGTTAATCTCCGATAAAAAACGTAACCACAACACTTGTAATTTCTTGTCGGTATATTTCTTGGCTTTGAATTTTGGGAGTTCAATAAACACAAATTCCAGCCCCTCCATTACTTTCTCACAATCCTGTGTATGTATAAGTTGGTAATGATGAATATAGGTATCAGGATTGTCGTCGAAATTTTCATTAATGATATTGAGCGAGTAGACTGGTTGTAATCCTTTGTATTGAACGCCTCTTCCAACTTGCTTTATATACGCTTTCGATGCGTTGAACAATACCCTGCTTTTAAAACTATCGGTCCAAAGCATTTGCATTTCGACAATAAATTGCTGTCCCTTTTCATCCAGGCACCTTACGTCGACAATCGAATTTTTAAACATTGGAATTTCGGGTACCAATTCGGCAGGCAGGTATTCGAGCGAAACAATTTTTTTCCCTTCTGCGAGTGGCATCACCGCATTCAGAAAACTTTTTAACAGATGAGGATGTTCCCCAAATATCCGTTTAAAAGTTAAATCATTTTTTGGATCAAGATATCGCATATGTTTATCTTTTCTGTTTACAAATATAGAAAGAAAATGAAGTCATTTTAATTGATTGTTTTATTCATTTTTTTGGGTGGTACACTTATGAATTATGTGGCACGCAGATGACGCGGATTGGACTGATTTGCGCGGATAATAATTTAGAGATCAGTGACTACCTGTTTAATCTGTATCATCCGTGTTCTTTATATTTTTCAATACAGATAATCAATTGCAACACAGATCCCGGATCATTATCATGGCTTTCGTCTTATTTCTACAAATATGCAGCTGCCGGGTCGAATCCTTTTTTGCAACGTAGTTGCTATATCTTTGTAGATAAATGTATTATAGAATCTAAAAAGCAACGGAGTAGCGACATCTTCGTTTGTTAATATTTTGACCGGATAATCGTGAAATTAAATAATTAATTTTCGGGGATCTTGCCTGCAATCGAAAAAAGTCAGGAGGTATATTTTTTGATTGTAAGTATCTATTTTGTAATAGAATGAATTGTTTTTATCGACAATGGCCCTTCTTACATCTTTGCTTTTTGAAGAAGCAGTGAAGATTTGCGGATTTTTTCTGATTGCATTGATCGTGATAAGGGTTCTCTGATTAAACTTAACAATTTCCCTTTTGGTCCAATTTTCATTCAGATAATCAATAACCGAATAAAAAGTAATCTTAGCTTTTGCCGACCAAATAATTTCCATGTCAGAATCCGTATTTTTGTTTGGCTTCCTGAATTACCTGTTCATGAGTAAATGTATTTCCATTTTCGATATCCTGTATACCTTCTAATATCGAGTCCTGAACTTCGTGCGGTAATTGATCCCACCAGTCTGTTTCAACCTCTTTCTGAAAAATCGTATTTATTTTTAAAAGAAGTGACGGGTTTTTTGTATTTAGAATTTTTTGAACCAAATCTAATTTTAATGCCGGAATATCCATCAGCTATTGTTTTTGTTGATAATCATTGCAAAATTACAAACTATTTTAGCTACTCCATGCTAAAAAAATTACATGGACTATAACAGATTACGAGGATTTGGACCTCTTCGAGCGGTTGCCTCCCCTTCGAGGGTTTGCAACCGCTCGAAGGGTGGGGCGTTCGTAGCGCTTCTTCGTCTTTGGGTGGAATGATGATGCCATTTACCCCTTTACAATTATATTGAACGACTATCCCATTTTTTAGGGTCACGATAATCGCAAAAAACAGCAATAACCCTAATTGTATTTTATTTGTGATATTTGAATTTTGACACTTTTAAAGAATCGAATACCTAACCCTTTCTCGCGGGAGTTATAGAAATCTACAGCTTCTTGTAAATCCTCATAAACTTTGGCGGCATAAATAATTTTAAAAGACACGTTCAGAGTTTTATCTTTCGCTCAATATCTTCCCAGCTCAAACAACTTTCAGGGTATTCTTCCATCTGTTTAATACGACTACGAACAATTTCCTGTTGCTCTTCTGGAATGTTAATTTTTGAATCTGCTTCAATAGTTTTTACAAACGATATGCTTTTCATCATTTCGACGAAAATATTTTCCTTGTCGTCCGGTATTGTTATTGTAAAACTTTTCATTTTATTACGTTTTTACAAATCTATAGAAATAAATAATCGAAACAAAATCCTTTGCGCTTCAAACAGAACGGCAAAGCGGGTGAATCTATTTATTCTTTTGAAGGTTTGCTTCCCCTCGACGCGTTCTACATTCCCTCCACGCGTACTACCTCCCTTCGAGCGGTCGAAGACCCTCGAAGGGAATGTAGAACTGCTACCGCTTTATATCTAACAGCTTCGATATCTAACCGCTTCGAGGGTTTGCAACCAACCGCTTCAGTCCTTACAACCGCTCGAAGGGTTATAGAGAGGCAAAAAGTTGTCCGATGTATTCATGGGGGGCCTTTTCCATGCGGAACAAGTTGTCCGACCGCGGGATAAAAGCGGTGAAAGGGTGCGAAACAGATCCTTTTTTAATCAGAAAATTTGTTGGGGCGGCGGTTACATTGATTCCTTCGCGACGGAACAGGTACATCGCACGTGGCATATGAACGGCGTTGGTAACGAGGTATAGCTTATTCTGAATTCCAAAAGTTAAACGGTAGGTTGCGGCTTCATCAGCTGTGTTTTTCGTCGTAGTAAACTGGCGAATATCATCGGGCGGAACCCCGAGAAACCCGGCTGTGGTGATTAATCCTAACCAACTGATGGCGCTTATCAGACAAACACGTGCCAATCGATTCTTTTTCAGAAGATAACCTGTCATCCCAATAGTTATCATCAACCAAAGGATCGGCAAGGGGAGAATTAGTGTGGAAAGGAAGGTGTGCATTTTGAAAGAGTGTGGGGGTGAGGGGGAGATGGGGAGACGTGGAGATGGGGAGTGTTGTGTCAATTCCCCCCGGTTCCGCAAGCTCCCGGTATAAAAAGAGTTTTCAACTTATTACCTGGCTTAATTCTGCACTATTGCCGGGTTTGTCCCATGCTGTCACCTTGGCTGTGAACTGTTCAATCGATGAATAATTTCCGGTTAACCGGTATTCCCATTTCCAACGGGCTTTCTGCAGTGCATCACCCGATTCAAGCAAATGACCCGACTCATTGATAACCTTAACATTAACTTTCACAACCTTTAGGATATCAACTGCCACAATTGTTATTGGATCGTTTGCATTTCCGGTGCATTGCGAAAAATCAATGCTCTTTATTACAGGCGGATGATAGAAATCGATGATGGCCATATTATGAGCCTTTTGAAGCCCTTTTGCGATGGCCTTGTATTCGGCTTTTGATTTAGGATCGGCCATTTGTGCCCTGGCATAGGCCATCGCAGCCCGGAACCGTCCGTTCTCTTTTTTTTGACTCTCGGTCTGCTTTACCTTACTTCGGTCAGGGTAGGCAGTCGCGATTGTAATTTTTCCATAATGTTTAAGCAGTATTTTCTTTTGGAGACCACCACTCATTCCCTGCATCACCAGGTTTTGTGCGATATGTGCCATTCTTTGGAATTATAACTTATTGAAGTTCAGTGAATAGCCGTTGATGAATCGTTCATGAACCGTTCATGAACCGTTGATGAACCGTTGAAACCTTATTTCAGATACAAATAAAACCGGCATTTAGCCGGTCCTAAGTATTTTAAATCAGAACATTACACGATCGATTCCGATTGAGTCTGATTCCCCGGAAGGTCGAAAGCTTTTACAACGATTTTATCGCCTGTGATACTTCCATTCGAAACTGCTGCCGTGAACAGCCACTCGGATATGTTGTTCTGTTGAACGGCTTCTCCCTGTTCGATGAGCGTACCTTCGTGGTTATAGATTTCGACCTGAACTTCGGTAACCATAAAATCATCGGTCGCCAGAATTTTAATGGTACTACCTGCCGCACCCGTGTAGTTGCTGACGTCGATCTCTTCGATATCGGGTGCATTCAGAAAATCGGCTACTGCCACGTTGTAGGCCGATACACCTTCACCGGCTTTCTCCTGGTATTGCGCCTTTAAGGCTGGACTGGTAAAGATACTCTTTCCATAGAGTATTGCATGTTGAAATTTTCGCTGGTGCTGCTTTTGAGGTTCTGTCAGTTCGTGATGGCTTTTTACGGGCTTTGCTGTCACAATGGTCCGATTACCGCAGCTACGAAATACAATAAGGTTACCTATCTCACCGGACATTCCGGTTGTAACAATGTTTCTTACTACTTTAGACATGTTGGTTGTTTTTTAATTAGACAATTTTAATTTTTACGGAGTAAAGGAATTAAAAGGTCATTTCACAACTCTTGACTAAAGTCAATAAATCAAGGCGTTCTGATGTTTTGTATGGATAATTGGATTTTTTAATTTTTAATAAGGGAATAAGGTTGCTTTTCCCCTGTTTGCCTTTCTACTGAGGTTTGATATAAAAAATAAGGTTCTTTGAAAACAGAAAAACCATATTTCCAATTCGTCAACCTACTAAATAACTAAATTCCGAAGTTAACTTATTTGAGGTTTGACTCCAAAATCCAGATGACAATGAAGTAGATTTTTCAATAAATATTTGCCTTCGTAAAATAAGAATATTGAGGTGTAAAAACTCGAAGGAGTTGAATATTAATGACCCCCAGCGTAGCTTGCGTAACTGGGGGAAAATGGACACAACGCGGGAACAACCCGGTACGGGTTGAATGATTATTTACACCAAATATTTCTCATCAAAGTCAACATCCTAATTGAATAACATTTAATTCAACCCGTTTCGGGTTGCTGTTCAGTAGTCACCCGAAAACCCCCAATAAAAATTGAGGGTCATAAATATTTATCCACCTTCGGTGGAATTGTTCTATATCAAGCAGATTAAATATCTTATCATTTAAGCAATTACATTTTAAATTCCTGCATTATTAAATCATAAGTTATCTGTTTTGAAGTTCGATTCCAAAATTGGGTGGACTTAGTAGGAAAGTTATACATTTGATTTTTACCTTATTACCTTATGGTTCACCGTATATTTTTAATATCAGCCCTGATGCGGCTTAATCGTTCCGGTGACATTTTCAGGTAAGAAGCAAGGTTTTTCAACGTGATACTATTGAGCAGGATCGTCTGATATTTGAGCACAAAATTGTAACGTTCGATGGCTGTGGAATGAAGCAGATAGTTATGTCTTTCGAACCACGAGGCACTGCACTCAAAACTTAGTTTTTCGATTTCGAATAAGATAGGATTGGTGATTTTAAAACGCTCAAGGCATTTATGCGGCAGGGAAAAGGCCGATGCATGGTTCACAAACTGAATATTTTTGAGGGATGGACGATTGATGGCTGCAATAAACTCACCCGGATGGTAAAATCTACCAATGTGCTCATCGCCATTCGCATTGATAAACTGACGTACGATGCCCGACTCGATAAGCCAAATATGCTTGCAAGTTTCCCCTTCTTTCAATAAAAATTCCCCTTTTACAAATATTCGATGTTGAATGGAATCGTAAAAATCGATGGTGGCTGTGCTTTCAAATCTGCGCATCAGGCCAATTAGCTGATCGATCTGTGGTGATAAATAGCTATCTGATTTTGCCAGTTTGCTCTTATTCCGTTCTATAATTTCTGTTAACATAGGATGAATAATTGGTGAGGTTGACCAATTTATACGCATCCTGTTAAATTTAGTTTACAAAATCCACTATTTTTAATCAACGAGCTATTCCTTAATACAGTAAGGTTATTGATGCAATAGATATTGACAGAAATTATCTTAATGTAATTCCTCCATCAATTGTAAGGGTGCTACCCGTCATCCATTTGGTGGCATCGGACAATAAGTAAATCACCGCATAGGCTATCTCTTCAGGAGTTCCGTAACGACCCAAAGGATAATTGCTTATGTCTTTTTTCAACTCATCATCAGATAATGCGCTTGTTAAATTAGTTTTTATCATACCTGGTTGAATCGCATTTGCCCTGATACCGGAAGATGCCAATTCAAAGGCAATCCCTTTCATATATGAATTGATTGCCCCTTTTGATGCCATGTACATGATATTTCCAAGAGAAGCAAAAGAGGCTGCCACGGATGAAATAAAAACAATGGAGGAGGCTTCCTTTAAAAGCTTACGTTTGTATAATTGTTGAGTTAAAAGGGCTGGGGCATAAAAGTTAATCCGCATCAACTCTTCAAGTTTATCTTCTTTGATAAATTTGAGCGGCAGTCTTTTTATGATTCCGGCGCAATGTACCGCACCATCGAGTTTGGAGATGTCATTTATTAACGCATCAATGCCTGCTGATTCCGAGAGATCAGAAATTACAATTTGGTGATGATCACCTTCGAGTTGATGGTAAGCGTCTTGTAACCTTTCCCTGTTTCTTCCGGTTATAATCATTCGCGCACCCAATTTTGAACATTCTATTGCAACAGATTTGCCTATACCCGATGATGCACCGGTTACCAGTATTGTTTTGCCTTCGAGGGAGAAAGGATTGTTCATAAAAAGGGTTTAAAAGTTTCTAAGTTTGAAGGGTTCATAGCGATGTCATTAATGGTCATTGGAAAGGTCATTGGCTTCGCCGTCATTGAAAGGTCATTGGCTTTGCTGTCATTGAAAAAGTCATTGGCTTCGCCGTCATTGAAAGGGTTACACTTCCACAATATCTGTAATCGTACAGTCCTCAAAATTAAGAATTGCAGTGGCCCATGTCATTCCTACACCGAAACCTGATACCAGCAATGTCCGGTGTTCCTTCAACTGATCTTTTAATTCTGACACGATGGTTAAAGGAATTGATACTGAGGAGGTATTACCATATTTTGCAATTGTAGCCGGAACCTGATCTGCCGGCAGTTTCATCTTTTTCATCAGGTAGTTATTCATAAAGTCGTTTGCCTGGTGAAAAACGAAATAGTCAATACTCTCTTTTGTTCTGTCCGCAAATTCAAGTACTGCCTTAATATCTTTAGGAATCTCTTTAATTACAAAGTTAAACACTTCGGTTCCGTTCATATAACCATGCTCTTCACTACGGATATTACCATATTCATCCACCACTTTTTCCTGAAGTGTTTCAACAGAACTCGGATTACGGTATCCTCCCGCATTCATTTTAATCAGGTTTTCAAGTGATCCATCACTATTGAGTGAAAAATAGCTCTTCCCAAATTTCTCATCCCTTTCAATCATTGCCGCAACCCCGCCATCTCCGAAAAGAAATGCTGTTTTCCGGTCTTTCGGGCAGTAGATTTTTGAGCGGGTCTCGCCATCCAGCAACAATGCTTTTCGCAATCCGGAGCTTTGCATCAACGCGTAAACGACTGATAACCCGTAGATAAAGCCTGAGCATCCCAGGCTGATATCGAATGCAATGGTTGATTTTGACAACCCCAGGCGGTGTTGCAGCAGCACCGAAGTGGCAGGCATACGGTAGTCGGGTGTCTGCGATACAAAAATAAGCAGGTCAATCTCCGAACGATCTACTTCCATACCGGTGATTAACTTTTCGGCAGCGGCAAAACAAAGGTCAGACGAGCAGGTTTTGTCATCTACAAAACGTCTTTCCTTAATTCCCACTTTATCGATGATCTCCTTTACGATTTCTTTCGGAAAATAAGTTGTGTATTCATAATTGTTGATCACCGTGCGGGGAACTGCTGCCGATAATCCGGTGATTCCAACATTGTTAAATTCAAGAAATGCCATATGTTTTTTTATATTACTCTTTGGAATTGGTTGGGTAGTGGGATATATAATTTGGAATAATAAACCAATGTCGTTTAGTAAGTAAAATTCTTAGTGCGTCTTAGTGGCTTAGCCTCTTAGTGGCAAAGAAAAAATAGCCACCAAGTCTCAAAGACACAAAGTTTCACAAAGCATGCAAAGAATTAAAAATCCTTAACTAAACGATATTGAATAATAAGCTGCCCCCCTTGCATTCCTGTTATCAAAGGAAGAGATGCATTTTACTGAATTCGTTTTTGAATTTCATTGCAAACTTCCTCTAAAGTCAGCAGTTGTTTAAATGCAACACCTTCAATTACAACATCGTATTCCTCATCAATCATCGCAATCAAAGAGAGATAGGCCAGTGAGTTCCATTCTTCATAATTGCGGAATATATCTGTCATTTGTAATTCACGATCTTCAATCTCGAGTGTTTCTTTGAATAATTCAATAAATTTTGTTTGCATGATTTTGGTGTTATTTATGATGATGTTTATAATAATCTATTAAATGCTGCTGGCTATTAATAACCACTTGAAGGGTTTGCAACCGCTTCAAGGGTTAAGTAAATGCTTCAAGGGTTAAGTAAATGCTTGAAGGGTTAGGAGCTGCCTATAATACTTCTTTGGGAACAGCGATTACCTTCTCTTTAAACCTGTAAAATACAACGGTATCGTCGCCAACATTTTTATCGAGTATCATTCCTGCAGTGATTTTGTTACGGTCGCCGACCTTAATTTCAGGGATGGTTGCACTGTTGATGCCAAAAAGATTATCGTCGCCAATCGTGGTGAAACCTGAGAAACAGACATTTGGGGATATAAAATTAAATTTTCCAAGATGTGTATCATGTCCCATACTGCACCTGGAATTGATCAATGTAAAATCGCCCAATACTACATTTGGTCCAATATTGGCCATGGGGCCTATTACAACTCCTTTACCAATGGAAGCTGAAGGTGATATATATGCTGTCGGGTGGATGAGTGTTATAAAGTCAGCCCCCTGTTCAATAAATTGCTTTACAAATAGTTTGCGATACTTTAAATTGCCTATTCCCATCAGGTAAGCACAGTCGTGTCTCACAACATGATTACGAACTCCACCCAGTAATGGAGCGGATAATGAATAATTTGCGTAATTGTCCGGGTTGTCATCCAGAAAACCAATTACTTTAAATTCATCAAATCCCTTCACCTGATTCGAATACAGAATATATTCATCCAGTTCAGCGCCATGTCCTCCGGCGCCGATTATAATAATATTGGTCATAGAAAAATCATTAAGTAATTAAGGTAATTGAAAAGGTCATTAGGTCATTAAAAAGGTCATTGAGATGATAACTGTTGCCTTACATAAAGGGACAAACAAGTTTATGGACAATCCCAAATAATATAACCAAACATAAAAATAAAAAGGGTGATTAAAATGCCAAAGCCCCAGTAGAAAAGAGTTTTAATATCATCAATTTTTTACGAAGGTACAAATAAATACCATTTTTCACATTGTTCTATTTTCAAATTTATTTGTACCCCGAAATGGTTCCATTGTGGTCGTTGTTTTCGAATTAATCCCTTCCTGTTTAAAAACTTTTATAATGGTCAGCCAAAGAATTTTAATATCCATCCAAAAACTGATATGATCGACATACCAGACATCGTATTCAAATTTTTGTTCCCAACTGATGGCGTTGCGGCCATTGACCTGTGCCCAGCCTGTGATACCAGGACGCACTTCGTGGCGACGCGCTTGTGTTTCGTTATACAACGGGAGGTATTTAACGAGTAAAGGGCGTGGACCGATCAATGCCATATCTCCTTTGATTACATTGATTAGCTGTGGTATTTCGTCGAGTGAAGTGGCACGAATAAAACGACCAACAGCAGTAAGCCTTTGACGGTCGGGCAGGAGTTTCCCGTTGTTATCGCGCCGGTCATTCATCGTTTTAAACTTCACCACATAGAATGACTTTCCATTTTTACCGGGACGCTCCTGTGTGAAGAATGCTTTACCCCGATTGAAGTAAATCAGCACGATAGTGATGAAAATGAAAAATGGAAGGAATAAAATAAAGCCGACAATCGCAATCGTTAAGTCGATCAGTCTTTTAAAGAAATATTGGTACACGGAATATAATGTTAAAGGATAAAGGTTAAGGCATTAAGGTCAAAGGATAAAGGTTAAAGTTCAAGGGGGAAAATAAGGTTTTTAAATTGGTTATCAGGTGCTTGTTTATTCTTATTTATTCATAAAGTGTATTTTCATCCCAGCAATATCGTCTGATCCAATTTGAATCATTGGGATAATTTAGAATTTCGAAGTTACAAAAGGTCGCATTTAAGCAACCAAACCTGCATCGATCTTTAAAACATAACCAAGTCTGTTCATGATCTCATTACAATCTTCCCAGAAAAGTCCAAATGATTTTACATCTGCCAAACCAAGTCTTGCTAATATATCACGAACAACATCTTGGTCTTCACCTTGAATGGTTCCTTCCATGAGCGCATTTTCAGCCCAATCGACTAAATCACTTAAACTTGTTTTGTGCTGTAAATAATTCAATATATTAACAGCAAGTTGTTGTTTTTCAATTATCATGGCCGTTCATTGTAAAAATCATGAAAACCTTTTTGTATTAATCCTTCTTTCAATTTCTTATCGCCAGTCCACAATGGAACCATTAAATAAATTGACAGGGCGACAAAAGGAGTATCTTTGATATCAACATCCTTACATAAATCGTAAGCCTTTTGCCTGCTCTCCAAGCTAATAAAATCCGTTGGAATAAAATTTATTCGCTCAATAATCGCGTTGAAATATAAATAAAATTCAGATTCTGTGAGTTTAGAGCATTTAAGAAGTTTGTCTTTATGCTTATAAATTTCGGAGATCAGAATGTTAGGCGAATAGAATTCCATATTGTTTTCAAACAATATTTCCCTAATTTGTGATGCCTTTGGAATTAATGCTGAAAACACCAAATTTGTATCAATAACCACCAAATTGGTAATCATTTTTTTACCTTATCGAGGAATTTCTCTCCATTCTCGTCCCACCATTCTTGATTAATCTGTTCTGCGACTTTTAAAATTGAAGAATTAAAACCTGATTTCTGAGCTAAACTCTCCATTTGAAGCCTTTTCACTAATGAAATCAAATAATTCTCATCGAAGCCTTTTTTATTAAGCTTCAAAATCATTTGATCGCCTTTATTTTCAATTACTAGATTTTCCATCTGCTTTGTTTTTACAAATTTAAAGAAAATAATTGATTCTCATCTTTTGAATAAACCAGGCTTCGTATTCGTTCAGAATTGTTTTGCTGATCGTTTCCAGTTGCACCTCCTGTTGTTGGTTTGTCCCTTCTACAAATATATAACTCGTGCGGAGTATTTGATCGTGGCAAAAAGACAAATGCATATGACTATTTTGTGCAACGACGTCACATCAACCGATAGCAAATTATTGCATAGGTTATAATCAGATAAAACTTCTCTTTTCTTAAATTTTTAATGTCACTCTAAACTTGTTCGTTTGTAATGAACAAACTTATTCATTACAAATGAACAAATTTATTTGGTTCTATAATTTACAAATTAAGTAATAGTCGATATATAATGTCGTATTTTTTTTCTTTGCGGTCTTTCGCGCCTTTGCGCGACTTTGTCATTAGTTTCACGCAAAGACGGTAAGTACGCAAAGTAGGAAAAAAGATTTATCCTTCGTCACAGTTCAGGAAATACGACATTATTTAGTTCACTATACTTATTTATATGTCCAACCGGATTTATCAATAATCTTTATCTCCCGCAAACCGCTCCGCATTCTCCGGACCGTATTGTTCAGATGCCTTTAACGCATTTCCGCTTAGCGTCTGATGATATTCACGATTGTCTGCCAGGTTTTCAATGTAGGCAATCATCTCCTGTACCTGATCGGGTGTGAAGCACTTCCCGATCTTATGCTGATGAACCAATGCCGATAGTTCTGATTCATTCGATGCGATGCACAACAACGGCGCACCAACCGACAACAGGTTAAAGGTTTTACTGGGAACGCTTAACAGCGATGCCCCTTTACCTAAACTCACAATCCCCAGATCTGCAGCCGCAAGCGAGTAGGGGAGCATCTCAACAGTCTGCCAGGGCAATATCCTGCAGTTCGTCAATCCTTCATCCTCAATTTTTTGCTGCAACTGGCTTTTCTTCGCACCTTCGCCGATGATCAGGAAAAACAGATCGGGGCGTTTGATTTGTGCCGCAATTTCAAGGATTACATCCAGTTCATGCGTAAAGCCCAGGTTCCCGGAATACAATATAATAAATTTGTCCTTCAGTCCCTGGCTGATTACAAAAGGGTTCTCTTTTTTGGCGATGGGTTTTAGAAACCGGTTATCGGTCCAGACCGGAACCACCTGCACCGGATTTTCACCCGAATAGTTTTCCATGCAACGCTTCATCCCTTCCGAAATCGTAAATAGCTGGTCTGCATTTGTATATACTTTCCGGTTCGCCTTCTGCCAAAGCTTTACGATGAAAGAGTCTTTGCCGAGTAGTTTAAACTCAGTCAATACATCCGGGTAAACATCGTAGACCAGCAATGTATAGCTATTGTTACAAAACAGCGGTATCAGCGGGGCAAAAGGTGGATTTGTGGTTAAAAACAGGTGTGCGTTTTTATATTTTGTTTTGACAAGATAAAGTGCCTTCAAAAATCCCAGCGACCACGATATTAATCTTTTAATGGTTGATTTCCGGTTGATAGGGACTATCTTTTCAACTCTAACCTGGTCTCCCAACGGATTGTTTCGCGGGTTGATGGTTCCGGCAATCAGCACGCTTTTGGTATAGTGCTTACCAACAGCATGGATGATATCAATCATCAGGTACCCTGAACTTTGATTCACGAAAACAATTGTTTTTTTATTCATTGAAAGCCGGATACAGGTTTATTTGAGGATTGGAACGCGGATGAGGCAGCTTAAAATATCGCTTAGTAAGCCGGTGAGGTAAGAATTGGAACGCGGATGACGCGGATAAAATAACGCTTAGTAAGCAGGTAAGGATTGGAACGCGGATGACGCGGATAAAAATAACGCTGATTTTCGCTGATAAGGTAAGGCTGAGAAAATAAGGTTTTAAAACCATCTCCTGGTTTTCAACCTACTATATAACTCTTTTCAAATTTCTGATAATTAATGCTATTATTTCAAACCCGGCGGGTTTGTATGTTTATAGAATTATAATGTGAAAGAGCAACATACGACTCCGGCCGGAGTCGTACATCCTATTTTGATCTCATTTTCTATAAACATACGACCTCTCTGAGGTCAGTCGAAAATGAATGCAATTTCAATTTATAATTAACAGTTTTGAAGTTGGAGTTTCCCAACTCCCGATTACTCAGTAGAATACATATTAGTAACCTAAACCAACCTTATTACCTTATTTTATGAATATTAAACTAACAAATCTATCGAACTCAGTTTAATAACATTGCCCGTAAGTTACAATGTTCGTTAAATATCATTTCCACCGGGCTATTTTCCCTATGAGAAATTTTTTTAAAAGTCACTAATTGCATTTATTTTAAATGACCTCGGAGAGGTTATATGTTTATAGAAAACGAATCGATAAGGTACATGCGACCCCGGCGGGGTCGTACCTCATCAACGATAATTCCATTTCTATAAACATACAAACCCGTTGGGTTTGAAAAAAATGGTGTTGAATATCAGGTATTTGAAAAGAGTTATAAACGAGGTACGAAGGCACCAGGATACACCAAGAATTTAATGCAAATATTTAAACCTTCGTGAAACTTTGAGCCTTCGTGCTTTTGTGGCATTCTCTTCAATTACCTACCGCTGAAGCATTGACTGGTACAATTCCAAATAGTCGGTGTACCGATCCTCTTTATTGAAGTACCGGACCGCTCTTTCGCGACATTTAGCGGTGTAGAAATCTTTCCCTTTACTGCAAACCTGTACAATCGCCCCGTACAATCCGTTAAGATCCCCTTTTTCGACAACGATTCCTGTCTCAGCATCAATTGCTTCAGGACTGCCACCTGTGTTGTAAGTGATCACGGGCGTACCACATGCCAACGCTTTAAGATTCGTTGTGGGAAAATTAATGGGTTTACAAAGACAGTTGCTGCAGCATACAACGCGGCCAGTTCAGCCGTATTTTCGGAAATTGGCAGAACGGTGAATTGCAATATTGTTGTACAACCTTACTCATTTATTTGCCTTTAATAAAATCATTGAATTGAGCGGATATCTTTTTGAGCTTTAAATCTTTTTACTGATTCCAATGCTGCAAGTACCCATTAGTTACCTAACTATTTACCCAACGAAGCCAACGAAATCACATTTATTCCGTCGGGGCGGCGATAGGTCATTCCTGTTCCGGTAATAATGTTTAATGATTTTGGTAAATTCATTTTGGCTGTATTTATATTTGCCGCAAATTTTTTAAGATTTTCGGCCGCTTCGTCAATATATCCCACACCGAGTTTAATTTCAAAAGCAGCATAATCGCCATTACGTTTCTGTACAACAGCGTCAACTTCCAAACCATACGAATCATTGTAATGAAATACGGTTGCATCATTTGCTTTGGCATACACATTTAACTCGTGCGTTGCCAATGACTCAAATAAAAACCCTGTATATTTTATATCTTTTATCAGCGATTCTTGATCCAAACCCAACGCTGCAACTGCCAAAGATGTGTCGCACAAATGTCGTTTGGGTGATTTACGCAACGATGCCGATGAACGAATATGCGGGTTGAAAGCAGGTTGTTCAACCAAAATCATCAGGCGCGACAACGCATCAAGATATTCTGATAGTGTATTGCGCGATAATTCATTTCTATCAGAAGTTTTCACATCTTGCTCTAATGTTTTATTATCAACCAATGTGGCTGTGTTCCTTGCAATTGAGCGTAATAAACTGCGCACTTTTATGGGGTCGCGTTTAACTCCCGAAATCCTGCTCATATCAACTTCGCAAAGTAGGTCAATATAGCCGGTATTCATTTTGAGGGCATTTTTTGTACTTTCATTCAGTAAAGTGGGCCACCCGCCTATCAGCATTTTATCTATAATGAAATCGAGAGAAACACCGGCATTAAAAAAGTTTGGGAAAGACCCTTGCAGTAAATCCGAAACCTGAACTATTCCGGTGGAATAGCCTAACTCCTGCCACGACATGGTATCCATTTGCACTACAGTAAAACGCCCGGCGCCGCTATGCAGTTTAGCATCATCAGTTGGATTAGCCGACCCGGTAAGTATAAATTGCCCTTTAGTTTTACGGTCATCCACTTCGTGCCTCACATAATTCCAGATTTCGGGTTGTTCCTGCCATTCATCAATTAACCTGGGCGTATCGCCTGCCAATAAAAGTTGGGGATTTGTTGCCATCATTACAGGAACTTGTTTGTCCCTGTCAATCTCCAATATGCTTTTTGCAAATTGTTTAGCGGTTTCTGTTTTACCACACGATTTTGGTCCTTTGATAAGCACTGCACCCGAAGCCGAAAGTTTCTCCAACAAATCGTCTTCTATTATTCTTTTTATGTAACTCATTATTAGTTAACTAATTTTGATGTAAAGGCACAAACAAATACCTGTTGTGCAAATTTAAGGAAAAATATTGTGCATTATTCAGGATTATTATTGTGCAAAAATAAGATTTTTTACTTTAACAGTGCTGCAACCAATTCTCTGTCTATCGCATACCCAATAGTTGTAATTGCTGATTTGCCCGGTCTGCTGGTGTTTGGGGCTGCAATATTACTTTGATGCCCTCCGGCAATCAGCACGCTTTTGGTAGAATGTTTCCCAACAGCATGGATGATATCAATCATCAGGTAGCCTGAACTTTGATTCACGAAAACAATCGATTTTTTATTCATTGAAAGGCGGATGCGGATTTAATTGAGGATTGGAACGCGGATGAGGCAGCTTAAAATAACGCTTATTAAGCAGGTAAGGTAAGGATTGGAACGCGGATGACGCTGATTAAAACAACGCTGATTTTCGCTGATTCTTTTAAATAATCTGTTTTATCAGTGTTCCATTTTTATTGTTTGCCTGATTTAACAACCTGAGTTTGATAGATGGCAAAGCTTAAAACACTTGAAATAGCCATGACTAAAAAGTCACAAACCGAAATGAATTGGAACGAAGTGGAAATCTGCGAAGCAAATATTTCGCCTGGCTATTAGCTTCGCTGATCTTCGATTCCACCTGACCTTTAAAAAACAAATTATATACAGATGAAATCCAATAAGGTAATAAGGTTTTTGCGGCTTTGGGACTAAATAGTGCTACTAAGGTAAGGCTGAGAAAATAAGGTTTTAAAACCATCTCCTGGTTTTCAACCTACTATATAACTCTTTTCAAATTTCTGATAATTAATGCTATTATTTCAAACCCGGCGGGTTTGTATGTTTATAGAATTATAATGTGAAAGAGCAACATACGACTCCGGCCGGAGTCGTACATCCTATTTTGATCTCATTTTCTATAAATATACGACCTCTCTGAGGTCAGTCGAAAATGAATGCAATTTCAATTTATAATTATCAGTTTTGAAGTTGGAGTTTCCCAACTCCCGATTACTCAGTAGAATACATATTAGTAACCTAAACCAACCTTATTACCTTATTTTATCAATATTAAACTAACAAATCTATCGAAATCAGGTTAATAACATTGCCAGTACGGGATTCGTAAAATATCATTTCTACCGGGTTATTTTCCTGCGCAAAATTTTTTAAAAGTCACTAATTTGGCTGCAAATCAAATCAGACCTTGTTGTGCATTCTTAATGTGGAGTCTTTCATTAGCACTATGTGTTTTTATATCTCCACGCTCATTTTTAAATGTTTTCCAAATCCTTGACGAACAATTCGCATCAAGGTTGTAAGTCGTATATCGGAAGCGTCATTTTCAATTCTGGATATATATGTCTTTGTTGTACCGCATTTTGCAGCTAGCTGCTCCTGAGTCATTCCTTGTTCTTTACGAAGTTCCTGAAGCATGACACCAATTCTGAAAGTTTCAAAACCTTCTTCAAATTCTTCTCTCTCAGGTGTTCCCCTTTTACCGTATTGTGTGTCCAAATGGTCAGTAAAGGATGTTAAATTGTTATTTTTCAGATTTTTCATCAAAATATTGTTTTTTTAATTTTTCAGCTAATTCAATTTCATTTTTAGGAGTCTTCTGTGATTTCTTCTGAAAACCGTTAAGCAATATGATAAGTCGTCCTTCATCAAAGAAGCTAAAAACCCGATAAATATCACTACCCATTTCCACTCTAATTTCGAAGAGTCCGGTAGTATCCTCCATGTGTTTGAAATATTTAACAGGAATCCTGTCAATAGTTGCTATTAATTTCAAAGTCCAGTTAAATTTCCTTTTGACATCTGGTTTAAGTGCCGCAAAGAATTCCAAATAGAAACTTTTGTAATAGTAAATATCCCTGATTAGATTTTCACTCATGAGGCAAAGTTAGCTAATTAGGTAACTAGTTGCAAATTTTGTCAGGTTATTTTAAGACATGCTCGTCTTTCCATGGCATTAGCGCTAATTGGTGGCTATTTGCACGTGCGGGATCGGGCATTTTCGTATACAATCTACCGATGAAGCATTGACTGATACAATTCCAAATAATCGGTGTACCGATCCTCTTTATTGAAGTACCGGACCGCTCTTTCGCGGCATTTACCGGTGTAGAAATCTTTCCCTTTACTGCAAATCTGATCTATTGCCGCGTATAAACCATTGATATCCCCTTTTTCGACAACGATTCCGGTCTCAGCATCAATTGCTTCAGGACTACCACCTGTATTGTAAGTGATTACCGGAGTGCCACAAGCCAAAGCTTCGAGGTTCGTTGTAGGGAAATTATCGACATACGATGGATTCACAAAAACAGTTGCAGCTGCATATAGGGCGGCTAATTCCTGCGTATTCTCTGTCCTCGCAATTCCAATTATTCCGGATGGCAACGACGCTATCTGTGTTTTTGACAATCCTACCAAAACCACCTGGAAGGGATTTTCTTTGCGCTGTGCCAGCTCACCAAAATCTTTTAATCCTTTGCGTAAATCCCAGGTGCTTGCAACACCTAAAATAAAAGGTGTATTTGCTATATTGTATTTTTTGAGTACGTTTTCTGAATTGACAGTGGGGGAGAACACCTCCAGATCAATCCCATTATGGATACATTTTACCGGGTAATTCTCTAAAAATGAAGAATGCACATGATCAGCCAGCCATTCGGAAGGGGTGACGATGGTGCAGTTTTCCAGCCCGTTAAAGATATTTTTCTTATCCTGGTAATTCCGGCGCGAGTTATCAATACCCAGGCTTGCAGGATAACCCTTTGTATTCGGACAGTGATGACATACGGCCTGCCATTTGGTGCATTCGTACCGATCGAAAAAAGAACAATGCCCCGTAAACGTCCAGCAATCGTGGAAAGTCCAGACTACCGGTAACTGCACCTCTTTCAGGTACTCAAACAAAACCCCGATATGCAGGTAATAACCATGCAGGTTATGCAGGTGAATAAGATCAGGCTTGATTTGGGTTAGCTCCTTTACCAGTTGCAACGTGGCATTTTTTGATCCGAAACCATGCCGGTCGAACAACCTTGTTTTGACCCCATGCAGCTTTTGATCCCATTTATTTCCAATTCGAATAACCTGCGAAGCGCTTGGCCTGTCCGTAAAACCAGCAGCGATAAAACTCTGATGCCCATCTTTCAGTAATACCTTACCGATATCTTCCGCTATTCGGCCTGTACTTCCTGTATTAACTGAGGTATTGATTTGGAGGATGACAAAATTCTTCACAAAAATGAATTTAAAGCTTTGGAGTAACTCTTATAATTCTTTTAATATTCCTTATAATAGAATCACAAAATGATTTTCCGAAGATATATAGCGCGATAAAATATACATAATAATATATGGACGTATTAAATCCAAGTTTATTCAATTCACGAAAATATTTATAAAAAGCCTTTCGTCCTCTGTTTCGTTGAATTGAAAGTGATGGATAGAAATATTTAGACATATCTAAAACAACCTTATCTTTAACCTTAATAGACAGCGTATTGTCAATGTATGAAAGCACTGTTAAAAAGCTTTTAGAAAAATTAATTGAATTTTGAATTGATTTTTCCCCAGGAGAATATAAGCCTTTTTCATTCTCTGATGAACCAAAAAATGGAACATTTCCTTCTTGTCTTTGAAAAGTTAAAGCAGGGGAAAAATATGCACATTTATACTTCATGGCAACAATAGCAAGAAAATACAACTGTATTAGTAAAGTACCATTGAGATTTGTTGTGTAATAATTATACAAGTCCTCTCTCCGAATACAAAATCCAGATATTAAAACACTTTTCCTAAACATTTCAACAATAGTAGATGTACCTGGATTAAAAAATTGGTCGCCCGAATAATAATTAAAGATCTCGTGACTGCCGTCTTTTAATATTGTATAATGCGACTTTAGAACATAGCCAAGCTCGTTATTTTTCTTTAGAAAAGATATTAATAGATTCAATGATCCAGGAACAAATTCATCGTCATCACCCATAAAAAGGATAAAGTCACCTGTAGATTTGTCAACCAATGTCCATAAATTAGCATCATAACCCATGTTAATTTGATTTTCATAGTATTTGATGGGGAATGAAGATGCTGCAATAAAAGACATTACTGCCGAACGAATCTCAACTCTTCTTGGGCTATTATCCTCATGTATTAAAATATCAATTAAGACATCATTACTTTCATTCTTAAAGTCAATTGATTTTAATAAGCGAATTAATGTTTCAGGCCGATTGTAACTTGGAATGGCAATTGTCAATTTCATTCGTAAATAATTTATTTTTTAGAGGTCGGATGGAACTCGCATATGATGTTTTCATCCGTGTTTGTGTTTAACGAACATGCTCGTTTAATAACACTAAAATAGTTTTTATGACCTAAAGATGATTGAATCTGTTTACTTTACGCAAAAAGAATAAAGTGATAATACATACTAATTGAAAATGAATTCATAATATCTATTTCCGATATCCTCAATATTGTACAATTTACGCACTTTATAAGCTTCTTTTGCAATTTGCTTACGTAAAGGTTCGCTTTCAATTAGTTTTGAGAGTACATCACTTAGCTGTTCGATATTACCTGTAGGTACCAGGAATCCGTTAATACCATCAGAAATTATTTCACTTGGACCTGCTACACAATCAAAGCTAACACAAGGGAGCGGGGTGGCCATCGCTTCACATAAAGCATTGGGAAATCCTTCTATAATTGAGCTGAAGGCAAAAATCTTGCTTTTATGTAAAAAGGAATCAACATCTTTTTGAAATCCTGCGAATACAACTCTTTCAAGAATATTGAGTTGAATTGCTTTTTCAGTTAATTTTTCATGCAAAGGGCCATCACCTATAAAAATTAGTTTCCATTCTGGTGCCTGTAACTTAGCAAATGCTTCCATCAAATAGTGTTGACCTTTTTCGAATGTTAAACGGCCAACATTCGCGATTAGATTTTCTTTTACAATATTGTGATCTTTAATTTTTCGGATGAAATTTGGAATTACAATCACATTTTTATGCTTTACTTCTGTTTTCCAAATTGATGCAGAATAGGTCGTTTGGGCAATTATTCCTTTTGCTCTTTTATAAATTATATTTCTTAATGTTCGGTACATTGGAAACCTTTTTCTGTTAGGATTACTTCTATTAGAAATGAAAAAGGTATAACGCATTCCAAGGGTAACAAACAATACATATGAAATAAATCCAAGGATAAATATTCGATCAGGATTCGATTTTCTGATAGCATTTCTTAAGTACGGAATAATAAAAAGGATATATAAGAATTTGTTTATTTTACTTCTATCAAGTTTTGGCTGAATTAAATTAACACGGCTATCAAGTTGATAAAATACATCCATCTTGAATAATAATATGATAGTAACATCTATCCCTATACTTGCAAAGTAATTTGATAATTCTGCAGCTGTTCTTTCTGTTCCACCACACTTTAAACAATGCAGTATTATACTTATCTTTTTCATTCTAAATTAAGGTTTTAACCATCCATCCATATGGATCAAACTTACCTTCGTGCCAGTTTAGGCTTTTATCCCAATATCCGGGACAATCCTCGTACCCGGCAGTTGAAAATCCATAACTGATTTCAACAATCTTAGGTTTATCGAAGTCATAAACAAAATCAAAAGCAATACATTGTGTGCTGATTTTTTCTGCCATCTCAAATGACAATTTCAGCGTTGCTTCATCAAATAATTCTTTTTCATAGAGGATATGACCACTCCCTGATGCCCGAAAGTCGTTTTTCCTGACCAATCGTTTGATAGCAAATGCTTTTCCATCAATTACGATTACGCGTATATCGCTATCATTACCATCAATAAAGTCCTGAAAATAGATATATCCTTTTTCTCTGCCATGCACTTTTGCAAAATCAGTTGTATGAAAAAGTCGGATAACTCCTTTAAATACATCAAATAGGGATGTTTTCCCATTCTTATATTTTCGGAACCGTTCGCTGAGATTTGACCAACCTTCATACTGGCTAAATCCTCGGCCAAATGCCCGACGAATCAATTTAATAGCATCAGATTTAGTTATGGCTAATCTGACATTAGCAGATCCAGCTCCCCCTCGAAGTTTAAAAACTTTCGGAAAGTCAGTCTGATTTACCCAATCAAGTGCTTCTTCCTTCGTGTAAAACACGTATGATGGAACTAAAGGTGCTCCAATTGCTTCTAACAAGTACTTCTGCCCAACTTTATCATCGAAATGCCAGACTGTTTCAAAATCGGGAAACACCTGTTTCCCGGATGCTTTAACCGAGTACAACAATTGTTTTGCAAAAAGGACATCTTTGGAACCGGCATGATTAAAGTGCCACATCAATGCGTCACAATCCGCTAATTGTTGGATGATATTTGATTTGTAGCAATCAACTATCTTGTACGAAATATGTTGATTTTCACAGTAGGCAATCCATCGATCACTGAAGGAGCCTTTTGTTGAATGTATACCAATTTGCATTACTTTGATTTTAGGTGTTCTACCCATCCAGGGGATGGCTTTGTGTCAATTTCCTGGTCTTTTAATTCATCCAGATGAATCTCACAATTATTCTGTGATACTCTAATCTCGCCAAGGTTGATCGACTCATTCACTTTTGCAAGCAAGGGGATTTTTCGGAAATCAAATCCCATCAATGTTGCCATACAAATATCGGTGAGACCGGAATGGTTTGCGAAACAGATGATGCCTAAAGGTAATGGTTGGGGTTGCAAAGGGCCATCGCCTTGTCCGCCAATAATACCATCGCATAAACTATACAGTTCCCGCTGGGGTTCTTTACCAAGAGAACCATCTTTCTTCCCGAATAGCGCTATTTTATTGAGATCCATCACCATTCGCCAGGTCGTATCGTTTCCAAACCAACCAGCTGCAAGATGATGTGTTTTTTGAGTTTTAGTCAGTCTCCATAAGATGGAGCAAACTTTCGTCCAGATCCAGAAGCTTCGTTTACCCTGGTTTCGGTTAGCTTGATCTTTCGCTAATTCTGACCACAAACGCAGATAATTTTTACCGGGGTAACAATCACCACCAAAACCGGTACCACCAATCCTGTGATGGGGCAAAAAATCTTTATCACCATTCAATCCGACCAGGTTTTTGAGTGCGCCTGTTATCCCTGTTTTCTGGTGCGTTTTAATTTTTGGCATCGAAATAACCAGGTCTGCATCAAATAGTTCTTTCGTGATGCAATACTGATGTTTCCCCTTTGTATGTGATTCTGCAAGGCGGTCCGGATCATAATCTGTTACCCTGAAAATATTTTTGTCATTCGTACTGATTGGTTCAAGCAAACTCTCTTTACCAAGGTCGAAAATAACATACTCTGAAAGTGATAGCCGCTCCTCAATTGGATTGTTCTTTACCAAATCAAAAGTTTTTCGCCGAAAGTCTTTGATTTCAATCGGAACCGAATATGTCTTACTCAATTCTTGAATGCGGTTCTGAAATTCTTTGCTTATCATCTTATCCCAATCGCAACCTTGGATGGGTGCATCGCCGATGGTTACTTTTGCCGGTTTTTTTTCAAGAATAATTTCCAACGCGGCAAGTAGAAAATTATCATGTGTATGCAAACACAATATATCACTTGCCCTTTTTGTGTGCAGTACCCAATTGGGTTTCAGCAAAACTTTCTTTCCACTGACTTTTTCAATGGGTAAGTTTTTATCGATTAGATCTGACAATAATTCCTTTAAACGTGGCAGGTCGTCATAAAGCGTTGCCAACTTTTCGATGGTTCTGTCATCCTTATCTTTAAAAACTGTCTTTATAGCTACAAATGAATCCATTGTATTTTATTTGTTGATCGCTGGAAAAAATATGGAACGCTGATGACGCTGATTAGAGGGATTTACGCGGATAAGATTTTAATGATTTGCATTATCGGGTTCTTTTATTTTCAACAGAATTCTTCAATCAAATCTTAAAAATTATATTTCGCCTATTCTCCTCGTCTCCTTTTCTGCTCGTCTCCTATTCGCCCCATCTCCCTTTCTCTCCTTTATTTAGTCTCTTTTTTCTCCATCAAGTCCCCCAACTGATCAGAACTCATAAACTCAACATCGGGCCATTCTTTGACGATTTCTGAAAGCAGTTGCTTTAATAACTTCAGGTTTCTTTCGCGATTGGTAGCATCAATAAACCCCATAAAGTTTAAGCGATGGCTACTTATAATGGCAGGTTTGCGCCACCTGAATGCTGTTTCAATCCGGTTCAGACAATCACTTACCCAATCGAAAGTTGGATTTTGTGAAGGTTCAAAGAAGGCATTCCGGACCAGGTACCGTTGCCCATATTGGTTTTTTTGTCCCTGGTAGTGGTAACGTTTGTTATAATTGAAAGTGCCGGGTTCTGCAATGGGTTCGTTCTGAATCACCATTCCCTGGATATATTTTACGCCTTTTGCTGTCAATGTCTTTTCGAGCGAAGAGTGCCAAATGTAGCAACCTGCAATAAATGATCTCGATTGAAATCCCCATGTTTCGCTAAAAAGGTCTAATCCATCTTTCACTATAGCTTCTATATAACCAGAATCCTCAGGCTGGTCATAATCGAATGCATCCAGAAATAAATTTTTATTGCCTGGATCATAAGGTTGATGCACACTAAACATATTTTGATCGAATGCCTCCAAACTTGCCTGATTACCTTGTTGAAGTGAGCGCATCCATCTTTTGACATTCAGATGTTCCCTACCGTGAAACTGGGGCTGCAGGAGTTTTTTATTGATCCCTTCTTTGTATAAACTGATAACATGGTCATGCTGAGGGTAGCGATTTAATGTATCGGTAAATGACTCATAATGGTATTCCTGGTATCCGGATGACTTGATCTTTTCAAAATCAGGGTTGGCAGCAATATGGTTGGCCGTGATAATAGCTGGATGACCCTTTTTATCTTTAACCGTAGATAAGGCATCAAATATTTGCTCAAGGTCCTCATTACATTCCAACGCATCATAACGGTTATAAGAACACTGATCAACAGGATAGCCTTGTTTTTGAAAATAATCAAATGCACTTTTTGAAGCCATACGAATTGAACCCCAATCATCACTTTCAATCACTACAATTTTATGTTTGCTACTCCAACCTGGAATATTAAGCAGGTTATGGGTTAACTGATGTTTTAAACTAACACTCATTTTTTCGATTCCACCATTAATTGACCTAATTCGGCGGAAGTCATAAACTCAACTTCTGGCCATCTTTTTACGATAGTTTGTAACAATTGCTTTAATTGGTCTAACCCTTTATCCCGATTGCTGGTATCTAAAGCACCAATGTAATTTACCCGATGCGAACTCACAACAGCCGGTTTGTGCCAGCGAAAAGCAATTTGAATATCATTTAAACAGCTATCTACCCAATCTTTACCTGATAGACTTGGTTCAAAAAAACAGTTACGCGTAATATATCGCTGATCATATTTGTTTTTCTGACCCAAATAGTGAAACCGTTTTTTAAATTGACGATTGCCTTGCGGTTCGAGGTGTATTTTAGCTGCGGACATAAACCGAATCCCATTGTTATATGCAGTCTCCTCCAATATTTCGTTAAAAGGTCCGTTGGGTGGGACAAATACGGATGCTTTAAAGTCATGCAACTTTTCAAATAATTCGAGGCCAGAAGTGATTACATCCTTTTGATATTCAATTTCGTTTGGTTGATCCAGATCAAAAGCTGCCTGAAACGAAACGCCAGAGGCGAGTTTGGTATTAAATCCCCAAATTCCATAATCGAAAGCCAATCTGGTATGCTGATCGTTGTTTTGTAATGCCTTTAGCCATACCTGAACATTCAGGTGTTCGCGACCATGAAACTGTGGTACAAACAGTCGGGAATTAATTCCTTCCTGCCATAATTCAAAAGATTTTTCACCGCCGGGCGAACGTTTGAGCGTTTCTGTAAATGGCTCGAAATAATATTTTTCAAAATTACCTGATTTGATCTTCTCAAAATCAGGATTTGCAACAAGACTTATGGGCGTGAAAACGCAAGAATTGCTGCTTCTATCTTTTATTGCCGATAATGTTTCAAACAAGGCTGACAGATCATTTTCCGTGGCCAACGTATCGTACATATTGTAGCGGTAACTATCACCCGAAAGCAGATCAACGCCTTTCTTGATCAACGCTTCGCAAGTTGAATTTGATGGCATACGGATGGATCCCCAATCATCTGATTCAATTACAACAATCTTCCGATTGGTTGACCAGCCAGGAAGATTCGCCAGGTTCTTTACAACTGTTTTTTTTACAATATTTAAAACGTTCATCCAGGTATTTTAGGAATTGAATTGTATTACAAGACTTTTAATAATTGATTCTTTTGAGAGTTCTTTTTTCCCGATTGTCGCTATATTATTCCGATCAAAATGTAATTTTAACAATGGTTGCGCATCAAACTGATTCAAATCGTTTAAAACAGTTTCTTCAATTACAGTTCCAACATTGTGTACTTTGCAGAAGTCCGTATAATCGCCCACACCTTCTGAAATAATGGTAGGCAGTCCGCAAAGCATGTATTCTGCAAACTTTGTCGGAGAGGCCACATTGTTCATGATCGTATTCTCCCTGAAAAGCATTCCATAGTCGGCAGCATTCAGATATTTCACCATTTGATCATTTTCAACGGACCTATAAATCAATTTGTCAGACAGTTCGGGATAAATCTCCAGCATTTTCTGAATTGCCAGATTGTCTTTCGTTAAAAACAGAAAACTTACATCTTTGTCTGCTTTACTGATCTGATCAAAAAACTGAAAAAGCGATGCAGATACATGCCATCCTGCACTAATGCCACCAGCATATAAAAAAACCTTTGTATGCTCTTCAAATTTCAACTCTTCCCTGACTGATTTTCTTAGGTCTTCGTCATAGAAAAATTTTGAAGAGTCGGATAAACAAGGATATAAAACGCACTTATCCCGATTGGTTTTAAAGTTATTTACAAAATAGGTCGTTAGTATATTCGAAACTGCAAAGATTTTGTCTGCGGCTATCAGCGTTTTATATTCTGTATAATAGATATGTGCAATTGTATGATATTTTTTTGACGAAAAATCACCCTGCTTTATCGCTGAATATTTATTTTCTTCGGCTGATGCAGCTCTTGCATCAAAGTAAAAAATCAATTTAATAGGCGATATTTTTTTTAATATCCCGATTTCTTTTCCAAACAACCCTCTCGAGAAAACCAAAATCTCCTGATATTTAAAGAAATACTTAAACAGCTTTAAATAAAAAAATACAACATTGAGATAAATAAAAAGGCCTTTGGAAGGAAAGAAAAAGAGAAAACCTTTGTATAAGGATGTGCTATTTTTAATTTTGGATAATTGATCAGCTATATATTGTTTTTTTCCGATTTCCTTAATATGAAAAGCCTGGTATAAATCAAATTCAATCCCATTTTTTTGATATAGATGCAACCAGTCCAATACTTGCGTCCGGTACACTGTGCCGTCATAATCTTTATTGCTTAAATAGACAAATTTTCTTTTCTTCATTCGATACTGCTAAAATTAATTTGATTGAAAATCGGATCTATTCATTTTCAGCTTCATGAATATCCCGAATAATGGACAGCGTATGCTTTGTCATTAATAGATCTGTTGTAAATGGCTGAATTAAAGAAGGCTTGCCTTGAATAAGTTTTGCAAATTCCTCAATTTCTATGTAATGCCCTTTGTCAGCATCTTTCAGTTTAATATCTTTTTCACCGGTGTTGTACATGATCAATTCCTTGAAGTCATTGATTACCATTGAACTTCTATTCGTGAATATCTCGATTTTTTCTTTTTCCATCGCACTGCCACCAATTGAAATATAGGAAAGCACCCCAATTGAACCGTTTTTAAAAGAAATGTTCACGATAATATTATCCTCTGCATGAATTCCATTGCCATCTATTGGAATGGAGACAGTTTGAATATTGGTTACCTCACTTCCAGTCAGGTAACTAATCAGATCTATAAAATGGCAGGCTTCACCAATAATCCGGCCTCCACCTTCTTCCTGATTCTGAATCCAGATTTCGGGTGGAAAATATCCGGCATTTACCCGGTAATTTATTACAACAGGGTTAGTGTTCTTTTCTATTATTTGTTTGGCTTTTTGAGTTAAAGGGGAATATCTTCTATTAAACCCGACAGACACATGCACGGAAGGATTTGATTGATAGGCTTCAGACACCATTTCCAGTTCATCATCACTCATGGCCAATGGTTTTTCAACGAGAACGTGCTTACCTGCTTTTATTGCATCTGCAGTTTGGATCGCATGTAAATTATGTCTTGTTCCAATCACAACCATATCAATTTCAAGATCATTCAGGATCTGGTGGTAATCGGTCGTTACATAGCGAGCTTTATATTTTTCACCTGCTGCCTTTGCTTTCCCTGTTGTAAGATTTGCTATGGCGACTAATTCATACTGATCAGGAAACTTCAGAATATTTGGAATATGATTACTTTGCATAAATCCTCCTGCCCCAATAATGCCAACCCTGATTTTGCCTGAAGGTATTGGTCGTGGATACATTTCAATTTTTGTATCGTATTGCTCATTCGTTTCGTGATGATAGATAAAAAGGCTCGAAATATTCCCTCCCGGATCTTTAACCAGACTATCGTATGCTGTGGCAGCCTGATCGATAGAAAAAGTATTGCTAATCAATGGCAATACATCCATTTTACCAATGGATATTAACCGTAGAAATTCCATCATATTACGGTTCTCTGTCCATCTGACATAACCAATCGGATAATCATTCCCTTTTACCTCATAGGAACTGTCGTATCTGCCCGGTCCGTAGGAAGTTGACATTACGAAGTCTAACTCTTTAAGGTACATGGCATCCCGTTGTAGATCCATCCCAATTGAACCGACAACAACAACCCGTCCTTTCCGACGACAAACACGCATTGCCTGATTAGCCGGTTCTGAACTTCTCGTCGCCGCATAAATAATTACAGCATCAGCACCGTGGCCGTTGGTAATTTTCTGAATTGATTGATCTGTTGATGGATCGTCAGCTTTGAAACAATAATCCGCACCCAATGCCTTTGCTAATTCCAGTCTTTTGGGATTGATGTCCAATCCGATTACAACCAATCCCCAGGCTTTCGCAATTTGTATGGCTAACAGACCAATTAATCCGAGTCCTGTTATAACAACTGTTTCTCCAAATGTCATTTCTGCTCTTCGGATCCCTTGCATTGCAATACTGCCGATTGTCGTAAAAGCGGCTGCATCAAAAGATACATTATCCGGCAATTTAACTGCAAGGTTAATAGGGATTGTTACAAATTCAGCATGAGCAGCAATACCCGCGCCACAACATGCCACCCTATCGCCAATATTAAAGCCAGGGACCAATCTACCCTTTGCGATGATTGTACCTGCATTGCTGTATCCAACCGGACTAAAAACCAATGATTGCTCAGCAGGACTCAATTTACTTTTAATTGCACCTAATGTAACAGCTAATCCTTTGTCATCGAGGATTTTTTTCACTTTACCCAACAATCTTCTTTTTTCTTCGAGCTTTTCGAAGAAAGAGCGGTCATCAGGTCTCATTCCCATAGTTTCGGTTCCGGTACTGATCACACTCGCTTCAACTGCTACCAGAATCTCCCGATCGCCGGGTGTTGGCATCGCGACATCATGCACTTTTATACCTGAATTGGTACTAAATATTTGCTTCATTTCCCTTAATCGGATTTATTGTTAAAGTTACTATTGTTGGACAATCGGACTGAATCGATGCAACCAACACTTTAGCAGGCTCTTTTTCTCCATAGCCTTTCGATACAAATGATTCATCCTTTCGCAACAATAATTTTTTGTCACTTGAAAAGCGGATTCCAAGATTATTTCCATCTGTGCAATTGGTTAACACATTGTTACCAATGATTGTAAAGTCAATTCCAATATCAAAATGGAAAAACCATTCAAAGAGGTGTTCACCTCCACCTGATAATTCGTCAGTAATTATCCACGTAACGTTTTGTTTGTCAAAGCAAACCGAACGTTTGTGCATAATGGGCTGTTTTAGCCTTAAATAACCCGTATGACTTGCAATAATCAAATCCTGTTTTTCGTCCGATTGCCAGTTGATAACATCGGGAATAGCGTTTCGGTCGAAATCCCACAATCCTTCTTTTCGGATAATGTTTTGTGATTCGCCATCTACAGTGACCGTATTGTGCATTTTCGTACTGCGAAATAGCATGCGTTGTTCTGCATTAGCTGTATATACATAACTACCTGGATCAACGAGAAAGGTTTTTCCATTTGAGACTAATTCAAAGGATAATAAATCACTGTGCGTATGGGTGCCTGAAAGCAGTTCTGCGTATAAACTTTTTCCAGTTGCATTAAATAAAAGATAGTTGTCGCTTTTCCGAAGAATGTAGAGCCCGGAATCAGGGAAAGCTTTTGATTCGAGTTTTGAAACGCTATCAGGAATTTTATGCCATCTTTCCATGGCGTCAGCGCCACCTAATATTGCACAGTAAATATTAAAGCCATCGCCATGGTGCTTGAAATCAGAACGATTAAACAGCAATGCTCCTAATGATAGGAGGTATTTAAAATTATTTCTCGATTCGACTCCAAATGGCAACAAACGACCATTGTCCTGGTCGCCAATAATAGGAGAGGTGCCATCGGGTTTAAGACTTTGCATGACAAATTCAAACATCTTTTCCAATCGATACCAAATATCGGTTGGTATTTCGTGCCCGTTCCGTTTTAATAAAAGTATAGGAACCAGGATAAGTTCTAAAACCAACCGGTTATAATTGGTCGAACGCTCATACGACATCCCAGATGGTAGTATTTGCATTCTGATTTCGCGAAACAGTTCCTCTTTCCCTTCATTAAGCCATTTCTTAGGTTCATTAAGGTTATTAAAGAGTAATCCTAAATGGATTTGACCTGCCAAGTCGGATAAATAATGATTGTGATTATTGGAAATACCTTTTTCCGGATTGCGGTAAATAAACCATCCGTGCTGGTAAAGGCTCACCTTAATTTGTTCTATTGTAGGGTCATCCAGATTTTTTGCGCCGTAGATCAACCCAAGTGTCCAAATCCAATTGACGGCCCTTATTGAAACATCCATTGTACAGCCCCAATTGATGCTGTGCATCAGTGGATTTTCGCTGATCCAATTCTTTATTTGATCAAGACATAAGCTGGCATATTTGTTCTCTCCCGTATTTTGGTAGGCCATACCAGCCTTTAATAAATGGTGACATCGACTTAATTCGCGCGGTATTTTAACATCTGAAGAGGAATCAATTCCCTCCTGGGCGTATTTTTTATAAAAGGTGTCTGATGCCCATCGAAATCCGGTTTTGAAATCAGTATCCCAAACAATAGGGTTTAAAGTAACATCACCGGAACCCAACAAATTATAGGTTCCACGCACCGCTTGATCAGCTTCGAACTTAATCTGAACAGCATCTTCTGGATTTATTTGAAGATCATTTGCCATTGTCAGCAAATCCTTGATTCTTGTCAGAAAAATCTGATTGTCAATGTTATTAATTGCATATATAGCTGTTTTCTTTTGAATACTGCTTCGGAAAAATAACCAATAAAATTCATTAATACGACGCCTTAAACCATATAGAAATTGAATAAATGATTCGAAGGATTCGAAATACCTTATAATTCTCAGCATAGAGAGGAAAGCTTAATTCTACTGATTTTCAGAAATTAACACGAAGAAAATCAATTGATTTTGTCTTTTATAAAAAGATTGGAAATACAATTGACAATTCTTTCAGCTGCATGGCCATCCCATAATTCAGGAATACTCCCTTTTTTCCATTTGCCCGAAAATAGCAGTTCCATTGCCGGTTTAATGGCTTTGGGATCTGTGCCGATCAATTCGTTTGTGCCAATTGTAATTGTTTCAGGTCGCTCGGTATTGTCGCGCAAGGTTATGCAAGGAATTCCCATTACCGTTGTTTCTTCTGTGATACCTCCGGAATCAGTAATAACAGCTTTTGAATGCTCAACCAGGTAATTAAATTCAAGGTAGCCCAATGGTTCAATTAAGTGGAGTCGCGGATGAGATACACCCGTATGATTTAGAATCTTTAAGGTACGAGGATGAACCGGAAAAATCAGCGGCAATTCATTCGTATTTGCAATAATTTCATCAATTAAAACTTTTAAATTTGTTTCTTCATCCACGTTGGCAGGACGATGAAGCGTGATAACGATATATTCTTTTTCTTTTAAATTCAACTGATTCCAGATGGCTGGCTGAATAAATTTAGGTTTGTTTTTAATTAAAGTGTCGATCATCGTATTACCCACGAAGAAAATATTTTCACTGCAAACACCTGTTTTTTTTAGGTTTTCGTTGGCAATGGCAGACGTTGTGAAAAAATAGTTTGTGATGCTATCGGTCACCATTCGGTTGATTTCTTCTGGCATTGACCAATCACCTGAACGAATGCCCGCTTCGACATGCGCAACAGGAATGCACATTTTCTGTGCTACGATAGAACAAGCCATTGTTGATGTAACATCTCCAACAACAAGGCATAAGTCAGATTTTTCCGCTAATAAAACTTTTTCATATCCAATCATTATGGCTGCGGTCTGCTCTGCCTGGGTACCTCCACCTGCTAATAAATTGATATCAGGGTCGGGTATTTCCAATTCTTCAAAGAAAACACGGCTCATATTCTGATCGTAGTGCTGACCAGTATGGATTAACCTAAAATTGAGATTATTATTTGCAATAAGAACGTGTATTATCGGGGCTATCTTCATGAAATTGGGTCTTGCACCGGCTATTAGATCTATTATCATCGTTTTATCAATTAATTTTGTTCGATATACTCATTGTACCAAAGTATGAAATTATAAATCAGCCAATTGAAAGAATCAGGCTTACCTGATATCTTCATTATTTCAATATTATCAAAGAAATCAGTCTTTTGAAGAAAGGCAACTGTATCAAGTTTTATTTTATCTCCTAATTTGTCAGATAACCATTCATGAACTGGAATTCCGAAACCTTGTTTTTTTCTGTCAATGAGTTCATCAGGAATTATTCCTTTTACAGCTTTCTTTAAAATATACTTCAGTTTAGTATTTTTATACTTGAGTTCTACAGGAATACTCATCGCAAATTCAACAAATTTATGATCAAGAAAGGGGACTCTTGTTTCAACACTTGCACCCATACTCATTTTATCTACTCTCATTAATAGTAATTCAGGCAATCGAAATTTTAAATCAATATAGCTCATCCAATTAAGATAGCTTTTATCCGCTGCTTTATTCTTGAAATTGTCGTAATATGGTTTAATTGCATCCCATGAAGTGTAATTCTTAAATTTATTTCTAAGCCTTTTCGATAAGAGTTTCTTCGTGGCTGAATCTGATGGATATTCTGCGCCACTCCAAAAAGCTGGTTGACCTAACAAGTTTCTTCTTAGGAATTCCACTTTTGCACTATCCCTGTATTTTGTATTTTTGAGCAGAAAATATATTATTTTTTTTAACCAAAAAGGGCAACCATTTAAGATTGAGTTTATTTTCAACGCTTTGGGCCATTGTGGATACCCGCAAAAAAGTTCATCCGCTCCTTCTCCTACCTGGCAGACAATGACCTGATGCTCCCTGGCTAACTTGGAAACATAATAAACAGGTACACATACAGGATCTGCCAGTGGCTCGTCTTGTAACCGGATCATTTCTGGTAGGAAATTAATCAAATCATCAATGGATAACACTTTTTCAAAATACTCAGCATGTATCGAATTTGCCATCAATTTAGCAAATGGGGTTTCGCTTTTATATGATTCATAAGGCTTATCGTAACCAATTGTAAACGTTTTAACACTATTTTCTTTACCATCAGAAAAAAGTGCAGCATTAATACTCGAATCGACACCTCCTGATAAAAATATACCGACAGGTACATCACTAATCGCATGCGTACTTACTGCATCGCGTAATTTTTCAATCAAAAGCGTCGAAATATCATTCTCGCTTAATCCGGTTAAAGGTTCTATATGATCCAAAATATCATAGTAATTTGTGACACTGATATTTTGGTCTTCAGAAAGTTTAAGATAAGAACCTGCAGGAATTTTATATATGTTTTCGAAAAGTGTTAGTGGCGCAGGTGTTGTAAGGAATGAAAGATAATTATATAATGCCTCTTCATTTACTTTCCGCTTTACTGATGGATCTTTAATTATAGCTTTTATTTCGGAAGCGAAAATAAGCCTCTTATCAAAATAGTTATAATAGATTGGTTTTATTCCGGAACGATCGCGAATAAGGTATAATTCCTGTTTTATATTATCCCAAATCGAAATTGCATACTGACCACGGAGTTTTGAGATAAAATCAATGCCCCATTCTTCATAAGCATGAATGATAACCTCGGTATCAGAGTGGTGTGTTTTCCATTTATGATTACCCACTAATGACAATTCTTTTTTTATCTCTTCATGATTGTAAATCTCGCCATTGAAAACAATCCATATCTGATCATTTTCATTCGACATCGGTTGTGATGCTTCTTTTGTCAAATCAATAATTGATAGTCTCCTATGTCCGAGTCCAACCATTTTATTCTCTGAAATCCATAGACCATCTCCATCGGGACCGCGATGAATCATGGTATCGCGCATGCTTAATAATAGCTCCTTGTCAATTTTGTAATTTGTATTTTTTGAAATAATTCCTACTATTCCGCACATGGCTACTTAGGATTAAAACTTAAAGTAAAGTAATTAAATCATCCAATTATTGATGTATAAATGTTTACTAAATCATTCACGATCCTTTCCTTATCGTGTCTGTAAATGGCATTTTTTCTGGCATTTATACTATATTTTTGTGCAATAATTTGATTTTTATTTAATTCTAAAATGGCACCGGCCATTGACCAGGGATCTCCAGCTTGAATCAAAATGCCATCCTCTCTATCTTTTAGCAAAGAGCCTGTACCTCCGGCAAAAGTTGCGATACAAGGCATTCCTATAATCATGGCTTCACATAGATTATTCGGACTGTTCTCGATATGTGAAGGCATTACATAGGTATCAGCTTCGAGTAACCTTGCCACCAAATCTTCCTCGTTCAGGTTGCCCAGGAAAATCAATCCGGTTGAAGGATATTTTTTACCAAGTTTTCTTTTAACAACTGTAATAATCTGGTTTGTTTGACTGATACCTGCAACTCTCCATTCGACATTTAAGCCCAATAAATTCAACTCATAAAGTGCTTCACTTAGGGTCTCCAGACCTTTAAAGAAATTAACTCCAATCGTTGAGTGAATGATAATATGGTCGTTCTTGGGCTTCTCCCATACAGAATTGTAAAAACAATTGCGAAGGACCTCGTCATTGTGGTAGTAGAGACTGTCAGGAGCTAAAATACGCGATACCCGGCGATCCCAGTCTGTACGCCCGATAATATTTAAACAATTCTTTAGATTTCGAACTTCCCTAAGCTGCGTTTTCTTTGACAAACAATATTCTTGTTTAAATGATCTATCAAATATGGTTGCTTTAATATCTGAAATCCTAAATTGTCTGCCAGTAAGGTACTTTTTCTCAATCCCGCTAAAATATTTATGAAGATAAACTGTTTGGTTACCCTGGATACTTAATACAATTGGTATAAGTGTTTTCCCAATCATACATCCGAACGGATTTTCAGAACCATGTATATGAATGATATCCGGATGGACATTTTCAATAATTGATAAATATGTTGGGAGATCTTCCTGATCAACATAGTCACCAAAAATTAGTTTTTTTAAGATTTGTCGTTTCCAATTGAATTTGCAAATAGGATAGTAATGAATGCCTTTGTATTCAAATGGTGCAGCATATTTTGGGTAGTAAAAGGCGACGTGCAAATCTACCTTTTCTTTCAATGCTTTATCTAATGATTTAAGCCAACCGCCCCGTACAACGTTTGTCTTCAGGTATTCCTCTCCCGATGCAGGTGTATTCGTAAACCAAAGAACTTTCATAAAACTATTTTAATCCAATAACGGACTTTAAAAATTCATCACTATAATTTCTCATCCTGGCGGAATAACAAATACTAATTCCAATCCAGATCAAACCAAATTTAAGTGTTGTTTGTGCTATACCAAAACCTATCATATCAATAAAATAAGTCAGAATTATTGCTGCAAATGATTTGCACAGAATATTTTTTGATTTGAAAAAACCAAGATACATTGCAGGCAATGCAATTAATATAATCAAACCCAAGTAAATCCACCCACCCACTAAAATATGCATTAAATACCCATTCTCAATACCAGCTCTTGAGCCAATATCATAAGGAGCATTCGTACTGCTCCTTACTAAGCCATTAATACCCCGCCCAACTATCCAATCATTTGGATGCTCATTAAAGTCAGCAAAAAAGTCCTTAATTGGAGCATCACGAGATTCCATTCCCGTTTTGGATTTTTCAATTATTGGCTCAAAACGTTGTAAATTGATAAAAATATAAAAAGATATAGGTATTAAAATTATAAATATAGATGTCAAAAATTTTTTCTTTCTGTAAATCAAAAATTTAGATGAGGCAAATAAATGAATGACAACTGTGAAAAATAGTATGCTTCCAAAATAAGCAATTTGATTTCGACGAACATTAACAGCATTAATGAAAATTGCCAATAGGAAAGTGAATAAGGTAATATATTGTACTTTTGGTGAATGATAACTCAATGTAAGTAGTATAATTGAGGCAGCAGCTGCGAATATAATTGCGTAACCTTCTCCTGAAAGTTTTCCATTTGTAAAATAATTTAAAAATGGAATTGTTATTAACAGATATATTATAGATAATGAGTAAGAAAATTTAAATAGTAGTTTTATGAAAAGTAAACTTGGTTTATAGAAAATAAAAAATGGAATAAAATATAGTAATAATTGCCCACTAATTAATCGTTTAAAGTCAATAATATTGTTGGGTCCTGTAAATACTTGAGGTAAGCTGGCAGCAATTATTATGAATGTCCAAATAAAAAAGAAAAGGAATTTTGCCTTGCGTAAATAAAATACTAAGTGGTAGCGATTTTGTTGCGAAAAGACAGATTTAAAAAAATAATAAACCACTAAGGTTGCTAACAAATATCTAAAAAAAGCAAAATTGAGATTTAACAGCGATCCAATGATATCTATTCCTATAAATAAATACATCAGTTTTAAACATAGAATAATATCCGAACTGCTATTTTTATAATATTTTATCATTGTTTAGTTAAGCATATTGAATAACAGATTATTGAAAGAAAATATAGAATTCTTTATAAATAATTCTTATTCAATTAATATGTTTTGTTATTTATTTGCTGCTTTTTGAAAGGCTCGAGTAATATATAATTCGCAGAAAATTTTTGATTCTAATTTTGTATGCTCTGATTTTCATTTTTATTGACATGGAATTTTCTATCTGTATCCATTTTTGAGGGATTAAATCCTCAGTACTGAGGTTTGACAATGTTTTACCATACCATGGTTTTGGCGCAATTACAATTTTATCAGGATTTTCGTTTAACCATGCCCCCCACCAGCTAAATGTACTGTTGCTTATAATATTATTTTTACATAGTGCCTGCAAATATAAATCATCCAGAGGGTTATTGTTTTCAGCAAAGAAATAATTAGCACCTCTAAATTGTCTTTTACACCACTCTATATCATCACTAATTATTAAAAAGCGTGTGTCTTTCCCTATATAGTTAATGGCTTTTTTAAAGAATGACTTTGACGTTATATTGTACTCATTTGGTCGTTTTAGATAATCTCCTCTTCTTACATTGATTGAGGTCACATCGTTTAAAAGCACGTATCCATATCTTTGCTGCAAACTATTTTTTAATTCTGACTGGATTCTGAATAAATTTCTTGTTGTATCGTGTTCGAAATATTTTTCTGATTGAAAAGTGCCATGCAAATATATGTTATTACAATAATTAATAGGGTTAAACTGCGCACCTTCTTGACGAAAATATTGACAAAAGGCTGGTTGGTAATTTATTACTTTAATATTTTTAAAAATGCTATTACTAAATTGTTGTATATATTCAAAAATTGTACAATTGTCGGGCTCTGCTAACAGATATCTCTTATGACAAACTACGGTGAAATCGGTTTTATTTTTTTCCGCCAAAGAGGCTGCGGTTGCAATTTGAAATAGGTAATTTCCGATTCTTCCATTTAATTCAACGTAAATCATTTTTATTTGAAAACTTTGTGAGAGATTAATTTGCTGATATAGATCACATTCTCTAATGGATTATAAGGAAAATATTTGATGCTTTTTAGTAATTTATGATACTTTATTGAGAGGGTGAAAAGTGAACTATGTTCCCGCTTAATGAAACTGTTTAAAGTTAATCTGCCATTATAATAAGAATAATAATATGTCTTAATATCGATTACAGAAAGAAAAAATAATTCGCCTTTGTCAAAATTTCCGAAATCTGTTGCCGATCCTTCATGTCTTCTATAAATTGCATAGAAATCATTTAAGTGTTTTATTTTGGAGCTCTGACATATCCATAACCATAAAGGATAATCTCCAAGCAACCAATTGTCGGATATTTGATTTGTTTCTAATCTATATTTGTCATATGAAGTTTTCCGAAAACAGGTGGTTGCCGTTGGAATTGAATTTTGTTTGAGGAGATCTTCGAATGATAAAATTTTCGGAGGTATATACGGATAATATTGCCCATTAAGTTCCAAATGTAATTGGTTCCCGTAAACTAAATCATATCCGGGATTTTTTTCCAAAAAATCAACTTGTTTTTGCAGTTTAAGGGGGTCTGTCCAGTAGTCATCGCCTTCGCATACTGCAAAATATTTTCCTCTTGCTCTGGAATACACAAATTTGTGAATGAAACCCAAACCTTTTGAATATTGATTCTCAATTTGCAAAATTGAAACTATTACATTAGGATTTTGATCTGCATAACCTTTAATAATTTCAGCAGTTTTATCCGTTGAAGCATCATCGTGTATGATAATTTCAATAGGGAAAGTAGTTTTTTGCATCAGAAAACCTTCGATGGCCTTTTTGATGTAAAGTTCGTGATTGTATGTAATACAGCAAATGCTTACTAAAGGTTGTGTCATGTTCATATCATAAATCGGATGTGGCCATTTTTTTGAGTTTACTATATCTGAAAATTGATCAAAAATTTTACGGTGTATTTTAGGCAGGCACTGATTTCAACTTCTTAAAAATAAAGATCTAATTTCTTTTAACTCATCCATTTTAAATAAATATGCTCCACCAAGTAACACAATAACTCCAGATAATCCACCAAAAAAAAGCTGCAATATTAGGCTGTTGAAATATTTTGTAAGGAAAAATGCGGAAGCACAGACGATAATTGAAATACAAAATGAAAGTTTCAAATCATTCATTTGCTTAAAAAAACCATATTTAATGATTTTTCCAGTATAATAAGTATTAATAATGAGTGCTATTAAAGATGTAATAACCATTCCATAACAGATTCCCATTATTCCAAAGGGTACAGAAGCAAACAATATAATCGTGATCATGATTTTTTTAATGATCTCTAAACGTAAAAATATATTGGAATGCCCTTTTACCTGTAATAAATTGAGGTTGATGGCATGAATGGGATAGAACATATAACTGACTGCTAAGACCTGAAGAATTGGAACAACTGGTAACCATTTATCTGTGAGAAGTAATTGCACCAATGGTTCCCCCAAAGCGGCAAGTAATGCCATAATTGGAAAAATTATAAACGCTGACATTTTGAGCAGACGTCTATACGTATTTGTTAATCGTTCGGAATCATGCTGAATTTCGCTTAAAATAGGGAAAGTCACACGTTGTATTACTCCGGTAATATTCGACGAAGGGAGCTGAACCAAACCTGTTGCACGTGTAAAATAGCCAAGTTCACTTGCACTATATTTCTTTCCTATAATAAGTTGGTAAATGTTATTGTATATAGTATCAAGTAAGCCAGACAGCATTAATTTTGAACAAAACCCAAAGAGCTCCTTGAAAGAAGCTACTGAAAAAATCAAACTCGGTTTCCAACGTACAAAATACCACAGTAATGAAGTAGAAATAATAGTTGCAGATAGACCTTGAAAAACCAATGCCCAAACGCCAAATCCATTGTATGCCATTAAGATACCGATAGCGCCCGTAATAAAGACAGAAATAAGTGAAATTTTGGCTTGGGTTTTAAAATCAATGGCTATGGTCAATTTTGTAATTTGGATTGTTCCAAGTGCGCCAAAAAAAATATTCAATCCAACTATCCTTGTAATAGAAGTTAATAAAGGTGTTTTATAAAATGAGGCAATCCAAGGAGCTGCAAAAAAAAGTAATAGATAACAAAGTATACTTACAGATAAATTATAGTAAAATACTGTTGAAAAATCAATTTCGGTGCGGTCTTGTTTTCGAATAAGTGCAGCACTAAAACCAGCTCCCGTAAATACAGTTGACACCGCTATAAAAATAGAAATCATTCCAATAACACCATAATCCGAAGGAGATAGAATACGAGCCAGAATGATACTTATAATAAAACTAATGCCTTGTGTAGAAAATCGTTCAAATGCACTCCATTTTACTCCACCAAGGGTTTTTTGCTTGAGGCTAACCATTTAATTGATTCAATCGAATTATTGTTTACTGTTCATGCAGTTTAAGATTATATTCATCTTTAAGAATACTCATTAAATAGGCATTTTGAAACTGGTTTTTTTTGAATACAAACCCACGAATCAATCCCTCCTTCACAAAACCCAGATTTTCGGCCATCCTGATTGATGGTATATTAGATTCAAGCCAATAACCATAAAATCGATTAATTCCAAGTTCTTCAAAAGTGAATTTCAACATAAGTTTTCCTGCTTCAGTCGCATAGCCTTTATTTGAATAGCCATTATTAATATTTATACCAGCCCATTGAGCCTTTTGGTTGCGATGATCAATTTCATTAATGCCTAAATACCCGACCAATTCTTTTGTATCAGCTAGACATATTGCTAAATAAATTTGATGCTGATTGTTGAATATTTTATCTTCTACCCATTTCCGATCATATTCTGTTGATATAAAATATTTGTTTCCACCGGTATGAATAAAGGCAATTTCATCATTGCGTAATTCATTCAATTTTTCAATATCTGTAAATTCAAACGCACGTAAAAAAATTCTATTTTTCATGTTCTATGATTTTAATTACTTTATCTAAATCAATTGTGTCAATCCTCTGATCAATAGGCAGGTGAACCATGTAATTTGAATACTTAACTTCTAAACTTTCTTCCTTAATCCAATCTTTAACATTTGGCCAATAAGTAGCTACAAATATTTTATTACCAATTAGTTTATGTTTCAAATCATGATTTTCGCAAAGGAAAGGATACACTAAAGGAACTTCATTAGCCTCTAAATTTAATTTTAAGAGATTCTGTTGATTTAAGTTGTCATTTAAGTATTGAAAATTAGCTCTTCTAATATCATAAATTGACATATAATCAATGCTTTGCAATAATCTTTGTGTTAAATCCGACATTTTTTTAATCGGCTGGACTGATAGGGCGTCATCATTCTTCCTGAAAAGCGGATAAGCTATTTCAGCCCCTAACTCTATTCTTCCTAATAAATGGCAGAATCTGTCTATAGAAGTATCCTGTTCTAAAAAAATATCAGAATATTTATCACAATACAGGTATGCACCATCTGGTACACCGAAAAACTTTCTTGGAGAATAAAATGTATCAATTCCGGCGAGTGGTTTTTCAAAAAATGCCTGCGAATTATCAATTATTAAATTAGGGCAAGTTCTTGATATTTTAGTTGCTAGCAAACTCTTTATCCCAAAGTAATTTGTATATAAAAAAGTTTCATTTGCACCAATCTGGTTAAAATCAAATATAGGTTCTAATTGTTCGTTGATATGATAAAATTCGTACTTAAGTTTTAGTTTAAGTATAGGCTCAAGCATCACATCACAAGTAAAATAGGGAAGATAAACTTTTTTATATTCTCGTGCACGGAGTATATATTCAAATGCGTTTCGGCCAGAATTTAACCTGATAGCGCTATCGTGATATTCTTTTCCCTTTCGCAACTCCAATTCAAAATAACCGCCAATGGGCTTCATACTAATTTATATTGATTCAGCATTTCGCTAATTGCTTCAGGTGAATTAAACATCATTACATCAATGATTGAAAGCCAAGGTATAAATGGATCTTTAAATTGCTTGTAAACAATCGGTTTTGTTTGGATAAAATTCAGAACCAAACCATTTTCAGAAAACTTTTCTTTTGAATAGAGCTCCTGCCCACCAATCGCATTAATATAATTTGTCGCTTTTAATTGGTTACAAATATTAATGACCTTATCATCTCCTTTTAGAGATGCGTCTTTTTCAATTTCAGAGGAAATAAGTATAGATACTTGAATACCCAGATATTTAATAATTTCAATTAGGCTTTTTGATAAGTACCTTGCCAGATTGGTTTCATTATTTAAAAGAATATTTGATATAAGCGGAAACGCATCTGAAAAATAGGGCGCTTTACTGTAGGACTGTTCTATTGTCGTAATCAATTTAAGATGATTTCCAGCAATTTCTATTTCGTTTATTTTTTTAAATGAACTGGAACCTTTGAGCATAATGTTAAACATGAAATCGCTTCCATTTAATAAGATCCGGTTTCGGTTTATCCATCCTTGTTTTATAAAATTGACATCATCGTAAATTACAAAAGTGTCGACAGCATTTATTAATTGAAAATATCCAATATATGGGAATAAATAAGGCTGCATTATACCTACTCGCATTTTATTTGAATTTGATAAGATTAACTATTCTTTCTTGTTGTTGCAGGTCTAAATTTGTGAAGATTGGTAAGCATATGACCTGTTCAGCAACTTTTGTTGCAACTGGTAAATTATCGGGTTTTGAAGAAGGTAACCCCCTATACGTAGGGAATTGACTGATTAATGGATAAAAGTACCTCCTTCCAAATATTTTATGGGCTTTAAGTTTTTCATATAGTTCGTCCCTGGTAGTTCCATATTTATCTTTATCTACAAGAATAGGGAAATAGGAATAAGCATGAACAACTCCTTCAATATCTTCTAAGAAGTCAATTCCATTAATACCTTTCAGTTGCTCTCGATAAATTGTTGCTATTTTCTTTCGTTTATCAATACAACCATCTACATATTTTAGTTGCAGTAAGCCATATGCCGATTGCAATTCATTCATTTTTGCATTAATACCTGGTGCAATAACAGTGGTTTCATCCGCAAAGCCGAAATTCTTTAAAAAATCGATTCTTTTTTTTGTTTTTTCATCCGGACTAATGATTGCTCCCCCTTCAATCGTATTAAATACTTTTGTGGCGTGAAAGCTTAAAATTGATAAATCTCCATAGTTCAATATGGAATTTCCATTTTTTTTTACGCCAAATGCATGTGCCGCATCATATATCAGTCTTAATCCATAGGTATCAGCGATTTGCTGAAAACGTTCAAGATTACATGGATTTCCATAAACATGTACAGGCATGATAGCAGTTGTTTGTGGAGTAATGGCTGCTTCAACTTTTTCGGGATCAAGATTAAAATAATCAGGTTCGATATCTGCAAACACAGGTTTGATATTGTTCCACCACAATGAATGGGTAGTAGCCACAAAGCTATAAGGTGTTGTAATTACTTCACCTGTTATGCGTAATGCTTGTAAGGCTGTAATTAAGGCAAGTGTACCATTCGAAAATAATGATAAATATTTAACACCAAGGTAATTGGCCAACTCCTTCTCAAATTCCTGATGAAACGGTCCGTTGTTGGTGAGTATTTTACTTCCCCAAATTTGTTTCAGAGAGTCTGTAAATTCATCCAAAGGTGGCAGATCGGGTTGGGTGACATAAATTGTGTTGTCTTTTATCTCTGCCATAATGATATTTTATACATTAGTAAAATTTATAATTTGACTGTATATTGTTTTTTAAGTAACCCTCCAATAATTTGCGAATATTTGGTCGCGCCATTCTCGTTTAAATGTGACTGATCTGCAAATAGATTTGAATTATCTAAAAAATACTTGTAATCTTTCAAGTCGATTAAGGCAATCTTTTTGCTATTTACAATTTTAGCCAGCAACCTTTGTGATTCAGGTATTGATAGCAAATGATTTTGAATAGATTCGAAATGTGGGCTAATTACAAAATAAAGTTTTACTTGATTCATTTTACAAAGATCAATAATATTATTCAGCGCCATAACTTTGGTATCATCAATTCGACTTCCTGCTGTCGAAGATTCAATTGGTTTAAGTTTAGAAACATTTAATACCTTATCTTTAATCGGTATATAACCGCTAAATATCCACTTTCTATTTTTATCAAAATCGGTATTAAGCCTTATTAAGCTAATAATTTTAGAATTATAGGGATAGATACCAGATAAAAGCTTGAATTGTTCATAAGGACCTCTTAATAAAATGAGGGGCCTTAGTTCAGGAAAATCAAAGTAATATGGTTCTAAAATTGATAATCTTTCATAATCGCCAATACTGTATTCAAGTGCCTGATAATCTCCAATTTCAACAATAATTATCTTAGGCGTGTATCGTGATAATATTACTTTAATCTGCGCATAGGGTAATAAAATACTATGCCCACCATCCTGTCCCGCATTATAACAACTCATGTTCAGTGAATCGCCGATAATCTTAGGATCGTAATTGTGTTGGGCTTGTGAAGCTCCGAAAATAAGAACGTCTGCTTTACAATCTCTAAGCGTATATGTCAATGATTGATTATTCCCTGTTTTCTGATTCAAATAGAGCTTTCGCAAAACCAAACCGATCACCTGGTCAGCGATTATAATAAGTAATAAGAAAGCAATTATCTTCAGTCCATTAGAAATATTTCTATTCATGATATTTTAAAATTGAAAATAAATGAATTGACTGCCATCGAATACACCGACCATTAATATCAGTATCAACAAAAAGCCGTAAGCCATTTGATTGTAAAACCAATGTCTGTATGTAAACGGAAGTACATTTTTCGAAATATATTCCTGCCTAAACTCAATAATCAGTAGAAAAACGATCGATGTTACTGCAAAGATTAATTGTTGATAGTCACCAATAAATATGGAACCTGTAACTGTAAATATCTTTTTATAAATCGAAAAGGCATCATTTATGTTTTCAGCTCTTCCAAAGATCTGTGAGAAAGCAAATAAAATAAATGTAATTGATATCCAGGTAAAAATGTACCAGCCCTTTGTACTAAGGTTGTGTTTTCCTTCAAATTTCTTCCTTTTATTGTTGGTTAATGCCTCAATACTTAAAAATACACCTTGCATTAAACCCCAGACTACAAAAGTTAAGGCTGCTCCGTGCCAAATACCACTAATAAAAAAGGTAATCATCAATGCAATTACAATACCCCAAATTTTGTATTGGCGAAATGCAAACGACAAAGGCGTATAAATATAATCAGTCAACCATGAGATTAATGAAATATGCCATCGGCGCCAGAATTCTGACATTGAAGTTGCAAAGAATGGCCGTTTAAAATTTTGCATCACATCAATACCCAATATTTTGGCAGTACCTATCGCAATAAGTGAATAACCGCCAAGATCTGCATAAACCTGAAAAGGATATAAAAATGAAGCAAATAGCAGGGTTGTGCCATTGTGCTGAATTATATTGTTATATATAGCATCTACATAAATCCCAACACGGTCGGCAACCACTAATTTCATAAAATACCCCCAAAGCATCAACTTTAGGCCCTGCGTTATTGCATTGTAGTCTATGTTTTTGGGCGCATTAAACTGGGGTAGCATATTTTTAGCGCGTTCAATTGGCCCGGAGAGTATCAATGGGAAAAAAGAAATAAACAGTGCTAAAATACCTATGTTTTTTTCTGCTCCGATTTCTTCATTATAAACATCTACAGTATATCCGATTGCCAAAAATGTGTAAAAAGAGATTCCAACCGGTAGCAATAGTTTAATCTCGGGTAAGGGCCATCTTACATTCATCGAATCCAGTAGTGCAAATATTCCGTCATTAATAGCGCCAAAATACTTGAAAAAGAACAGTGGTAATAAAATCAATACAATGTTTATTACCATGTATCTCTTTTTCTTTGACTCTACATTGGTTCCATCAATCAGGCGGGTAAAGAAGTAAGTAGATAAAGTAACACCGGCTACCAGTAGTGCAAAAACCGGTTTAATATTGATATAGAAGAAATAACTTGCGATAAGTAATGTCAACCAGCGATATTTTGCCGGTGTAATCCAATACAGTACTGCTAATAAAGGGAAAAATATCAAAAAATTAAAAGAAGTGAAAACCATAATGATCAAAAAATGAACTGTATTACAAAACTATCGTAGAACTAGCATCGTGTTTTAAATCTCCAATCAACATATTGGTAAGTATTTCAGCTCCTTGGTTGTTCAGATGTGCGCCGTCCTTAAAATATTCCGGATGATTGATAAATATAGTATCCGGTAAATAATTCAGAAAGGGAACTTTGTATTTATCACTCAACGATGTAAAAAGGATTTGATCTTCTATGCTGTTGTTTATTTGGTACCTTGGAGCTTGTAAAATATATACTTTGCAGCCAGATTTTTTTGCCAGAGTTATTAAATCGGAAAAATAGTTGATTGATCTTGGTGTTGCATTAAGCTTTTGAGGGTTTGTTTTTAATTCTAAATTAATGCTATTCCCCCAAAGTGGTTTGTAGCCATTTGTTTTAGGTTCTTCATTTATAAGCCCTTGTATCAATTTAATTGCCATAGAATTAAATGGATGACTTTTTGATAGTAATTTGATTTTTTCAGATGAATCTGTATCAATTACCATATTTTTAACAGTAGGGTATCCTTCACAATAGGGTAAGAGACTTTCAATGGAACCGCCAGTTTTTTTTTCAGCATCCGTTAGTGAATTTGTACTTATAATTAATATTTTGGGAGTATGCCGTTTTATAATCTCTTGAAAAATTGCATATTGATAGAATATATTATGCCCATCCATTCCTAAGTTGTAACATGTTAAACCCAAACTGTCCTTTATTGTATTACTAATAAAATGATGCGAAATTTCGGACGCTCCAAGTAACAGTATATCTTCCTTACAATCTCTGATGGCATAATTTGCTGTAAATATTGTACCGCTTTTTATTTTAAAATAATATTTCGAAAATATGGTACCTATTATAAAATCGATTCCAATTAAAAGTAGGATGAAAATAAATAATTTGACCGCAAATTGCTTCATTAAATCTAAAATTGGAAGTAAATAAATTGGCTGTTATCTAAGACTCCAATTAATAATATTGAAAAAACAATAAACAGATAAGAGCCATATCGTATTAATATATTGTGGTTTTCAAAGAATAAAATCTTGTCGGGGAAATATTCATCCCTGAAATCTTTAAAAAATAGGAAAATAAGCCCCACGAAAAAATAACTCATTGTGGTCATATCCATATATAAGAACCCATGATTTGTTATAATTTTCTGGTATATCAAAACTGCATCGTTAAAATTGTCAGCCCTACCAACAATTTGAGAGGCTGCAAACAAAATAAATGTGAATAAACAAGCCAATAAAATATACCATCCTCTATTCCGTAGGTCAAATTTATTTTCAAAATTCATTCTGCGCTTGTTTGTAAGTGCCTCTATACTTAAGAATGCGCCTTGCATTAATCCCCAGACTACAAATGTTAATGCTGCTCCGTGCCAGATACCACTAATAAAAAAGGTAATCATTAAAGCTATTACAATGCCCCAAATTTTGTATTGACGGAATGCAAACGACAAAGGAGTGTAGATGTAATCGGTCAACCATGAGATTAGTGAGATATGCCAACGGCGCCAGAATTCAGACATTGAAGTTGCAAAGAATGGCCTTTTAAAATTTTGCATCACATCAATACCCAATATTTTGGCAGTACCTATGGCAATAAGTGAATAACCCCCAAGATCAGCATAAACCTGAAATGGATATAGAAATGAAGCAAATAACAGGGTTGTGCCATTGTGCTGATTTATATTATTATAAACAGCATCAACATAAATCCCAACACGGTCGGCAACCACTAATTTCATAAAATACCCCCAAAGCATTAATTTTAATCCTTGATTTACTGCGGTGTAGTTGATTATTTTTGGCGCATTAAACTGAGGTAGCATGTTTTTAGCACGTTCAATTGGCCCGGAGAGTATCAATGGAAAGAAGGAAATAAACAACGCTAGTATGCCTATGTTTTTTTCTGCTTCGATTTCTTCATTATAAACATCAACCGTATATCCGATTGCTAAAAAAGTGTAAAAAGAGATTCCAACTGGCAGCAATAGTTTAATTTCAGGCAGCTGCCATCTTACATTGATCGAGTCTAATAATGCAAAGATGCCCTCATTAATCGCACCAAAATATTTAAAAAAGAACAGTGGTAATAAAATCAATACAATGTTTATTACCATGTATCTCTTTTTCTTTGACTCCACAGGGGTTCCATCAATCAGACGTGTAAATAAATAGGTAGACAACGTAACTCCTGCCAACAACAAGGCAAAAACCGGTTTAATGTTGATGTAAAAGAAATAACTTGCAATCAGTAATGTCAACCAACGATATTTTGCCGGTGTAATCCAATACAGAACAGCTAATAGGGGAAAGAATATCAAAAAATTAAAAGAGGTAAAAACCATATTGATCCAACGTGTATTTTACAGTTTTGAACTTATAATGTCGATCATATCACCCACATTGCGCATTTTATTTAAGTCCTTCAATTTAAATTTAATTGAAAAGCTACTCTCGATCTCTGTAATCAAAAGCATATGCGATAAGGAATCCCAGTTATCGACATCATTTGCAGTTAGTTCATTGGTTAAAATTAATGAATCATTATTGAATACTTTCCTGAATATATTTGTCAATTTACTGACGATTTCTGCGTTTCCCATTGTTTTTATTTTAATTGGTAGTTAACTCACGTTTCATTAGTATTTTATTTCCTGCTGGCATGTACTTTAAAATATCTTTGTTTACAGATTCTTTAGCAAACTGAATTTTAAAATTGGCCTTTTCGTATGCTTTGATTGCTGCTACATTATTCCCGAAAACTTGCACATATATTTCCGAAATACCTGGTTTAATTTGTTTTAGGTTGGATATCTGTTCGTTAATCAATAAACTGACCAGATTCTTCCCCCTAAATGCTGATGAAACATAGACCAACCCAATTTGAATTGTATCTGGGATATATTCAATATGAAGCTCACGAAGCATGATATTCAAAGGAATGGCACTTTCAATGCACTTTTTTGGTAGCGTGTAATTTAATAAATTTCCTTTTAAAACAGAAGAGGAAATCCCTTCTATTCCTTCAATCCAGGCACCAACAGCAGCTACAATATTTCCTTCGTTCTCTGCAACTAAAAAGCTTGAAATCGAAAGTTCGCAACCATCAACTTCTTCCAATAACATTTCCGCTATGTACTTTCTGGTTTCGTCCTCTGATAATCCAAAAACGGTCGAATAGGTTAATATTTCAGTACCACTTTTTTCAGCCTCAATTATTGTATCAACCAAAAATGGAACATCATTAATTGTAGCATTCCTAAAAATAAAATCATCCATCATTATAATGTCAATTGTTTTTTAAGGTTGATACGGTCTACTTTTCCGCTTGTATTTAAGGCAAAGACAGGTTCAATCAATATTTTAGTCGGAATCATATAGAAAGGCATTTTACTATTTAAATAATCAACTAATTTGGCTTCATCCGTAAATGTGCCTTCAATAAAGAGCGCTATTTCGGTGTTTCCCATCTGATTGGCAAAAGATAGTGCAATTGCATTTTGTCCTTTAAGAAATTCCCGTGCATGGTATTCAATCTCTCCAAGTTCGATACGGTATCCTTGTATTTTTACCTGGTAATCTAAACGGCCAGCCAGCATGATATCTCCGTCATTATCAAAATAACACGAATCGCCCGTTTTATAAAAGCGGGTAGGGGTTCCATCTATTTCAATTTCGAAAAATGATTCACTGTTTTTTTCGGGATTCTTCCAATACCCTGGCGTAACCTGATCTCCTGAAACGCACAATTCTCCTTTTCCGTTTTTTGGGAGGATATTTTTATTCTCATCAATAATAATTGCATTGACATCGGGCATTGCTTTGCCAATTGATAACATCCCATTGAGTTGCTTATTGGCACCTGATCTGTTAAACCTGTTGTAAGTGCAGTAGATGGTGGCTTCAGTAGGTCCGTAAAAGTCTAAAATTTCGGCATTGGGAATACATTTCGACCATTCTTCTACCAAATCAAGCGGAGATGCTTCAGCAGTCAGTATGTTGTATCTCATAGCTGGTGCATCAATCTCATCAAAGTAGGGGCGCAGGTAGCGGATCATCGAAGGTGCCATTGCACCAAATGTCAGCTGATGATCTTCGAGTAACCCATATACATAACTGTATTTTATCTGATCGTGAGGGATTGTATATGCGCAGGCCCCCTTTGTAAGTGGCACCAAATACGATTGAACCGAAACATCGAATGTTAAATCAAAACATTGTAAGCAACGGTCATTTTTATCAATTAAAATGCCAGTTTCCCAAAATGACTTCATAAATGCCCCAACATTCTTTCTTGAGATCTGCACACCTTTGGGCTTTCCTGTACTTCCTGAGGTGAACAGAATGTAGGCGAGCGCTTCATCGCATATTAACTTAGGTTGTAGGTCGAATTTACTGAACTTTAAAGTCGCACTTTCAATAACCGGGATATTTGTATAAATCGTTGCCGGACTTGAATCAATCACCAAACAAAGATCTGCCTGTGAAATGATCTCCAACGATCTTTCCAATGGTTGCTGCGGATGCAAAGGGACATATGCGAGACCTTCGCACCAAATTGCAAATATTGAAGCATATGTCTCTATATCATCATTTACAACCAACCCAATATTTGTGGTTGAAGTGTTAAATACCTGTAATGCAATGCGTATTTTCGAAATATGCATCGCAAATTCATAATAAGTGTAAAATTTTTCATTGATAAGAAAGGCGTTTCTATCAGGAAATTTCTCTACAACTTCAATAAATGGGGATAGAATGTGTTTGGAAAACATAAATTGAATGAGTGATTATGGGTTCAATGAAATTGTTTTGGAAACCATGAATATTTTAAAATTGAGATTTTTTTCTTTTCAAGCAGCATTCCCGCAAAATAGTCGATTACGATCGTATTTAAAAAGGATGACACGGAAGAAAAAGTTACACTGAGTTACACGGTGTCAGACACTGGGCTACACGGTGCAATTATTCTTTTAGGTTCACAGCGTTGCACAGTGTATTTATTTATTTAAAATAGGCGGTGTTGTATTATTATCAGTTGTGCGACGGAGTGTCAGATTTTCAAATCCGTTTTTATCAGCGTTGGAACATCCGCGTCATCAGCGTTCCAATCCATCAGTTTCTTCCGGAGAAGATAAATTTTCAATGAATTACACAGTGTCAGACACAGGGTAACACAGTGTAATTATGACAGCACGAAACGAAGTTCAGCGAAGCTAATTTCACGAAATGATTCCGAAGGTTCAGGGACGGCGAAGCTTATAAACACTGAAGAAAAAGTTACACAGGGATACACGGTGTAAAACAAGGATTTACATCGTGTAATTAGTTTCTTAGATTCATATTGTATAGCCTAAAAATTGAACTCAATTCCAAGGTAGCCGCCCGTACGATGTTCAAAACGTTCGCCATAGTCGCCAGCCAAGCCTGCTTTTACGATAAATGGCAGTTTTGCACCATTGTAACTGCCTTCGGTCAGAAAAGAGAACTCATCAAGCGCATTTGGGTAGGGTTCTTTATAAGTTCCAAAATTACGCGACCAGGTTGTTAATGATTTCCAGTAAAAACCACCGCCCAATGTGCCGCTGATCCCCAGATGGTGCATCCACATTCTTGTACTTTTGTACCCTGCAGACACACCATCCGTATTAATCTCAGGAACAAAGAGTGGTGTCCCCATCATTCTGCCATAATGAGTAAAACCGGATTCGTAGATGCCATGATTAAAATAATCATCCCATCCCCGACCTGTTATTCGTTTGGGATCCGTTGGTGTTGGATCGCTGTGATTGGGTATTGAACCACTTTGATTTCGGGTGTTCATATATTCATAAACAACATCGGTCACAAAAGCCGATCGTTCTTTTTTACCTATGTGTATGCCCCAAAGTCCGTCTGGAGTATTGGCGAACTCCATACCCGACCGGTCGTTGAACGGATGGTTCCAATAAAAGGTGGCGTTTAAATTTGTCCACTCTTTTTTTAGTTCCAGGTTGTAGCTTCCCAGCTGGTTGCCCGCACTGTTATCCTGGTCGTTGATTGTTGCACCTTTACCGCCTTCTTTTCCTGATATATACCTAAAATATTGGTTCCATTCGGGAAGTTGTCCGTATTTGGCAGAGTAGCCACCCCAGAAGACGTAGTGCTCAAGACCGAGGGAGAGAGAGAGGGAGGGAGTTAGGAGTGCCCTGAAATGGAGGTTTTTGTGGTGCAAGTGAGCATCGGTAATATATTGCTTGTCTTTGAGGATCTCTTCTTCGTACAGAAATCGCCATGAGAACCACTTTTTCGCAAACAGGAACGGGATATAACCATTTGTGGAGAGTAAGAGACCGGGTACAGGCCGCGCATTGCGCGAGCGGTTCATATCTCCGTTTGTGGAGGAGAGACCACCATAGATTAGGGGATCGCTTTGTGCCCCGGCTTTCAGGATCAACTGGTGGAACCGGAACCCCAGCCAGTATTCGTTGGGCTGGAAGTCAGAACTGCCTGCAAAACCGTAAACCATATTAGCGCCATAGGTGTAGCCCCAGTTTTTAAGTGTGTCGCGATCCAGATTGCGACTAAGTCCGGCCTGGAACAACATATAACTGGAGTTATGCAGCGTATAGATGCCATTCTGGTTTGTGACCATCCAGAACGGAAGGTCTTCGCCGGAACTTACAGCCGTGGTTTGGCTTAGACGGAAGTCGGGGACAAAACCAACTTTCTGTTGAGCCATCAATGGGATAGAAAGGATGGTAAGGATAAATAATAATAATTTCACGGATTGGAACGGATTACACGGATTGGGAAAAGGATTTAGCTACGTTGATCTTCGATTCACGGATCAGTTGCCTATTGGAACGAATTCGTAATAAGGCTGATAGGTAGCCTTATTTATAAAAATTTACTCCTTCAATAAAATTGAAATCTTTTTTGTTGTATGTAAATAATGGATAACCAGTAATAATTGAAGTAGCTGCTATTAAGCAGTCAGGTACAGAAATGATTTGTTGTCCACTTACATACAACCGCATAATTTCTATTGCTTTTTCAGAAATAATTGGATTCAGTGGAATACCATAATAGGATTCGAAGATTTTTTTGATAGCTTCTTTTTTCGTAATAGTATTTGCTCCAATCAGCAATTCAAGTTGTGTGATGACTGAATAAGCTGTATTCGCCGATATGGCTTTTAAGTCGTTAATTGCATTAGCATCTTTCCTAAAGGCTTTTATAAATACACAACTGTCAACAATTATTAGATTTGTGGCCATGCTAGTTTTCTTAATTCATCTGTTGCTGGAAAATCAGCTAATTGATCAAAAAACTGAAATGGATCGTTGGTTTTTGCTATAGGGATTATCAATTCAATTTTTTCCTTCTTATGTGTTCTTTCGCTAATTGAAATGGAAGTGTGATCATTTTTCTCCAACTCTTTTGCTATAAGAATCAAGGCTTTGAATGCAGGTTTATTCTTCTTAATTCTGATTATTGTTTCCATTTACTTTTTTGATTCAAATTTAGTCTTTTTTTTGTTGTAAGAATCGAATATCATGAAACAAAGTTCAGCGAAGCTAATTAACACGAAGGAAAGAAAAATGTAATTGTTAAAACCAGCAGCTTGGTATTAGCAGACTGCTTATTTGAAGATCAGACAACCATGCTTTATTTTGTTCGTGAAAATTAGTGTTAATTGACTTCGTCGAACGTTGTTTTGCGGACAACTTTATTTGGGCTCATAACGAAGTAAATCGTGCAGATTATTTAATATTCATTCAAAATAATTTGGATGAGAGGTATTTGCTCCAAATCTGGTCTTCATAATATCAACTTTATTTGCTTTCATTTTCAATAGCCAAATTTACCTTCAATAATACCAGTAACCGAAAGATCTTCATCAAGGTCAGGCCAGTGAAGTCCAGTGCCGCCACATATAATTTCAATATTTTTTCTTTGCTTATCAGTTGCATTTTTCAATTTCTTATTGACTTCGACGGGGAAACGAATCTCCTTCTGATCGGACATTAGGAGACAAATCATACCACTTTGGTAGGATGCTTTTTTGACAGTAAACAATAATTCAGCGACCATGTACTTCATACCATTTTGATTTAATCAGTTCAAGATGATCTGTTATTAGTTGTTCTGCAATTTTAAGATCATTCACTTTCATACCTTGCGAAAATTCGAGTTCAATAGGTTCTATCCAATATTTGGCAAATCCACCAGCTTTTCTTGTATGCACATGCATTGGCTCATTACCTTCGTTTGCATAGAAGAAGAAAACAAATCCAAACTCTCTGAATACTTCAGGCATTTTATCAAATTTTCATCTCAAATATACGTATTAATTACGTAACATGGTTCGGCGAAGTCATTTAATACGAAGAATTTTAAGATCCACCAAACGAAGTTCAACGAAGCTAATTAACACGAAGGTAAAGTTTCTGGGTCCACGAAACGAAGTTCGGCGCAGCCAATTTAAACGAATCGAAGTTCAGCGAAGCTAATTACACGGAAGAAAAAGTTACACTGAGTTACACTGTGTCAGACACTGGGCTACACTCCCGAAGTATCGGGACAAGTTGTGTAATTATTCTTTTAGGTTCACAGCGTTACACTCCCGAAGTATCGGGACAAGTTGTGTATTTATTTATTCAAGATAGGCGGTGTTGTATTATTATCAGTTGTGAGACGCGTATCAGATTTTCAAATCCGTTTTTATCAGCGTTGGAACATCCGCGTCATCAGCGTTCCAATCCATCGGTTTCTTCCGGAGAAGATAAATTTTCAATAAGTTACACAGTGTCAGACACAGGGTAACACAGTGTAATTATGACAGCACGAAACGAAGTTCAGCGAAGCTAATTTCACGAATTAAGACGAAACGAAGTTCAGCGAAGCTAACTACACGGATTGGGAAAAGGATTTAGCTACGCTGATCTTTGATTCAAAGATTAGGATTTGAGAGCAGCAGTAATAAAAGTTGTTAAGGGAAACGATGGTAAATTTTATCACGTGTATCAAAGGCTGCAAAAATTACGGTTTCATCTTCCAAATAAAATCCAATCCTGTATTTTCCTTTTCGATATCTGAACGCTGAAGAATGCCCTTTTAATTGCTTAATATTAGGTACTTCAGCTAATTTATTGGCTTTCTCAAACAGAAGAATACAGTCGAGAATTATTTTGGCAAGTATTTTATCCCGAGTATGCGCAAGATCTTTTTCAAAACCGCTCAAAAACTCGATTTTCATTACTTTATGATTTTGTTAATCGTATCCATTACCTTTTGTTGGCTTACTTTGGGTGTTTTTTTATTATTTTCCATCGACTGGAATAGACGTTCATCTGCATCACTTTCAATCATTGTTGCCTTTGCTCCAAGTCTTTTGGCAAGTTCGATGAAAAAATTTAGATCCGCTTTATCTTTTGGTTTAATAATTAATGTATCCATGTTTTTCGTTTTTACAAAGGTAAAAAAAATCGAAATTATTCATCGCTTGTAAATGACAAAGTGTCATTGGTACCTTCTGTTTGTTCAAGTAGTATCCCGACAAAATAATCGATTACGAATAAAAGTTAACAATGAACAGTGAACAATTAAAAGTGAACAATGAGAAGTGGTAATTCATTACATTTCAATCTTCAACATCTTTAATACCCTGTCCTTGCTTTCTACTTTCACCTTTAACCTTTGTTCTTATCCTCCTGAACTTATGCGTCAGTAGAAACCCTATATGAAAAGGCTCGCTAAAAAAGCACAAATTACGGAGGGTTCCATGTGGCCTTTAAAAAACAAATATATCGTCACAGGAAAGTAGAGGGGGGTGACGATGATAAAGAAGAGGAAAACACGGATGACACGGATTCGGGAAAAGGATTACACGGATTGGGAAAACACGGATGACACGGATTTGGGGAAAAGAATTACACGGATTTAAAGGGATTACTCGGATTAGGTCGATAGAAAATAATCGGATTAAGAAAGATTTTCAACTACCCCTGTGATCATTAATTTATTTATCTCCATAATGTCCTTTAACTGATATAATAAAGACTGTAACTATTTCGTCTCTAACCTGATAAATTATACGATTTTTCTTATCAATCTGCCTTGACCAGTATTCTGTCAGATTGTATTTTAAAGGTTCTGGTGAGCCAATACCTTTATAGGGCGTATTCGCAAGCTCATTAAAAATTCTTTCTATTTTCTATATTGCGATTAACTGACCAGACTTTTTCCATTCCGATAGATGGTCTTTTGCCCGATCGGATAAGGCTACTTTATATTTTTCCATATATTTTCAGGATCAATATAAGTTATTCGTCCAGCTTTAACGT
>Ga0209724_1000201_pt1 | contig 65204 bp, 59 predicted proteins | sample grotaG_FD_184143 | JGI IMG/M metagenome (GOLD analysis project Ga0209724, IMG submission 184143) | Glacier valley bacterial and archeal communities from Borup Fiord, Nunavut, Canada, to study Microbial Dark Matter (Phase II) -... | ecosystem: Environmental > Aquatic > Freshwater > Ice > Glacier ...
TGGAAGCACAGCTGGCCGCCGATTCGGTTCGGCGCCCGGCACGCTGGTTGTGGGTGTATCACTGGCCGCCGCTGGGGTCCCTGACGTGCTGGACCGGCCGCCGCGACTACGGCGATCCGGACCTCGCCGGATGGATCGCCCAGCACCGACCGGACGTCGTCCTCACCGGTCATGTGCACGAGTCGCCCTTCAAGCCAACCGGCTGCTGGGCGGATCGAATCGGTGAAACCTGGGTCTTCAACGCAGGTCGCCAGATTGGCCCCGTGCCGACCCACATCGAGATCGACCTCGGTGCAGGGGCGGCATCCTGGAGATCGATGCTCGGCGTCGAGGACCTGCGCCTTTCCGACAAGCACGCTCCAGAACGCACGGTCTTCTGACAACAGCCGGATTCCGCTACGCAGGCGGGTCGAGCGTGCCCGGGATCCGGGTCAGGGGTCCCGCGCAGAACCGGGACGCGCGGACGGCGCCTGCAAATGGACCAGCTCGCGCATCACATCGGAAACCATCGACAAGCCCGGAGCATCGCCGTACTGATGCTTCAGGTCGGCCAGATAGGTCGTGACGAAGTCGAGTCGCATTGCCAGGCCCACCGCGACCAGCATCGTGATCGCAGGATCGCTGGTGAGCAGCGCGCGGCCGTGGGCCGCATGGCGCAGGACGCTGGGCCCGATCGCTTCGACGGTGGCGCTGCAGACGGTGTCGAGCAGGACCGAGACTTCGCCGACCAGTGCCCCGGGATGGCTCACCGTGTTGACCACCACGTCGCCCTTGCGCACCTGCAGGTCACCCGAGACCAGCACCCAGATGCCGCCTGCCGCGTCACCCTCGCGAACGATCGTTTCGCCGCGGGCGAACGCGATCTCTGGAAGGCCTTCCGTGAGCCGAAGCATATCGTTCATCGCCGTCATGGTAGCTGGTGACGAAACTCGACGACCGGATCGCAACTGCGGGGATCTCGGGCTGCTTCCGCCGGCCGATCGATCGGACCCTGAGCGAAGCCGCGATCGCGTTGTACGCAGCGAAGTCGCGCGGCCGGGATCAGATCGGTGCATCACGACTTGCCCGACTCCTAGGACGCTCGGCGGCCAGGATATCGCTTTCCGCGCCGGCGTCGTCAGAACACCGCGTGATCTCCCCGCTCGACGACGGCCGTGCCGGCGACCAGCGCCGCGTAATGGTCGAACAGCGTCGTGCCGCCCGTCGACGGCGTCGCGTCGGCGTCGTAACGCCCGGTCGCGGGGTCGAACACCAGCATCGACTCGGTCGCGTAGTAGCGACCGATGCGCGCGAGCTCGGCCTTCGCGGCCAGCGGCGGCACCACGCGACCGACCGTGCCGAGCACGCCGACGATGGTGTCGAGCAGCGCGACCGGGACCTGCTTGAAGCGCGGCGGACGTTCGAGCAGCGCGAACAGGTGCTCGCCCTGCTGCCGCGGCGTGATCGCATCCCCCGGCCCCCCGATCGGCAGTACGCGGCCCTGCAGGTTCGCATCGTCGAGGCAGTCGGCGAGGTAGTCCGCGAGGTCGTCGTCGCCGATCGGCTTGCAGGCGGTGAGCGTGCCGTCGCCGAACACCAGGAAGGGCCGGCCCTGCCGGACCCGCTCGACCTGCCCCGACAGCGACTTGAAGAAGGCGGTCGGACGCACGATCGAGTACACGAGACCCGACGCGATCAGCTCGCTTTCGAAGGCCAGCTTGGCGTGCTGGAACGCGAGCAGCGGCTTCTGCACGCAGATGGCCGACAGCAGCACCATCTGCGTGACGCCCGCGGCCTTCGCCGCGTCGAGTGCGACGACGTGCGCCCGATGGTCGATGGCCCACGCATCCCGCGGCGCGCCGGTGCGCGACGCGAGGCACGACACCAGCGCATCGAAGCGCTCGCCGCGGAAGCCGTCGCCTTCGAGCGACGCGGGATCGCGCACGTCGCCGTAGCGCACCGTGGCGCCGGCCAGCAGCCGCGCGCTGTCGTCCGGCGCGAGGCGGCCGCCGACGCCGGCCCGCGGACGCACGAAGCACACGACGTCGTGGCCGCGTCGCACCAGCGCCTGCACGGTCGCGCGGCCGATCGTGCCGGTGGCGCCGAGCACGAAGACGCGCCGCGGGTTCGGCGAGCGCGGTGTCATGGAACGGATCGAAGGGAGGGGTGGGTTCATCGCAGGTCGGCGGACGTCGGGGCGCCGATGATCGCTCAAACGGATCGCGGGCGGCCGGCCCGGTACCGCAACCACCCACCGATCATTCCGCGACAATCGGCCGACTGCCCATGCATCGACCGCGGGCCATCGCCGACAATGGCGGATCCCTCGAGCCGGAGCCGTTGCCTTGACCGTCCCTCCTGTCCGCACTCCCGCATCCATCGCACTCGGCCTCGGCGCACTCGCGGTCGTCCCCTTCGTCGGCGGCGCCGTCCTGGTCTGGGTCGATACCGCATGGCACCCGACCATCGCACAGGCCCTGTCGGCCTACGCGGCCGTGGTCATCGCCTTCATCGGCGCGCTGCACTGGGGCCTGGCCTTTCCGCAGGCCGCGCCCGCGCCCCGCCTGTTCGTGTGGGGCGTGGTGCCGTCGCTGGTCGCGTGGATCGCGGTCCTGCTGCCGCCGCGCTTCGGCCTGGTCGTCCATGCGGTCACGCTGGTGGCCTGCTATCTCGTGGACCGGGCGACCTATCCGGCCGAGCAGGCCGCCGCGTGGCTGCCGTTGCGGCTGCGGTTGACGGTCGTCGCGACGCTCTGCTGTCTCGTCGGAGCGGCCGGCGCCTGAATCCTTCGATGGCTTCCCCTCCTGCGCTTGCGCACAAGATCCGCAGCACCATCGACGACACGCGCCCGCTGTGGCGCGCGTTCGTGGCGTTCCTCGGCCCGATGCTGTTCGGCAACGTGCTGCAGGCGATGTCCGGCACGATCAACAGCGTCTTCATCGGCCAGATGCTCGGCACGCAGGCGCTGGCGGCCGCCGCATCGGTCTTCCCGATCGTGTTTTTCCTCATCTCGCTGGTGATCGGCGTGGGCGCGGGTGCGTCGGTGCTGATCGGGCAGGCGTGGGGCGCGCGCGAAGTCCACAAGGTCAAGGCGATCGCCGGCACCGCGCTCGCGCTCGGACTGATGCTCGGGGCCGTGGTCGCGGTGGTCGGTGGCACCTTCACCGAGCCGGTGCTGCGTTTCCTGCGCACGCCGCCGACCGTGCTGCCGGACGCGATCGGCTACGCGCGCGCGATGATGTTCGCGATGCCCGGCCTGCTCGTGTTCATCCTGTCGACGCAACTGATGCGCGGCGTGAGCGACACCCGCACGCCGCTGGTCGCGCTGCTGATCTCGACGGGTACGTCGTGCCTGCTGACGCCCGCCTTCATCCGCGGCTGGTGGGGCCTGCCGATGCTCGGCGTCACGTCGGCCGCGGCCGCGTCGATCGGATCGTTCATCGTCGCGCTCGGCTTCATGGCCTGGTTCATGCGCTGGCGCAAGCACCCGCTCGCGCCCGATGCCGAGCTTTTCCGGGCGCTGCGCATCGATCCGACGCTGCTGCGGCTGGTCGTGAAGATCGGGTTGCCGACCGGCCTTCAGGTGATCGTGCTGTCGCTGGCCGAGATCGCGCTGCTGGCGCTGATCAACGGCTTCGGGCCCGATGCGACCGCGGCCTACGGCGCGGTCAACCAGGTCATCAACTACGTGCAGTTCCCGGCGATCTCGATCGCCATCACGGCGTCGATCCTCGGCGCCCAGGCGATCGGCGCCGGCCGCGCCGACCGCCTCGGCGCGATCACGAAGACGGGCCTGCAGTTGACGGTGATGCTGACCGGCGGGCTGGTCGTGCTGGCCTATTTCCTGTCGCGCAACCTGCTCGCGGTCTTCATCACCAGTCCGCCGGTGGTCGAGCTCGCGCAGTCGCTGCTGCACATCATGCTGTGGAGCAGCGTGGTGTACGGCTGCGCGGCGGTGGTCAGCGGCGTGATGCGCGCGTCCGGTGCGGTGCTCGTCCCGACGGCCATCTCGATCCTGTGCATCGTGGCGATCGAGATCCCGGTGGCCTATGCGCTGGCCGACCGGCTCGGCATCGAAGGCGTGTGGATTGCCTATCCGGTCACGTTCGTCTCGATGCTGATCCTGCAGTCGGCGTACTACCGGCTGGTGTGGCGCAAGCGGAAGATCGAGCGACTGGTGTAGCGACGCCCCGCGCATCATCGGCCGCGCCAGATCCAGACGCCGGCCGCACACATCCAGACGGACAGCAGACTCACGGCCAGCGCCAGCGCCACCGGCACCAGCGACGGCCCGCGCAGTACCGGCAGCCCGAGGCCGAGCAGCAACAACGCCACCACCGCCCCGGCCAGCGCCAGCGCCAGCGAGCGTGGCATCGCACGGTCCGGCAAGGCCCCCAGCGCCAGGGTCCGCATCGCAGCCGCCATCAGCACGCTGACGCCCAGGACCTCTCCGATGCCACCCCCGTAGGCCGAGAGGCCGTCGAACAGCCGTTCGAGCTGCGCGCGCACGTCTGGTTCGGCGGCGCCGTGCGCCGACGCGAGTTGCGGCGTCACGGTCAGCCAGCGCAGGATGCCGATCGACCGGGCCAGGGCGGACATCGCGCCGAACGCGGCGACCGTCGCGGCGATCGGCCGGTGCAGCCCCGCGAACGTGAAGGCGGCGAGCCCGATCATCGCCGGCGCGACGAGGATCGAGTACAGCAAGTACACGCCGTAGCCGAGCGCCACGGCGAGCGGATGCGCCGCGATCGCTTCCATCTGCCGCGCGGCGGGATGGCCGAGCGATCCCGGCCAATCGATCGCGGCGCCGAGGATGGCCACGGGGACGAAGGCGAGGACCGCCTCCACAATGAGCAGCGATGCGAGGCCGTGGCGGCCGGCACGCGGTCTCGCAGCGGACAGAGCCTCCGCCGCGTGGTCGACATGCGCCGTCGGGGCGCCCTGCGGGAGGGTCGGGCGTTCCATGGTCATTCCCCGGCCAGACGGGTCGGGTGGCAGGCTCCGGCTGCGGGACGGGCCACGTAACCGAGCGCGCCCAGCGACCGGCGCAGGGCGATCGACAGCGGCGTGGCCACGAGTGCCGGGCCGGACAGCGCTTCGAGCGGACGGCCGTCGAGGGCATGGGGCACGCGCCACAGGTACGACATCCGCGCGAGTTCGCGCCACAGCGGCACGACGAGCCCGACCGCGCCGATCAGCGTCCACGGCATGCCGCCGCGCCGAAAGCCACTGTGGGGCGCGAGCCCCATCTGCGCGGCGACGGCCTCGACGGCATCGAGGAGCGCCGCGCCCGTCAGCGTGTGACCTTCGAAGTGCCAGGTCGCGAACGACGGATGGCGCGCCTGTCCCGCGACCTTCACGAAGGCGCGTGCGAGGTCGGGCAGGTAGGCCCACGCATGGGGTCGGTCAAGAGGCCCCGGATAGACCAGCTTGCCGGCGCGCAGCGATTTCACGATCGCCGCGTCGAACCAGTTGCCGCGCCCCGCGCCGAAGAAGTCGCCGGCGCGGATTACGCAGGCCGGGAAGCCCTCGGACTTCGCGCGCTCCGCGATGCGCGCCTCCATCCGCCTGCGGATCTCGCCCTTGCGCGTCGTGGGTCGTTGCGGCACGGCTTCGTCGAGGAACGCCGGCATGGTCTCTCCGAAGTTGTAGACGTTGCCGGGCAGCATGAAGAGCGCGCCGCTGCGGCGCGCGAGAGCGAGCCCGGCCTCGAGCGCCGGCAGCGCTTCGTCCTCCCAGCGCGTGTAGCGGGGGTTGATGGCATGCACGATCACGTGGATGCGGTGGATGTCGGCTGCTGCAACGACCGCGGCGGTGTCGTCGAGCGCCGCGCGGAGGACGACGGCGGCGGCCGGCAGCAGCGGCGAAGGCTGCCCGCGCACCTGCGCGAGCACGGTCCAGCCGGCGACGGCGAAGGCCTGGGCCGCGGCGCAGCCGAAGCGGCCGTTGGCACCGAGGACGAGCGCGACAGGAGGGGATGCAGCGTTCATCGGCGTTCCTTGCGAGTGGGCGAAGACCGCAGTCTCGACAATCCGGACCCATCCGACAATTGCCGATCAAGGCAAGGCAGCTATACACTTCCGTATGACCAACGAACTGGAACGGCTGGACTGGGCGCTGGTCAGGAGCTTCCTGGCGGTGCTCGACGCGGGCAGCCTGATGGGCGCGGCCCGGCGCACCGGCGCGCGGCAGCCCACCCTGAGCCGGCATGTCGCGGAACTCGAGGCCCAGCTCGGTGCACCGCTCTTCGAGCGGACCGGCCGCGGCGTGACGCCGACCTCAGCCGCCCTGGCGATCGCCGACGCCGCGCGGCAGATGCAGGCCGGCGCCGAGTCGCTCGCACGCACGCTCGCCGGCCGGCGCGACCAGACGACGGGCACGGTCCGCATCACGACCAGCATGGTGGCAGCGACCTGGCTGATGCCGCCGATCCTGGCCGCACTGCATCGGACGGAGCCGGGCATCCAGCTCGAGCTCGTCGCCAGCAACCAGCTCACCAACCTGCTGCGACGCGAAGCCGACATCGCGGTCCGCATGATCCGCCCGACGCAGGGATCGCTCGTGGCGCGCAAGGTCGGCGCCGTCGAGATCGGCGCCTTCGCGCATGCCAGCTATCTCGCGCGGGCCGGCGTGCCGCGGCAGCCGGCAGACCTGGCCGGTCACACGCTGATCGGCTATGCCAGCGACGACCTGATCGAGCGCGGTCTCGCACGGCTCGGCGTCCCGTTGACGCGCGACGACTTCACGATGCGCACCGACGACCAGGTCGCCTACGGGATGCTGGTCGCCCAGGGCGCGGGGATCGGTTTCGTCGCGCGGTACAACGCGCGCCAGTGGCCGGGGGTCCGGCAGGTGTTGCCGCTGCTGCAAATCCCGCCGCTGCCCTGCTGGCTCGCGGTCCATCGCGAGATCCGGTCGAGCAAGGTGGTGCGGCGGGTGTACAACTTCCTGGCCGAGCGCCTGCCGCAGGCGCTCGATGCGGCTGCGTGACGCCTGCTCGGTCGTGGCCCTTCTCGTCCACGAGAATGCGCCGCAGCGTCGCCGGCAGGTCGAGCTTGATCTCGGCGACTGAGGGTGACCGACTCGAAAGTCTCCATCCCGGAGCGCGACCGCGCTCGACATCCGCGAGAACGCCGACCCGCGAATCGCTACTCGCCGGCGGCGCGGCAGACGGCCTCGATGTTGTTGCCGTCGGGATCGAACACGAAGGCGCCGTAGTAGTTCGGGCTGTACTGCGGGCGCGGGCCCGGCGCGCCGTTGTCGCGGCCGCCCGCGGCCAGCGCCGCGGCGTGGAATGCGCGGACCTGGCCGCGGGTCGCCGCGTGGAAGCCGACGTGGACGGGGCCGGCCATCGCCGCGCCGCTGCCGAACCACAGCCTGCCGTCGGCAGCGCGGCCGATCATCGCCCAGCCGTCGCCTTCGGCGAGGACGTCGAGGCCGAGCGGGGCGAGCGCCGACACGAAGAAGGCGCGGCTGCGGGCGAAGTCGGTGACGGTGAATCCGATGTGATCGAAGATCATGCGAGGCTCCTTCAACGTGACGCGATCTCGGCCGTGCGATACGGCGGCAGCTGGTCCACCGGCCGCCCGATCGCCTGCGCGTACAGCGGCAGCACGGCCGGCAGTCGTTTCTGGATCTCGGCGATGCGGTTGCGGTCGGCCGGATGGCTCGACAGCCACTGCGGTGGCGCGCCCTTCGCGGCCTGCGCCATCTTCTGCCACAACGCGACGCCCGCGCGCGGATCGAAGCCGGCCCGTGCCGCGAGTTCGAGCCCGACGGCATCGGCCTCGCCTTCGTCGCCGCGCGAGAAGCGCAACTGGAAGAGGCCGTTCGCGGCGCGGGCGCCGAGGTCGGTGAGGTTCGGGTCGATGCCGAGCCAGGACGACAGCAGCGCACCGCCGGCACGCGCGGCGAGTTCCCCGTAGGCCTGGTTCTTCGTCTGCTCGACGCCGTGCTCCTTGAGCGCGTGCGTGATCTCGTGGCCCATCACGATCGCGATCTCGTCGTCGCTCAGCTTCAGCTTCGTGATGATGCCGCTGTAGAACGCGATTTTTCCGCCCGGCATGCAGAACGCGTTGATCTGCGTGCTGCCGAGCAGGTTGACCTCCCACTGCCACTGCTGCGCCCGCGGATTGACCGCATACGTGAACGGCAGGATGCGCTGCTGGATGCGACGTAGCCGCTGCAGGTCCGCGTTGCCGTCGGGCGCCAGCGCGCCTTTCGCGCGCGCCTGGTCGAGGAGCTGCTGGTACTGCTGGTTGGCCTGCTGCTCGAGCTGGACGTTGAGCGATTGCCCCTGCACGGCCGGTGTCGCGAAGGTCAGCGCGCCGGCGAGGGCCAGCGTTGCACCCGGAATTTTCCACACGTTCATCATTTCTCCTCACCCGTCGTCCCGCGATGCGGGGCCCCATCTTGCCGCCACGGCGCGACCTTCGGCAACAGCAGCAGGCCGGGCAGTCCGAGCGCGCCGCAGATCAGGAAGAAGTCGAACCAGCCCGCGCCTTCGACGATGAATCCCGCCCCCGCGTTCGCGAAGGTCCGCGGCACCACCGCGAGACTGGTGAACAGCGCGAACTGGGTCGCCGTGAAACGCGGATCGGTGGTGCGCGCGATGAACGCGGTGAACGCCGCGGTGCCGAGGCCGACGCTGGCGAACGCCTCGAAGCCGATCGCGAACGCCAGCACGGCGCGGTCCGGACCCACCTTCGCGAGCCACGCGAAGCCGAACACCGCGACCAGCTGCAGCACCCCGAAGATCCACAGTCCCTTGTTGATGCCGACCTTCATGATCCACGCGCCGCCCACCAGGCCGCCGACGACGCTCGCCCACAGGCCGACGTTCTTCGCGATCAGCCCGATCTCGGTCTTGCTGAAGCCGATGTCGAGGTAGAACGCGGTCGACAGCGCGGTCGCCATCGAGTCGCCGATCTTGTAGAGGAAGATGAACAGGAGGATCAGCAGCGCCTGCGACCAGCCGTCGCGCGAGACGAATTCGGAGAACGGCAGCACCACCGCGTCGCGCAGCGACTTCGGCGGCGTGCCGCGCACCTCGGGCTCGGCGACGAAGAAGACCAGCGCGATGCCCGGCAGCATGAAGGCGGCGGTGATCGCGAACACCGCGTCCCACGGCAGGTGGTCGGCCAGGATCAGCGACAGTGACCCGGGGATCAGTCCGGCGAGCTTGTACGCATTGACGTAGATCGCGGTGCCGAGGCCGAGCTCCGCGTCGGGCAGGATCTCGCGGCGGAACGCGTCGATGACGATGTCGAGGCTCGCCGAGAAGAACGCCAAGGCGGCACACAGGACCGCGATGGTCGTCAGATCGCTCTTCGGATCGCGCAGCCCGATCGCCGCGACCAGCGCCATCACGACGAGCTGGGTGGCGAGCATCCAGCCGCGCCGCCGCCCGAGCCACGACAGCCCCGGCAGCCGATAGCGGTCGATCAGCGGCGCCCAGACGAACTTCCAGGTGTACGGGAACTGGATCAGCGCGAACAGACCGATGTCGCGCAGCGACACGCCTTCGGTCTTGAGCCACGCCTGCAGGAGGCTGAGCAGGATGTACAGCGGCAGCCCCGACGTGAAGCCGAGGAAGACGCACACCAGCATGCGGCGGTTGAACCACGCGCGCCACCCGGTCGGCGCAGTGCCTGGCTCGCTCATCGCACGCAGCCCGGCGACCGCATGCGCGCCAGGCCCGCGCCCCGTGTCGGAGTCAGCTCGCGAGGCCGGCCAGCGCCTGGCCGGTCATCTCGATGGAACGCTCGACGATGGCACGCTTCCACACATCGGTGTCGACGTAGAACGCATCGCGAAAGCGCCGCTTGATCGCGCGCCCGACCGGCGTGTCGAAGTTGACGTCGCCGTGCGCGTGCATCCAGGCCTCGGCGCGCAGGACGTCGAGCACGATCTCCTCGGGCAGCGTGCCGAACTCCAGCGCGAGCGTGGTGATCTCGGGCGCCGCCGCCCGGTCGAAGAACGAAGGCACCGCGTTGATCATCGGCCCGTTGACGATCACCGAGCTGGAGTTGCCCGCGTAGATCGACGTGACGTCCGGCCCGTACCACTCGCGGGCGCGCGCGGCTTCCTCCACGCCGTGGCCGGTGAAGATCGGCTCGCCGTACCCCATCGGGCCGAGGCCGGTGTGGAAGTCGATCAAGGCGAGGCGTTCCTTGCCGAGTCCGTAGCGCGTCACGATCTCGCGGAAAATGCGTGTGGACCACACCGGTCCGTCGCCGCCGTAGAACAGCGCGGACCCGTGCGAATACTGCCCCGCGGTGACGACCTCCTGGAAGCGGCGGAAGCCGTGGGTGTCGACGAACGCCTTGATCGCGACCTCGGCGGGCGCGAGCTCGGCCCACGTCCGCGGCACGAGGTGCGGCGCGAGCCGCAGGAAGTCGTCCGACGACGACGGCCGGTTCGCGAAGTCGATCGAGTTGCGGTTGAGGTCGACGTTGTCCTCGTTGACCCGCCGCAGCCATGCGAAGCCGTACGGATTGATCGCATGGATGAGCAACACGGCGGTGCGCGCCGGCAGCGCCGAGAAGCGCAGGCTCTCCATCATCGTGACCTGCGCGCCAGAGCCCGCGAAGCCCTCGACCCCGTGCGTGCCGGAGATCAGGATCAGCAGCTTGGTCGCGTCCGCCGGACCGAACAGCGCGACATCGGTCGCGAGCGTCTCGCCGGTCGGCCCGAGCCCGACCGGATTCTCGAAGGTCTCGAGTGGTGCGCCGGTGCGCGTCGCCGCTTCGGTGAAGCGCGTCCGCGCCTCGGCGTAGCTCTCGGAGAAATGACGGACGGCTGGCATGGGCGGCGATGCGGAATGGGAAGCGTTGCGCCAGTGTAGCGAAGCACAGAGCCGCCTCCGGCCTCGCTTGCATCGCGTGACAGCCTGGAACTACCCGGAAACGACCGGCTCGGCGCCCGGCGCCTGCCCGGCGAGGCGGAACACCGCCACGTTGCCGAACAGGTTGGGCAGGACCCGCACCACCTGGCCGCCGCGCAGCGCGAAGCGGTCGCGCAGCGTGAAGCCGCTCTTTCGGGCGAGCTGCATGAAGTCCGCGAAGGTCGCGAAGCGCAGGTTCGGCGTGTCGTACCACTCGTAGGGCAACGACTTCGAGACCGGCATGCGGCCGCGCAGGATCGCGAGGCGATGGGTCCAGTGCGCGAAGTTCGGGAAGCTGACGATGCTTTCGCGGCCGACCCGGCCGAGCTCGCGCAGGATGCCTTCGGTGTGGACCACCATCTGCAGCGTCTCGAGCTGCAGCACCGTGTCGAACGACGCGTCGGAGAACAGCGCGAGCCCGTCCTCGAGGTTCTGCTGGATCACCTCGACGCCCTGCCGGGCACAGGCGAGGACCTTGGCGTCGTCGATCTCGACGCCGACGCAGCGACAGCCCTTCTCGCGCTGCAGCCACGCGAGCAGCGAGCCGTCGCCGCAGCCCAGGTCGAGCACCGACGAGCCGGGGGCGATCCACGCGGCGATCGCGGCCAGTTCGGGGCGCAGCGCGGTGGCGGGGGCGCTCACGAGGCCAGCCCCGCGTGGATGCGATCGAAATAGGCCGCGACGAGGCGGTGATAGCGGGCGTCGTCGAGCAGGAACGCATCGTGCCCGTGGGGCGCGTCGATCTCGGCGTAGGTCACCGGATGCCGGTTGTCGAGCAGCGCCTTGACCACCTCGCGGCTGCGCGCCGGCGCGAAACGCCAGTCGGTCGAGAACGACACGATCAGGAAGCTCGCGCGCGCACCGGCGAGCGCCTGCGTCAGCGAGCCGCCGTGGGCGGCGGCCGGATCGAAGTAGTCGAGCGCCTTGGTGATCAGCAGGTAGGAGTTGGCGTCGAAGTAGTCGGAGAACTTGTCGCCCTGGTAGCGCAGGTAGCTCTCGATCTCGAATTCGGCGCCGTAGCCGAACGCGAGGTCGTCGACCTTCATCGCGCGGCCGAATTTCTCGGCCATGTCGTCGTCGGACAGGTAGGTGATGTGGCCGATCATCCGCGCGACGCGCAGGCCGTTCCTCGGCACCACGCCGTGCGCGTAGAAGTCGCCGCCGTGGAAGTCGGGGTCGGTGAGGATCGCCTGGCGTGCGACGTCGTTGAACGCGATGTTCTGGGCCGACAGCTTCGACGTCGACGCGATCGAGATGCAGTGCGCGACGCGCTCGGGATAGCGCGTGCTCCACGCCAGCGCCTGCATGCCGCCGAGCGAGCCGCCCATCACGGCGGCGAAGCGCGCGATGCCGAGGGCGTCGGCCAGGCGCGCCTGCGCGTCGACCCAGTCTTCGACGGTCACGACCGGAAACGCCGCACCGTAGGGTCGGCCGGTCGTCGCCTGGATCGACGCGGGGCCGGTCGATCCGAAGCACGAGCCGGGGTTGTTGACGCCGATGACGAAGAAGCGGTCGGTGTCGACCGGCTTGCCGGGTCCGACCATGTTGTCCCACCAGCCCGCTTCCTCGCGACCGTCGTCGAGCAGATGGATGCCCGCGACGTGATGCGAGGCATTCAGCGCATGGCAGATGAGAACCGCGTTCGAGCGGTCGGCATTGAGCGTGCCGTAGGTCTCGACCGCGAGTTCGTAGTCGACCAGTCGCGCGCCGCTCTGCAACGGCAGCGGTCCGGCGAACGCGTGACGCTGGGGGACGACGACGCGGGAGGCCGCGCGGGGCGTGGAATCCAAGAGGACCGATCCGGAAGCGACCGACGACGGAAGAGCCGAAAACGGGCGCGTCGGGTCGGGTCGCTCGCTTTAGCCGAATTTATTTGGGGGCGGCCGCAGGACCGCACCCGAGCGCCCGCAAGCTGAAACCGCGTCTGTGCGAGACCGCGGCGTCAAATCGGCGCTCCATCAAATCGAGGCGGGACAGTAGCGGATGACGCCGGCACCGTCAAACCGCGCGTCGCTCACTTCCAGGTGAAGGTGACCAGCGGTCCGACAGTCTTGCCGACCGAGACCGGCCGGGTCTGCGTCGCGTCGTTGTAGATCGCCACGACCGAGTATCTCCCCGGCGGCAGCTTGACCAGCAGGTAGGGTCCGACCGACGGCAGCTCGAACACGGTCTGTCCCCTGGCATCCTTGATCGTCACCGACACGCTGGCAACGTACTCGGCCCGCGGACTGCCCGCGCGCGCGAACGCGAGAGCGAGCGTGTACTCCTTCATCGATTGCCTGATGTACTGCACCTCTTCGTCGCCGGCGCCGCCATTCAGATACGCGACGTCGCCGAGCAACTGCTGCTGCGGCATCGGCGCCTCCTGGGCCGTCGCCGTCGCGATCGCGCCGAACGCCAGGGCGATGGCGACGCACGAACCCGCGATCAACTGTCTTGCCTGACTCGTCATGCGTTCTCTCCTCCGTTGCGACCGCGAGTGTAGTGCGGACGCGCGCCGCACAAAAACGAAAGAGGCGCCGAAGCGCCTCTCTCGTTCGATCTCGCGTGCAGCCTAGCCGAGCTCGACCGGCACGAACAGGCGGTTCTTGCCGCGCTGGATCAGCACCGCTGCATTGCCACCGGCCTTCGCGATCAGCGTCTTGAGCTGATCGGCCGATTGCACCGCCTGCCCGTTGAACGACAGGATCACGTCGCCGGCCTGGATGCCCGCTTCGGCCGCGGCGCCGCCCGACTCCTCGACCAGCAACCCGTTGCTGGCCGCCGCACCGAGCTGCTTGGCTTCCTCCGGGCGCAGCGGCCGCACCGACACGCCGAGGCGACCGCTGCCCTGGTTGATGTCCCCCTTCGCGACCGCGACGGTGTCCTTGAGCTCGCCGAGCGACACCGCGATGTCGGTCGGCTTGCCGTTGCGGTACACCTCGAGGTGCGTGGTCGATCCGGGCTTGAGCGTCGCGACGCGCGCCGGCAGATCGGCCGAGCGCTCGATCTCCTTGCCGTCGAGCCTGGTGATCACGTCGCCCGACTTGAGGCCCGCCTTCGCGGCCGGACCGTCGGCCTCGACGTCGGAGATCAGCGCGCCCATCGGACGCGGCAGCTTGAAGGTGTTGGCGAAGCCCTGGTTGACGTCCTGGATCGTCACGCCGATCCGGGCGCGCGTGACCTTGCCGTGCGCGACGAGCTGGTCCTTGACGTTGATCGCGATATCGATCGGGATCGCGAACGAGATGCCCTGGAAGCCGCCCGACTCGGAGAAGATCTGCGAGTTGATGCCGACGACCTCGCCGCTGAGGTTGAACAGCGGTCCGCCCGAGTTGCCCGGGTTCACCGGGACGTCGGTCTGGATGAACGGCGTGAAGTTGTCGGTCGGCAGCGAGCGCGCCTTCGCCGACACGATGCCGGCCGTGACGGTATTGTCGAAGCCGAACGGCGAGCCGATCGCGACCACCCACTCGCCGACGTTGACCTTGTCGGCGCTGCCGATCGAGACGACCGGCAGGTTCTTCGCGTCGATCTTGATCACCGCGATGTCGCTCTTCTTGTCGCTGCCGATCACCTTGGCCTTGAACTCGCGGCGGTCGGTCAGCTTGACCAGCACGTCGGTCGCGCCGTCGACCACGTGCGCGTTGGTCATGATGTAGCCGTCGGGACTGACGATGAAGCCGGAGCCGAGGCCGCGCTGGATGATGCCGTTGTTGCCGTGCGGGTTCATCCGCTGCGGACCGTTCGGCCCGAACGGCAGCCCGCGGAAGAACTGGCTGAACGGATCGTCGTCGTTGTCGTCGCCGTCGTCGCCGTTCGGCTTGGCCTGCTGGCGACGCAGGTTCATGCTGCTCTTGGTCGCGCGTTGCGTGACGGTGATGTTGACCACCGCCGGCCCGTAGCGCTGCACGAGGCCGGTGAAGTTCGGCAGCGCGACCTGCGGCGTCGCGAGCTGCTGCGCCGCTGGTGCGGTCGGGACCATCGGCTGCGCCGTCGGGGCCTCGACGGCGGCGACTGCGGGATTGACCAGCGGCATCTCGACCTTGGCCAGCGTGAAGCCGGCGCCGCCGATGACGCCCGCGAGAACTAGATTCTTGACCGTTCGGTTCAGTTGCATCGAAGACTCCTTGCGAGATCGGTGTGGGGTTGGCGGAGACCCGGCGCTCTGCGGCGCGCGGGTCGACCCGCCAGGAACTGAGCCGCAGTCTAGGCGGCCATCCTTAAGCGGACCTTAAGTCCGGAGAGCGTCGAGACTTGCTGCTGCGGCCTGCGGAAAGACGACGCGGACCCACAGTCCGCGACCGTCGGGACCGCGGTCGAGCGCGACGCGCGCGCCATGACGGTCGGCGATGCGCTTGACGATCGCGAGGCCGAGGCCGCTGCCGCGCGTGTCGCCGGCCGCGCGCGCGGCGTCGCCGCGGTGGAAGCGATCGAAGACCCGCTCGCGTTCCGTCGGCGTGACGCCGGGCCCGTCGTCGCGCACCGACAGCACGGCACCGGCGCCCTCGCGTTCGACGATCACGTCGACGCGGCCGCCGCGCGGCGTGTAGCGCAGCGCGTTGTCGATCAGGTTGCCGAGCAGCGTGAACAGCGCATCGCGGTCGGCCTCGATCACCACGTTGTTCGCCGCCGGGTCCGCCTCGATTCCCAGGTCGATCCCGCGGTCATGCGCCAGTTGCGCGTGCAGCGCCACCGACTCGCGGGCGAGCGCCGCCAGGTCGACCGCGCCGGTCGGCCCGGTCAGCGCGAGCGGCGCCGACGACACGTCCGGCTCGGCACGCGCGAGCGCGAGCAGCTGCTCGACGAGCCGCGACGCGCGCAGCAGCCCGTCGCGCAGCGCGTGCAACGCGTCGGCCCGCGTGCGCGCATCGTCGGCCCGCTCGACCACCTGCAACTGAAGCTGCAGCGCGGTCAGCGGCGTGCGCAGCTCGTGTGCGGCATCGGCGATGAACGCGCGCTGCGCGTCGCGGGCCGCGGCGAGATCGACCAGCAGCCGGTTGAGCGACACCACCAGCGGCGCGACCTCCTCGGGCAGGCGATCGACGGACAGCTGTTCGAGCGCCTCGGGCCGTCGCGCCGCCACCTCGCCGGCCACACGGCGCAACGGCGCGAGCCCGCGTCCGACGATCCACCACAGCAGCACGCCGAGGATCGGCAGCAGGATCAGCAGCGGCAGCACGGTGCGGAACGCGACCTCGGCTGCGAACGTGCGCCGCACGCTCATCGGCTGCGCGACCTCGAGCAGGTTGAAGTCGACGACCGCCGCGAAGACGCGCCACTCGCCACCGGGCGCGGCGACGGTGGTCAGGCCGAGCTGGGCGCTGCGCGGCAGCGGCACTTCGGGGTGCGAGCTGTAGACGAACTGGCCGAAGCGGTCCCAGATGCGCACCACCACCCGCGCTCGCTCCTCGAGGTCGTCGTCGATCTGCGCGCCCGGTGCCGCGTAGATGCGCACCGGGATCGCGCCCGCCACCTCGCGCAGCTGCAGGTCGAAGATCGCGTTGACTTCGTCGCGCGCCTGGCGGTAGACCACGGCACCGGTGACTACGATCGCGGCGACGACGACGGCCAACATCGACAGCAGGAGGCGGCGCTGGATCGAGTCGCCGAACGAGAAGCGGGTCATCAGCGCAGGCCGATCGTGTAGCCGACGCCCCGCACGTTGCGGATCAGGTCGGCGCCGAGCTTCTTGCGCAGCCCGTGCACGTAGACCTCGATCGTGTTGCTGCCCGGCTCGTCGTCCCAGCCGTAGACCTTCTCCTCGAGCTGCGTGCGCGACAGCACCGCGCCCGCGCGTTCGAGCAAGGCCTCGAGCACCGCGAACTCGCGTGCCGACAGCGCCACCGGCACGTCGTCACGACGCACCTCGCGGCGGGCGGGGTCGAGCGTGATCACGGCGCCCTCGTGCTCGTGCCGCAGCAAGGCGGCCGCACGGCCGCTGCGGCGGCGATGCAGCGCGCGCACGCGCGCGGCCAGCTCGTCGAGGTCGAACGGCTTGACGAGGTAGTCGTCCGCGCCGGCATCGAGCCCCGCCACGCGGTCGGCGACCGCGTCGCGCGCGGTCATGATCAGCACCGGCACCTCGAGTCCGCGGGCCCGCAGGCTGCGCAGCACGTCGAGTCCGCCCTTCTTCGGCAGGCCGAGGTCGAGCAGCACGAGGTCGTAGGCCTCAGGGCCGCCCCGTATCGAGAGCGCGCTCTCGGCCGCCTGGCCGTCGGTGACCCAGTCGATGGCGAAGCCGTCCTGGCGCAGGCCCGCCCGCACCGAGGTGCCGATCATCGCGTCGTCTTCGACCAGCAGGACCCTCATCGCGGCCCTAGCGTCCTGAGGTCGTGCGCCACAGCGATTTCGTCGCCACCAGGTCGGCGGCGGACATCGGCTCGCCGACGAAGTAGCCCTGGATGGCGTCGCAGCGCATCTGGCTCAGCGACGTGAGCTGGTCGATCCGCTCCACGCCTTCGGCGGTGACGGTCTTGCCGAGATCGTGCGCCATTTCGATCAGGCTCGACACGATGGTCGCGTCGAACGCGTCGATCGCAGCGCCCGCGATGAAGCTGCGGTCGATCTTGATCTCGTCGATCGGCAGCGCCTTGAGCGCGACGAGCCCCGCCGTGCCGACGCCGAAGTGATCGATCGCCAGCCGCACACCCATCGCCGACAGCTCGGCCATGGCGTCGGCGACGAGCCGGATGTCCTCGAGGAAGGCGGTCTCGGCGATCTCGATGGTCAGCTCGCGCGCCTCGAAGCCGGTCTGCTTCAGCGCGGCCTCGACGGTCTGCACGAACGTGCGGTCGTGGAGCTGCAGCAGCGACACGTTGATCGACACGCCGACGCGCTGGGCCCCCTGCGACGCGAAGCGCGAGACCTCCGCGAGCGCGGTGTGCAGCACCCAGTCGCCGAGCGGCCGGATCATCCCCGACGCCTCGGCGAGGGGCACGAACTCGTGCGGGATCAGCAGGGCGCCGCTCGGCGTGCGCCAGCGCACCAGCGCCTCGACCGCGATCATCTCGCCGGGCATCACCACGCTGGCGCGTTCGATCAGCGACGTCGCCAGCCGGAACTTCGGCTGGTAGACCAGCGTGAACTGGTCCGACGCGAGCGCCGTGCGCAGCGCCACCTCGGTGCGCGGCAGTCGCGACGCCGACTGCGCCGGCTCGTCGGAATCGCCGTGGCGCCGAAACTGGTTGCGGCCCGCGAGCTTGGCCCGCTTGAGCGCGGCCTCGGCCTGCGAGAACAGCGCCGACGGCGTCGTCGCGTCGCCGGGGAAGAGCGCCACGCCGATGCTCGCACGCACGAACAGCGTCTGCCCGGCGATACGCGTCGGCGCGGCGAGCGCGGTGATCAGCCTCGTCGCGAGGCCGGTGGTACTCGCCTCGCCGTCATTGGCGACGCCGATCGCCGTGCGGTCGCCGATGCGCCAGGCAACCGCGAACTGGTCGCCGCCGATGCGCACCATCGTCAGCGCCGCGAACGTCGGCGGATCGTTGCGCTGGTCGATGCCGTTCGGGTTGCCGACGTCGTGCGGCTCGTAGGGCTGGCCGAGCAGCTCGCGCAGCGTCTCGCGGCGGATACGCTGCGCGACGAGGCGCAGCAGGCTGTCGCCGATCGACCGGCCGTACAGGTCGTTGCTCTGTTTGAAGCGGTCCAGGTCGATGATCAGCAGCGCCACCGGCGTCGCGTTCGCCCGATCGACGATCGTGCCGGGACGCATCCACGCGTCGAGCCGTTCGCGCAGGCTGCGCAGGTTGCCCAGGCCGGTGACGAGGTCGTGCATCGCGTGATGCTCGGCACGCTCGCGCAGCTGGTCGCGTTCGCCGACGTCGCGGATCGACACCGCGATCGAGGTGGCGTCGAGCGGCATGAAGCGGGCCTCGAACGCGCGCGGTCCGGCGCCGCGATCGAGCCGGTAGCTGCAGATCTGCGCGTGCTGCGTGTCGATCGCGCGCTCCAGCGCGGTCGACCAAGCCAGGCGCAATGCGACCGGGAGCGTCGCGACGTCGGCGACCGATCGGCCGACCAGCGCGTCGCCGTCGACCGGCATCAGGCGGGCAGGGCCGACGTACTCGAGCACCCGTCCCGCGTGGTCGCAGCGCAGGACCGCCTCGTCGAGCGCGACGTCGAGCCATGCCTGCGCACTGCGCTCCGCCGCAGGCGCCGCGAGATCGAGACTGCGTTGCAGAGGAGTCATCGAACCGCCCCAGGCCGCTCAGGCGGCGCGCAGCCGATCGACCAGCGTGCGGATGCGGTCGGGTTCGCCGGCCGACAGGATCTTCTTGGCCAGCGTCTCGCACGCGCCGACGTCGGAGCGCAGCACCTCGTACTTCACCGCGAGCAGTTGCGCCGGATGCATCGAGAACTGGCGCAGGCCGAGCCCGAGCAGCAGGCGCGCGAGCTTCGGGTCGCCGGCCATCTCGCCGCACACCGACACCGGCACGCCGAGGCGGTTGGCGGTGGCGATGGTCTGCGCGATCAGCTGCAGGATCGCCGGATGCAGCGGATCGTAGAGATGCGCGACCGCGTTGTCGGTGCGATCGATCGCGAGCGTGTACTGGATCAGGTCGTTGGTGCCGATCGAGAAGAAGTCGAGGCGCTTGGCGAACATGCCCAGGCTGAGCGCCGCCGCGGGGATCTCGATCATCCCGCCCACCGGCATGTTGCGGTCGTAGGCGATTCCGCGCGCGTCGAGCTGGCCCTTGGCGGTGGAGATCAGCACCAGCGCCGCATCGACCTCCTGCGGATGCGCGATCATCGGGATCAGCAGCTTGACCGGGCCGAACGCAGTCGCGCGCAGGATCGCGCGCAACTGGATCAGGAACATCTGCGGCTCGGCGAGGCAGAAGCGGATCGCGCGCAGGCCGAGCGCCGGATTGGTCGTGTTGAACGTATTGTTGCCGAACTCGAGCCGCGCCGCCTCGGGCGTCTTGTCGGCGCCGATGTCGAGCGTGCGGATCGTGACGGGCCGACCGGTCATCGCGGTGACGACGCGGCGATAGGCCTCGAACTGCTCGTCCTCGTCGGGCATCGAGTCGCGCGTCATGAACAGGAACTCGGTGCGGAACAGGCCGATGCCGGTGGCGCCGACCTCGTTGGCGAACTCGCAGTCGTCGGGCAGTTCGATGTTGGCGTGCAGCTCGATCGACACGTCGTCGAGCGTGCGCGTCTGCATCCGCGCGAGGCGCTTCAACTTCTCGTTGGCGAGCGCGATGTCGCGCTGGCGCAGCCGGTACTCGTCGAGCACGATCGGGCTCGGGTCGACGATCAGGATGCCGGCCTCGCCGTCGACGATCACGCACTCGTCCTGCTGCAGCAGGCGCGACGCCTGGCCGAGCCCGACCACCGCGGGGATGTCGAGACTCTTCGCGAGGATGGCGGTATGCGCGGTCTGGCTGCCGAGGTCGGTCGCGAAGCCCGCGAAGACCTTCTTCTTGAACTGCAGCATGTCGGCCGGCGCGATGTCGTGCGCGATCACGATCATCGGCTCGAAGTCGTCCGCGTTGCCGTTCTTGCCGCTCTTCTTCAGTGCGGCATCGGCCTCGTCGGCCACCACCGACAGCGAATGCGCGCTGCCGGTCAGCACCTTCAGTACCCGCTCGACGACCTGCTCGACGTCGGCGCGACGCGACGCGATGTACTCGTCGTCCATCTCCTCGAACTGCTCCACGACCGCCTGCAACTGGGTGGTGAGCGCCCATTCGGCGTTGTAGCGCCGCTCGCGGATCAGGCGCGCGGGCTCCTCGGACAGCAGCGGGTCCTGCAGGATCAGTCGGTGCAGGTCGACGAGCGCCGCGAACTCCGCCGGCGCGCTGGCGGGCAGCTCGGACTGCAGCTGGTAGAGCTCGTTGACGACGTGCGCGACAGCCTCGTCGAGCCGGGCCACCTCGGCCTCGATCTCGCTGGGCACCATGACGTAGTGCGGCACCTCGAGGGCGGCCGACGCGAGCAGGTGCACGCGGCCGATGACGATGCCGCGCGAGACCGGGATGCCGTGGAGGGTGAAGGACATGGTCAGTGCGCCGGCGCGCGCGATGCGGCGGTCGCGACCGACGTGATGCGCGCGAGCGTGGTCGGGCCCGGCTTCACTGTCCTTCGCCGAACTTGTCGTCGATCAGCGCCGCGATCGCGTCGACCGCCGCGCCGTCGTCGGCGCCGATGGTCTCGATGGTCACGGTCGATCCCTTGCCGGCGGCCAGCATCATCACGCCCATGATGCTCTTGGCGTTGACGCGCCGACCCGCGCGGCTCATCCACACTTCACTGGAATATTGCGAGGCGAGTTGCGTCAGCTTGGCCGACGCGCGCGCGTGCAGACCGAGCTTGTTACTGATCTTGCAGTCGCGAACTGCCATCGGTCGGTCCACCGTCGGTCGAGTTGGGATCGTGGGGGAAGGAGCGCTCGAATTTACGCTGAGATTCGTGCGGCGCGGTCGAAGCGATTTTCATCATACCCGACGCCCCTCCACCCAACGCCTTCTCGGGCATGTCGGCGATGGGCGTCCGGTCGCGATAGCAGAGCGTGCGCATCAGCATCGGCAGGTTGACGCCGGCGACGACCTCGACGCGACCGGGCTGCGCAAGCTGCGCGGCGATGTTGCCGGGGGTGGCGCCGAACATGTCGACGAGCACCAGCACGCCGTCGCCACTGTCGACGTCGAGAACGGCCTGGCGCGCGCGTGCGAGTTCGGCATCGACGTCGGCGTCGGGCATCACGTCGATCACCACGCAGCGCTCGGGCACGCAGCCGTAGACGTGCCGCGCGCAGTCGTGCAGCGCGGTGGCGAACGGCACGTGGCCGATGACGACGAGTCCGATCATGGCGCAGGCGTGCGCGAGACCGCGCGCTCGAGGGCATCGATGAAGACCTCGGCGACGTTGAAGCCGCTGCCGGCGCAGATCTCCGCGAAGCAGGTCGGGCTGGTGACGTTGACCTCGGTCAGGTAGTCGCCGATCACGTCGACGCCGATCAGCAGCAGCCCGCGATGGGCGAGCTTCGCGCCGACGATCTCGCCGATCTCGCGGTCGCGCGCCGACAGCGGCTGCGCGCGGCCGAGGCCGCCCGCCGCGAGGTTGCCGCGCACCTCGTTGCCCTGCGGGATGCGCGCCAGCGCGAACGGCACCGGCGTACCGTCGATGACCAGGATGCGCTTGTCACCCGCGTCGATCTGCGGGATGAACTTCTGGACCATGATGGTCCGCTGCTCGTCGCCGCCGAGCATCTCGATCATCGAGCCGAGGTTCATGCCGTCGGCCTTGACGCGGAAGATCCCCATCCCGCCCATGCCGTCGAGCGGCTTGAGGATGATGTCGCCGTGCTCGCGATGGAATTCGCGCACGCGCTCCGGATCGCGCGTGACGAGGGTCGGCGCGACCAGCTCGGGAAACTCGGTGATCGCGAACTTCTCGTTGTGGTCGCGGATCGCGCGGCCGCTGTTGAACACGCGGGCACCCTCGGCCTCGGCGCGTTCGAGCAGGTAGGTCGAGTAGACGTACTCCATGTCGAACGGCGGGTCCTTGCGCATCACGACGGCCCCGAACGACGAAAGCGGCACGGTCTGCGCCGCGCCGATCGCGTACCAGGCGTCGGGGTCGCCGGTGAGCTTGAGCGGCCAGGCCTTCGCCTCGACCGCGCCCGCCGCGGTGCGCGCCAGGTCGCGCTGGTCGATGTACGCGAGCGTGTGCCCGCGCCGATCGGCCTCGACCATCATCGCGAAGGTCGAATCCTTGTAGATCCTGAAGGTCGCCAGCGGGTCGGCGATGAAGGCGATGTGCATGAGGGGATCGGTTCGAAGCGGCGACCCGCCTCGACGAGCCGTCGGGACCGTCAGGCCGTTTCGGCGGCCGGGTCGGTGCGCTCGAGTTCGACCGACGCGGCGAGCAGCGCCAGGCGGGCGACGACGCCGTACGCGTAGAAGCGGTTCGGCGCCGCCTGGGGGCGCTGGCCCGGATCGGGGAAATTGCAGCTCGACGCGAACGGCAGCGGCACGAACTGCATGCCCGGCGCGTTGAGGTTTTCGTCGTTGCCGCGGCCGGTGTGCACGCGGTAGAAGCCGCCGACGACGTAGCGGTCGATCATGTAGACCACCGGCTCGGCGACGCCCGACTCGATCGAGCCGGCGATGCCTTCGGCGGGCGACTTGTCGGTAACCGGCACGCGCTCGAAGGTATGCACGCCCTCCTGGATGATGACCTGCGAGACTTCCAGGCCCTCCTTGACGACGCTCATCTTGTTGCGCGCCTTGCGGTTCATGTTGCGCACCTCGGACGGGTCCTTGACGCTCATGACGCCCATGCCGTAGGTGCCCGCATCCGCCTTGACGATCACGTACGGGGTCTCGGCGATGCCGTATTCCTTGTACTTCTTGCGGATCTTGGCCAGCAGCGTCTCGACGTGACCCGCCAGGCAGTCCTCGCTCGCGCTGTCGCCGAAGGCGACGTCGCTGCACTGCTCGAAGTAGGGATTGATCATCCACGGATCGATGTCGAGCATCTTCGCGAAGCGCTTCGCGACGTCGTCGTAGGCGGCGAAGTGGTGGGTCTTGCGACGCACGGCCCAGCCCGCGTGCAGCGGCGGCAGGACGAACTGTTCGTGGAGGTTCTTCAGCACGTCGGGGATGCCGCCCGACAGGTCGTTGTTCAGCAGGATCGCGCACGGATCGAAGTCGGTCAGGCCGACGCGGCGTCCGTTGGTGCCGATGCGCTTCAACGGCTCGATCATGAAGCTCTGGCCGCCGTCGAGTTCGACCTGGGTCGGCTCGGTGACTTCGGGGTTGAGCGACCCCATGCGCACGTTGAGTCCGGTTTGCCGCAGGATCGCGGCCAGGCGCGCGACGTTCGACAGGTAGAACCTGTTGCGGGTGTGGTTCTCGGGGATCAGCAGCAGGTTGCGGGCGTCCGGACAGATCTTGTCGATCGCCGCCATCGCCGCCTGCACTGCCAGCGGCATGACCTCGGGCGCGAGGTTGTTGAAGCCGCCGGGGAAGAGATTGGTATCGACCGGCGCGATCTTGAACCCGGCGTTGCGCAGGTCGACCGAACAGTAGAACGGCGGCGTGTGTTCCTGCCACTCGAGCCGGAACCAGCGTTCGATCGCGGGCGTCGCGTCGAGCATGCGCTGTTCGAGGTCGGCCAGCGGGCCGGACAAGGCGGTGACGAGATGAGGAACCATGGGGGAGCGCCTGAGGGATGCGCCTGCGTGCGGGGTCGGAGATTGTACGGGTAAACGCAGGCTGGAGCCGTCAGATATGCACGGGAACGCGGACCACAAGCCCCGCCGCCCCGGCGCCAAAAAAACCGGCGCACGAGGCGCCGGATGGAACGAGCCGAAGCTCGACTTCTGAGGAGAACCTTGCCGGCCGGGCTCTCGCCCGGCCGAAAATCACATCACGGGTGGTAGGCCGACTCGCCGTGCGACGAGATGTCCAGGCCCTCGCGCTCTTCTTCCTCGCTCACGCGCAGGCCGAAGACGAGCTTGACGATGAAGTACGCGATGACCGAGACGAGCGCCGTCCAGACCACGACGATGCCGACGGCCTTGGCCTGGATCAGCAGCTGTTCGCCGATGCTGGTGTAGCCGACCTTGCCGGTGACCCAGTCGGTGACGAAGCCCGGGCCGCCGAGGGCCGGCGAGTTGAACACGCCGGTCAGCAGCGCGCCCAGGATCCCGCCCAGCGCATGGACGCCGAACACGTCGAGCGAGTCGTCGACGCCGATCAGCTTCTTCAGCCCGGTGACGCCCCACAGACACACCGCACCGGCGAGCAGGCCGATCGCGAAAGCGCCCGGGATGCCGACGTTGCCGGCGGCCGGCGTGATCGCTACGAGGCCGGCGACGGCACCCGAGGCAGCGCCGAGCATCGACGGCTTGCCCTTGATGATCCACTCGAGGAAGGTCCACGACATCACGGCGCAGGCGGTGGCCAGGAACGTGTTCATGAACGCCAGTGCCGCCGAGCCGTTGGCTTCCAGCGCAGAGCCGGCGTTGAAGCCGAACCAGCCGAACCACAGCAGCGACGCGCCGATCATCGTCATCGTCAGGCTGTGCGGCGCCATCGATTCACGGCCGAGGCCGAGACGCTTGCCCAGGAAGATCGCGCCGATCAGGCCCGAGATACCGGCGTTGATGTGCACCACGGTGCCGCCCGCGAAGTCGAGGGCACCCATCTGCCAGATGTAGCCGGCGGTGGCGTTGACCTTGTTGACCGCGTCCTCGTTCATGCCGGCGGTGTAGCTGTCGGGGCCGGCCCAGAACCAGACCATGTGCGCGACCGGCAGGTAGCTGAACGTGAACCAGATCGCGAGAAACAGCAGGATCGCCGAGAACTTCACGCGCTCGACCAGCGAGCCCAGGATCAGGCAGCAGGTGATGGCCGCGAAGGTGGCCTGGAACGCCGCGAAGACCAGCTCGTACATCGGCGTGCCCTTGCTGAACGTGGCCGCCATCGAGAAGCTGCCGTCCGCGGGATTGAACATGCCGTTCAGGAACAGCCGCGAGAAGCCGCCGAAGAACGCGTTGCCTTCGGTGAAGGCGATCGAGTAGCCGTAGATGCACCACAGCACCGTGATCATCGAGAAGCCGACGAACACCTGCATCAGCACCGACAGCATGTTCTTGCTGCGGACCAGGCCGCCGTAGAACAGGCCGAGGGCGGGGACCGACATCAGCAGCACCAGCGCCGTCGACGTCAGCATCCACGCGGTGTCGCCCTTGTTCGGGGTCGGCGCGGCGACGGCCGGGGCCGCGGCATCGGCTGCAGCCGGAGCAGCAGCGGCGGGCGCCGCTGCTGCGGGCGCCGCGGGCGTTTCGGCCGCAGGTGCCGGCGTCGCCTGTGCGAGCAGCACGTGCGACCGGGCTTCCGTCGCCGGCGTGGACGTGTCGGCGGCGAGAACCGATGCCGCAGGACACGCGAGAACCAGCCACGCGAACGTGGTCAGCAAAATCTTTTTCATCAACCTTCCCCTTGAATCCAAATGTGCTTAAAGAGCGTCTTTGCCGGTCTCGCCGGTACGGATGCGAACGACCTGCTCGAGGTCGTAGACGAAGACCTTGCCGTCACCGATCTTTCCGGTGCGGGCCGAGGTCTCGATCGCCTCGATCGCCCGCTCGACGAGCTCTTCCGAGACGGCCGCCTCGATCTTGACCTTCGGGAGAAAGTCGACGACGTACTCGGCACCGCGATACAGCTCGGTGTGGCCCTTCTGTCGACCGAAGCCCTTGACCTCGGTCACGGTGATGCCCTGCACCCCGATGGCCGAAAGTGCCTCGCGCACTTCATCAAGCTTGAATGGTTTGATGATTGCCGAAATCAGTTTCATGCGGTCCTCTATCCCTGATTCATCTGCGCGGGCCGGCTGGCCGTTGCCGTCGTTGCAATGGAACGATCCGGCGAGTCGCGAAACGGACGCCTCGCGGCGCCCGCCCCGTGTACCGGATCGTCGGGTTCAGAACGTCTTCGAGACCGAAGCCAGCACGCGCGTGTTGCCGCCGGCCTCGAACGAGGTCGCCGTGCCGAAGTACTTGCGATGCGAGGTTCCGACGACGCCGAGGCCGACCACGAAGCCCGACAGGTCCTTGGTGGCACCGATCTTCCAGTCGGTCACGTTCTTCGCCAGCGTCGCGCCGGTGACGTCGGTGAACTGGCCGTGGTTCCTGATCGACTGCAGGCCGACGTGAGCCACCGCGCCCCAGCCGTCGCCGAAGTCGTAGGTGCCGTTCAGTTCGACATAGCTCGAACCGTTGGTGTCGATCTTGCTGCTGCCCAGGAAGCTGTCGCCCAGACCGAAGTAGTTGGTCGTCGCGTACCAGTACTTGACGGACAGCGTCTTCCAGCTCAGCCCGACGTAGGCCTCGCCTTCGGCGGCCTTCTTGTTGTAGCCACCGTAGGTATTGGAGCCGGCCGAGCGCTTGGTCGGGTAGTAGTAGTAGTAGTAGCCGACGTCGAGCGTGAAGTCCTCGAGGAAGGTGTACTTGTAGCCGCCGTAGAAGTCCATCTCCAGCGACGCGCCGCGGTACAGGCCCTGCTCGACGTTCGAGTTCCAGTTGCCGATGTAGAAGCCGCTGCCGTGCGACAGGTCGAAGCCGCCCTGGAACGCGGGCTTGTAGCCGGTCTGCGTGAAACCGCGGAACCGGTAGTCGGAGAACAGGCCCGCGTTGGCGGTCAGTGTCAGGTCGGGACCGAACGTGATGCCCGGCGCAGGCGGGGTGGGTGCAGCCGTCTCCGAAGCGGCGGCGGGGGCGGTGGTCTGTGCGAATGCGGTGGAGACAACGGAACTGAGGACGAACGACGCGACGAGCCCGGTACTAGCGGCCACGATTCTTCTTTTCATTTGAGGACTCCGGCGAAATGACAGATGGATACTTCGCAAGTCCTGTGCCATCCACGATGCGACCATTCCGCACCCTCTCGGGTCTCCGGGAACCGGTTTGGAGATCACGTCGGTGCAATCCGTCCAACATGGGGCGTCTTGCGCTGCGTTGCTGTGCGCCACGAGAGTCTCGGCCCCCGGGGCAGTGGGCGTAGGATGGAGGTCGATCGACCGGATCCGACCATGCTCACCGCCCGCACCCGCCGCAGGAAGCCGCTCAAGATCGGTATCTCGCCTCGCCTCTTCCATCCCGAGGCCGGCGCCGTCGGACTCCAGTCCAAGTCGGTGATGTACCTCGAGGAGTCGGTCGCCTACTGGGTCATGGCGCGCGACGTGATGGTCTTCATGGTGCCGGTGATCACCCGTGACGCGAAGCTCTCGCGCAGCCACATCAAGCTCAAGGACTACGTCGACCATCTCGACGGCCTGGTGCTCCAGGGCGGTGCCGACCTGAGTCCCACCAGCTACGGCGAGGAGCCGCTGCATCCGGACTGGGCCGGCGACAAGACGCGCGACGATTTCGAGAGCGAGCTGCTGCTCGAATTCGTGGACGCGCGCAAGCCGGTGCTGGGCATCTGCCGCGGCCTGCAGCTGATCAACGTGGCGTTCGGCGGGACGCTTTACCAGGACATCCCGTCGCAGCACGAGGACGCGATCGTCCACCGGCACGACGAGCGCTACGACGCGCACGCCCATCCGATCGAGGTGGTGCCGGGTTCGGGTCTGGCGAAGCTCTACCCGAAGGGTGCGACGGGCAACGTGATCTCGATCCACCATCAGGCGGCCCGGCAACTCGGCCGGCACATCCGGGTCGAGGCCCGCTCGGTGCCCGACGGGCTGCCCGAGGCCATCCGGCTGGACGCGGACAGCTACGTCTTCGGCGTGCAGTGGCACCCCGAATTCCATCGCTCGAACGATTCGACGCTGATGGACTGCTCGCCGATCCTCGAGGAATTCCTGGGCGAGGCGCGCAAGCGGGCGTAGAGGCCGTCGGCGGCCGCGACGCCGCGGCGCTGACGCACGTCGCGATGACACTTGACGGTGCGAGGTCGGACGACTAGCGTTCGGTATCGTCATCAGATGACGTCATCATCGCGTCCGCAACAGCGGCCCGGGAAGGAATTGCGTTGAACATCCGAAGACTCGTCGCGCCCATCGTCGCGGCGGTATTGCTGGCTGCCGTCGGTGGCGGCGTCTGGTATTCGAATGCGCGCGTGATCGACGATCGCACGACGCAGCAGAACGCGCGGCTCGAACTGGCGAAGCAGGTCGTGCGGGGCCTGATCGGGTCCGAGAAGGAAGCGTTCTTCGCCGACACCCGCGTCCAGAAGGCGCTCGCGGCGCACGGCATCACGGTGGCGGTCGAGAAGGCGGGCTCGCGCGCCATCGCGGGCCGGTACGACGCGTCCAAGTACGACTTCGGCTTTCCGTCGGGGGCGCCGGCGGCCGCGCAGCTGCGCGAACAGGCCCGACCCGCGGCCGTCTTCAACCCGTTCTACACGCCGATGGTCCTGGCGAGCTGGCGCCCGATCGCCGACATCCTGGTGGCGAACGGCTTCGCCGAGCGCCAGGGCGACATCTACTACGTCAACGACCTCCCCGGACTCATGGCGCTGGCGGAGAGCGGCAAGCGCTGGCGCGACCTCAAGGACAGCCAGGCATTCTCGACCGGCAAGTCCGTGCTGATCAGCTCCACCGACGTGCGCACCTCCAACAGCGCAGCGATGTTCCTGGCGCTCGCGAGCTACGTCGCGAACAACCAGCAGATCGTGCAGAGCCAGGCCGATGTCGATCGGGTGATGCCGATCGTCGCGCCGCTGTTCCTGCGCCAGGGGTTCCAGGAACAATCGTCGTCCGGTCCCTTCGAGGACTACCTCGCGCTCGGCATGGGCAAGGCGCCGCTGCTGATGGCCTACGAGTCGCAGATGGTCGAGTTCTGGCTGCGCCACCCCGACCGGATGTCGGGCGACATGGTCCTGATGTATCCGAAGCCGACGGTGTATTCGAAGCACGTCCTGGTGCCGTACACCCCGGCCGGCGTACGACTCGGCGAAGCGCTCGAGAACGATCCTGCGCTGCACGCGCTGGCCCACGAATACGGCTTTCGTACCGGCGGCGCCGAGAAAGGCCCGGAGCTGTGGGCGAAGCAGGGCATCCGCGTCCCCGACGTCCTGGTCGACGTGATCGATCCACCGAGCTACGAGTGGATGGAACGCATGATCCAGGCCATCGAAATCCGCTTCAAGTGAAGGAGTCATCCGTGAACAGTCCCGATATCCCCGTGCCGTCCGCACCCGCCGAGCTGGAGCCGCCCGATGCGTTTCGCCTCGAACCCGCAGCCGCCGTCGCACCGGTCCCCGTGGAGTCCGCCAGCGGGCGCGTGCGACTCAAGCCGGAAGCCGTCGGCGAGCTCGACGCGCAGGTCCGCCGGTTCATCGACGACATCACCAACCACGACAGCCAGGATCCGCGTTTCAAGGAAGCCGTCGAGCGCATCCACGCGATGGGCAACAAGGACATCGAGGCGTCGGCCGCGGTGTCGAACCGCATGCTCGAGCGGCCGGTGAAGACGCTGAACAACGGCCTCTTCGACAAGGGCGCCGAGATCGGCAAGGGCCTGATCGACCTGCGGCGCCAGATCGAGGAACTCGATCCGGCCCGCCAGGGCGACCTGTTCTCCGCGCGGAAACTGCTCGGCATCATCCCGATGGGCAACCGGCTGGCCGACTACTTCGATCGCTACCAGTCGTCGCAGTCGCATCTCAACGCGATCATCGAAGCGCTCAAGCGCGGCAAGGACGAACTGCTGCGCGACAACGGAGCGATCGAACAGGAGAAGCAGAACCTGTGGTCGCTGATGGAGCGACTCGAGAAGTACATCCACATCGGCAGGAAGCTCGATACCGAACTCGATGCGAAGGCGCGCGCACTCGACATCACCGATGTCGAGAAGGCGCGCGTGGTGCGCGAGGAGATGCTGTTCTATACGCGCCAGAAGGTGACCGACCTTCTCACGCAGATGAGCGTGAACATCCAGGGCTACCTGGCGCTGGACATGATCCGCAAGAACAACCTCGAGTTGATGAAGGGGGTCGACCGGGCGACGACGACCACCGTGTCGGCGCTGCGGACCGCGGTGATCGTCGCGCAGGCGCTGTCGAACCAGAAGCTGGTGCTCGACCAGATCAGCGCCCTCAACACCACCACCGGCAACCTGATCGCATCGACCAGCGAGATGCTGCGCGACCAGAGCGCGAAGATCCATCAGCAGGCCGCGTCGAGCACGATCGACATCGCCAAGCTGCAACAGGCGTTCCAGAACGTCTATCAGACGATGGACACGATCGCCGACTTCAAGGGCAAGGCACTGGCGTCGATGCAGACGACGGTCGACACGCTGGCGAACGAGGTCGCGAAGTCACGGACCTATCTCGACCGCGTGCGGCGCCAGGAGACGGCGCAGCTCGGCGACGCGTCGACCGAGGTCAGGCTGTGAATCTGCGACGCGGGCTCCGGCTGGCCGCGGCCCTGCTGGCCTTGACGCTCGGTGCCTGCGGCAAGCCCGAGCCTGCAGCACCGCCCGCGCCATCGCCCGTGATCGCGCCGGCAGCCGCGGCGTTCTCGGTGCTGGCCGGGTCGGAGTTGCGCGATCTCGAGCCCGAGCTTCTGGCCGCGGCACGCGAGGCCGGCGTGGCGCTCAAGCTGTCGTACGCCGGTGCCCTCGACATCGTCGAACGCGTCAACGCCGGCGAGCGCTTCGACGCGATCCTGCCTTCGAACGGGGCCTACCCGTCGCTGGCACTGACGGTCAAGCCGCTGGCCCGCGAGAAGCTGTTCTACTCGCGCGTGGCGCTCGGCGTGAAGGCGACCAAGGCGAAGGAACTCGGCTGGGACCGCCAGCCGCCCACCTGGGCCGACATCGCACGGGTCGCCGGCGAGGGCCGCCTGCATTACGCGATGACCAACCCCACCAGCTCCAACACCGGCATGAGCGCGCTGTTCGCCGTGGCATCGGCCGTGGCCGGCAAGACCGAGGACCTGCGGGCCGACGAAGTGAACGCGAAGGTGCTCACTGCGTTCCTGAGCGGCCAGAAGCTCACCGCCGGCAGTTCCGGCTGGCTCGCGGAAGCGTTCGTCAAGGACCCGTCCGCGCTCGACGCGATGGTCAACTACGAGGCGGTGATCCTGCGCAGCAACGAGAAGCTCGCCGCGAGCGATCGGCTGGTGCTGGTCTACCCGCGCGACGGCGTGATCTCGGCCGACTACCCGCTGATGCTGCTCGACGAGGCGCGGCGCGACGACTACAACAAGCTCGTCGAGGTGTTCAAGGCGGCGCCGCTGCAGCGTCGCCTCGCCGCCGAAGCCTTCGTGCGGCCGGCGGCGGGCGACGTGCCGCTGTCGGCGAGCCTGCCCGCGACGCCGGTCGCCGAGCTGACCTTCCCGAACCGGCTCGACGTGATCGACGCGGTGCTGGCCGCCTACCAGGGTGAATGGCGGCGACCCGCGACGTCGATCTTCGTGCTCGACGTCAGCGGCTCGATGAAGGGCGAACGAATCGCGGCGATGCGCGACGCGCTCAAGGTGCTCGCCGGGGCCGACGCGACGGCCGCCAGCGCCCGCTATGCCCGCTTCCAGAGCCGCGAACGCGTGTGGCTGATCGCGTTCTCCGACAAGACCCGGACGCCGCGGCGGGTCGACTTCGAGGCCTCCGGCCTCGAGGCCGCCCGAAGCGCCGTTCTCGGCTATGCCGATGCGCTCGAGGCCAGAGGCGGCACCGCGATCTACGCCGCGCTGCTCGAAGCCGAGGCGCTCGCGGCGAGCGAGCGGGCCAGCGACGCCGGCCGCTACGTCAGCATCGTCTTGCTGACCGATGGCGAGAACACCAACGGCCCGGACCTCGATGCGTTTCGCGCGCGCCTCGCGTCCGGCGTGGCCGCGCGGGTCTTCCCGATCCTGTTCGGCGAAGGCAGTACCAGCGAGATGAACGCGCTCGCCCAGTTCACCGGCGGACGCGTCTTCGACGGTCGCAAGTCGTCGCTCGCGCTGGTCTTCAAGGACATCCGAGGCTATCAGTGAACGAGGTCGTCGACGCATCGCGTGCCGATCGCAGATCGCTGAAGCTGCGGTCGCTGCTGTTCCTCTACAGCGACGCGAACATCGCCGGATGCGCGCTCGCGCTCCTCGGGCCGCTGCTGATGTTCACCGGCGTGATCGGACCGGGGTGGTTGCTGATCACGGCGGGGCTCTACCTCGTTGGCTGGCTGGCAGGCTGGGCCGCACGCCGCGCGCCCGACCTGGAGCGGCACCTCGAGGATGCGATGACCATCGACGAAACGCTCGAGCGTCTCGACGTGCTGGTCTCGCGCGTCGGACCGCAGCTCAGTGTCGACATGAACCAGCACCTCGCGAGCGTTCGCGGCTCGGTCACCGAGGTCCTGCCGCGGCTGGTCGGCGCGCGCGCTTTCGACAGCGACCTGTTCACGGTCCGCGAGACCGTCCTGCGCTACCTGCCGGAGACCCTGGCCAACTTCGTCGCCCTGCCGCCGGTGTTCCGCACCACCCATGTCCTGAAGGACGGCAAGACGGCGGTCCAGCTGCTCGCGGAGCAACTGGCGCTTCTGGACACGAAGATGCAGGAGATCGTCGCCAACGTCGCCGGCGCCGACGCGCAGGCCCTGCTGGCCAACGGCCGCTTCCTCGAAGCGAAGTTCCGCCAGCCGGACTTCCTCGCGGGTTGACCGGAGGACACGCGCATGGCACGCACGATCATCGACGTCCCCGACGACCAGCTGCGCGAAGTCGACAACCTGTGCCGGCTGCTCGGCATCTCGCGCGCCGAAGCGGTGCGCCGCGCCCTCGACAGCTTTGTCCGGCAGAACGGTGACGTCAAGACCGACGGCTTCGGCCTGTGGAAGGACGCGCTCGTCGACGGCGCGGTGCCCGCTCGAACGAAGGCGCCATGAGCAGCGCCCTGATCGACACGAGTCTGCTGCTCGACTATCTCGGCGGCGACCCGCGCGCGCAGCGCGCGCTCGACGACTGGGACGATCGCTCGATCAGCGTCGTCACGTGGCTGGAGCTGCTCGCGGTCTGCCCGCCCGCGGCACTGGAGGCCACACGCGGATTCCTGCGCACGTTCGAGAGGCTCTCGATCAGCGAATCGATCGCCGACGAAGCGCTGCGACTGATGCGTGCGCGACCAGGACTGCTCCTCGACCGGGCGCTGACCTGGGCCAGCGCCAATGTGAACCAGATCGTCTACGTCACGGTGGACCCGGCGTTCGTCATGGACACCGATGCCAACGTCGCGATGCCGTATCGCCGGACGACCGCCCGCTGACTCAGTGCGCGCCGGCGGCCGCTTCGGCCCCGCCCCCGCCGCTCTTCGCAGGTCGTGCGATCCACACCACGCCGATCAGCACCACGAAGAGGATCGCCGACGCGTAGAAGATGTCGTTGGCCCCGAGCATGTACGCCTGCACGTCGATGGTCCGGTTGACCGCGGCCAGCGCCTGCTCGTGGGACAGGCCGCTGGCCTGAAGCCCGTTGAGGTACTGCGTCGCGTTGGCGTTGCCGCTGTTGATCGACTCGGACAGCTGGGCGTGGTGGAGGATCGCGCGGTCTTCCCACATCGTCGTCGCGATCGAGGTGCCGAACGCGCCGGCCGTGATCCGCGCGAAGTTCGACAGGCCCGACGCGGCGGCCACGCGTTCGGGCGGCAGTCCCGACAGCGTCAGCGTCACCAGCGGGATGAAGAAGAACGCCATCGCCGCACCCTGCAGGATGATCGGCTTGACCAGCACCCCGAAGCTCGCCTGCGTGTTGTAGAACGTCCGCCAGTAGAGCGCGCCGGCGAAGATCAGGAACGCGGCAGTGGCGAACTTGCGGGGATCGACCTTGGCGATGTACTTGCCGACCACCGGCGACAGCAGGATGGCGAACAGTCCCACCGGCGCGGTCAGCAGGCCCGCGTCGGTGGCCGTGTAGCCCATGTACTGCTGCAGCCACAGCGGCATCAGCACCACGTTGCCGAAGAACACGCCGTAGCCTAACGCGAGCGTCAGCGCGCCGGTCCAAAAGTTGCGGATCTTGAACAGGCGCAGGTCGACGACCGGATGGTCGTTGTCCACCAGCTCCCAGACCAGGAAGCACGCGAACGAGACCGCCGCCACCGACGCCAGCCCGATGATGAAGCCCGAGCTGAACCAGTCGAGCTCCTTGCCCTTGTCGAGCATGATCTGCAGCGAGCCGACCCACAGCACCAGCAGGCCGAGCCCGACCCCGTCGATGGGCAGCGTGCGCGTGGGCGTCTCGCGGTTCTTGAAGATCATCCAAGTCACGTACGCGGCCAGGAAGCCGACCGGGATGTTGATGTAGAAGATCCACGGCCACGAGATGTTGTCGGTGATCCAGCCGCCCAGCATGGGCCCCATCACCGGCGCGACCAGCGTCGTCACCGACCACACCGCGAGTGCCATCCCGGCCTGCGCCTTCGGATAGCTCGACAGCAGCAGCGCCTGCGACAGCGGGATCATCGGGCCGGCGACGAAGCCCTGCAGCACGCGGAACGCGATCAGCATCGGCAGCGACGTCGCGAGCCCGCACAACCACGACGACACCACGAACAGCAGCACCGACACCACGAACAGCTTCACCGCGCCGAAGCGCTGCGTGAGCCAGCCGGTCAGCGGCAGCGCGATCGCGTTGGCGACCGCGAACGACGTGATGACCCAGGTCGCCTGCGAGCTCGACACGCCGAGGTCGCCCGCGATCGACGACAGCGACACGTTGGCGATCGAGGTGTCGAGCACGTTCATGAAGGTCGCCAGCGCGAGCGAGATGGTCCCCGCGATCTTCGCGGTGCCGGTCAGCGGCGGATAGCTGGCCTGCACCGGCGGCCGCGACGGCTTCGCCGGCGGCGCTGGGGAAGAACCGGGGGCGTCGTCGGCGACGAGAGCGGTCATCGAAGGCTCCGCGCGTGCCGCGGATCAGTTGGCGCGGGCCAGCCGCGCCGGGGGCGCACTGCGGCTCGCGGTCGGGACCGACCCGGAAGCGCCGACGTTGCTGCTCGCGCTCGACTGCTTGCCGAGGTTGGCCGCGACGATGCCGTTGATCAGCGCGTCTGCGGCGTGCGTGTCGGGCGCGAAGGCCTGCGTCTGGTAGCTCGGCTCGACCCGCTTCGCGCTCGCGAGCTGCTCGCCGTCCTGGTTCGACGTGTCGATCTTCGCGACCACCGACAGGCCGATGCGCAGCGGATGGTCAGCCAGTTCCTTGGGGTCGAACTCGATGCGCACCGGCACGCGCTGCACGACCTTGATCCAGTTGCCGGTCGCGTTCTGCGCGGGCAGCAGCGAGAACGCGCTGCCGGTGCCGGCCGAGAGACCCACGATCTTGCCCTTGTACTCGACCTTGCCGCCGTACAGGTCCGCTTCCAGCGTGACCGGCTGGCCGATGCGCATCTTGCGCAGCTGCACTTCCTTGAAGTTCGCGTCGACCCACAGCTGGTCGAGCGGCACGATGGCCATCAGCGGCGTGCCCGGCGCGACGCGCTGGCCGAGCTGCACGCCGCGCTTGGCGACCTGGCCCGACACCGGCGCCGGCAGCGTGCCGCGCTCGAGCGCGAGATAGGCCTCGCGCACCCGCGCCGCGGCGCGCAGCACGTTGGGGTGCTGGGCGACGGTGATGCCGTCGGTCGACACCTGGTTCGACGCGAGCTGTTCCCGGGCGGCCTGGACGTTCGCGTCCGCGGCCGCCAGCGCGCTCTTCGCGCTGTCGAGCTCGGTCTGGACATGCTGCAATTCTTCCTTCGAGACCGCACCCGACGCGACCAGCGCGGCGCGACGCTTGTAGTCGTCCTCGGCGCGGACCAGCGCGGAGCGGGCCTTGATGGTGTCGGCCTGGCGCGTCGCGATGTTGGCCGACAGCGTGCCGTTGTTGGCGTACACGGTGCGCACTTCGCGGACCGTCTGCGCGAGCTGCGCCTCGGCCTGGTCGAGCGCGACCCGGGCGTCGCTCGGGTCGAGGATCACCAGGTCCTGTCCCTGCCTGACGATGTCGGTGTCGTCGGCCTTGATGCCGATGACGGTCCCTGCGACCTGCGGCGTGACCTGCACCACGTTGCCGGCGACGTACGCGTCGTCGGTCGATTCGAAGTGGGCGCCGACCAGGAAGTACCAGACGCCGTAGCCGATGCCGAGCACGATCACGACCAGCGCGATGAGCGAGAGCAGGCGCTTGCGCCGGCCGGCGTTCTCGGGGGTGGGCTGCGCGGCCGGAGCGGCGGCGGACGGGTCCGCGGCCTTGGTGGAGTCGTTGGTGCTCATGGTGTTTCCTTGTTCGTGTTCTGCGAATGCGCTCTCGGGCGACGATTCAGCGCGCGGCGACCGGAGTGGATGGCGCTTGGGCGCGATAGCCGCCGCCGAGCGCGCGGGTCAGCGCGACGTCGAGGTCGAGCACGCGGGCCCGCAAATCGGCATCGGCGCGTTCCTGCTGCAGCACCGCGGTCTGCGCGTTGAGGACGGTGAGGTAGGTCGTGAGGCCGGCGCGATAACGAATCACCGCCACGTCGTAGGCCTCCTCGGTCTTCACGCGCGCCAGTTCCTGGTCGGCGAACTGCGCGTTGACCGACTGGATCGAGACGATCTGGTCGGCCACGTCGCGCACGGCATCGACCAGCACGGTGTTGTACTGCTCGACGGCGACGTCGTAGTCGGCGTTGCGCCCAGCGAGGTTGGCGCGCAGCGCGCCGCCCTCGAAGATCGGCAGCGTCAGCGCGGCGCCGGCGGACAGGTCGCGGCTCCCGGCGCTCAGGAAGTTGGACGCCCCGAACGCGAGGAAGCCGGCCGACGCCACGAGGTTGATGTTCGGATAGAACTGCGCCTTCGCGACATCGATCTGCGAGCGCGCCGCCTCGACGCGCCAGCGCGCGGCGACGAGGTCTGGCCGCCGGCCCAGCAGCTCGGCGGGGAGATTGGCCGGCAATGCGATCGTCGTGGTGCCGGTGCCGTGCGGGATGCCGATCTCGCGACCGCGATCGGGACCCTTGCCGAGCAGCGCCGCGATCTGGTTGCGCACCAGGCCGATCGATTCGTCGATCTGCGCGAGGTCGACGCGCGCGGCGGGCAGCAGGGCCTCGGCCTGGCGCAGCTCGGCGTTGGTGTCGAGTCCGGCGTCGAAGCGCTGGCGGGCGAGCGCGAGCACGTCGTCGCGTTGGCGGATGGCCTGCAGCGTCACGTCGCGCAGGGCGTAGAGCCGCTGCAGCTGGAACCACCCGCGCGCGATCGACGTCGTCACGGCCAGGCGCGCGGCCTGCCCGTCGGCCTGCGCCGCCTGGGCCTGCGACCGCGCCCCGGAGATCGCCGCGCGGTTCTTGCCCCAGAAGTCGAGGTCGTAGCCGAGATCGAGCGTGGCGCGGTTGAGCGTGTAGGTCGCGCCGGCTAGGGGCGGCGGGTAGATGTAGTTCTCGGTGTAGCGCTCGCGGTTCGAGCCTGCGTTCAGCGCCAGGCTGGGATATTCGCGGGCCTGCGCGCCACGGACCACGGCCTGGGCGTTGCGCAGGCGCGCTTCGGCCTGGCGGAGCGGTCCGACGCCGTCGCCGGCCAGCGCCTCGTCGATCAGCGCGTCGAGCTGGGGATCGTTGAAGCTCTTCCACCAGGTGTCGGTCGGCCACGCGACAGCCACCGCGTCCTTGGCGGTGTTGGCATCGCCGAAAGTCTTGGCGACCGCGTACGAGTCGGGCTGGCGCAGGTTGCCCTTCGTCGTCGACCCGTCGAACGCGGCGCAGCCGGTCAGCAGCATCGCGGTCGCGATCGTCGTCCACACCGCGAGGCTCTGCAGCAGCGCCCAGAGGGCGACCTCGAGCCGGAACGCGGGCGCCATGCCGGACCGCACGCGGCGGGCGCCCGCGCGGACCGCAGCGCGGGGATGGGTGATGCCGGATCGATCCATGATGTGCATGAAGCAAGTGCCCACTATTTCCAAGAGTGCCATCACCATGTCGCGTCCCGATTGGCGAGCATGCGGCGCAGAAAACCCTTGAAGAGTTCGAGTTCCTCGACCGAGAAGCCGGCGAGGTGGTTGTTGAGGACCTTGACGATCGCGGCGACGAGACGCTCGGCGAGCCGCTTGCCGCTCGCCGTCAGCTCGAGCTGCACGCGGCGGCGATCGTCGGTGCTGCGCGTGCGCACGATCAGGTCCTTGGCCTCGAGACGATCGAGCATCCGCGTCATCGAACCGGTGTCGCATTCCATGCCGCGCGCCAGCACCGCCGCCGTGTCGCCGCGCTTGGTGAGGATCATCAGCAGCACGCCCCACTGCTCGTAGGTCACGTCGTGCTCCGCGATCTCCCGCTCGACGGCCATGCTGAGCATCGAACGGACGCGCTTGATCAGGTAGCCGATGCTTTCGTCGATGACGAAATCGGCGACGCTGTACAACGGCTGTTCCAGGACGACGGGCTGTTGCGCGGACATGGTGTGATCGGAGTTGATTGCTGCCTAGGCAGGAATATACGCTGCTTAAGCAGTCATTTGAAATCACAATGACTGCGGTCAGCCATACTCAATCTCGTATGGCGACATGGTCGGTCGAACGGGTTGCCGAGCCGCTACGATGCCCCTTTCGACTTCCACGGAATGCCCAGATGACCACTCCATACCGCATCGCCATCCTCGTCGGCAGCCTGCGCAAGGCGTCGTACAACCGGCGGGTCGCCGTCGCGATGTCGGCGCTCGCGCCGTCGTCGCTGACCTTCGAATTCGTCGAGATCGGCGACCTGCCGCTCTACAACGAGGATCTCGACACCGACGGCGCCGTCCCCGCGGCGTGGAGCCGGTTTCGCGACGCGGTGCGGCCGGTCGACGGGGTGCTGTTCTTCACGCCCGAATACAACCGCAGCGTCCCGGGGGTCCTGAAGAACGCGATCGACGTGGGATCGCGTCCCTACGGCAAGAGCGTCTGGTCGAAGAAGGCCGGGGCGGTCGTCAGCGTTGCCACCGGAGGGATCGGCGGGATGGGGGCCAATCACGCGCTGCGCCAGTCGATGGTGTTCCTCGACGTGCCGATGATGCAGCAGCCGGAGGCCTACATCGGCCATGCGGCGAAGCTGTTCGCCGACAGCGGGGACGTCGCGGGCGACGACACGAAGAAATTCTTCAGGACCGTGATCGACGCGTACGCGGCCTGGGTCGCGACGATCGTCGGCGCGCGCTGATTCAGGACGGCTTCGGGATCGGCAGCGGGATCGGCAGTAACCCGCGCTGCCACGCGGTGGAGAAGCGTTCGCCGTCGCGCCGCCCCTGGTCGTAGGTGAGCTGCATGGCCTGAGGATTGGTGTAGTCCCACGCACTGACCGGCACCTTGCTCGACGGCTGCACGTAGAGCCGCCCTTGGTGGCTGAAGGTCTCGGCGCGTCCTGGATAGCGGCGCGTGAGCAGCACCAGCGTCGTCGGACCGGCCTCGAGCGCGTCGACCGGCACGTTGTCGACCATGCCGCCGTCGAGCGTCGGTCGACCGCCGCGATGCTCGATCGGCGTGAACGGCGGCGTGCACGACGACGCGGTGATCAGGGACACCAGGTCGTCGATGTCGTCGCAGTCCTGCAGCCGCGCCACCTCCGGCGCGAAACCGATGCGCTGCCCGAAGGTGGGGTGCAGCGACCGGCGCCAGTACTTCTCCAGGTTGTACGCGACGATGCCCACGGCCAGCGCCGCGTGCGGACCGAGGCCGCGCGGCAGCCGCGCGTACATGATGCGGATCTCGGGTGCGCCGGCCTTCAGCCGGTCGAAGCGCGCCCCGCCGAGGATGTCGGTCAGCGCCTTGCGGTAAATGGCGGCATGCGGGAAGACCCGCGCGGCATGCGGCTGCGCCGGATCGTTCGCGCGGCGGAACAGGTTGCCCCAGCACGCGTTGCGGCGGTTGTGCCGGAGCGCCTCGCGGTAGTAGTCCATCGTCCAGCGCGAGTCGCTCGCGTAGAGCATGCAGGCCGTGGCCGCACCCGCCGACACGCCGGCGATGACGCGCGGCTTGAGCGCGATCGACGGCGCCACCACGTCCCAGAAACCCGCCTGCCACCAGCAGCGATTGCCGCCGCCGGCGAAGACCACCTGTTCGAACGCCGTCGTCATCTTGGAAAGGAGAGGAGATGGGCCGCGGCTAGAATCGGCGGCCTCTTGTCCGCACACTTTATACGGCCCCGACGATGAACCCCGCTCCTTCCGGCCTCCGCCTGCTCGCCTGCGGCGGGACTTTCGACAAGCGTTACCAGCCCCTCACCGGCGCGCTGGGGTTCACCGAATCCCAGTTGCCGGCGATCGTCGAGCGCGCACGGCTGACGATCCCGACCGCAGTCGAGACGGTGCTGCAGGTCGACAGCCTCGACATGACCGACGCCGATCGCGAACAGGTGCTGGCCGCGTGCCGCGCCGCGCCCGAGTCCGCGATCGTCATCACGCACGGCACCGACACGATGCCGGAGACCGCGGCCGTGCTGGGCCCGCACTTCGATGCCGCCGCCGGCAAGACCATCGTGCTGACCGGGGCGATGGTGCCGTACGCGATCGCGCAGTCCGACGCGCTGTTCAACCTCGGCTTCGCCTGCGCGTGCGCGCAGACGCTCGCCCCGGGCGTGTGGATCGCGATGAACGGTCGCATCCATCCTTGGCATTCCGTCCGCAAGAACCGCGAGGCCGGCATCTTCGAGGCCGCGCCGCGCGCCTGACGCGAACGTCGTCTTCCTCCCACCGAACAGGACTGTCCATGCACATCGATCTCACCGGCAAGACCGCCCTCGTCAGCGGCTCGACCTCCGGCATCGGCTTCGCGATCGCGAGCGGACTCGCCGGCACCGGCGCCACCGTCGTGGTCAACGGCCGGACCCAGGGCGCGGTCGACGTCGCGATGGCCCGCATCCGCGAGACCCATCCGGACGCGCGGCTGCGCGGCCACGCGGGCGACCTGGGCACCGCCGCCGGCTGCGACGCACTGTTCGCGGCGGTGCCGACCGCCGACATCCTCGTCAACAACCTCGGGATCTTCGCGGTGCAGGACTTCTACGCGATCCCGGACAGCGAGTGGACGCGCTTCTTCGAGATCAACGTGATGTCCGGCGTGCGTCTGTCGCGGCACTACCTGCCGGCGATGGTCGAGGCCGGCTGGGGACGGGTCGTGTTCATCTCGTCGGAGTCGGGCCTCAACATCCCGCCCGACATGCTGCACTACGGCTTCACGAAGACCGCCAACCTGTCGATCGCGCGCGGCCTCGCGAAGCGGGTCGCCGGGAGCGGCGTCACGGTCAACGCGGTGCTGCCGGGACCGACGATGTCCGAGGGTGTCGAGGCGATGCTCGCGGACGCGGCGAAGAAGGCCGGCACGTCGATCGCGGAAGCCGGCGTGGCATTCGTCAAGGCGAAGCGGCCGAGCTCGATCCTGCGGCGACCCGCGACGGTCGACGAGGTCGCGAACCTGGTGGTCTACGTGTGCTCGATGCAGGCGTCGGCCACGACGGGAGCGGCGCTGCGGGTGGATGGCGGGACGGTGGACACGATCGCTTGAGCTTGCTCCCTCCCTAACCCTCCTTGAGAGGGGAAGGTGACCGCTCGGGGCGCTTCGCAGGCCGCGGCGGAAAGAACCACCATGTCGCCAAGACCAGCGCCCCGAACACCGAGTAAGCCCCCGTGAACACCCACCCCGGCGCATCGAAGTACAGCACCCGCTGCAGCCAATGCTCGATGAAGCCGCCGTCGTACGTCGCTCCCTGCGTCTTGCCCCGCAGGAACATCTCGAGCGTCGTCAGCGGACACACAGAGCACAAACCGCATCGGCGACGTCCGCGCGGACCGGACCGGGGTGCTACCAGATCGTCACCCGCTGCTCCGGCGCCAGGTACATCCCGTCGCCCGCCTTGAGGTTGAACGCGTCGTAGAACGGCGTCTGGTTGCGCAGCGTGCCGTTGGTGCGCCACTCGCCGGGCGAATGGGGATCGGACTTGAGCTGGCGGATCAGCGCCGGGTCGCGCGCCTTGTTGCGCCAGATCGTCGCGAAGCCGGTATAGAAGCGCTCTTCGCCGGACTTGCCGTCGATCGTCGGCGCGGGCTTGCCCTTGAGCGAGATCCGGTAGGCCTTGAACGCGATCGCGATGCCCGAGTTGTCGCCGATGTTCTCGCCCAGCGTCAGCGCGCCGTTGATGCGGTAGCCGGGCAGCGGCTCGAACGCGTCGTACTGCGCGACCAGCGCCTTGGTCTTCGCGTTGAAGCGCGCGCGGTCCTCGTCGGTCCACCAGTTGCGCAGGCGGCCGTCGCCGTCCGACTGGCTGCCGCTGTCGTCGAAGCCGTGGCTGATCTCGTGGCCGATGACAGCGCCGATCGCGCCATAGTTGGTCGCGTCGTCGGCCTTGAGGTCGAAGAACGGCGGCTGCAGGATCGCGGCCGGGAACACGATCTCGTTGCGGCCGCGGTTGTAGTACGCGTTGACGGTCTGCGGCGTCATGCTCCACTCGGTGCGGTCGATCGGCTTGCCGAGCTTGGCGTTGTTGCGGGCGTACTCGAAGCGCCGCGCGCGCATCACGTTGCCGATCAGGTCGTCCCCCTTGATGGTCAGCGCGGTGTAGTCGCGCCACTTGCTCGGGTACGCGATCTTCGGGTCGAACTTCGCGAGCTTGGCCTGCGCCTCCTTCTTGGTCGCCGGTCCCATCCAGTCGAGGCCGTCGATGCTCTGCTTGTAGGCCGCGAGGATGTTGCGGACCATCTCGTCCATGCGCGCCTTGTTCTCCGCCGGAAAGTACTTGGCGACGTACAGCTTGCCCAGACCCTGCCCCATCGAGCCCTCGACGACCCCGACCGCGCGCTTCCAGCGCGGCAGTTGCGTCGGCGTGCCGGCCAGTACGCCGCCGTCGAACGCGAAGCTCTCGTCGCCGAACGGCTTCGACAGGTAGGGCGCGGTCGACGAGATCACGCGGAACTTGAAGTAGGCCTTCCAGGTGTCGAGCGGCGTCGCCTCGACGATCTTGCCGAAGCTTTCCAGGTAGGTCGGCTGCGCGACGATCACCGCGCTGGTCTTGCCGGCGATACGGGTCGCCGTCAGCCACGGCTTCCACGCGTAGCCGGGCGTGAGCGCCTCGAGCTCGGCCAGCGACTTCCTGTTGTAGGTCTTGATCGGGTCGCGGTTGTCGACGCGGGTCCATTGCACGCGGGCGAGCGCCGTCTCGAGCTGCAGGATGTTCGCCGCGGCCGCGTCCCCATCGGGCACGCCGGCCAGCGTCAGCATCTTCGCGACATGGGCCACGTACTGGGTGCGCGTCTCCTTGAGCTTCGCGTCGTCGTCCTTGAGGTAGTAGTCGCGATCGGGCAGCCCGAGGCCGCTCTGGTAGAGCGTCGGGATGTAGCGCGTCGGATCCTTCGGATCCTGGTTGATGATCGCCGTGTAGGGCGTCGCGATGCCCACTTCGTTGAACTGCGCGATGACGGTCGGCAGCTCCTTCTTCGAGCGGATGCCGTCGATCGCCTTGAGTTGCGGGGCGATCGGCTTGGCACCGAGCGCGTCGAGGCGGGCCTCGTCCATGAAGCTCTCGTAGAGCGCGGCGATCTTGCGCTGGTCGGCGGTGCCCGCCGAGACGCCGGCCTCGGCCTCCTCGATGACCGTGCGCAGCTGCGTGACGGCGTCGTCGCGCAACTGGGCGAAGCCGCCCCAGTTCGCCCGGTCGGCGGGAATCTCGTTGGTCGCGAGCCAGGCACCGTTGACGTAGCGGTAGAAGTCGTCCTGCGCGCGGATCGGCTTGGGTACGGCAGCGACCACGGGTTCGACGGGCTTCTTCGCGCCCATCTCGGCACAGGCGGCGAGGCCGCAAGCGACGAAGATGGCGGCTAGGCGATGCACATTCCGGGACATTGATTTCCTCTCGACACGGGGACGGAAGCGGGAACAAGGCGGGACCGGGCCCGCAAGAAAACCCCGAAAGATACGCCAGCGGACCGCCGCGCTTGCAGGCGCGTGGCTTCGGTTAAGGTGACGCGATGACGTCGCATCGATGGATTCGAAGGCTGGCAACCGGTTTCGTTCCTCGGCGACGTGCCGGGGTCGCGCTGCTGCTCGCGCTCGCGGCCGTCGCGCCCGGCCGCGCCGATCCGGCCGAGGTCCGCGTCGGCTCGAAACGCTTCACCGAGTCGTACGTCCTCGGCGAGATCGTGCGACGCACGCTGGTCGACCACGGCGTGCCCGCGGTCCACAAGGCCGGGCTCGGCAACACCGGCATCCTGGTCGCGGCGCTCGAGGCGGGCGAGATCGACGTCTATCCCGAATACACCGGCACGATCGTGCGCGAGATCCTCAAGCGCGACGCGACCGGGGACCATGCGCCGTCGCTCGACGAGCTCGATGCGCTGCTCGCGCCGAAGCGGCTCAAGGTCGCGATCCCGCTCGGCTTCTCGAACACCTACGCCCTCGCGATGCGCGAGGCCGACGCCGCGGCGCGCGGCATCGCGAGGATCTCGGACCTCGCCGATCCGGCCAAGACCCGCGACCTGCCGCTCGGCCTGTCGAACGAGTTCCTCGCGCGCGGCGACGGCTGGCCCGCGTTGAAGGCCGCCTACGCGCTGCCGCAGGCGACGCCGTCGGGCCTCGACCACGGCCTGGCCTACGACGCGCTCGCGCAAAAGCGCGTGGCGCTAATCGACATCTACTCGACCGACGCGCGCATCGGGCGCGACGGCATCCGCGTGCTGGTCGACGACCGGCACTTCTTCCCGGCCTACGACGCGGTGCTCCTGATGCGGCGCGACGTCGACCCCGCGCCGCTCGCGGGCCTGCACGGCGCGATCGACAACGCGACGATGATCGCGCTCAACGCCCGCGCCGAACTCGATCACGTGTCGTTCACCGACATCGCCGACGCGTTCGTCGCCGAACGCGCGGCGAAGGCGGCCGGCACGGCCCCGACGGCCGCGCCCGCGAAGAAAGGTAACGGCTTCGTCGCCAAGCTCTTCGGTCCCGACTTCCTGCGGCTGCTCTACGAACACCTGGTGCTGGTCGCGGGCTCGGTCGCGGCCGCCACGCTGATCGGCGTGCCGCTCGGCGTCTGGTCCGCGCGAAGGCCGCTCGCGGGACGCCTGATCCTCAACGTCGTCGGCATCCTGCAGACGGTGCCGTCGCTCGCGCTGCTCGCGCTGCTGATCGCCGTGCTCGGCACGATCGGCACCGTGCCCGCGCTGATCGCGCTGTTCCTCTACGCGCTGCTGCCGATCGTGGCCAACACGCACGCCGGGATGAACGGCATTCCGCGCGGCATCGTCCAGGCGGCCGCGGCCCTCGGCTTCACCGGGCGCCAGCAACTCGCGCTGGTCGAACTGCCGCTCGCGGCCCCGACGCTGGTCGCCGGCATCCGTACGGCGGCCGTGATCAATGTCGGTACGGCGACGATGGCGGCGTTCGTCGGTGCCGGCGGGTTCGGCGAGCGCATCACCGCGGGACTGGCGCTGAACGACGGTACGACGATGCTGGCCGGCGCGATCCCCGCAGCCGCGCTGGCGCTCGTCGTGCAATTCGCATTCGATGGCGTGGCTGCCGCCGTGGACCCGGCGAAGCGCCATCGTCGGACGGCGTGATCGCCTGCGGGGTTCGACGAATCCGAGGATGACCGATCCGGTGCAGCGGTTGTCAATGAAAGACTCGGCGCTTGCGTCATGCACCTCGAACGATCTCCTCCACCTCACGAGCAGGAACTTCCCATGACTTTTTCCGCCAGGCTTCGCCACGCCGTTCACGCCGCCGCCATCGTCTCCGCCTTCGCATCCACCGCCGCCATCGCGGGTCCTTACGTTCCATTCAAGGCGACGCTCGCGACGCAGGAAGATATTCCAGTCCTTCCGTCCCCGGCATGCGTCGCTGCCTTCGGCGGTGTGACGCCCTATGCTTTCGCCGGTACCACGACCGGGACCGGCCAAGCGACGCACCTCGGTGCTGTGACCGGGATGGCCACCGACTGCTTCGCTTACACGTCAACCGGTGCAGCGTTCAATAACGGCAAGCTCGTTCTGTATACCCACTCCGGTGACGAACTGCGCGCCGACTACCGTGGCACACTGATCCCGACCGCGATCCAGTCGATCCTGTCGATCAGCGGATTCTTCACGATCACCGGCGGGACCGGCCGTTTCGCCGGCGCGACCGGCAGCGGCACGCTGACGGGAACCGAGAACGGCGTGACGAAGCAGGGCCACTTCATCTTCGACGGCACGATTTCGTACTGAGTGTGGCGCCGGAAGCACGCGTTCGCCGCGAATGTCGCCGCCTGACGCTCGGGTGTCGCGAGCTACCGTAACGTGACCGCCTGACGGATTCAGGCGGCCGACCGGCCGCCTTCCCGTCTTTTTTCGATCGGGGCCGCGATCGGCCCATGCGATGAGACTGCTCGTACTCGGCGGAACCGTCTTCCTGGGTCGACACGTGGTCGCGGCAGCATCGGCGGCCGGCCACGACGTCACGATCTTCCATCGCGGCATCACGGCTGCGCCCGCATCGACCGCTCGCGTCACGGTGCTGCACGGCGATCGCGACGGCGATGTCTCCGCGCTCGCGGGGCACGCGTTCGATGCGGTGATCGACTGCTCGGGGTACACCCCGGCGCAGTTGCGCCGCACCGGCGAGGCGCTGGCCGGCCGGGTCGGGCACTACCTGTTCGTCTCGTCGCGCTCGGTCTACCGCGCGGTTCCGCCCGGCGTCGACGTCGGCGACGGCGCGCCGCTGCTCGACGGCGACGACGGCTACGGCGCACTGAAGGCACGCAGCGAAGAAACGATCGCGGCCCTGCTGCCCGGGCAGACGACGATCGTGCGTCCGGGGCTGATCGTCGGTCCCTTCGACCCGACCGGGCGCTTCACGTACTGGCCGCTGCGGCTGCAGCGCGGCGGCGACGTGCTCGCGCCGGGGCGCGAGGATCGACAGGTCCAGTTCATCGACGCGCGCGACCTCGCGCAGTGGATGGTGGCGATGGCGGCCGGCCCGCCGGCCGGCGTGTTCGACGTCGTCGGCCCGTCGATGACGATGGCCGCGCTGCTCGCCGAGGTGCAGACCGTGACCGGCGGCGACGTCCGACTCCACTGGGTCGCCGACGACCTGCTGCTCGCCAGCGGCATCCAGCCGTGGACGGAGTTGCCGCTGTGGATCCCGGAGAGCGACGCGGCGTTCGGTGGCCTGATGGACGGCAGCGACGTCCGTGCCCGTCGCGCTGGCCTGCCGACGCGCCCGGTCGCGGACACGATCCGCGACACGCTGCGCTGGGCGATCGGCCGCGACGCCGAAACACCGCGCGCGGTCGCGACCATGAACGCGCAGCACGAGCAGCTGCTGCTGATTGCCGAGGTCGCGGCACCCTGAGGCGTGTCGGGTCGCGCGCGTTGACCTTAGACTGCGCCATGCCGACCGTGCTCGAAGCCGGACCCCTCCACGCGACCCTTCCCCCGCCCACGGTCATCGACGTCGAAGCCTCCGGCTTCGGCAAGGGCAGCTATCCGATCGAGGTCGGCTTCGTGCTGCCCGACGGACGCAGCGACTGCATGCTGATCCTTCCGAGCGACGCGTGGCTGCACTGGGATCCGTCGGCCGAGCGGCTGCATCACATCAGCCGCTCGGTGCTGACGCGCCACGGCTGTCCGGTCCACGAGGTGGTCGAGCGGCTCAACGCGCAACTGGTTGGACGCACCGTCTACACCGACGGCTGGGGCAACGACTACAGCTGGCTGTCGATGCTCTACGAACAGGTCGACCGGCAGCCGAGCTTCCGCCTCGACAGTCTGCACAAGCTGCTGACCGAGGACGAGCTCGCGCGCTGGGACCGCACGCGCGCCGAGGTCGCCGGCGAAGGGCGCTCCACGCGGCATCGCGCGAGCGCCGACGCGAAGCTGCTGCAGGCGACCGTCGTGCGGCTGCGGACGCACGCGGCGGCCTGAAGCGGCGCAGCGCTCAGAAGTCGCCGACGACCCGTCGCTTGCCGGCGTTCTTCGCTTCGTAGAGCGCCTCGTCGGCGCGTTCGAGCAGTTCCTGCAGCGTCGAGGCCTCGTGCGGATAGCGGGCCACGCCGATGCTCGCCGAGACCGGCACGTCCACGCCGGGGTAGGGCAGCGACAGCGCCGCGACCAGCTTCTCCGCGATGTGGCGCGTCTTGATGCCGTCGACGTCGACCAGCAGCACCGAGAACTCGTCGCCGCCGCGGCGCGACACCACGTCCGAGCCGCGGATCGAGCTGGTGATGCGATCGGCCACGCGCTTGAGCACGACGTCGCCGGCTGCGTGGCCGTGCCGGTCGTTGACGGCCTTGAAGCCGTCGAGGTCGATCGCGAGGATGGCCAGCTGCGCGCCGTCACGATAGGCCTGCGCGATCTGCCGCGTCGCCATCTCGTCGAACAGCGTGCGGTTGCGCAGGTTGGTCAGCGGGTCGTGGTACGCGTGGTGCTGCGCGCGGGCCAGCATCCACGACGCCTGGCGGATCGCCCGGCCCACCTCGTCGGTCTCGCGCAGCGCCGGCGGCGGCAGTTCGACCGGCCGGCCGCCGCCGAGCGCGAGCGCCGGTTCGATCAGGCTGCCGACGGCCTGCGTGACGACGCGCGACATGCGCCAGGCGAAGGCCAGCACGACCGCCAGCGCGACCACGACGCACAGGGCCAGGATGGCGATCGAACGGTAGACCGACGCCACGACCATGCTTTTCGGTGCGCCCACCGCGACGATCCAGTGCGTGCGATCCGAGCGGCTGAAGGCCGTCATCACCATCGCGCCCTCCTTGCTCATCGAATCGGCGGTCCCCTCGTTCTTGCCGGCGACGATGGCGAGCAGCGACGGCGTGGCCGGCTGCCCGACGAAACGCGCCGCGTCCCGGCTGCGCGCGACGATCCTGCCGCCGCTGTCGAGCACCGCGGCGACCCAGCCCTCGGGCAGCGCGGCACGGGTCGACTTGAGAATCTGTTCGGGCGTGATGACGACCGCCAGCGCGTAGGCGACGTCGTCGTTGCGGACGATCGGCACGCCCACGACCATCATCATCGACGCGTCGGACGGGCCCGCGAAGACGCCGCTGAGCGATGGCTTGCCGGCGGTGAAGACGGGACCGAGCTGCGTCGCCAGGCTGGCCTTCGACGGCATGGCGCCGGCGGCCAGCGTGCTGACGCGCACGCGGCCCTCGCCGTCGACCAATAGATAGCCGTCGACCGGCTGCGACTTCTGCGCCGCGCGCAGTCGTTCGTGGAAGCGCGCGTAGTCGTTGGTGGCCAGTTCGTTGGCGCCGGCCAGCACGCGCAGTCCCGACTCCACGCCCTCCAGGTCGCCGTCGAGCAGCAGCAGCATGGTCCGTGCGCGCATCACCGCCTCGTTGCGAACGGCCTCTTCCTGGACGCGATAGTTGACGAACACCATCGCGGCCAAGGCCAGCATCGACGGCACCAGGCAGGCCGCCACCAGCCCGCCGAGGACACGACGGATCGACAGCCGCGGCGGTCGCGCGGCTTCGGCGGCTTCGGCGGCTTCGACGGGATCGACGGTCTCGGGCTCGCGGGTCGGCGCAGTCATGCTGTCACGAAGGATGGGCGATCGATGGCTCGGCGACGGTCGAATCGACCGGCCCGGTGTCGCAGGTTGAGGCGCAGCCTACCCGTTCGGCGCTAGCCGTCCTCGCGGAGCATCACGAGCGTCATGTGGTCGCGCCTGTCGTGGAAGGACTTGGCGAGGGCCTCGACGAACGCCGGCGGGTTCGTCGCGATCTCGGCGAAGAGCGTCATCGACGAGTGGAACTTGAGGTCGTCGGGACTGCCGAGGATGGCGTTCAGCGAGCGGCCCTGAACGGCGACGACGAGCGCAGTGCAAGTGAGTAGCCGCGGTCCGAGCAGCGGGTGATCGAGATACGCGAGCGCCTCGTCGCCGATGCGACGGGCCAGCAGGTCGTGGTCCGGGTGATAGGCGTAGCGCTTCTCGCCCGCTCGTCGAGGTAAAAGGGATTGTCGTCCTCCCGGCCCTCGACGACGTGGTCGCACCGGCTGCATCGGAACTGCATCTGCATCGCCATGCTCGCCCTCGTCGGTCGCTTTAGGATTCACGCGACGGCGGCGCACATTGCACCACGCGCTGCTCGCACGGCAGCCTTGCTACTTCCCGATGCAGAACCGCCCGAAGATCTCCCCCAGCAGATCATCGGCACTGAACACGCCCGTGATGCCGTCGAGTTCGCGCTGCGCGAGGCGCAGTTCCTCGGCGAAGAGGTCGAGGTGGCGGTCGCCTTCGTCCGCGTGCGCGGTCGCCGCGTCGAGATGCAGGGTGGCCCCGCGCAACGCCGCGAGGTGACGCTCCCGGGCGAGGAAGCCGGTCTCGCCGCTCGGCTGCCAGCCGGCGATCGCCAGCAGCTCGTGGCGCAGCAGGTCGATGCCCGCGCCGGTCTTGGCGGACAACCAGATCCGCTCGACGCCCTCCACCCGGTCGAGCGCGGGCTCGAGGTGCGCCTCGTCGCCGGTCAGGTCGATCTTGTTGACGATCGTGCGCCGTGCCACGTGCTCCGGCAGGCGCCGCGCGATCGCCTCGTCTTCCGGCCGGTCGGCCTCGCCGATCGACGACGCGTCGACCAGGTGCAGCACCACGTTCGCCTGCGCGACCGCTTCCCACGTGCGCGCGATGCCGATGCGCTCGACCGCGTGGGCGTCCCCCGCGCCTGCGTCGTCGTCGTTCAGCTCGCGGATGCCGGCCGTGTCGACGATGTGCAGCGCCATGCCTTCGAGCCGGATCACCTGCTCGACCCGGTCGCGCGTCGTGCCGGCGATCGGCGTGACGATCGCGACCTCGGCCTCGGCCAGCGCGTTCAGCAGGCTCGACTTGCCGACGTTGGGACGGCCGATCAGCACGACCGTCAGCCCCTCGCGCAGCACGACGCCGCGCTTCGCGCGCTCCATCAGCTCTGCCAGCCCGTCGCGGGCGCGGTCGAGGCGGCCGCGCGCATCGGACTGCTCGAGGAAGTCGATCTCCTCTTCGGGGAAGTCGAGCGTGGCCTCGACCAGCGCGCGCAACTCGACGAGTTGCGCGACCAGCGCGTGGACGGCCTGCGAGAACGCGCCCGACAGCGACGCCTGCGCGCCGAGCACGGCGGCCTCGCTGCTCGCCTCGATCAGGTCGGCCACCGCCTCGGCCTGCGCGAGGTCGAGCTTGTCGTTGAGGAAGGCGCGCTCGGTGAACTCGCCCGGCGCGGCGAGCCGCATGCGGGCGATGACGTCGGGGTCGAGCGACTGCGTCGCGGCCAGCGCGAGGCAGCGCGACACGATCATCTGCAGCACGACCGGCCCGCCGTGGAGCTGCAGTTCGAGCACGTCCTCGCCGGTGTACGAGTGCGGCGCCGCGAACAGCAACGCGATGCCGCGGTCGATGGTCGCGCCGCCGACGTCGCGCAGGCCGACCAGCGTGGCCAGGCGCGGCTGCAGGCGGAAATCGTCGGGCTTGTGGCACAGCGCGGCGACGAAGCGCGCGACGGCGGCGTGGCCGGTCCACAGGCCGAAGGAGATGCGGATCACGCCGATGCCGCCGCGACCGGCGGGCGTCGCGATCGCGATGATGGGGTCGTCGCGGTGGTGGGTCATGCGACCGTTGTACTCCCTCCCCTTTCTGGAGAGGGTGACCTCGGGGAATCGATCAAGCCGCCTTCGGCTTCTTTTCGCCCAGCATTCGCGTGATCTGCCATTGCTGCGCGATCGACAACAGGTTGTTCACCACCCAGTACAGCACCAGCCCGGCCGGGAAGAAGAAGAACGTCACGCCGAACACCAGCGGCATGATCAGCATCATCTTGGCCTGCGTCGGGTCCGGCGGCGCAGGGTTCAGTTTGTACTGCACGAACATCGACGCCATCATGATCACCGGCAGGATGTAGAACGGATCCGGGGCCGCCAGGTCGTGGATCCAGCCGAGCCACGGAGCGCCGCGCATCTCCACCGACGCGAGCAGCGTCGAATACAGCGCGATGAAGAACGGGATCTGCACCACGATCGGAAGACACCCGCCCATCGGGTTGATCTTCTCGGTGCGATAGAGCTCCATCGTCGCCTGGTTGAGCTTCGCGCGATCGTCCTTGTGGCGCTCCTGCAGGTCCTTCATCCGCGGCGCGAGATTCTTCATCCGCGCCATCGACTTGTAGCTCGCGGCCGACAGCGGGAAGAAGATCGCCTTGATGCCGATCGTCAGCAGGATGATCGACCAGCCCCAGTTGCCGATCGCCCCGTGGATCTTCTCGAGCACCCAGAACATCGGCTTGGCGAGGATCGTCGTCCAGCCGTAGTCGCGCACCAGGTCCATGCCCGGCGCCACCGTCTCGAGGATGCGTTCGTCGGTCGGGCCGAGATACAGGTTGGCCTGGTTGTCGAGCGTCGCGCCCGGCGCGATCGTGCCGAGCGGCTCGCGAAGACCCACGCGAAACAGGTTCGCGTCGAGCTTGTCGGTGTAGTAGTCGCGCGTGCCGGCCGCAGGGATCCACGCCGACACGAAGTAGTGCTGCAGCATCGCGACCCAGCCCTCGTCGGCGCGCGCCACGTGCTTGTCCGGGCCCTTGCCCTTCTCGATGTCGCTGAAGCTGACCTTCTGGAACTTCTCGGCCTCGCTGTACACGGCCGGGCCGTAGTAGGTGCTGTAGAAATGCGAGCCGCCGGCGGGTTCCTTGTCGTCGCGCACCAGCTGCAGGTAGAGCTGCGGCGAGACCGGCTGGTCGCCGGTGTTGGTGATCGTGTGCTTCACGCCGATCTCGTAGCTGCCGCGGCGGAAGGTGTAGGTCTTGACGACCTTGACGCCGCCGCTCGTGGCCTCGAAGGACACGTCGAGCGTGTCCTGGCCGTCGGCCATCTCGCGCGGGCCCGGCACGGCGGTGAACGGCGTTCGGTGGGTCGGCAGTGAAACGGCCGGGGCACCAGCCGCGGTCGAGCCGACCAGCCCCGTCTGCGCGACGTAGTAGTAGCCGGGGGTCTGGTCGAGCAGCACGAATTTCTGCGCGTTGTCGGCGCTGTCGCGATAGGCCGTCAGCTCGACGCGGTCGATGGTCGCACCGATGGAATTGAAGTCGACGGCGAAGCGATCGGTCTTGACCGCGATGCGCTCGCCCTTGGCCGGCGCGGTGACGCTCGGCACGTCCGACGCCGGCGTGGCCGCCGCCGGGTTGTTCGCCGTCGGCGCGCCCGAGCCTGCCGGCACCGAGCCCGGGGTGGAGCTCGCGACCGGCACGTCGTCGGTCGGCACGTGCGGCGCGCTGCCCGGCGCGGCCGGCTGCGACGTCGTCAGCGGCGGCCCGAACATCGTCGGCTTGCCGGTCGCTCGCTGCCAGTTCTCGTACAGCATGAACAGCGAGACGGAGAAGATGATCCAGAGGATGGTGCGGCGGGTATCCATCGAGGCAGTCGAGAAAGTGCGTGCAGCGGGTGCGTGCAGCGGGTTGGAATGCAGCGGCGGGCGGGGCCTTCGGGCACCCGGCCGCAGCCGGGTCTTCAGGCGCAGCGGTGCGCGCCGCGATCGGAGTACGGTGGGGCGTCGTCGCCGACGGGTGGAACCGGATCATGCCCGCCCGCGTGCCACGGATGACAGCGCGCGACGCGCAACACCGCGAGTCGCGAGCCCTCCAGCGGTCCGTGACGCTCGATGGCTTCCAGCGCGTAGGCCGAGCAGGTGGGCGCGAAACGACAGCGTCGCGGCAGCCAGGGGCTGATCGCGAGCCGGTAGAACCAAATCAGGCCGAGCAGGATCGTGGCGACGATCCGGGACCCGGACGCGGCGAGGTCGTGCATCACGACTGAACCAGCGTAGCCGCGACCAGCGGACGACCGCCGCGGCTGCGCAGCCGATCGACGAAGCCGCCCAGCATCGCCACCGGATCGAAGCGGTCGCGCGCACGGACGCGCGCCGGCAGCACCGGAGCGACCGGTGCCTTGGGCGCACCGCGTCCCGCCGCGGCCTTGGCAGGCTTCGGCAGCAACGGCGCCTGCAGGCGCACGACAACGTCGGCGCTGCCGAACTCGGCCGCCCACGCGGCGCGACCGCGGCGGAACGCGTCGCGCCAGCGACGCTTGATCGTGTTGCGGGCCACGGCCGAGGCCTCGTAGCGCTTCGGGATCACGAGACCCAGACGCCAGACCGGCGTCTCGATTTCGTCGGCTCGATCGTGTTCGGGCTGGGCCATCGCGGTGATCCACTCGAGGTGCAACGCGAACGATCCGCTGCGAAAGACCGCGGGTTTGCGCAGGCAGCGGTCGAACTCGGCCAGGGTCGCCATGCGGGCATCGCGCGCGAAATGTTCGGGTGCGCGAGCACCGTTCGCATGAGCGCGTGGCGCGGGCTGGTCGAGGACCGCGGCGTGCGCATCGACCGATGCGCTCGACGCCAGGCCGATCGGCCGCGTCGGGTCTGAACGCGACGCGTCAGACAGCGAGGCGATGACGGCCTTTGGCGCGGCGAGCACGGATGACGGCACGGCCGCCACGGGTCTTCATGCGGACGAGAAAGCCGTGCGTGCGCTTGCGGCGGATGACGGAAGGTTGGTAGGTGCGCTTCATGATTGGGGGGCCGTTCGGCTAAAAACCTGAAATTACACACAAAAAGGGGGTCCGCTGTCAAATCTTTCGCTTTCGGGTCGGACCGGCGGACTGTGGCGAAGAGGGTTCGGGAGACTGTGGATAACTTTGCTTTGCGCGACCTGTTCGCGTAAAATTCCGACCTCGCCCGAACCCTTCCAGGCCATGCCGGACCCCGCGTGAGATCGTTGCGATTTCACCGCGGTGGCGCGGTGAAAGAGACCGAAGGCCGGTGCGGCAGGTGAAGTGTCAGGCAGTCCAGCAGCAGCCCGAATCGACCACCAAGAATAGCCCGTTGCCGGGTTCGACGCCGAAGAGGGCGTTCCGGCAAACGCCGATCGCCGCCTGTCGAGGCGCACCGGCGCCACGGGCCATGAGACGAGCGGAGTCCTGCACGGAAGCGTCCGGTCTCGGCCCGTGCGTCCGACGCTTCAACGACCCCGTCGCGCGACGGCTGCACCACGCCTCACTGGAAACCGGGCCCACCCGTGCCCGGATGCCAAAGTTCGATTGCCCGCAAGGACCCGCGCGACCCCGATGACCGAAGAGACTCTCGCAGTGGATGAACATCAGCCGGTCGCTCTGGCAGAAGACGACGGCCACGAATTCTGGCGCGCCTGCACCGAGCAGCTGCGCGACGAACTCACGCCGCAACAATATTCGGCGTGGATCAAGCCGTTGACGGCCGCCACGTTCGACGCGTCCGACCGGCGCCTGCGCATCGGCGCGCCCAATCGCTTCAAGCTCGACTGGGTCAAGGATCAGTTCGCCGGCCGCATCGAGACGATCGCGCAGCGCTTCTTCGAGGGTCCGGTCCAGCTCGAGCTCTACCTGGACGCCAAGGCGCCCGAGCCGGCCGCGCCGCGCCAGGCGGCGAACGGCGGCGACGCGTCCCCCGAGCGCCAGAACCACGCCGTCCGTCCAGCCGGCGACGACCATGCGCACGAGGGGTCGCGCAGCAACGGCTCGTCGAACGAATCGTCGTACGGATCGCAGAACGACAACGGCCGCACGCCCGGCTCGTCCGAGCGCTCGCGCCTAGACCCCGCACTGACCTTCGACACGTTCGTGACCGGCAAGGCCAACCAGCTCGCCCGCGCGGCCGCGAACCAAGTCGCCGACAACCCCGGCAAGTCGTACAACCCGCTGTTCCTGCACGGCGGCGTGGGTCTCGGCAAGACCCACCTGATCCAGGCGGTGGGCAACCAGATCATCTCGCGCAACCCCTCGGCCAAGATCCGCTACATCCACGCCGACCAGTTCGTCGCCGACGTGGTGCGCGCCTACCAGCGCAAGGCCTTCGACAATTTCAAGCAGATCTACTTCTCGCTCGACCTGCTGCTGATCGACGACATCCAGTTCTTCTCGCGCAAGGACGGCACGCAGGAGCAGTTCTTCTACACCTTCGAGGCGCTCACGGCCGCGAAGAAGCAGATCATCATCACCAGCGACACGTACCCGGCCGAGATGGAGGGCATCGACGAGCGCCTGGTGTCGCGCTTCGGCAGCGGCCTGACGGTGGCCGTGGAACCGCCCGAGCTCGAGATGCGCGTCGCCATCCTGCTGAAGAAGGCCGAGCAGGTAGGCCGGCCGCTGTCCGACGACGTCGCCTTCTTCGTGGCCAAGCATTCGCGCTCGAACGTGCGCGAGCTCGAAGGGGCGTTGCGCAAGCTGTTCGCGTACGCCGACTTCCACGTCAAGGAAATCACCATCGAGATGGCCCGCGAGGCGCTCAAGGACATGCTGAGCGTGCAGCGCGCACAGGTGTCGGTGGAGAGCATCCAGAAGACCGTGGCGGACTTCTACAAGATCAAGGTCGCCGACATGTACTCGCAACGCCGGCCGACCAACATCGCCCGGCCGCGGCAGATCGCGATGTATTTCGCCAAGGAGCTCACGCAGAAGAGCCTGCCGGAGATCGGCGAACTGTTCGGCGGGCGCGACCACACCACCGTGCTGCACGCGGTGCGCAAGATCAACGAGCTGCGGGGCAAGCATCCGGAGCTGAACCGCGAGCTGCATGTGTTGTTGCAGACGCTGAAGGGCTGAGCAGCGCGGCAGGACGAGCAGGAAAACCCTGTGGACAACCACACGCAATCCGCAGGGACCGTCTGTGCAGTACCGGGTCGATCGGCGAGGTCCCTCGAACGGCCCACAAACCCGCAGTCGGCGATACGCAGGTCACGCACAAGGTTTTGAAGTTGGCAAGCGCTTGAATCGTTGGGCCCGGACGCAGTTGTCCACAGTTTTGCGACCTCTCTATCAATTAACGTCCTTGAGGTTTAGAACCTATGCAACTAATAAAAGCGCCACGCGACGCGCTGCTGAAACCACTGGCCACGGTCAGCGGGATCGTCGAACGTCGTCACACGCTGCCCATCCTCGCGAACATCCTGATCCGCAAGGAAGGCGAGCGCGTGTCGTTCGTGTCGACCGACATCGAGGTCCAGATCCGCACGCATGCGGACATCGGTGTCGGCAGCGAGAACTTCGCCACCACGGTCGCAGCACGCAAACTGCTCGACATCCTGCGTGCCCTGCCCGAGAGCGGTGAAGTGACGCTCTCCCACACCGCCAAGAAGATGACGGTGCAGTCGGGCAAGAGCCGCTTCAACCTGCAGACGCTGGCCGCCGAGGAGTTCCCGACCGTCAGCCAGCCCGAGAGCTACCTCGCGAGCTTCAGTCTTCCGCAGAAGACGCTCAAGCACCTGATCGCGATGGTCCATTTCTCGATGGCCCAGCAGGACATCCGTTACTACCTCAATGGTCTGCTCCTCGTCGTCGACGGCAAGCAGGTCATTGCGGTTGCAACGGACGGTCACCGGCTCGCGTACTGCGCGGTCGAGACCGATGTCGAATCGACCGAAAGGCACGAGGTCATCGTGCCTCGCAAAAGCATCCTCGAGCTGCAGCGCCTGCTCGACGACAGCGACGAGCCGGTCACGATCGACCTCGCCGCGAACCAGGTGCGCTTCACGTTCGGCAACGTCGAGCTGATCTCGAAGCTGGTCGAAGGCAAGTTCCCCGACTATCAGCGCGTGATCCCGAGCGGCTATAGCAAGAGCTTCGTGATCGGTCGCGACGACTGGCTGCGCTCGCTGCAGCGGGTCGCCATCCTGACCACCGACAAGTTCAAGGGCGTGCGCTTCGTGCTCAGCGAGGACGCGGTGAAGATCAGCTCGACCAACGCGGACCAGGAAGACGCGCAGGACGAGATCGAGATCGCGTTCCCGCACGGGTCGCTGGATATCGGGTTCAACGTGAGTTACCTGCTCGACGTGCTCAACAACCTGAAGACCGAGCAGGTGACGGTCAGCGTCGGGGATTCGAATTCCAGTGCGTTGATCACGCTGCCGGAGAACGATGATTTCAAGTACGTCGTGATGCCGATGCGGATCTAGTTTTCGGCGCCTTCCCCCTCCGGGGGAAGGTCGGGATGGGGGCTCGCCGAAGGCGAGCGGAGGTCTTCGAGCCAGCACCGCAGCTCGCTGCGCTCGCCCCCTCCCTGACCCTCCCCCAGTGGGGGAGGGGACGGCTCCGGATGGAAGGGAGCTGGCAGTTCACGTATCGCGCGGTCCCAGCAAGGCCCCCTGGCCGCGCTGCTCAAGAATGAGGCAAGGCCGCATCGATTTCGACGCGTCCGCCCCCACATTCCAAGCTCTTTAGAACGAAAGCAATCGATGAGTTCAGTACCCAAGAAGAAGAGTCCCGTTGATCCCGCCGCGACCCCCGAGTCGCCGCCCGTGTCGATGGCTTCATCCGAAGACCAGAACAGCGTGGCGATCCCGATGACCCCCGTCGGCCAAGAGACCGAGACCGGTTCCGACGAAGCCGCGCAGGCGCAAGTGCTGCAGGACGCCCAGGACCGTCGCGACGCGAACAACCAGGACTACGGCGCCGGATCGATCCAGATCCTCGAAGGCCTGGAAGCCGTACGCAAGCGCCCGGGCATGTACATCGGCGACACGTCCGACGGCACGGGCCTGCACCACCTCGTCTTCGAAGTGGTCGACAACTCCATCGACGAAGCGCTCGCCGGCTATTGCGACGAGATCACGGTGACCATCCACACCGACAACTCGATCTCCGTCATCGACAACGGCCGCGGCATCCCCACCGGCGTCAAGTTCGACGACAAGCACGAGCCGAAGCGTTCCGCCTCCGAGATCGCGCTGACCGAGCTGCACGCCGGCGGCAAGTTCAACCAGAACAGCTACAAGGTCTCCGGCGGCCTGCACGGCGTGGGCGTGTCCTGCGTCAACGCGCTCAGCAAGTGGCTGCGCCTGACCGTGCGCCGCGACGGCAAGATGCACTTCATCGAGTTCGCCAAGGGCGACGTGCAGAACCGCGTGTTGGAGCAGTACACCGACGCGCAGGGCAACACGTTCGAGATTTCGCCGATGACCATCACCGGCGACACCGAGAAGCGCGGCACCGAGGTGCACTTCCTGGCCGACGAGACCATCTTCTCGAACATCGACTTCCACTACGAGATCCTCAGCAAGCGCCTGCGCGAGCTTTCGTTCCTGAACAACGGCGTGCGCATCAAGCTCGTCGACCAGCGCCAGGGCAAGGAAGAGGACTTCGCCTTCGCCGGCGGCGTGAAGGGCTTCGTCGAGTACATCAACCGCACCAAGACCACGCTGCACCCGACCGTGTTCTACGCGACGGGCGAGAAGGACAGCGAGTTCAACGCGAACGGCTACGGCGGCGGCGTGAAGGTCACCGTCGAGGTGGCGATGCAGTGGAACGACAGCTACCAGGAACAGGTGCTGTGCTTCACCAACAACATCCCGCAGCGCGACGGCGGCACCCACCTGACGGGTCTGCGCGCCGCGATGACGCGCGTCATCAACAAGTACATCGACGAGCACGAGTTCGCCAAGAAGGCCAAGGTCGAGACGGCCGGCGACGACATGCGCGAAGGGTTGACCTGCGTGCTGAGCGTGAAGGTGCCCGAGCCCAAGTTCAGCAGCCAGACCAAGGACAAGCTGGTCTCGTCCGAAGTTCGGCTGCCGGTCGAGGAGATCGTGGCCAAGGCGCTCAACGACTACCTGCTCGAGAAGCCGAACGACGCCAAGATCATCTGCGGCAAGATCGTCGAGGCCGCGCGTGCGCGCGAGGCCGCCCGCAAGGCGCGCGATCTGACGCGTCGCAAGGGCGTGATGGATTCGTTCGGCCTGTCGGCCAAGCTGGCCGACTGCCAGGAGAAGGACCCGGCGCTGTGCGAACTGTTCATCGTCGAGGGCGACTCCGCAGGCGGCTCGGCCAAGCAGGGGCGTGATCGCAAGTTCCAGGCGATCCTGCCGCTCAAGGGCAAGATCCTCAACGTGGAGCGCGCGCGCTTCGACCGCATGCTGAGCAGCCAGGAAGTGCTGGCGCTGATCAGCACGCTCGGCACCGGCATCGGCCCCGAGGAATACGACGTCGCCAAGCTGCGCTACCACCGCATCATCATCATGACCGACGCGGACGTGGACGGCAGTCACATCCGCACGCTGCTGCTGACGTTCTTCTACCGGCAGATGCCCGAGCTGGTCGAACGCGGCTACATCTACATCGCGCAGCCGCCGCTGTACAAGGTGAAGTACGGCAAGGACGAGCGCTACATCAAGGACGACGCCGAGCTCACGCAGTACACGATGAAGCTCGCGCTGCAGAACGCCGAGCTGGTGACGCACGAGGACGCCGACGGACCGCGCGCCTCGATCGTCGGCGACGCGCTGGCCGAGCTGGTCCGCAAGTACATGGTGGCCGACGGCGTCGTGCAGCGCCTGGCGCGGCATTACGACGTGGCGACGCTGATCGCGATCCTCAACGGCACGACGCTGGATCTATCGGACACCGCCAAGTCCGAAGACTCGGCCACGCGCCTGTCGAAAGTGCTCGGCAACGGTACGGTGCACGTGCACTCGGAATTCGACGAGGCGAGTGACAAGAACCGCCTGGTCGTCGAGCGCAACGTCCATGGCAACACGCGCTCGACGGTGATCGACGCCGAGTTCGTCGCGGGCGCCGACTACGGCACGCTGCACGAAGCCGCCGAGACCTTCCGCGGCCTGATCGGGGCGGGCGGCCGCATCAAGCGCGGCGAAGGCGACAAGCAGCGCAGCGCAGCGGTGATCGACTTCAAGGCCGCGGTGCAGTGGCTGATCGAGGACGCGGAACGCAACCTGACGAAGCAGCGCTACAAGGGTTTGGGCGAGATGAACCCGGAGCAGTTGTGGGAGACGACGATGGATGTCACGGCGCGACGGTTGTTGCGGGTGCAGATCGAGGATGCGATTGCCGCGGATCAGGTGTTTTCCACGTTGATGGGGGATGACGTGGAGCCAAGAAGGGCGTTTATCGAGGGGAATGCGATTTACGCGGGGAATATCGACGTGTGAGGCTTGGCTCAATGAAGCGAAAGGGCCGCGCTTGCGGCCCTTTTCTTTGATCGAGTGCGGTGCCATTACGTCCGCTTTGGGACCCAAAGGAGCCGATGGCCGTTTCTTGAGCGAACGGCCGGTCTGCCTTGGGACTTGACCTTCGCCGACGCCGCCGAGAACGTGAGTGATGGCGAAAGCGGTCATTCACGAGTGTAGGGCGACGATCAAGCCCATTTTGGGGCCGGACGAATGCATCCGATGGTCATATGGGCCTTATCTCGATCTCCGACGGTACTGGCATCGGGTTCGGGCAGCGCTTGACCCACGCAACCGCCTCGTCGACGGACGGCAACTCCCAGAGCCAATAGCCGGCAACGAGACGCTCGATGGGCGAGCGCGCCACCATCACCAGCGCGATGCGCTGTTCGATATCGAGCGCTTCGCCGTCCCAAGCGGCCATCAGCGACGTACACATTGGGCAAGGCTGCTCCCGCTGTGGCCCGTACATGTAGCTGTAGACCGCCAGCGTTTGCTTGTCGCCAAACAGATCGGCAAATAAGACGGGACCACTATCCAAGGCAACGCATCGCCCCGCACTCGACGACGCGCGTGGCGCCAAATTCGTTCGGCAGTACAGCGGACTTGATCGCCATGGCGCGATAAGCGTCCTTGTTGACAGCGGCAACAGGAATCAAAAATCCGTCGGTGTAACTCATGATGTCGATCCTCGGGTTTCGTCTAGCAACTTGTTCAGTCGACGGACGAGCCTCGAACGGTTCCATGAGTCTCGTCCGAAGAGATCAACAAGGCTTTCCACCTTCTAATTGAGTTGGGCTCTTGCGTCTGTTCGCCAGCGCGCATTGCCGTGCCGGTGGAGTTTTGGAAGAGCATCATGCGCGGCCGGTCAACCTCAGCGTTCTCACAGTTCGCACGTCACCTACTGACCAGCGCCGCAACATTCGCAGCGACTGCTTTGGCGAATAGGCGCGTGGCGGAAGCTGACCCCCGGCGCTTATCCGGTCAGCTGTTCGGATGGTCGGAAATAAATGAAAAGCCGCGAACTTCACTTCGCTTGGGTCGAGCGTATCGGCCGTATGAAAACGTTCTTCCAACGTAGCTACATGCACTAAGCGTTTCGACGACTGGCTGAACTAAGTCGATGGCAAATCGGCGATTTTCACGCGAGGGCTGGGGCGCGCACGAACCCAGCAGACGTGCGGTCTCGTCGTCGAAAGAACTGCCGCCAGCGCCTACTCTTCCGCTCGCAACCCAACCGCCGCCCTCGCCATCGGCACGAATCCCGGCAACGCCTCGATCCGTTCGATCCACGCCCGCACAGCGGTTCATCGCCAGGAAGGCCGGCTCTTTCTGCTCCCCGTTGCCGAGGTCGACATCGATCAGCGTCACCGGCAGGTCGAGCAGACGAAGGAACAGCTCGACGCGATGCGAGTGCCCCGACAGGGGGTGGCGGTACAGCGTGATCGGGGTCGTCGGATGTGCTTTCACGGCGGCTTTCGACAGGGGTGGACTCGGGTCGCGCGATGGTGCCTGAAGCGTCCGGCGTCGCGCGATCCGCGGCTCGCCCCGTGCGAAGCGGACTGGTCGACGCCCTCACCCGGCCAGCCGCTCGAACGCCGTCACGATCCCCATCCAGACCGACGTCGCCGCGAACGGCACCGTCAGTACCTGCTGCGCCAGGAGGACCGGCAGGCCGATCGCATAGACCTTGTGCGGCCGACCCCGGGTGCGCCAGTCGTAGATCATCGCGACGACGATGAACAGATCCGCGACCAGTCCGGGCGGGACCGAGACGAAGGGCGGCGGCGGACCACCGGAGGCCGCGCCCGGCGGCGCCAGCAGCGTGATGAACACGCGGGCGATGGCCGGCGTCATCATCGCAGCCATCAGCAGCACCAGCAGGCGCTTGTGCACGTCGGAGCGACGGACGTAAACGATGGCCAGCGTGAAGAACCCGACCATCAGCGGCCACGCGCACAGCGTGACGGCGGCGAAGCGACGCGAGGCGTCGCCCATGCCGGCCGCCGCGTCGCGCTTGAGCACCGCCATCTCGCCGACCAGGACGGCGCAGGCGATGACGCTGAACAGCGCGATGCCGGCCATACCCCACGCCCGATGGTCGAGCGTGCGACCGGCCGCGACGAGCATCGTCTGGACCAGAAAGAACAGCGTCCACACGAACATCAGCGCGCCGTGGATGTGGATCACCGGCGGCGCCTTGAACGTGCCGGCCGCGACCGGCGCCCAGTAGGTCGGCAGGAAGCCGCCGAAGGCGACGAGCACGAAGGCCACGCCCATCCACACGTAGAAATGCCGGCCTTCGGCACGGGTGCTCGACAGGCCTGATGCGATCGCACTCAAAGGGCTCTCCCGGACGGTTCGGCGAAGGCGAAGAGCTTAAGGGCGGGACGCTTCGCGCTCAAGGCATCTTCTGCCGCGCGAGGGATCCGGGTCGCTTCTTGTCTGCGCGGTGACAAAGGTACCCGCTCGCTCGATCAGGTCGCGCAGACATCGGGCATCGACCGAGCCCGCATCGACCGCGTAGCATCGCGTTCGCCCCGATCCCGCGATGCACAGCCGCGACACGCCATGACCGTTTCGATCGCATCCGTTCGTCTTTCCATCAACCGCTCATGAAGCGTCTGGCGCCCGAAGCTGACGAACATCCCCGACTGAGCGTCCGCGGCGTCGCGTGCCTGCCGACCTCCGCACACGTCGGCCCGCATTGCAGCGAGAATTCGCGTTTCCCTTCGAGCCGAGCCGCCGTGCACGATCGACCCGTCGTCCCACCCGCTCTTCCCACGGCCCCCGACCTCTTCGGCCACCCCCGCGGCCTGATGGTCCTCGCGACCACCGAGCTGTGGGAGCGCTTCTCGTTCTACGGCATGCAGGCCATCCTGCTGCTGTACATGACCAAGCACCTGCTGCTGCCGGAACACGCCGGCGCCGTGCTTGGTTTGGCGGCGTACCGCGTGGGACTGACCGCGATCGTCGGTCCGATGACCGATCTCGCCTTCGCCGCGCAGACCTACGGCCTCTACTCGGGCCTGATCTTCGGCACGCCGTTGATCGGCGCGTGGCTCGGAGATCGCGTGCTCGGCAAGACGCGCACCGTCACGCTCGGCTGCCTGCTGATGGCCGCAGGCCACCTGGCGATGGCGTCGGAGCGACTGTTCCTCGTCGCGTTGGTGCTGATCATCGTCGGCGCCGGCGGCGTCATCGGCAACATGGCCGCGCAGGTCGGCCAGCTCTATGCGCCCGACGACACGCGTCGCACGCGCGCGTTCGGCGTGTACCTGATCACGCTCAACATCGGCGCCCTCGTAGCGCCGCTCGTCATCGGCACGCTCGGCGAGAAGGTCGACTGGCACTGGGGCTTCGGCGCGGCCGGCGTCGGCATGCTGGTCGGCCTCGCGACCTATCTCACCGGCCGCCGCCACCTGCCGCCCGACGTGATCCGCCCGCGCGGCACCACGCCGAAGCTGACCGGCCCCGAACGCCGGCGCGTCGCCGCCATCGGCCTGCTGCTCGTGCCGTACACGCTGTACAGCGCGGCCGCGCTGCAGTCGTACGCGGTCATGTACGTGTGGGCCGACACGGCCGTCGACCGGATCATCCTGGGTTGGGAAGTGCCGGTCACGTGGATCGGCATCGCCGACGGCCTGCTGACCATCCTCGGGGTGGTCGTGGCCAACCGCGTGTCGATCGCGCTCGGCAGGCGAGGCCGGGAACCCGGCGACTTCACGAAGATGGCGATCGGCTATCTCGGCGTCGCGCTCGCCTTCGCGTTCGCGGCGGCGCTGGCCACGTTGCCGCCGGTGCCGGTCGTCGCGTGGATCGCGTTCTACGCGGTGATGGATCTCGCCGTCGGCTGGAGCGAGCCGGCCGTGCAGTCGCTGGTCTCGCGCGAGGCGCCGTCGTCGGTCAACGCGCTGATGATGGCCGTGATGAAGGCGACGACGATGCTGTCGTGCTTCGCGGTCGGCTGGATGGGTCGCTTCTACGAGCCGCTCGGACCGTCGCTGTTCTGCTCGTCACCGGCGCGCAGTC